>Ga0102926_1000024_pt1 | contig 67676 bp, 66 predicted proteins | sample SalPonR1_A_D2_MG_FD_78173 | JGI IMG/M metagenome (GOLD analysis project Ga0102926, IMG submission 78173) | Salt pond soil microbial communities from South San Francisco under conditions of wetland restoration - Salt Pond MetaG R1_A_D2_MG | ecosystem: Environmental > Aquatic > Marine > Intertidal...
ATGCTGGCCGACGACATCGCCGGGCGCCGCTACAGCAAAGCCGAGCATCGCCGGGCGCTCCTGCCGCTTCTGAATGACCGGTCTGAGGGATCGGTCGAGTTCAAGCACCAGAACATCAGCGCGGTGCTGAAGGGGCTCGGCGAGGACTGGATCCCCGGCTACAAGCCCGCCTTCAATTTCCAGATGACGCTGGTCGATGCGGTGGCGCGGTGGCTGGCGCTGCACCCGGACTGGCTCGGCCGGTTGCCAGGCATGCGCGCTGCGACCGGCATGCGCGAGGCGGCGCAGATCTGGATCGGCCCTCCGCCCACCTTGTCCAACCAGCCCCCGCCACAAGAGCTGGACCAGATGTTGCACATCGCCAGAAAGTTCGACGTCGCGGGCCGGGACGAGCGCAATCGCGCCCTTGGCCGCGCGGGCGAGGAGCGCGTCCTGGCGCATGAGCACGCCACGCTGAAGGCCGCGGGACGGGATGACCTGGCGCGCAAGGTCCGCTGGGTCTCGGAAGAGGACGGCGATGGCGCGGGCTACGACATCGCCAGCTACGCGCCCGATGGCCGCCCGCGGCTGATCGAGGTGAAAACGACGAATGGGTGGGAGCGCACGCCCTTCCACATCACGCGCAACGAGTTGGCCGTTGCCGACGAAGGGCGTGCGGAGTGGTGCCTGTTCCGGATGTGGAATTTCTCACGCGAGCCGAGGGCGTTCGAGCTGTACCCGCCGCTCGATGGGCATGTCTCGCTGACGCCGACGTCGTTTCAGGCCAGCTTTCGCTGATCGTCAGTCGAACACCCGCGCCGGCTGCTCGTCCAAGGGCAGGGAGGCCACGAAGCACGGGTCATAGGGGCTGATGGCGCACTGCTTGCGGCGCAAGGCGAGTCGCTTGAGGATGTCCGCTGCCAACCATTCGAGGCGCAGCAGGCTGGCCATTGTCCCGACGGTCCGCCGCCGGGAAGCTACACATGGTCATCATCATGGCCGTTGCATGAAAGCGCGTCGCGATCACGTCGGCAGGCTGCAATTCTCGACAAATTTGGCAATCTCAGTTCGCTTGAGACATCCAGTCGGCAAACGGCAATCCATGCCTCATGACGATTTCTGCAACAAGGCCCTCGGCCAGCCGCCGGTGCCTGTTTCCATACGAATCATTTACAAAACTAGGATTGTAGTTATGTAAGGGGCATGAGTACGATCAGCCCCAACGCCCGCGCCCTTGCCGCACTTGGCCATGATGCCCGCCTGTCGATCTTTCGTCTGCTGGTGAAGGCCGGGGACGACGGGCTGCGGGTCAGCGATATTGGCGAGCATCTGGGGCTCGCGCCGTCGACATTGGCGCATCACCTTTCGACGCTGGTCGACGCCGGGCTTGTGCTGCAAGACAAGCAGGGGCGCGAGGTCTTCAACCGTGTCGATTTTCCCGCGATGAATCATTTGGTCGGGTTTCTGACGTCCGAATGCTGCGCCGGTGTTGCGCGCCGCGCCTCGGAGCATGCGGCATGAGACGCGCGCTTATTTTCCTTGACTCAAAACAACTGCAATTCCGGAGATTTAGTGATGACTGACACGACCCTTGCGACCCCGGGCTTTCGGTCCCTGCTGCGCCATCTGTGGCAGGATCAGCGGGTCTGGCTTGCTTCTGCGGTGATCCTTGCGGCGCTGGCGGTGTTCGATACACCCCAAGCCGCGGAGAGTGCGCGTTTCGCGGGCCAAGCGCTCCTGAACACGGCACCGTTCCTGATCCTGTCGATCGCGATCGCCGCCTGGGCAAACGCAACCGGTGCCGACAACCTGATCGCCAAGGCGTTCACCGGCGCGCCAGTCCTGATGATCGCGCTGGGCGCCCTGGCAGGCGGCATCTCGCCCTTCTGCTCCTGCGGGGTGATCCCGCTGATCGCGGCGCTGCTGGCCATGGGCGTGCCGCTGTCGGCGGTGATGGCGTTCTGGCTTGCTTCGCCGATCATGGATCCGTCGATGTTCGTGCTGACGGCAGGTGTTCTGGACCTTGAGTTCGCGGTGGCCAAGACCGCCGCCGCCATCGGGCTGGGCGTCTTTGGCGGCACGGTTGTGCACCTCATGATGAAGGTCGGGGCTTTTGCCGATCCGCTGCGCGACGGGATCGGCAATGGCGGTTGCGGGGGCGCGAAGGTCCGTGCGCCCAAACCTGTGGTCTGGCGGTTCTGGACCGAGCCAGATCGCCGCGCGAAGTTTGGCAAGACCGCGCTGACCACCACGCTCTTCCTCGCCAAATGGCTGACGCTGGCCTTCATCCTCGAAAGCCTGATGCTCGCCTGGATCCCGGCGGAAACCGTGACCAGCGCGCTCGGCGGCGAGGGGCTTCTGCCGATTGTGACCGCGACCTTCGTCGGGGTGCCCGCCTATCTGAACGGCTATGCGGCCTTGCCGCTGGTCGGCGGATTGATCGGGCAGGGCATGGCGCCGGGCGCCGGCATGGCTTTTCTTATTGCCGGTGGCGTCACCTCGATCCCGGCGGCTATGGCGGTCTGGGCGTTGGCACGGCCACAGGTCTTCGCGCTCTATATTGCGCTGTCGCTGACGGGGGCCTTCGCCTCGGGGCTGCTGTTTCAACTCTGGAGTATGACATGAGAACCTTGACCGTGAACATCACGGGGCCGGTGACCGATCCGGTCCTGGCCGCCACCGGCCTTGCCACCCCTTACGAGGCGGTGTCGCGCCTGACCGTGACGGGCGGACGGATCGACGTCGTGGCGACCGAGCCGGACCTGGGGGTGGGCGCGGTGCGGATCCAGCCCGAAGGCGGGCCGCTGGCGCTGCACTATGCCATCGACGATGCGAGCGCCGGGCGGGTTTATCCCGAGGCCGCCTTTCGCCCGCGCGCCACCCGCTACACCACCGCGGCCGAGGCCCTGGTATCGGCGAGCCGCGCCACGGCCGAGGCGGCCGGCGGCGGCCAGGCCGGGATTGCCGCGCTGGTCGCGGAAACCGAGGCGCGCTTTGCCTATGCGCATCCCGACCGGCGCTTCAATGACGACACCGACGCGGTGCCTTACCTGTCCTGCGGCGTGACGCCCGGTTCCTGCGTCGACATCAACACCTATCTGGTCGCCAGCCTGCGCGCCGCCGGGTACGAGGCGGCCTACATATACGGCTCTTTCTTCCCTGAAGAGCGGGGCGGCATGACCCATGAAGGTCACTGCTGGGTCGTAACGCGGCATGAGGGCAAGACGCAGGAGTGGGACATCGCCCATCACCTCAAGGCGGGGCTGGGGGCCACGCGGCCCGGGTTGAACCCGCGCCCGGGCGAACGGGTTGCCCTGACCCATTCGATGGGGCATCGGTATGCGCTGCCCGACGGGGACATCGCGCTGAAACTGCTGGGGATGCCCATGCGCCTGCCGTCGCAGGGCGCACCCGAAAGGCTGGCGCTGGAGCTTCGGCTTTCTCCGGCGGCTGTTGCGCTTGCAGAGCGCGTGCCGGCGACTGTCTGAGCCCTGGCTTTGGACCAACGCAGCGGGTGGGGTCGTCGGTCTTGGCCGCGCAGATCTTGACGGTACCCTCGCAGCATGTCGACGAGATCCGAAACTCCGGCGCCTTGGGGTGGCTGGTGTCCACCCTACCATCAACAACCGGCCGGACGGTTTGACGAACCGGACCTCCGTGCCCAGTGCGGTGAGGATACAGCCGACCACCTCGGCGGACTGCTGGCCGAACGACCGCGCCCCGAATGCGCGGTAGAGGCTCAGAACCCGTGGCAGATGCAGGCTGAACGTCGAAAACAGACGCGTTTCGGTGTCGGTGGCGGCAAAGCGTGTCTTGTCGGTCCGGGGGTGTCGAGTTTCATGCCGGGAACCTCTCGCGTGTCCGGTTCGCGATGGCGACGAGGCTCAGCATAACCGGCACCTCGACCAGGACGCCGACCACGGTGGCCAACGCCGCGCCGGAGTTCAGCCCGAAAAGCCCGATCGCCACCGCGACCGCCAGTTCGAAGAAGTTCGACGTGCCGATCAGCGCGCAGGGTGCCGCAACCTTGTGCGGCACGCCCCAGGCCCACGCCACGCCGTAGCCAAGTGCGAAGATGCCGTAGGACTGGATCAGGATCGGGACCGCGATCAACGCGATCAGTAGCGGCTGGGCAAGAATCACTGGCCCCTGGAAGCCAAAGAGCAGCACCACGGTCATCAGCAGACCCACGACCGAGGCCGGCTTGATCCGCGCGGTGAACGCCGCCACCGCGTCCTCGCCGTCCCGCGCGATCAGCGCCCGACGCGTCAGCATCCCTGCGATCAGGGGAATAACGATGTAGAGGACGACCGAGAGGATCAGCGTCTCCCACGGCACGCTGATGTCGGTGACGCCCAGCAGGAACGCCACGATGGGGGCGAAGGCCACCACCATGATCAGGTCGTTCACCGACACCTGCACCAGCGTGTAGTTGGGGTCGCCCTTGGTGAGCTGCGACCATATGAAGACCATTGCCGTGCAGGGCGCGGCGCCGAGCAGGATCAGCCCCGCGATGTATTCCGGTGCGCGCTCGGGATCGATCAGCCCGGCGAAGACGTGGTTGAAGAACAGCACCGCAAGTGCGGCCATGGTGAAGGGCTTGATCAGCCAGTTCACGGCCAGGGTGATCACAAGACCCTTCGGGCGCTGCCCGACCGCCTTGAGCGAACCGAGATCCACCGCGATCATCATCGGGTAGACCATCGCCCAGATCAGGACGGCGACGACGAGGTTGACCGAGGCATATTCGAGCCCGGCCAGCACGCCGAAAAGCCCCGGCGCGAGGTTGCCGAGCACAAGCCCGGCCAGGATGCACAGGGCGACCCAGAGGGTCAGCCAGCGTTCGAACAGGCTCATGAAATTTCCTCTCGGTCGGGCACGCGGCAACCTGCATCGGGGGGCGGGGTCAGCGCGCCGATGAAGATGCTGAGCGGCTCCAGCGCGGCTGGGTTGAGCGCGTAGCAGGTGCGCGGGCCGGAGATCTCGCCGGTGATGACGCCGGCGGCTTTCAGGATGCGCAGATGCTCGGACACCGTGGATTGCGCCAGGCCGACGGCGTCCACGATATCGCCACCGATGCACCCCGGCGTGGCGAGCAGCAGCCGAAGAATGCGCAACCGCGCGGGATGCGCCAGCGCTTTGGCCAGTTCTGCGATCTTGATGTCCGTCTCCTGCATGCGCGATCCTTCATTTCGCCTATCGTCGTTAAACGATAGCATTGCCGCGCACAATGGTGTCTTGGACCGGTTGTGTTTCCCCCCCCAGCGCATTTAAGCCCCCGTCGTTAGAAAGCGTCAGAGCTTTTACGGCCCTGTGTCCAGTGGCGTCGCGGCGGATCGTGTCGTTCGCGGCCACCAGGTTGGGAGCCGTCGCTGGAGGGATCCTTTGGCTGTTCGAAGTCGGGCAGAGTGTGCCAGCGGCCGTTTACCGCGTGATTGCCTCGCGCAGGCGGTGCAGTTCTCTTGCGTGCGCATCCGCCTTGTCTTCCCCTTTCAGCGGCCCTCGGGACAGGGCGCGTGCGAGGTCGAAATATCCCTTTCCGGGGAGCTTTTCGCGCCCGCGATTGACGACGCAGGCCGCGATAAAGGGGCGATCGGCGGCAGCGTCTTGTCGCATCGTCGTTTCGAGAGCCCGCGTGACCTTTGCGATCGAACCCGGTGCCCAGAGGCCGAGCGCGCGCGCCAAGGCGCCATATGTGATTGGCACCTCGGTTTCGTCGAGGCTTTCCAAGTGGGCGCGGACGCGGTTGGACAGCTCTTTTTCCTTGTCGGCTGCCGCCTCGACCACGCGCGGAGGCGGTATCTCGCGCGCCGTGCCGTTGGCGTCGATTTCGGCCGCCCAGGCGCGGGTCGAGCTGCGCAGGATGACCCGGGTTTTGCCGCTGTCTTCGCCTTCTCCGGTTTCGGTCACGCCGACAACATCCCCTCGACGCAGGCCGGCGCGCAGCGTGTCGACCGTGATGCCGAGCTTGGGGGCGAGATAGTCGGGGTCCACCATGATCTGTCCGTCTTCCCATCCGATGACGCCTTCGGGGACGAGGCGGTTCATGACTGGCGACGGCCCGTCGTCACGCGTATAGAACGGGTTGTCCCCCGACGCGTGGTCGGTCACGTCGACAATCTTGTCGATTTGGGGCAGGGCTGCACGCAGCATCCGTTCCACACCCTCGCGCAGGGTGGCCGCGGACGCGGCGCAGCCCTGGCAGCCGCCGGACATGCGCAGGTAAACCGTTGCCGCCTCGACCCGGTCGACCGAGATATGCCCGCCATGCGCGGCGACCGCCGGATTGACCTGGCGGTCCAGCAATTCCTCGACAGCGCCGCGCAGGGTTTCGTCGGGGTTGGCCCCGGTCGATCGGTCCTGACCAAGCGGGGCGTCGGTTTCGTCGAGCACGTGCCGGATTGCCTCGGCGATGCGGGGCTTGAGCGCCGTCCACTCCGCGTCCGTGTGTTTTTTCACCCAGATCGTGGCGCTGCTCACCTCGACCCGCAGGACACCCTGCACAGCGAAAACCGCACGCGCCAGCGGGGCGTCGCCAGCCGTCTCGAAGCGGACGGATGCGCCACCCTGGACCGGCGCGTCGAGGACAAATCCCATGACATCGGGATCATGCGCCGAGGGTTGGGCGCGGATGCGGCGACGGGTGGCTGTGTCAGACATCCTCAAGCTCCGTGCCGGCCATCGCGCGCAACGCCTTAAAGGTGTAGATGCCGGTGTCATGGCCATCGCTGAAAGCCATGCCAAGCGCGTAGTTGCCGACGCTCCAGACGCGCGTCAGGCTGATGTCCAGCGGCACATTTTCGGGCAACAGCAACCGCTTGCCGCTCATCTCGTCTCGGCATTGTGCGCATTGGCAGCTCAGACGCAGATCACGGTCGGTCAGGCGCTGCTCCGTGCCGTCAGCCCACCTCAGGAGAAGCGCGCCGTCCGTGTGCTCCAGGGCAGCAAGGCGGTCAGCCGGGCCGTCGGATCCGGTTGGCGCGGCGGTTGGCTTGCCTGTGCCTTCGGTGAGGGTCCAGGCGAAAGGCGTGGCGATCCCGTCGTTTCTGTCCGACGCTCCGGCAAGCGTCGAGGCTATCTCGCGATAGGCCCCTGCGGCCGGGCTTTCCGGCGCGGCGCGCAGCAGAGGCCGACCATCGTCACCGCAATCGACAACCATCGGGTCGAGCGGCACTTTGCCGAGGAAATCCACGCCAAGCTCTTGCGCGATGGCTTCGCCGCCGCCCTGGTGGAAGATATGCGTCACCGTTCCGCACTCCGGGCAGGTGAAACCGCTCATGTTCTCGATCACGCCGAGGAGCGGAACACTGACCTGCTCCATCATGCGCATACCTCTGCGCGCGATCTTGAGGCTCACGTCCTGCGGCGTGCTGACGACCACCGCGCCGGACAGCGGAAAGGCCTGCGCCAACGTCAGCTGGATATCTCCCGTGCCCGGCGGCAGATCGAGCAAAAGCACGTCCAGCGCCCCCCAGTCCACCTGGCGGACGAACATCTGCAAGTACTTCGTCACCATCGGCCCACGCAGGATCGCCGGGGCATCGTCGTCGGACAACATCGCCATGGACATAACCTTTACACCGTGCGCCTCGGCCGGGATCACCTTCTGGTCAGGGGACATGGCGGGCTTTTCGGACGCGATCCCCAGTATGCCGGGGATCGACGGGCCGTAGATGTCGGCATCCACCACGCCCACACGCAACCCCGCGTCGGCCATCGCAACGGCGATATTGGCGGTTACCGTGGACTTGCCCACGCCACCCTTGCCGCTGCTGATGGCGATCATCCGGGGGGCTGCAGAGGTCTCAGTCTGCGTCATGTCGGTCTCCTTGGCTCTGTGGCTCGGGTGTCGGTGTATAGCTTGCGCAGAGCTTCGGTATGTCAACTGCTGCGAGTTCTTCGGCCATGCAGGCACAATAGGCGGTATCGTCAGAGGCCGCGAAATGACTGCAATCCTGGCATGTCCCGAACGCGGGGGCGTCCCGCTGTATCGCCAGGGTCGAGGCAAGGCGGGACAGCGTCGTCAGGAACCGGTTGCGTTCGGTCGCCCCAAGGCGGTCGATCACGTCAATCAGGTCCCGCAGCGGGTCCTGCGCGAGTATTGTTCGGCCGTGATTCGTCAGGTCAAAAGATACGCTGCGCCGGTCGCGGTCCGAGCGGGTGCCCGTCACAAGCCCCTTGCGTTCCAGCGACTTGATGATCTGTGACGCGGTGCCCCGCGTCGTTGCCTGGAAACTGGCGAATCCGGACGGGGTGCGTGTGCTGCCGTTGGCGCGGGCGAAAAACCGCAGGCAGGTCCATTGCGCGGCTGTCAGTGCGGATCCTGCATCTTCGGTGCGCGCCGTGCGTCCGACATGCACAAGCAGTTCCGCGATCCGGTCCGGTGTTTGCGGTGTATCGGTCATGGCAAATTGATAGTGAATCGAAACTACTTTGACAATCACCGATTGGGAAGATTAATATCGATTCAAAACTAAATTGGCTTTATCATGAACAAACCTGTCACGAACCTCATCAACGGGGCCCGAAGTGTCCCGACCCCGGGAATGCTGTCCGCGGAAGACGAACGGGCGTTGGTCTGCGCGTGGCAAGACCAAGGCGACCGGCGCGCACGTGATAAGCTGATCAGTGCCTTTGCGCCCCTGGCGGCTTCGGTCGCGCGTCGCTTCAAGCGCGGCGCCGGTGAGGCTGACCAGGATCTGCAGCAACAGGCCCAGATCGGTCTCATGAAGGCGGCCGATCGCTTTGACCCGGACCGCGGCTTTCGTTTCTCGACATACGCCGTGTGGTGGGCGCGTGCCGAGGTGCAAGACTATGCGCGCGCGAATACATCCATCGTCCGGCGCCCGAATTCCGCACAAACGCGCGCGGCCACCGCGCAAATCGCGGCGCTCGATGCCGAGATGACGGCCGATCCGGCAATGGATCGGGCGATTGCGGACAAGAAACTTGCTGACACCTTGGGTGTGGATCCGCAGCGCGCGGCGTCCCTGCGTGAACAGGTCACGGGCAGCGACAGCTCGTTGAATGCACCGGCCCGGGACGAGGAGGGCGCCGATCGCATGGCGCTGCTTGCCGATCCGGCAAGCCTCGACGAATCCCTGCCGCTGAAAAACCTTGAAACCGACGGGCTGCGACAAGCCCTTGCAAAAGCGCTGACCACCTTGCCCGATCGCGAACGTGATATCATCATCGCGACACAAGTGAACGATCCGCCGGCAACCCTGGAAACGCTGGGCGCACAGTTCGGCATTTCGAAAGAACGGATTCGGCAATTGCGCGAACGCGGCTTCGCGCGGCTCAGAACGGCGATGGCCCAACGCGGATTCGGCGCCGATTATTTCGCCTGATCCGTCGCCAGTATCGGGCAAGCCCGAGATCGTTCCGGGGAGCCGTCCTGCGACAGGATCGCAGGTACCATGCTGGCATGGATCCGCCCGTTAGAAGGCTTACTCTGTGGGTGCGGCGGGCAGGTCTATCTGGATGGTCTGAACAAGTTGGCCCGAAGCGCGGTCGAAGATCAGGATCTCGTCGCTTTCGGTGACAACGGCGTACCACGTCCGCGCTTGGGTGAAAGATGTGGCGCTGCCGCCGTCGGGCAGGATGATCGTGTCGGGCAAAGGTGCCGCAGACTGATTGAAGCGGATGACAATCAGCGACGTGATGAGTATGACGCCTGCGATCATTGTCACGGTCAGCACCGTCACCAGCCGTCGCAGGAAGCGCAGGTTGGCTGGTTCGGGGGGCTGATCCTCGGGGGCGTTATCCATGTCTGACCTCATTTTCCGCGTCACGATTGGCGCATCACCGCCCAGCCGCCTTGATAAGGCCTTGGCGCGCGACGTGCCAGAGGAAGCGGCGCTGTCGCGCACCCGATTGGCGCGGCTGATCGACGAAGGCGCGGTGCGGCGGGGTGGCGCGGTGGTGACCAACCCCAAAGCGGATGTCGCCGAGGGCGATGTTATCGAAGTGGCGGTGCCCGAAGTCGTGGAAAGCCACATCATGGCGGAAAATCTGCCGCTGGATGTGCGGTTCGAGGATGACGACCTGATCGTGGTGATGAAACCTGCGGGGATGGTGGTGCATCCCGCGCCGGGAACGCCGTCGGGCACTTTGGTAAATGCGTTGCTTTACCATTTCGACGGGCATTTGTCCGGGGTGGGCGGTGTCGGTCGCCCGGGGATCGTGCACCGCATTGACAAGGACACCAGCGGATTGCTCGTGGTCGCGAAATCGGACCGTGCGCATCACGGGCTAGCCGACCAGTTCGCGGCCCATAGCGTTGAGCGGGTGTATCAGGCGCTGGTGCACGGGCATCCCGATCCCGGTGATCCTCGGTTGCGGGGCGTTCGGGGGGTGTCCATCGAGCCGGGCGCTGTCATCAAGATCACCAGTGATCTGGCGCGGCACAAGTCCGACCGACAGAAGCAGGCGGTGTTCTTTGGTCACGGCAAACACGCGGTGACGCGCGCGCGGGTGATCGAGACGTTCGGCGCGCCGCCGCAGGTGTCTTTGGTGGAATGTCGACTGGAGACAGGGCGCACGCATCAGATCCGGGTCCATATGGCCCATGCGGGGCACGGTCTGGTCGGCGACCCGGTGTATGGCGGTCAGCGCAAAGTGGCCAAAGGGGCATTGCCGGACAGGGCGCGGGCGGGGTTGGGCGCGTTTGACCGGCAGGCCCTGCACGCGGCTGTTTTGGGGTTCAGCCACCCTGTCAGCGGTGAAACCGTTCGCCTTGTGGCGGCGTTACCCCAGGACATGACGGATATGATCGCGCAACTGCGTGGCTGAAACAATCGTCTCATGTGCGTGAATGCACTGACATGCGGTTTGTCACCCGGCGTTTGTGCGTTAAACTGTTGTAAAACAGCGTAGAACGCTTGAAATTCATGGCTGGCTTCCCACATGGGATGTTAAGCTCGTAAACATTGGAGGGACAAGGGTATGTCGAATTATGCGAACCTCCCGGCCCCATCACCGGAAGCCGGACTGAGTCGCTATCTTCAGGAGATCAGGAAGTTTCCGCTCCTGGAGCCGGAAGAGGAATACATGCTTGCCAAGCGCTGGGTCGAGCAGGAAGACGCCGAAGCCGCACATCAGATGGTCACGAGCCACCTGCGCCTCGCGGCGAAAATCGCCATGGGGTATCGCGGCTATGGCTTGCCACAGGCCGAGGTGATCTCGGAAGCGAATGTCGGTTTGATGCAGGCGGTCAAGCGGTTCGACCCCGAAAAGGGGTTTCGTCTGGCCACTTATGCAATGTGGTGGATCCGGGCCTCGATCCAGGAATACATCCTGCGGTCATGGTCGCTGGTGAAGCTCGGCACGACAAGCGCGCAGAAGAAGCTGTTTTTCAACCTGCGCAAGGCCAAGTCGCGGATCGGCGCGCTGGAAGAAGGAGATCTGCGGCCCGAGCATGTGGCCAAGATCGCCACCGACCTTGGCGTGAACGAGGATGAAGTGATCTCGATGAACCGGCGCATGGCCGGTAGCGATGCCTCGTTGAATGCCACGGTCGGGTCCGAGGGCGAAGGGACCATGCAATGGCAGGACTGGCTTGAGGACGAAAGTGCCGACCAGGCCACGGATTACGAGGAAAAGGATGAACTGGATGCGCGGCGCGCAATGCTGGGCGAAGCGATGGACGTGTTGAACGACCGTGAAAAGGACATCCTGACCCAGCGCCGTTTGGCCGACAAACCGGTGACCCTGGAAGACCTGTCCGCGCAGTATGATGTCAGTCGCGAACGGATTCGCCAGATCGAAGTGCGGGCCTTTGAAAAGCTGCAAAAACGCATGCGGGATTTGGCGAAAGACCAGGGTTTGCTCTCTGCCACCTGAACCGAGGATATGATGTATTGCGAAACGCCGGGCCTGTGCCCGGCGTATTTTTTGTGATAGCGCACCGTCAATCTACGAAAGGAAAATGCATGTCGGACCTACGCTGGGGTATCTTGGGAGCGGCGAATTTTGCGCAGGAGCAGATGGCTCCGGCGATTCATGCGGCGCGTGGTTCGAAACTGGCGATGCTAGGCACCTCGGATCCGGCCAAGGCGACACCGTTTCGGGCCATCGACGGGGATCTGCGCGTAGTCGACAGCTATGACGCTGTTCTGGCCGATCCAGGGATCGACGCGGTCTATATCCCGCTGCCCAACACGCTGCATGTCGAATGGACGCGCAAGGCGCTGGAGGCAGGCAAGCATGTGCTGTGCGAAAAGCCGATCGCCATGCAGGCCGACGAGATCGACGACCTGATCGCGTTGCGTGACAAGACCGGGCTTTTGGCGGCAGAAGCCTATATGATCGTACATCATCCGCAATGGGGGCAGGTGCGCGACTGGGTTCAATCCGGGGCGATTGGCGATCTGCGGCGGATCAATGCGACCTTTGCCTACGACAATTCGGGGGATCCCGGGAACATACGCAATGCCACCCAGACCGGCGGCGGAAGCCTGCCGGATATCGGTGTTTACACGCTGGGATGCGCACGCTTTGCGACCGGGCAGGAGCCGTTGGAGGTGCTGTGCGCGGATATCCGGCGCGAGAGCGGGGTCGAGGTGCGCACCGAGGCAACGGTTCAGTTCGACGGGTTCACGCTGACCTCGTTCACGTCGATGCGGATGTTGCGGTATCAGTCGGTGACCTTCCATGGCACCACGGGCGCCATAGAGGTGTCGGTGCCGTTCAACGCCTTGAGCCAAGGCGATGCCGAGCTTCGGTTGATCCGGCCGTCTCTTCCGACAGAGGTTTTGCACTATCCGGGGGTGAACCAATACGTCGAACAGGTCGAGGCATTCGGCGCCGCCGTGCGCGGCGAGGCGTCGTATCCTTGCCCGTTGGAGTTCAGTCAGGGAACGCAGGCCCTGATCGACATGATCTGGGCCAAGGAGGGCTAGGGGCTGATCCTAGGATCAGCCCCCAGGCCTGTTTCATGCGGCGTTGGTGTTGGCCGCCTTGGTCTTTTTCGCCGTTTTCGGCTTGGCGCCGTTCTTGGCGTTACCATCGATGAAATCAAGCACCAGCGGACGGATGTTGTTGCGCCAGCTTTTTCCGGCAAAAATCCCGTAGTGACCTGCGCCTGGTTCGACATGGCTTGCCTTCAGGGCATCAGGAAGACCGGTGCACAGATCAAGCGCCGCTAGGCATTGACCAGGGGCCGAAATATCGTCGTTTTCGCCCTCGACCGTTTTTACGGCGACATTTGTGATCGCGCCGAAATCGACCTTGTGACCATCGACGACGAATTCATTCTTCGCGATTTCACGTTTCTTGAAGATGCGGTCCACGGTTGACAGGTAAAACTCCGCAGGCATGTCCATGACCGCGAGGTATTCATCGTAAAAGCGATTGTGCTTGTCGTGATCCGATGCCTCGCCGCGCATCACCTGCTGGATCTGGTTTGAGAAGGCGTCGGCATGGCGTTCCGCGTTCATCGAGATGAAGGATGCGAGCTGCAGCAGGCCGGGATAGACAAGGCGTCCGACACCCTTGTGTTTGAAGCCCACGCGTTGGATCATCGTTTCCTCGAGCTGTCCCATCGTCACGCGGCGGCCGAAATCGGTGACTTCCGTCGGCGTTGCGTCCGGGTCGACGGGGCCACCGATCAGGGTGAGCGTCGCCGGCTGGGCGTCGGGATCCTGTTCGGCAAGGTAGGCGGTCGCAGCAAGCGTGAGTGGGACCGGCTGGCAGACGGAGACCACGTTGATGTCCGGTCCCAGCGTGCGCATGAAGTCCATCAGGTAGAGCGTATAATCTTCGACATCGAACTTGCCGCAGCTGACGGGAATATCGCGGGCGTTGTGCCAGTCCGTCACGTAGACTTCGCAATTGACCAGTAACGATTTCACGGTCGAGCGAAGGAGGGTTGCATAATGGCCGGACATCGGGGCCACGAGCAGGACCTTGCGGGGCTGTTCCTCGCGGCCTGCGACATTGAAGTGAAGCAGATCACCAAAGGGACGTTCGACGATCGTCTCGATCTCGACAAGGTGATCCTTGCCATCCTCGCAGGTGAATGTCCGAATCCCCCAGTCGGGTTTGACCACCATTCGTTCAAATGTGCGTTCGGTCACTTCGCCCCATGCGGCCATCCACTGGATCGCCGGATTGGGCATCGTGGACCAGACGGGATACGAGGCCATGGTGCGGGCGGTTGCACCAAGCCATTGATTCGTATTACGAAATGTATCCATGATATCGTATGTGATCATGTGGCGCATAGAGGCGTCTCCTTCCGAGCCGGATCAAGAACCGGGCTATTTCGTCGCTTTGCCTCCCACCGCAGGCGACTGTATTCTGCATGGCAGCATATCTAGGGGGGATTATTGGCCATGACAACTGATGACGTTGCCGCGCCGAAAATGAGCGCGGAACTTGAGGCCAATTTGCAAAAGATTGAAACGCTGACAAGTCGGCTGATGTCGGCATTGTCGCAAAAGAAAAAGAGCAACCCATCGCTGCATGGTCCGGACCACATGTTGTTCGGGCAAGCGATGCAAGCCTATTGGCAAGAGTGGATGCACAATCCGGCCAAGCTCATGGAGCACCAGATAGAATACTGGGGCAAATCGGTGACGCATTACATGGAGGCGCAACAGGCGCTGGCCAAGGGCAAGCTGCAACCGCCCGACGATCCCGGTCGTCAGGATCGCCGGTTCCGCAACCCGCTTTGGAACGAGCATCCGTATTTCAACTTCGTAAAGCAGCAATATCTGATCAACGCCGATGCCATTGCCAGTGCGGTTGAGGATATCGATGACATGGACGCGACCGAAAAGCGGCGTCTGCGGTATTTCGCACAGCAGATCGTCGATATGTTCGCGCCCACCAATTTTCTCGCCACCAATCCCGATGCGCTGCAAAAAGCGCTTGAGACCGACGGCGAAAGCCTCGTGAAAGGGCTTGAGAACCTCGTCGCCGATCTCGAAGCGAACAACGGCGAATTGGTGGTTCGTTTGGCCGACGAAGGCGCGTTCGAGATCGGAAACAATATCGCGTCGGCCGAGGGCGAGGTTGTCTTTCGCAACCACATGATGGAGGTGATCCAGTACACGGCAACCACCGAGAAAGCGCGCGAAACGCCAATCGTCCTGTTCCCGCCCTGGATCAACAAGTTCTACATCCTCGACCTGAAGCCGGAAAATTCCTTTATCCGCTGGGTGGTGGATCAGGGGTACACCTTGTTTGTCGTGAGCTGGATCAATCCGGATGAAAGCTACAAGGACGTGGGGCTAGAGACCTATATCGAAGATGGCTATTTGCGCGCGATTACCGAAGTGAAAGCGATCTGCGATGTCGAGAAGGTCAACGCGATCGGTTATTGCATTGCCGGCACGACCCTGGGCCTCACCCTGTCCTTGATGAAAAAGCGGGGCGACAAGTCGGTCAAATCTGCGACGTTCTTTACGACGCTTACGGATTTCTCCGACCAGGGAGAGTTCACCCCGTTCCTGCAAGACGATTTCATTGACGGTATTGAAGCCGAAATTGACGAGACCGGAATTCTGAAGTCCTTCATCATGGCCCGGACCTTCAGCTTTCTTCGATCGAACGATCTGGTCTATGGGCCGGCCATCAAGAGCTACATGATGGGCGAAACACCGCCCGCCTTCGACCTGTTGTATTGGAACGGGGATGGGGCGAATTTGCCCGGAAAGATGGCCGTGCAATATCTGCGCGGCCTCTGCCAGGACAACCAGTTTGCGCAAGGCACGTTCGAGTTGATGGGCGAGACGCTGAACCTGCGGGACGTTGACGTGCCGCTCTGCTCGGTCGCCTGCGAGACGGATCATATCGCGGCTTGGAAAGACTGCTATCGCGGTGTGCAAGCAATGGGTGGAAAATCGCGGCACTTCATTTTGTCGGAATCGGGTCATATCGCCGGAATCGTCAATCCGCCGAGCAAGAAGAAATACGGACATTACACGCATGATGACCTGTCGCTGTCACCGGATGAATGGCGGTCGCAGGCCGACTATACCGAAGGGTCCTGGTGGCCGGTCTGGGAGAGATGGATCGCCAAGCGCTCCGGCAAATGGATCCAGGCGCGGAGCGTTGGCGATACATCGCATCCGCCACTGGCACCGGCACCGGGCACCTATGTTCAGGTCAAGGCGACCGCCTGATCCGGATGCTCGCGCCCACCTCATCCCCTGACCCCGACCAAAGAATTTTGCTGCAGTGCAGAAAAAGGGTTGAAATGCTGCAGTGCGGCATGTATATATTCATCATCTGCACAAGACAGCGGGGTGGGCCCGCCAAGCAGGAAAGGATTTGAGACAATGGCTAAGACACCAGACATGACAGCGACCATGAAAGAAATGATGGGTTCGTTCCCGGTGGACACGAAGTCCATGGAGGACGCGTTTCAAACAACAGCGACTTTGAACGAAAAGCTGTCCAACGTTGCGATTGAAGCGGCTGAAAAGTCGTCCGAAATCTCCGCGAAGTGGACAAAGGACACGCTTGCCAAGCTGGGCGACATGTCCAAAGCAAAGACAGAGCCGGCTGACTATGCAAAAGCGATGACCGATTTCGCCTCCGCTCAGGCTGAAGTTGCGTCCGAGAATATGGCCGCCTTCGCCGAGATCGCGAAAAAGGTCCAGATGGACACCGTCGAACTGATGATGGCCGCAGGCAAGGACATGTCCGAAGACGCGACCGCCGCTGTCAAGAAAGCGACGAACGACGCGACAACAGCTGCCAAGAAGGCAACCGCTGCTGCGAAGTAAGCTACACATGAATTAGCGTTCTCTCCTCCCAAATTGGAACGCTATGTTCTGGCCGGGTCCGCAAGGATCCGGCCTTTTTCTGTTATACAGGCGAAGCATCATTTGACTCTACCGATCTTTTTCCTGTCATATGTTGGGTGATGGCGCGTAAATTTTTTGCGTCAATCAAGGAATTTGAATTATGGCAATTGCTGCTGCAGTTGGTCTATACGCTGCTGGTTTGGGAATTTATTCATTTTTCTCGGGCGCGCAATCGGATGTGGAACGGCGGTTCGAGATGAACCAGATCAAGGATGATCTGGCGAGCCTCAAGGATCTGTCGACGGCCGTCGTAAATTCGAACATTGCGCAATCGCTTGGCGGTTCGGATGCCGCACTTGAGTTTCTAACGCAATATGCAGCGGCGGATGATACGGCAGACCGGGATGCGTTCGCGCGTGAGGCGATCAATGTATCTACGCTGGCGCTCAATGAGATCGAGGCACAGGTTCGCAATTCAAAGGATACTGCGTCGTTTGAGACGTTGGCCTACTCGTTTGCGGCTTTGCACTATGCTGCCATCGCGCGACAGATTGTCGGCAACACTGTCGAGGATGGACCGCTTGGGGCCGCCGGTCTGCATCTTTCGGTCAAGGAGGCGATGCAACTCCTGCTGGATAATGTCGGACAGGACGACATATATCACGAATTCGGCCGCGCCATTTCCGAACGGATTACCACCACGGGTCTGGAGACGAATTTCATTCAGACCACGATCGATTTCACCGTTCGCAGTTCCCTGACCGGACACAGTGAGAGTGTCTCTCTGACGCGTGAGTCCGGGTTCAATCCTGGCCCGCTCGGTATTCCGTTGCCCTTCGTTGAATCAGACGCCTCGTTTGAGGCTCGGGCCAACGCGGCCGCGAACGCTGCGTCCAATCGCATCTACAACCGCGATGTCGAGGCGCTGGAGATTTCGAGTTTCCTCAACATCGCCGGGGACGCGAACCAGTGGCTTGCCTTGGATACCATCAATGTCGCCGACCTGTACGAATACATCGGGACCAGTGCCGGAGAGCAGATAGATGGCACCAGCCGCGCGGACTATATTTCCGGTCGCCAAGGTGATGACATTCTCTTTGGTGAAGTCGGACCCGATGCCATCAATGGCGGGGCCGGCAACGACGTCTTGCGCGGGGGGAGCATCCAGGATGTTCTGACCGGCGGTCCCGGATACGACTTTATTTTCGGCAACGAGACGTATTTCGACGCTGTAGATGGTGACACCGCCCGCTTTGTCGGGCTTTCCAGCGAATACGAGATCGTCGGTGGCCAGACATACGCGATCGTGACGAATGCCGAAGGTGAACGGGACAAGCTGTTCAACATCGAGTTTCTGCGGTTCGACGATACGGTGATCACGCTGGGGGAAGGATCGGCCTTGGATGGCGCAGGCGATCCCGAAGGCTTCATCGTCGCGGAACGCGTCGCACTGCTTTACGAAGCGGCGCTGAACCGGGACGGCAATATCGATCTTCCGGGACTGAATTTTTATATTGATGTGACCGAAGCGAACAAACTCACGGATGAGTTTCTGGCACGAGACCTGATGACGAGTCCCGAATTCACTGCCAACTTCGGGGATGCGCGAACCTTGTCGAACGAGGAGTTCCTTCAGCAGGTGTACCAGAATGTCCTCGACCGGGATCCGGACCTCGACGGTTTTCTGTTCTATCTGAACCTTCTGAATGACGAGAGGATCACGAAAGAACTGGCATTGGCGGATATTGCCATTTCACCCGAGAACACCGAGGCCTCCGGTGAAATCCTGATGAGCCTTTTCGAAGGCTCGGATGATGGCTGGAGCTTTGTCTAACCAGAGATTGCTAAATGCTTTCTTTTTGTGCTGCATGTGCTTAGGCTGCAACGCAGCGAAGACATTCCGGGAAGGGGCTCACTTTGGCCGAAGACCAAAAACCGCTGCTGATCAAGCGCTACGCAAGCCGTCGTCTCTACAACACTGAAACCTCCGATTACGTGACCCTCGAGGATATCGCCGGTTTCATTCGCGGCGGGCGCGAGGTGAAGATCGTCGATCTGAAATCCGGTGATGACCTGACGCGGCAGTATCTCCTTCAGATCATCGCCGAACACGAAAGCCGCGGCGAAAGCGTTTTGCCGACCAATATCCTGAACGACCTGGTGCGCAGCTATACCACGCAGGCGACCAGCGCGGTGCCGCAGTTTCTGGCCGCCAGTTTCGAGATGTTTCGCGACAGCCAGTCCAAATGGGTCGAGAACATGAACAAGGCCAACCCGATGTCGGGTGTCCCCGGCTTCGATGCCATCCAAGCCCAGCAGGAAGCCTTCATCAAGGCAATGACCGGCAATGCAGCCTCCACGTGGTCCGGGCCGTCACCGGACCAATCAGGCGAACCCGGCACCGAAAAGGAAGCCGAGAGCGAAGACCTGGATGCCATCAAGAGCCAACTGGCCGAACTTCAGAAGAAACTGTCGAAACTCGACAAGTAGTCACAGACCAAGCCGGTCGCGCATCGCGTACCACGACATCGCCAGCGACAGGATCGGCGTGCGAAAAAACCCGCCACCTGGGAAGATGCCATGCGGGATGGCATTAAACGCCGCAAAGCCCTCTGACGGACCGCGTGTCGCTTCTGCCAATAGTTTGCCCGCCTGGATCGCATTGCCGACGCCATGCCCTGAATAGCCCGAGGCGGACAGGATATTGGGTCGCACGCGCGCAAGGTAGGGCATCCGTTTCATCGTGATGGCCAGTGTCCCGCCCCAGGCGTAGTCGATTTTCACATCGTTCAAATGCGGGAACACGGTAGTCATCGGTTTGCGCACCAGCGCGGCGATATCGGACGGGAAGCGGTAGCCATAGGTCTCGCCGCCACCAAAAAGCAGCCGCGTGTCATGGCTGAGCCGGAAGTAATTCACCACGAAACGCGAATCCGCTACCGCGACATCGCGTGTCAGAACGCGTTCGGCCGCGTCACCAAGCGGTTCGGTGGCCACGATGTAGTTATTGATCGGCATGACCCGCGCCGTCACCTTGCGCTCCAGCCCGCCAAGATACCCATTGGCGGCAAGGATCACCTGGTCCGCACTCACCTGTCCCGCATCCGTACGCACCGTTACCTTTCTGCCGGGCTCGATCCTTTGAACATGGCTGCGCTCGTGAAGGCGCACGCCGGACCTGGACGCCGCCTCTGCCAGCCCAAAGGCAAGGCGCAGCGGGTGCAGATGCGCCGCCCCGCTATCCAGGATGCCGCCTCGATAGTCCGGCGACGGGCACACCGCGCGAAACGCCGCCTGGTCAAGCACGTCGATCTTGTCATAGCCGTAGCGCACTGACAGGTGGTCGGCATAGCCATGCAGATCCGCCACGTCCGAGGCCTGCGAGGCGGCGGTGGCCACGCCGTCCCGCAGGTAACAATCGATCCCATGCCGAGCTGTCAGGTCCCGCACCAACGCCTTGGCATCCTCGGCCAGGTCCCACAGGCGCCGCGCGGCATCCTGCCCCAACATTGTCTCCAGTGCGATCTGGTCTTGCCGCTGACCCGACCCAAGCTGCCCGCCATTGCGCCCCGAGGCGCCGAAGCCGACGCGTTGCGCGTCAAGCAACACGACATCCGCCCCCATCTCGGCCAGGTGCAACGCCGCGGACAGACCGGTATAGCCCGCGCCAACGACACAGACATCCGCTCGCACCTGTCCTGCCACAGGCGGAAACGGATCAAGCGCTGTCGCTGTCGCCGCGTACCAGCTCCGGGGATACTCCCCGCGTTTGTCATTGCTGAACAGCAGGTTCAAAGCTCAGTCCTGTTCTTCTTCTTGCTTCAAATATCCCCGGGGGGTGTGGGGGGACAGCGTCCCCCCACCTGGTCGGACCGGCAGCGCCGGTCCGACACCCGAAGATCAGACGTTCAGCAACAAATGCTCCCGCTCCCATGGGCTGATGACCTGCAGGAATTCCTCGTATTCCGCGTATTTCACGATCGAGTAAACGCGGCAGAACTCTTCACCAAGAATCTGGCGCAGCTCGTCCGCCCCGTCAAACAGTTGCAGCGCCTGCCCGAGCACCTGGGGTATATCGGGGGTGCTCTCATATGCGTCTTTCTTGAGCGGCTTGGACGGCCATGTTTCCTGCATCAAACCAAGATAGCCGCAGGCAAGCGATGCGGCGATGCCAAGATACGGGTTGCAGTCCATCCCCGCGAGCCGGTTCTCGACCCGGCGGCTGTCGGGACCCGACAGCGGGATGCGGATGCCAGTGGTGCGATTGTCCCGGCCCCAGGCCAGGTTGATCGGCGCGGCATGGTCCTTGACATAGCGGCGATAGCTGTTGACGTAAGGGGCAAGGATCGCAATCGCCGAGGGCGTGAATGTTTGCAACCCTCCGATGAAGTGAAAGAAGGCGTCGGTTTCGCCCCCTTGGGGTCCGCTGAAGATGTTGCGTCCGGTTTCCATGTCCATGATCGAATGATGGATATGCATGGCGCTGCCAGGCTCTTGCTCGATCGGTTTGGCCATGAAGGTCGCAAAGGCATCGTGGCGCAGAGCCGCCTCGCGGATCAGGCGTTTGAAATAGAACACCTCGTCGGCGAGCTTCACCGGATCACCGTGGCGCAGGTTGATCTCGAGCTGTCCCGCGCCGCCTTCTTGGGTGATGCCGTCGATCTCGAACCCCTGCGCTTCGGCGAAATCGTAGATGTCGTCGATCACCGGTCCAAATTCGTCCACCGCCGTCATGGAATAGGCCTGACGCGCGGCCGCCGGTCGGCCCGACCGGCCCATCATCGGCTTGATACTTTTGGCCGGGTCAAGATTGCGTGCGGTCAGGAAGAACTCCATTTCCGGCGCCACGATCGGGGTCCAGCCCTGATCGTGATACAGCTGCACCACGCGTTTGAGCACGTTGCGCGGGGCATAGGGCACCGGTTTGTCCTTGCGGTCGAATGCGTCATGGATCACTTGCAACGTCCAGTCGCCGGTCCAGGGCGCGGCCGAGGCGGTGGTCATGTCCGGTCTCAGGATCATGTCGCGTTCGATAAAGCCGCCATCATCCTCGTTGGCGGCCTCGCCCCAGCCTCCGGTAATGGTCTGGAAAAAAATCGAATCCGGCAGATGGAAATATTGCAGCCGCGCGAATTTCGACGCTGGCACGGCCTTGCCCCGCGCGATCCCGGGCAGATCGGCGATGATGCATTCCACCTCGTCCAGCCGGCGTCCCTCGAGATACGCGCGCGCCGCGTCGGGAAGCGCGTCTTTCCAATCGGTCATGCCAGCGTCCTTTCACGGAAGAAACCGGCGAACTGATCCGCCATCCGCGCGCTGTCGAGCGGCAGTCCCATGTCGGCAGACGCCTGTTCGAGCAACGCGTCCGGGACCAGCCCTTTGCCGCGTGCGTCGATCAGACCGGCGATGAAATCATCGCCATATTCCGGATGCGGCTGCACGGTGAAAGCCCGGCCCGGATAGAGCAGGGCAGCGTTGGCGCAATGGCTGCCATGGGCCACGACCCGCGCGCCTTCGGGGGCCTTGATGACCTGGTCCTGGTGCCAGGCGTTGAGGGTCAGGGTCTCGCCGCCGAAGACGTATTCCTGCTGGCCCACAACCCAGCCGCCCTCATATTTCCTGACGGTGCCGCCAAGCGCCTGGGCGATGATCTGGTGCCCAAAGCAGACACCGATCAGCGGGCGACCCGCATCCATGATATCGCGGATCAGCTGTTCCAGGGGCGGAATCCAGGGGTGATCTTCGTAGGCACCGTGTTTCGATCCGGTAATCAGCCAGCCGTCCGCCTCTTCCGGCCCACCCGGAAAGACATTCTCGACCACGGACCAGCTTTGGAAGGAAAAGCCTTTGCCTGCGAGCAGGCGTTCGAAGAACGCGGGGTATTCGCCGAACGATGACTTGAGCTCGTCCGGGGCCAGCCCCGTTTGCAATATTCCGATTTTCATGACCCACCATGGTGCTTGTAAGGGTGAAACTATGCCGTCGGCCCTCCGCGGGCAAGCCATGCGTCAGACCGTATCGAGGTATATTTCGACCCGTTCGGCCGGGGTGAGTTCGTCCATGTAGTGGCGTTCCTGTTTCTTGGTCTGTACCAGGTTGCGGATCAGCTCCTCGTGAAAGATGCGCGGGATGATCTTGCTGGTTTCGAACGCGCTGATCGCGTCGGCCCATTTGGTCGGGATCTGCGGCAGGTGTTGCGTATAGGCGTTGCCATTGATCGGATCGGGCGGCGCGATGCCGTCCTCGATCCCTGCAAGCGCCGCGCCAAGGATGGCTGCCAATGTCAGGTAGGGGTTTACGTCGCCGCCCGCGACGCGATGTTCGATACGCCGGGCTGACGGATCACCCGATGGCACGCGGATCGCGGCGGTGCGGTTTTCGTAGGCCCAGGCGACACCGGTGGGGGCGTGGGCTTCGGGTACCAGCCGGTCATAGCTGTTCCAGTGCGGCGCAAACAGGAGCGTGCTGTCATGCATGCCGCCCAAGCACCCCGCGATGGCGTGGTGCAGCGTGTCGGTGCCCTTGGGGCCGCCATCGTCAAAGACGTTGTTGCCCTGGTCATCCAGAACCGAGAAATGCGTGTGCATGCCCGAGCCGGAATAATCGGGATAGGGTTTGGCCATGAAGGACGCGGCAAAACCGTGACGGCGTGCCAAGCCTTTGACGAGCATCTTGAAGAGCCAGGCATCGTCGGCGGCGCGCAGTGCATCGTCGCTATGCATCAGGTTCATCTCGAACTGGCCCAGACCGGCCTCGGAAATCACCGTGTCGGCAGGAATGTCCATCGCCTCGCAGGCGTCATAGAGATCGGTGAAGAAGCGGTCGAACTGGTCGATGAGGCGAATGGACAGGATCTCGCCTGCCTTGCGGCGCTTGCCTGATCGGGGCGAGGCGGGCACCTGCAGGTTGCGTGTGCTGTCGTCGATCAGGAAAAACTCGAGCTCCATTGCCACCACCGGCGTGAGGTTGCGTGCCTTGAAACGCTGCACCACCGAATTCAGCGCATGGCGCGGATCACCGGCATAAGGCTCGCCGGTTTCGCGGAACATCCAGAGCGGCAGAAGCGCGCTGGGGGCCTCCAGCCATGGCATCGGGACAAAGCCGCGTTCAGTGGCAAAGAGCACGCCATCGGCATCGCCCGCCTCGAACACCAGCGGGCTGTTGTCGATATCCTCTCCCCAGATATCGAGATTGAGGACCGAAAGGGGAAACCGCGTGCCGCCCCGGATCGTCTTGTCGGCAAAGCGGGCAGGCACCCGCTTGCCCCGCGCCTGTCCGTTCAGGTCGGAGGCGGCAACACGGATGGTGCGGACTTGCGGGTTCTTGCGGAGCCAGTTGGAGATATGCGCGGTCATCGGGCCAATATCGGAAATTTGATCAAATGAGTGGATAGGCGCTGCGCCCCCGAATTGGCAAGCAGAATTCACCGAATGACGTTCAGTTTCAGCTTTACCCTCGCGCGCACCTCTTGCGGCAGATGCCGGTTCAGGCGGCGATTGATCAATCCAAAGAGGCTGATGATGACCAAGGTCAGCAGGATGAAATAAAACGCCAGGATCGGGTAGGGGATGAACGGGTTGAAGGTCTTGTCGGCAAAGAAGTTCGCATAGTAGAGCGCGTCGCCCTTTTGCTGCCAGGCCGGGAAACCCGAGAAGTAGACCAATGTCGTGGCGTGGAACAGAAAGATCGCCTCGTTCGTGTAAGCCGGCCAGGCCAGGCGCAGCATGGTGGGCCAGGTCACGCGTCTGAACCGGGTCCAACCGGTCATGCCATAGGCATCCGCCGCCTCGATGTCGCCGCGCGGCACGGATTGCAGCGCGCCAAAGAATATCTCGCCCGAATAGGCTGCTGTGTTGAGGAACAAAACGATCAGCGCTCCCAGCCATGCGGCCGTGAACGGGTCGAAGATCGGCGACACAGGTTTGAGCGTGAGGAACAGGAAATAGGCAAAGAAGAACTGGATGAAGAGCGGCGAACCGCGGAAGACAAAGATGAACCACGCGCTGGCCTTGCGGACAGCCCAGGTGTTCGATGCCTTGCCCAAGGCGACGGCTGTGGCGAGAAAGAACCCAGCGGCAAGTGCCAGCACGCCGAAATAGATGTTCCAGATCAGGCCCGAGCCGATCAGGGTGAATTGCTGGCACAGCGTGAACCCGTCGCGCGGCAAAAGCCGTTCGCCGATCCCGATGGAGCGCAGCCCGTAATCGGCGATGGTCTCCCAGCAGCTCATGCCTGCTGCCTCCAAAAGAGGCGGTGCGCCGGAGGCAGCGTCCGAAAAGCGGGCGCGGTCCGGCACCATCGGGAAATGGCGCGTAGCATGATCATGCCGCCTTCCTCTGGGCTTCCCCGCCCATCGTGGCCTGTCCATGGGTGAGCTTCAGCATCAGCTTGTCGAGGACGATCTCGGACACCCGCGTGAAGGCGAGGTAGAAGACCAGCAGGAACAGGAAATACCAGACGCGCCAGTCGCCATGCGGGTAATCGGTGAAGCGAGGCGTTTTCGCGCCGCCCAGTTCGCGCGCCCAGTAGACGATGTCTTCGACCCCCAGCAGAAACAGCAGCGGCGTCGCCTTGATCAGCACCAGCCAGAGGTTCGACAAGCCGGGCAGGGCAAAGACCCACATCTGCGGAACAAGGATGCGCCAATACACCTGACGCCGCGACAGGCCATAGGCTTCGGCCGTTTCCAGCTGGTTGCGCGGCACGGCCCGCATCGCGCCGTAAAGCACGTTGGCGGCAAAGGCGCCAAAGACAATGGCAAAGGTGAGAACGGCCAGAAAGAAGCCATAGGTTTCATGCACCCATTGCGGCGCATTGCCCATTGGCAGCTTGGCGGCGGAACAGACAACAAAATCATTGCCCTGCCAGATGGCGTCGCTCCAGTCCGGGCATTTTATCTCGTGCCGTATCCATTCGAAGAAGATGTCGAGCGCCAACACGAAAAACAGGAAAAATGCGATGTCGGGCACGCCGCGCACGATGGCGATATAGCCCTTGCCGAACCAGCGGATCGGGGCAATGCGCGACCGCGCGGCAGTTGCCCCGCCAAAGCCGAAGGCCAGCGCGATTGGCGCGGTGATCGCCAGCAGCAGAAGAACCGTGCCGAAGGACCAGTAGAGGCCCATGTGTTTGCCGGTCGTCAGGTAACACGCGAACCACTGGAAGGTGCCGAGCGTGTCCGGGTCTGTGCAGAAACTGAAAATGGCGCGCCTCGGTCAGGCTGGGATTGAGTTTACTTGGCAAGATGAAGGGAGCAGCTGACCGCCCCCTTCGTTGGTTCGGGTCAGAACGTGGCCGAGTCCGGCAGCCATTTTTCGATCATCGCGTTGAGCGAGCCGTCTTCCTTCATGCTCTCGATTGCCTCGGAGAAGGTATCGCGCAGCTCTGCATCGCTTTCGCGGATGCCCATGCCGATGCCGCCGCCCAGAAGCACGTCCTCTCCGACAAGCGCCACATCGGCGTTTTCCTCCGCGATGGGCTGGAGATACGCCTTGTCGGCCAGAACCGCGTCGGCCTCACCGCTGCGCACGGCGGCGATGGTTTCATCCGGTGTGGCAAACTCGACCAGCGTGGCGCCCGAGGCGGCGATATGCGCGGCCTGGATCGTACCCGCCTGCGCCGCCAGAACGCCACCATCGAGATCAATGTCGGTCCCGTCGAGGGCAAGGTAGGCGGATGGATCGGGCTGGGTGTAGTTCGTTGTGAAATCGATCACCTCGTCGCGCTCGTCGGTGATCGACATGCCCGCGATGATGGTGTCGTAGTTCCCTGCAACGAGGTTGGGGATGATGCTGTCCCAATCGTTGGTGACCCATTCGCAGGTCAGGTCGGCGCGCGCGCACAGCTCATCGCCCAATTCGCGCTCGAACCCGTCAACTTCGCCGTCATCATTGATGAAGTTGTAGGGAGGATAGGCGCCCTCTGTGCCGAGGCGGACGACGCTATGGCTTTCGGCAGCGGCCATGGACGCGGCGAAGGCCATCGCAGCCGTACTGAGGATGATGGTTTTCATGGTGATTTCTCCCGGTTTGTGTGAGTGGTTATTCGGCCATTGTCGAGGACAGAAACCCCCGCAGCCGTTCTGACCTGGGCGCCCCGAACAGCTTTTCCGGTGCGCCTTCTTCTTCGATCAGGCCTTGATGCAGGAACACGACGTGGTTGCTCACGTCGCGGGCCATTTTCATGTCATGGGTGACAATCAGCATGGTGCGTCCTTCGGCGGCCAGATCCTTGATCACCCTGACGACCTCTTGTTCGAGTTCCGGATCAAGTGCCGATGTGGGTTCGTCGAACAACAGCGCCTCGGGTTCCATGCACAGCGCGCGGGCGATGGCGGCGCGCTGTTGCTGGCCGCCCGACAGCATCGCCGGGAAGGCGTCGCACTTGTCGCCGATGCCGACCTTTTCGAGATAGCCGCGCGCTGCCTTTTCGGCCTCGGCCCGGTCGCGGCCAAGCACGGTGACCGGCGCCTCCATCACGTTTTGCAGGATCGTCATATGGGACCAGAGATTGAACTGCTGGAACACCATCGACAGGTTGGTGCGGATGCGCAGCACCTGTTTGGGATCGGCGGGGTGACGATTCAAGCCGCTGCCCGTCCAGTGCACGGCTTCGCCCTTGAACCGGATGTCCCCCTGCTGGCTGTCCTCGAGCAGGTTGGCACAGCGCAGGATGGTCGATTTGCCTGATCCGGACGATCCGATCAGCGACACCACGTCGCCACGGCGCGCAGTGATATCGACCCCCTTGATCACCTCAAGGCTGCCATATTGCTTGTGCAGGTTTCGAATTTCGAGAACGGGGGTATCTGTCACAGGTGACGGCCGACCTTTTGCGAGTTTGGCGTGAAAGATGACGTCAAAACGCACCGTGATGCAACGCAGAAATGCGGCTTGCCCGATCCGGAGCCGTGAATAACCCGGCGTCAGGCCGGCGGGGGCGCGGGCAGCGGTTGTGCATGGTAGAGCGAGTCGTCCAATACGTGAAAGGTCATCGGGCCGCCCATGGCCATTGGGTCGTCGGTCTGAAAAGCCTCGGTCGCCTGTCGCAAAGCGGCGCGCAACGGGGTCGGATCGTTTCCCTTGGCGGTGATCAGCGGCAGGCCGGGGCTTTGGCCGGTCTGCCCCACGATCCGGACACGGGCCGCGTTGGGATCGAACCGCGCAAGGAGGCGCCATGATACCGCGTCGAGATACGCGATATCGGCACGCTCGTCGGCCACTGCGGCCAACGAGGCTGCGTGGGAACCGGTTTCGACATAGTCCGAGAATTCAGGCGGCCTGTCGAACGGGGCGGCGCGCTGCGACACGGCCCAGCCGGACTGGCTGTCTGGTCCGTTATAGGCGAGCCGCGGGGCTTTTGGTAGCGCGGCATGCGATGCGATGATCTGCGAGTGATAATGCCCGATCCGGGCGGTCAGCCGGAAATCCAGCGTGCCGACATAGGTCACCCGGTCCTTGAGTACCGTCCGCAGCGGCAGCCCGCACGCCATCGACAGCGCCAATTCGGGGTCGCACCAATGGGTGCTCCAGTTTTCAGGCAGTGCAGAGGGGGGCAAGAGGTCGGGCAAATCCAGACCGTGCTCTTGTGCGCTGGTTTGTACGACGCTCCAGAAGTCCTGCCAGTGCGCCGCGTTTTCGTCCCGCCAGTACATCGGCAGGCTGGCCAGCATCACGGAGCGTCGACCCGTTGGCGGGCGAGATTGCTGTCCATGTCGCTCACGCCAAGCAGTTTCGAGACAAGGCGCAGCAGCGCATCTTCGTGGGTGTCGCGCACCCCGTCGGCCAGGACCACGGACCACAGGGATTCGATGACGCCGATACGGTCCTCGTAGGCGACCGCCTGCTTGATCGCACCTGTGAAGCGGATGGTGTCGGGCGCTTCGGCTTCGAGCACCTCGGCTTCGCCACGCAGCTTGGTCGCCTCGAACGGGGACAGGTTGTAACGGGTGGCCGCGATGCGGTCGATGCGGGTTTTCTCGCTCTCGTCATAGCTGCCATCGGTGCGGGCGACGCGAACCAGCAGGGCAGTGAGGGCCAGACGGGCATCCGCATCGGGCAGCGGGGCGGGATCGGGAGCGGTGAGCCGCTTGAGGAAATCTGCAAACATGGTGCCGATATAGGCCGAAACGCGCGGTCCGCCAATGGGTCACGTCAGCCCGGCGAAAATTCCCGACAGGTGGGCCAGCCCGGCATCGAGCCCGAAGGGCGGGGTCACGATGAAAACGCCGGACCCGATCATGCCGTGGCCTGCGCGGGCCGGGGGAAAGCGGACCTCGTGGGTGAGAGCATCGGGATGGGCCCTTTGCAAGGCGGCGACCATCTGGGTCTGCGCGCCGGACGAGAGGAGGGGGTACCAGATCATTACCACGCCGACGTTCCATTTCCGGGTGATCCCGGCCAGCCATTTGGGGATGCGGGTGTAGTCGGCCTTGACCTCGTAGGAGGGGTCGACCAGCATCAGGCCCCGGCGCGGGGTCGGCGGGCAGAGGCTCTGGGCAAGGGTGAAGCCGTCCTGTTTGTGGACGCTGATATTCGCCCCGCGCAGGCTGCCTTGAAGGGCGGCGAATTCCTGCGGGTGAAGCTCGGCGAGGTGGAGGTGATCCGTCTCGCGCAGCAGGGCGCGGGCAATGGCGGGGGAGCCGGGATAGAGGCCACCCGGCTGGGCATTCAGCGCCGTGATATAGGGGTGATCGGCCGGGAAAGCGGCCCGCAGGCGGGTGATTCCCTGCGCCGCCTCGGCGGTCTTGCGGGCCTCGGGCGCGTCCAGATCATAGAGACCGCGACCGGCATGGGTTTCGATATAGCTGAGCGGCTTGGGTTTGCGGGTCAGGTAATCGAGGGCCAGCGCGAGGGCCGCGTGCTTGTGGACATCGGCGGCATTTCCGGCGTGGTAGAGATGTTGATACGAGAGCATGTAGCCGCCTTGACAGGGACCTGTCCCACGGCTGGGACGGGGTCCGGGGTGAGCAATTTCAATAGGTTACAGAGACGTTTTTACCTTTTGTCAAGATTCCGGGCCGGTCGCCGTGGCGTCGATCCAGTCCAGAAAGCTATCCGCCCCGGCGGCGATCTCGACCGCCCAGAGGGCGGGTTCGTCATAGGGGTGATCGCGCAGGACCAGCGATCTGAGCGCCGGCCAGGCGGCGTGGCTGGTCTTGAACATCAGCCGGATCTCGGCGTCTTCCTGCAGGCCGTTCCAGTCATAGACCGAGGTAATGGGCTGGATATGGACGCAGGCGGCGAGCCCGGCTTTGACCACCGCATGGGCAAGCGCCTTTGCGGCCTGGTCGTCATCGAGCGTGGTGTAGGCGAGTAGGGGCATTATGGAAGGATAGCCGGTCCGGGCGCCGCCGGGAAGGGCAGGGGCCGTGTTTTGCGGTTGGATGCAGGTATCCTGTGGCGGAGAACAGCACCGAATGCCGCCGCGCCATTGGTCACGCCAGAGGCGTGCTTTCAGCACGACCCGCGCCCCGGACTGGCGGGGTTGATGATATGTTTGTTATTTTGAAAGGACTATGCGCGCCTGCCTTACAGGACGGTGAAAACAGGACGATGAAAGCCCTTGGCGCGGAATAGCACCGCAGGTGCCCGCGCCATCGCCAGACCGCCCCCCGGGCTGGCGATTGGGGGCGCTGGGCGCGGTCATTATGTGGAGCGCGCCAGTGGCTGGGATAAACCGCATGGACCCGGCGTTGCGTCGCCATCCCGCGGTCTGGCGATGCGCGGTTCGAAAAAAGTGAACGGGCACTACCATCATGAATTATCTGAGTCGCTGTTATCAACGTCTGCTAGGAATTCTTGGGCCTTTTCTGAGATTGATATTACCGAACCAAGACCACCATCTACTGTCTTCAACAGTGTAAGTCCTTTGCCGACAAGGTTAAGAATTCGATCAAATGTTCCATCTTGATCCTTTGACTTTTGTTCATTGGATACCACTAAAGCTCCTGCAAGAGCCTCATACTCTCTTTGAAGGTCTTCAGTATCGAACACAGATGAATTTTTCATCAGAATAGTAATTTGATCTATGCGGTCTAACAAAAGCCGCTTAAACCTATCGGAAAACCTGCTTTCCGCAACTCTGCCTCTTATCAAGAGAAACTCTGAAGCCAAATCTTCAAAGTCTTGAGACAAAATGACTTTCGTGGCCGTCAGGGCGGTGCAGCCGTGAATATTGACCAAACCGGAAATATGTTCAGGTTTTAGAAATTGTTGTTCAGCTTGCTTCACTGTCATCTGGGCATGTTTAAAATTTCTTAGGCCCTCAAACGGCTTCATTTGTTCAGTGTAGTGGTTTCGTAATGTGGGCTCAAAGGGCAGATTTTCGATGTCCATATGCACATCTTCAATTAATTTACATATTTTGCAAAGCACGAAGAGTTCTCTAGGCGGATTCTCATTGTCCAAATGCATTGCAACAACGGACAGAAAACGCTCTTCTTGTTTCGTTTTATTCTGACCGAGTTGTAGCAACTCTTTGAGTGCTAGAGCCGACGAACGTGGAGATGGAGCAGTTTCATTCATACCAACCTCGACACATCCTTCGCCGCCCTCACAAAATCCCTGAACAACGGGTGCGGGTCAAATGGTTTTGACTTCAGCTCCGGGTGGAATTGCACGCCGATGAACCAGGGGTGGTCGGGCCATTCGACGATCTCGGGCAGGCGGCCGTCGGGGCTCATGCCGGAGAAGCGCAGGCCGGCCTCTTCGAGTTGGTCGCGGAACTGCACGTCCACCTCGTAGCGATGGCGGTGGCGTTCGGTGATGGTGGTCGTGCCATAGACCTCCGCCACTTTTGACCCTTCGGTCAGCACCGCGTCGTAGGCGCCCAGGCGCATGGTGCCGCCCTTGTCGTCGGCGACAGAGCGGTTCACGGTCTGGTTGCCCTGCACCCATTCCTTGAGGTGGTAGACCACCGGGATGAACCGTTTTTTCCCGGCCTCGTGGTCGAATTCCTCGGACCCGGCGGCGGGCAGCTTGGCGACGTTGCGGGCGGCCTCGATCACGGCCATCTGCATGCCCAGGCAGATGCCCAGATAGGGCACCTGGTGTTCGCGGGCGAATTGCGCTGCCTTGATCTTGCCTTCGGTGCCGCGTTCGCCGAATCCGCCCGGCACCAGGATGGCGTGGTAGCCTTGCAGGTGCGGCGCGGGATCTTCGCCTTCGAAAATCTCGGCATCGACCCATTCGACATTGACCTTGACGCGGTTGGCCATGCCGCCATGGGTCAGTGCCTCGGCGATGGATTTATAGGCGTCTTCGAGCTGGACATATTTGCCGACGATGGCAATGGTGACCTCGCCTTCGGGGTTGTAGATCCGGTCGGCGACATCGTCCCATTTCGACAGGGTCGGCTTGGGGGCCGGCGTGATCTGGAAGGCATCGAGCGCGGCCTGGTCCAGCCCTTCGCGGTGATAGGCCAGGGGGGCTTCGTAGATCGACTTGAGGTCCTGCGCGGCAATCACGCTGTCGGGGCGCACGTTGCAGAACAGCGCCAGCTTTTCGCGTTCCTTGGTCGGGATCGGCCCTTCGGAGCGGCAGACAAGGATGTCGGGCGCGATGCCGATGGAGCGCAGTTCCTTGACCGAGTGCTGGGTCGGCTTGGTCTTGAGCTCTCCGCTGGCCTTGATCCAGGGCAGCAGCGTGAGGTGCATGAAGATGCATTGCCCGCGCGGTTTGTCCTGGGAAAACTGGCGGATCGCCTCGAAGAAGGGCAGGCCCTCGATATCGCCCACGGTGCCGCCGATTTCGCAGAGCATGAAATCGACCTCGTCTTCACCGATGGAGATGAAGTCCTTGATTTCATTGGTGACATGCGGGATCACCTGGATCGTCTTGCCAAGGTAATCGCCGCGGCGTTCCTTTTCCAGCACGTTGGTATAGATGCGGCCCGAGGAGATGCTGTCGGTCTTGCGCGCGGGCACGCCGGTGAAGCGTTCGTAATGGCCGAGATCGAGATCGGTCTCGGCGCCATCGTCGGTGACGAAAACCTCGCCATGCTCGAACGGTGACATGGTGCCGGGATCGACGTTCAGATAGGGGTCGAGCTTGCGCAGGCGGACGGAAAAGCCGCGCGCTTGCAAAAGCGCGCCGAGCGCGGCCGAAGCCAGCCCCTTGCCCAACGAGGACACCACGCCGCCGGTGATGAAGATGAAGCGTGCCATGTAAGGGAACCTCCCGCGAAGCTGGTGCAAATCATGCAACCTGCGCCGTTCGGGGACGCAGCATCACGGGATTTGACCGGTAGAGGATTCGCCCGCAAAAGGCAAGTGCGAACCCAAGATGATGTTAGGTCAGATCAGTGCGCCTCAAGGGATGGTGGCCTTTGGCGCAGTGACTGGCGCGCGATCCCGTCGGGGGCCGCGCGCCGGGTCCTGGCTGTGCCGCGGGTCAGTCCGCGCGGGGCACCAGCGGCGCATCGGTGTCCGGCACGGATGGCGGCGGCAACAGGCCGTCTCCGCCCAGCGGATCGGTCGCGTCGTCGCTGCCCTCGGCGCCGGAGCCGGTGGTCAGGCGATCCATGATCGAGCTGCCCGAGGCGTTCTGGGCGGCGAAGATGGTCAGCGTGAGCGAGGTGCAGATGAAGGCGATGGCAAGCACCCAGGTCAGTTTGCCAAGGCCCGTTGAGGGGCTGCGCGCGCTGACGGAGCCGCCGCCCCCGCCGCCCATGGCGCCGAGCCCACCGCCATCGGAGCGCTGCAGCAGCACGACGCCGATCAGCGAAAGCGCGAGGAGGAGGTGGATGATGAGAACGACGTTTTCCATGGCTGTCCCGGATGGCATTCGTGAATGGGGGGTATCTAAGGCCAAGCGGGGCATGGTGCAACCCGTGATGCGGTGCGCGATGGATCAGGTCTGCGCGATCTGCCCGTGGCGGGTCGGCCGGTGCCTGTTCAGCAAAGGGGCGCGGGTGTCATTCGTCCACATCGTCCATATCGGCCTGGCCCGAGAGCTTGCGGCGGATGATGGACCAGCTGAGCCCGATGCCCAGCACAAGCGACAGGGCGAGGACGCCGATCCAGGTGGTGAGATCGCGGTTTTGCATGTCCAGCAGGCCGAAATCATAGGCGACCCAGAGCAATGCGCCGACGATGCCGAGGACCAGCACCATCCCGAGCGGGCCGATGGAGCGCAGGGTGGCGCGCAGGTAGATGATGTAGCCGACCAGCAGGACCAGCCCGGCGAGAACGGTGAGAGAGAGCTGATCCTGCCCGTCCGTCATGGCCCAGCGGGTAAAGTTGTAGGGCGTCGGATTGTAGGTGATGGCGACGAGACCGAGGGCGCAGAGCCAGCGCAGCAGAAATCCCATGTATGACGGCCTCTTTCCTGGAAGACATGCGGGCAGATGGACCCAAGCCGGCCTGTCTGTCCAGAGGGCGCGGGGCGGATCGGCCCCGACCTGTGACAAACCCGCGCCGGCGTCGTTCCGGATCATCCGGCTCAGGCCGCTGTCATCAAGGCCTTGCTGTTCTTGTGGTGCCGCAAGAGCAGACGGGCGATATGTTTGCCCTTTCGCGGGATCGGGCGGGCCGTGTCGGGGCGACAGTCTGGATCGCATATCGCGGGAAACAGCAGGCGGATTTCCTCCCGCGCCGCGGCAGAGACCGCCTTCAACGCCTCCTGGCCGGTGAAGAGGCTTTCTGACGGGGCATCGTTCGAATAGATGATCTGGTGATCCTCGAAAAGAATGTGCCAGTATTCGACGGCGCCGAAATCTTCGACAACATCGATGCCGTCCATCGCGATGAGCTTGATCGCCGGAACCAGAATTTCCGGCGCGCCGAACATGCGTTCGACAATACGCGAGCGGATGAGCACGCGATGCTGCCGGGAGAGCACGAGGTCTCTTGTCGGCAGGCCCATGCCGATCGCCCCGGCCCGGATGCGCACCGGGCAGAGCTTGGGATTATGCGCCAGGTCGGCCGCTTCGAAGCGTTGATGACCGATCCAGCGGATCGGCACCGCCCCGGCATCTGCCGTGCGGACCAGATCCCCCGCGGCCAGCGTTTCGATCCGGCGTTGGCCATGCGGCGTCGAGATCAGCGTGCCGCGCGTGAAACAGATCGGAGACGCCATGTCACCCGCGTCGATCGCGGGTTGGCCGGAGCTGCCCGGACCTTCGAAGGCGCTATCGACCACGAGGTCCACCCCGACCGGGGGAAAGCCGCCCTCCGGTCCGACAAAGGCCAGACCTTCGACAGTTCCATAAGCCGGCGAGGAGTTGCCAACATTGTAACCCAGAACATCCCAGGTGTCGCCGGTTGCGGGGTCGCGAACGACGAGCCGATACTCGGCCTCGACATCCGTGTTGTTGGAATAGGTCGTCCCGTCGATCGTCTGTGTGCCGTGCAGTCTCTGGGTGCCGTCGTTGTCGTCGAAATTGCTGTCCTGACCGGCATCCTTGAGAAAGGTCTCGACCCAGTCATTGGTGTCCAGGCGTATCGTCTCGCCGACCAGGTGACTGCCGTCACCCTGGGTGAAGCCACTCAGGGACAGCCCACCGCTTACAGTGATGTTGGACGCTTCGAGCATCCAAATGCTGTATTTCGACATCCTGCTCTGCCTCGAGATTCATGCGCTCGTGCCGTGGCGCATGCCCACTTGTGGCAATAGTAAGGCATTGCCACAAAATGTCCACATTTCGCGTCACGCGACCGGCGGTGTGCAGGGCAGGGGTATTTGCGCAGCGTGCTGGCGGCCCGGATGCGTCACGCAGGGCCATGCGCCGTGGGTCCAGACCCGGCCGCAGCAAGACCGCCATGCGTTCAAGCGCCCTTGTGGTGGCGCGCATGTTCCTGCGGGCTGCTGACCCCTTCGGTTCGCCACGGGTCGGTTTGCGTCTTGACCGAGGCTGTGCGACACAAACGACAGGGACACTTGCGGGGGTGGACTATGAGTGAAGGGGCGCTTCGGAGCGCGGTTATTCAGAACCATGCCGCCTATTTGGCAAAGTCGCATGATTTCCAGGCCGATATCGACATGCTTGCGCGCAGCGACCTTGTCGGCACGATCCTCGAAACCGTCATGCTGGCCACGAACATGCGCTTTGCCGCCGTCGCGCGGGTGACGGCCGATCGATGGGTGGCCTGCCGGACCGTGGATGAGATCGATTTCGGCCTGGCCGCGGGCGACGAGATCGAGGTGCAGTCGACGTTCTGCCGGTCGGTGCAGGAGACGTCGCAAAAGGTTCTTGTCGATAACGTCGCCACCGATGATGTCTACCGCGCCCACCCGGTCGCGGCCGGGTTCGGCATCGTCAGCTATGCGTCCATCCCGATCTACCGCAGTCATGGCACATTCTTCGGCACGCTTTGCGCTCTTGACACCGAGCCGCGCGACGTCACCCACCCCAGGGCGGTCGCGATGCTGGAGATGTTCGCGGATATCATTGGCCGGAGCCTGGAGGCCGAAGAGCGGCTGGAGGCCCAGGATGCGCTGGTGGCGCATGAACGCGAGATGGCGCGCGTTCAGGAGGAGTTCGTCGCCGTTCTCGGGCATGACCTGCGCAACCCGGTGGCCGCCTTCGACGCTGGGCTTCGGCAGCTCGAACGCGAACCGCTGACGGACAAGGCGCGGCAGGTGATGCCGCTCATGCGGTCATCGGCCCATCGCATGAACGACCTGATCGAGAATATCATGCTGCACGCCAAGGCGCGTCTGGGCGGCGGAATTTCCGTGAACGCGGTGCCGCATGCGCCGCTGTCGCACGCCATCACCGATGTCGTCGATGAAATACGCTCGGCGTCCCAGAACCACGAGATCCGGCTGGATCTTTGCTTTGATCGCCCCGTTACCTGTGACGCCCCCCGCGTGGCGCAGGCGATTTCGAACCTTGTCTCGAACGCGCTGAGCCACAGCGCGCCGGGCGCGCCTGTCGAGGTTCGCGGCAGGGCGGCTGCGGGCGCGATCGAGATTTCCGTGTCCAACCGGGGAGACCCAGTGCCCGACGACATGGGCGAAAAGCTCTTCCAGCCGTTCCAGAGGGGCGCGAACGAAGACGGGGAGGGGCTGGGGCTTGGCCTGTATATCGCGTTGTCGATTGCCGCCGCGCATGACGGGCGCATCGATGTCGGGTCCGAGGACGGAACGACGACGTTCACGCTTGTGCTGCCGATCCCGCCGGAGACGGGCTGATCCCGGAATTCCCGCCTTGCCATGTCGGACGGAACCTGACGGCTCTTGACGGGACGCGCGCGGTCGCGGGCGCAGGGGTTTGCCGCCGGGGAATACAGGTCCTGTTGCCGGTTCGGGGATCTGCGGCGGCTTTGGCTCGGGATCACGGTGATCCATTGATGGAGCCGGTCGGAATTGCCAATCCCGATCAAAAACATCAACTCTACCGTCCGGGCTTTTTCCACGCTAAACCGCCCCCGAACTGACCACTGATCGGAGCAGCCTGCCGGATGGACCACAAAGCAATAACAAGCCTTGCCCTTTTCGTTGTCGCCGTTTGCCTGATGCCGATCCTCGGCGTGATTGCGGCGGCCCTGTTCGGCAGCTTTGACACGCTTGGCCTGCTGGCCGACACCGTGCTGTGGCGCTACACGCGAACCACCGTGTTGCTGGTGATTCTCGTCGCCACGGGCAGTATCCTGATCGGGTCGGTGACGGCGTGGCTGGTTGTGACATGCGATTTTCCGGGGCGACGGATGCTGGAGATCGCGCTGGTGATTCCGCTGGCCTTTCCGGCTTATGTCCTTGCCTATGCCTATACGGATGTTCTGGATCATCCGGGGATCGTGCAATCGACCCTGCGCGAGCTGATGGGCTGGGGGCCACGGGACTACTGGTTTCCGGAGATCCGGTCGCTTGGCGGTGCGGCGATGATGCTGACGCTGGTGCTTTATCCTTATGTCTATCTTTTGACGCGGGCGGCGTTCCGGCTCCAGGCGGCGACACCGTTCTATGCGGCGCGGTCGCTTGGTGCGTCGTCGGTGGGCGCGTTTCTCAAGGTGTCCTTGCCGATGGCCCGCCCGGCGATCGCGGCGGGGGCGCTGCTGGCGGTGATGGAGACGATCGCCGATTTCGGCACCGTTGCGCATTTCAGCGTCCAGACCTTTGCCACCGGTATCTACACCAGCTGGTTCGGCCTCGCCGACAGGGGGGCGGCGGCGCAACTGGCGTTGGGGCTGCTGTGCTTTGCGCTGCTTGTGGCGGCGCTGGAGCATGTCAATCGGGGGGCAGCGACCTTTGCCGTGAAAGGGCGGCGCGAGCCCTTCGTGCGGTTTCAACTGTCGCGTGGCAAGGCTTTTGGCGCGCAGATGGCGTGTTTCCTGCCGGTGCTTTTCGGCGTGATCATCCCGACGGTCACCCTAATCCTGATGAGCCTGCGATCGCAGCAGGTTATCTTCAGCCCGCGGTATATCGGCTTTATCCAGAACACCTTGACGTTGGCGGCGGTGGCCTCGGTCGTCACCGTTGCGGCGGCGGTTTTCCTGGGCACCTTCTACCGTGTCGCGCCCAGCCGGGTGTCGCTGGCATCGCTTTTTGTCGGGCGCCTGGGATATGCCGTGCCGGGGGGCGTGATCGCCGTGGGCCTTCTGGTACCGTTTGCGCAGTTCGACAACTGGTTCGACGCGCGGATGGAGGCGTGGTTCGATATCTCGACAGGATTGCTGATCACCGGCTCGATCTGGCTGATGATCGCAGCCTACATGATCCGGTTTCTTGCGGCCGCCATCGGCGCCTATGACAGCGGCCTTGCCACGGTTACGCCGAATATCGACGCCGCCTCGCGGGTGCTGGGGCGCAGCGCCTGGGGGACGGTGAAGGATGTGCATTTGGCGGTGCTTCGGCCCAGCATCCTGACGGCCTTGCTGATCGTGTTCGTGGACACGATCAAGGAGCTTCCCGCAACGCTGATCATGCGGCCGTTCAACTATGACACGCTGGCGGTGCATGCGTTCCGGCTTGCGTCGGACGAGCGGCTTCAAGGGGCGGCGGTGCCCAGCCTGATGATTGCCGGGATCGGGTTCGTTCCGGTGATCCTGCTGTGCATCCAGATCAGCGAAGCCCGGTCACAGGGTCGGTAAAGGCCCGGACGCCCGGTCCGGGAGCCTGACAAAAAAAGCGCGCCCGGCCGGACGCGCCTTGAACCTTTCGGGGAGCTGCGTTTACTTCCAGCCGGCTTCGGCCAGGATGCGCTGCGCGACGTTGATGTTGTCGGCGATGTCCGACAGCGGGATGTCGTCTTCCTCGAACGCGCCCAGGGTCTGCACCGAGTCCGCCAGCGGCGCCCCTTCGACAACCGGGTATTCATCGTTGCCCGCCGAGAAGTACTCCTGTGCCTGTTCGGAGGCGAGATATTCCAGGAACTCGATGGCGTTTTCCCGGTTCGGGGCATTGGCGGCCACGGCGCCGCCCGAGATATTGATATGCGCGCCGAAGCTGTCCTGGTTCGGGAAGACCCAGCCGATCATGTCGGTGCTGTCAGACAGTCCGGAGACATCGCGGCGCAGGGCGCGGGCAAAGTAATAGGTGTTGGCCATGGCGATATCGCATTCGCCCGACACGATGCCGCGCAACTGGTCGGTGTCGCCGCCCTGCGGATCACGGGCGAAGTTGCTGACCACGCCATTGGCCCAGTCCTGCGTCGCCTCTTCGCCCAGATGCGCGACAAGCGCGGCCACGATGTTCTGGGTATACACGTTCGAGGAGGAGCGGATGCAGACCATGCCTTCGTATTCCGGCTTGGCGATGTCCTGGTAGGTCATGGGCGGAGTTTCGACATCGGTCTCGTCGTAAAAGAGGATGCGCGCCCGCTTGGAGAAGGCGAACCACTGGTTGTCGTCATCCTGAAGATTGGCGGGAATCCTGTCTTCCAGAACATCGCTCTCGATCGATTGCAGAAGACCCATTTGCTTGGCGCGTGTCATGCGCACGGTGTCGACGGTCAGGAAGACATCGACGGGAGAGTTCTGGCCCTCGGCGTCCATGCGCGCGATCAGTTCGTCGGCATTGCCTTCGATGCGGTTGATGGTGATTCCGGTCTGTTCGGTAAAATCGGAATAAAGCCGTTCATCCGTGTCGTAGTGGCGCGATGAGTAAAGGTTCAACTCTCCCTCTGCAAAGGCGGGCAAACCCGTGGCGCAGACTGCGAACGCGGCGGATGCCATCAAAGAGCTTTTGAATGTCATGGTCGTCTCCTAGGTTGAGGTAGCGCGCTTATCCTTGATTGGAATAGCTTACTAAAAATGTCGGGTAACATGATTCCGGTGAAATGCAAATATTGTTGATTAATTTAGTCTGAAATTTTTCCACCGGATGATGCGGGCCTGCGGCGCGTGACCGGCAGGGTGTAAAGGATGTAGTGGATGCAAAGGTGACGCGGCGCGGCAACGAGCGGAGGATCCTGCGGGGCAAGACTTGCTTCGCGCGCCAGATCGACCAAAAGGAGGCGGCCAGCGGTATTCTTGTACCGTCTTGCCAGATCGTGCTCGAAGGCACCTTGGTGTGGCGGCTGTCGTCGTGTCACGCTTGGAGATTTTGGTGGCGGTGCAGGGACTTGAACCCCGGACACACGGATTATGATTCCGTTGCTCTAACCAACTGAGCTACACCGCCACAACGCCGTGGTCATTACGGGCGGCGGTGCGTCCCGTCAAGTGGAAATATGGCGTTTTCGCGGACCAATCGGCGGGCCGGGTGCGGAGCCGCGACAGCCCGCACCCGGAGGTTTAATTGACGATGGCTTCGTCCTTGACGAACATGTTGTTCCACGCCCGGTCGATGAGGTCCGGGGTCATTTTGTAGGGCCATCCTTCGAAATCGCACACCGCGATCATCTGGTCGATCAGGAAGACCGGCTGATAGTTCGCGTAGACATTGTTGATGGTCGGATACTTGGTCTTCAGAAGATGGATCAGCGACTGTTCACACAATTGCATTTTCTTCTTCTTCGCCACCATCGAGAAGATCTTGAGGAAGTTCTGTTGATCCGGGCCGTCGATCTTGATCTTGAAGAAGATGCGGCGCAGGGCGGCCTGGTCAAAGATCTTGTTCGGGTGGAAGTTGGTCGAGAAGATGACCAGCGTGTCGAAGGGGACTTCGAATTTTTCGCCCGATTGCAGGGCGAGGATGTCGCGCGATTCCTCAAGCGGAACAATCCAGCGGTTGATCAGGCTTTGTGGCGGTTCGGCTTGGCGGCCAAGGTCGTCGACGATGAAGATGCCGCCGGTGGATTTCAATTGAAGCGGCGCCTGGTAGGTGCGCGCGGTCGGGTTGTAGACGAGATCCAGCATGCTGAGCGACAGCTCGCCGCCGGTGATCACCGTGGGGCGCGCGCAGCAGACATAGCGCGTGTCGAACCGGTTGGTCAGCCGCAGGCCGGTTGTGCTCGAGGCGTTTTCGGCGGCGGTGTGAACGATGGGGTCATAGACCGTGATCACCTGGCCCGCATATTCGATGGCATGCGGGATGTAGATCTTGTCGCCCATGGCGTCGCGAATGCCGTTGGAGATCGAGGATTTTCCGTTTCCGGGCGGACCGTACATGAGGATCGAGCGGCCTGCACCGACGGCGGGGCCGAGATTGTCGAGCAGGTCGGGCGGCAGGATCAGATGACCCATCGCACCGGTCAATTGATCGCGCGAGATTTGAATGTTGCGGATCGACTGGCGTTTGATCTGTTCCGAATAGACGTCAATCGGCACCGGCATCGCGCCGTAATATTCCGATTGGGCCAGCGCATCGAGCGCGCGGGCCTTTCCGGAGTCGGTCAGCTGGTAGCCCATTTCGGTGCCATTGTTGGCATTCAGGGTTCCCGTTGCCTCGAGCAGGAGCTGCCCGCGGGCATGGTCGATCAGTTCCTGCGTGATCGGCACCGGCAGGCAAACGCTTTTGGCGATGTTGGTCGCGGTCGAGACGTTCTTGCGGAAGATCGTCTTGAGAAGGATATCCCGCATCATCACCGTTTGCAGCTGCATGTCTTCCATGCGCTTGGGCGGCGGGGGTGCCATCACGGCACTGGAGTGCATGTTCATCGATCGCCCCTGATCGTTTGGACAGGTGTTTATAGCCGGATCATGGCGGGGCAATGTGGCGACAGAAGGGCCGGGGCTGGACCGGTTATGGGCGGATCATCGACCCAGCCATGCGCCCAGTCCCAGGTAGATGGCAAGCGTGCCACCCAGGGCAAGGCCCATCGGAAATTTGCGGTTTGTCCAGCTTTTCCAATGCGGTGCGATCTTTCTGAGCGCGGTGTGCTTGCCAATTCGGTGCGCGACGAAGGCGGAAAGGAGAGTGGCTGCGAACAGCGCCATCAGAAGGCGCAAATCGCCGACATGGATCAATGGCGCGGCCGCTGCCGCGAATTTGGCGTCGCCAGCCCCCATGGCGCCGCTCGCGTTCAGCGCAATGCCCGCCACAAGCACGACGACCAGGTGCAGGTACCGCCAAGCATAGACATCGAAGGGCATGACAAACACACCGACAATGACGAACACGGCGACAAGCAGGATCACCATCTGGTTCGGGATGCGCATGTCCCGCATGTCCGAAAACGCGACGTAGATGCAGATCGGGACCACGAAGGGCAGGAATGCCCAGGCCGACAGAGCCGAGATATCCATCGCCCTGATCAGTTCACGACATTGGATTCGAGAGCCTCGAGGCTGCGCGAGGCGGCCTCGAAATGCTGCGGATGGGTTTCTATCGCGTCCCGCATGAGCCCTTGCCCGGTAATCACATCCCCCCGCTTGACCGCTGCAAGGCCCATGGAGTGCAGCAACTCAGCGCGTTCGACCTGGGTCATGGGGACGACGGGCAAGATGTAGTTGCCCTGCGCGCCGCGTGCCAGAACGAGGTTGTTCTTGGCCGTGAAAAGCGAGTCGTCGTTTTGGATCGCCCGGGTGAACAAACGCTCCGCGCTTGCATGGTCCCCGCGCGTCAGCTTTGAATAGCCCCAGTTGTTCAGCACGGACGCCGGCGTCGTGGTCAGGCCCACGGCGGTTTCGTAAAAGCTGTCGGCCTTGTCCCAATCCTGGTTGCTGTCGGCGATCATGGCTTCGAGCCGGTAGCGTTTGAAGGTTTCATGGGTCGGTGGAATGGCGTTCAGAACGGTCTCCGCGCGGTCCCATTCGTTGTTGCGGATCAGCGCATCGGCCAATTCGACACGGTCGCTGTTCTTTGCGTCTTGGTGGTCGACAACACGGGCCCAGGCGGCGACCCCTTCGGTGTTGCGCTTGGCGCGGATCAGCGACGCGGCCAGACCGCGTTGCAGGTCGATCCGGCCCGGATCGCCGCTGCTGGCGCGCTGAAAATAGGACACCGCTTCGTTCGGGTCCGACACGGTCAACATCACCTCGTTGAGGTTGGTGCCGTCGATCACGTTGACGCCCTGAAATTCGCGGTCCACGGCTTCGGTGTCGATACCCTGCTCGCATCCGGCAAGTGTAAAAGCCCCTGTGATGCACAGGGTCACGATCAAGGGGTGGCGCATTTTTGCGTCCTTTACTGCTCTGCCTCTTTACTGTGTCGGGCGGATAAGAAATTCACTGCTGCCGCGCCGCACGAGTTTGTAATCTTGTTCTTTTAACGCACTATACTGCGAATTTTCCATTTTTGCGAGAGCCAACCGAAGATTGTCGCGAATTGCAACACTTTCGCCATTGTCGAGCGCGAAAGCCCGGCGAAAGACCTGTGCGCCTTCGGCAGTTTTGCCACGCTCGATCAGGACAACACCCAGATTGTTCCAGGCTTCGGGTGTCTCGGGGTCTTCGTCGGTGGCCTGCCGGAGCAGGTCCTCGGCCTGGTTGAGCCGCCCCAACGCAAGGTTCGCCGATCCCAGCGACGCGATGACTTCGGGCGTCAGCCCCTGTTCCGCCGCGGCAAGCCGGAACGCGCTGAGCGCCAGTTCGTACTCGCCGGCCGCCATGAGCCGGTGTCCGACCGTCAACTGGTCTGCCTGCACGCCGTCCGGATCAACGCTGGGCGCAAAAACACCATCGTCGGACGCGGAAAAGCCGCCCGGTCCACAGGCGGCCAATCCGACGATGAGGATGAGGGGCCACATTCGGCCTAGTATCATTGTCCGACTGTTCCCCCGATTTCGCCCAATTGCTGGATGCCGACGACTGATGGCCCCACGAGGATGATCAGAAGCGGCGGCACCGTGAACATCATTGTGGTCAAAGTCATTTTGGTTGGCAACTTGTTTGCCTTCTCCTCGGCGCGCATCACGCGTTTGTCCCGCATTTCAGCCGCATAGACCCGAAGCGCGTCGGATATCGGTGTCCCGAAACTCTGGCTTTGGTTGAGAACGCTCACAAAGGACATCACGTCCTGCACGCCGCAGCGGTCACCCATGTCGTTGAGGACCACGGTCTTGTCCTTGCCGGCCTTCATCTCGTAGCTCACCATCTCGAATTCCTCGGCGAGGCTGGGATAGGAGGCCTGAAGCTCCTTGCTGACGCGCACAATGGCCTGGTCCATCGATTGGCCCGCTTCGACGCAGACCAGCATCATGTCGAGGCTGTCGGGGAAACCGTCTTCGATTTCCTGCTGCCGGTTCTGAACCCGCTTGGTCACCCAGTATTTCGGAAACATATAGCCGGCCGCGCCAGGACCGAGCGTGTACATGACGGTTTGCTGCGTTGTCGCATTCGACGGATCGAGCACCAGCATGAAATAGGAGACGCCGAGGATCAGACCTGAAATGCCAAGCGCAAACTGGGCAAAATAGTAAATCTGAACGGCGTCCTTCGTGCGATAGCCGGCGTTCAACAGTTTCTTGCGGATGTCAGAGAGTTCCTTTTCGTCCTGCGGCTCAAGGAACTGGGCATATTTGTTCAGTTTCTCGTTTTTCCTCTTGTCCCGCAGAACCGCTCTTGTCTCGGCATTCAGTTTTTTGCGCCCGTGTTCGGCATTCAGCCGGTCCATCGGGTTGTCGCGGGAGGCGAAAAACATCGGGATCGCAAGCAGCAGCAAAAGCAGCCCGAGTGAGGCGATGATGATCATGGGACCAGCCGGACCCAGAAGATTGTAGGCAAATTGGTTGAAGGCTTGCATGATCCGGACCTCAGACTTTGATGTTCACGAGCGCGCGCATGACCAGAAGGTTGGCCACGAGAAATGCCCCGACGAGAAAACACGCCGGGATGAACCACGGGTGATCCAGAACCTCATCGTAGTAATTCGGATCCAGGAGCTGGATCACGACAAGGGCACCAATTGGAAAGCCCGATAGAAACTTGCCGGACCATTGTGCTTCTGCGGTGATTGCTTTGACCCGCCGAAACAGACGAAAGCGCGCACGGATCACCTTGGCCAGACCTTCAAGGATCTCGGCCAGGTTGCCGCCCGATTGCTGCTGGATCGAAACGGCAACCGCGAGGAAGCGCAAATCCTGCATGTCCAGCCGTTCGGACATTGCCTTGAGCGCTTCGCCAATGTCGCGGCCATAACTGGATTCATCCGCAATGACCCCCAGTTCCGTTGCCAATGGATCCTTGATTTCCTTGCAGACGATTGAAACGGCTGAGGAGAACGGATGGCCGACACGCAAGCTGCGAACCATGAGTTCGACCGCATCGGGAAGCTGTTCCTCGATCAGGCCGAGCCTTTTTTTCGCTTTGCTGTTCACCCAGAAAAAGACACCGCCCACACCCATGATGACACCCATGACAACCCGCACCGCGAGCTGCGCCTCGGTTCCGACTGTCAGGCCGACGAATGCAACGATGCTGACACCGACCATGAGCAGTATCAGGTGCCGGGGTGTAAACGCGATGGCGGCTTTTTGTGCCCGGTCCGCAAGGATGGAATAGAGCGGCAAGCCGCGCGAGTTCATGTGCTGATCCATCTCCTTGCGGAGCTTGGCCAGCACTTCATCGCGTTTCGTGCCTTTGTCGAGCATCTCGAGCCGGCGATTGACGCGCTTGTTCAGGCTGATGGATTTGCCGAAGGCAACAAGGTACACGCCTTCGACGAGGACCAGGACGGCAATGAAGATCAGCCCGTAGACAATCGGTTCTGCACTCAGGGTCATAATCAGTGATTCCCGTTGAAGGGTTCATATATCGACGGGGGCAGGTCGTAGCCCCACATCTTGAAACGTTCCGAGAAGTTCGACCGCACACCGGAGGCGGTGAAATGGCCGATGATCTTGTTCTCGGGTGTGAGGCCGACGCGCTGATAGCGGAAGATCTCCTGCATGGAGATCACCTCGCCCTCCATCCCGGTCACTTCCGTGATCGAGGTCATGCGGCGCGAGCCGTCCTGGAGGCGGCTGACCTGCACGATCAGATGCACAGCCGACGAAACCTGCGATCGCATCGCCTTGAGCGGCATTTCGATCCCGGCCATGGCGATCATGTTTTCCAGGCGGCTGACACCGTCGCGGGCGCTGTTGGCGTGGATCGTGGTCATCGACCCGTCGTGGCCGGTGTTCATGGCCTGAAGCATGTCGATCACTTCCTCGCCGCGGGTTTCGCCGACGATGATGCGGTCGGGACGCATCCGCAGCGCGTTCTTGAGACAGTCGCGCGGGCTGACCGCGCCTTTGCCTTCAACGTTGGGAGGGCGGCTTTCCATCCGGCCGACATGGGTCTGCTGGAGTTGGAGTTCCGCCGTGTCCTCGATCGTCAGGATGCGTTCGCGGTCGTCGATGAAAGAGGACAGCGCGTTGAGCGTGGTGGTTTTCCCCGAGCCCGTACCGCCTGACACGATGATGTTCAGCCGCGTCGCCACGGCCGCCTGGAGGTAGACTGCCATCTCTTCGGAGAAGGCACCGAAATTTACCAGGTCATCGATGCTGAGCTTGTCTGTCTTGAATTTACGGATCGAGACGAGGCTGCCATCCACCGCGATCGGCGGCACCATCGCGTTGAAACGCGACCCGTCCTGAAGACGCGCGTCGACATAGGGGTTCGATTCATCGACGCGGCGACCGACGGCGGAGACGATCTTGTCGATGATCCGCATCAGGTGGCGTTCATCCTTGAAGGTAACGTCGCTCAGTTCAAGCCGCCCGCTGCGTTCAACAAAGATCCTGTGCGGGCCGTTGACCAGGATATCGCTGACGGTGTCGTCCTTCAAAAGCGTTTCGAGCGGGCCGAGCCCCTTCACTTCGTCATAGAGTTCCTGGTTCAGGGCGGTCCGCTCTTCGCGGTTGAGCACCATGCCCTTTTCGTGAAGGCTCTCGGTGGTGATCGCGCTGATTTCTTCTTTCAGCTCGGCTTCGGTCGCCTGGTCCAGAGCGGCCAGGTTGAGATTGTCGAGCAGCGCCCTGTGCAGTTCCAGCTTGATTTCGGACAGCCGCTCCTTGCGTTTCTTGTCCTTGTCTGCCGTGACGGACACTGCGCTTGTTTTGGGCAAAACCTTGCGCATGGCCTTTGCCGGACCGGGGGAATTGGCCGGCGTCTCGCGGGTCGCGGCCGGTGCTGAAACCGGCTCTGTCGTTTGTTTCTTGTAGCGCGAAAACATGGCTGCTCTCCTCAGGCCGCGTCGGCGTCGGAGCGACCGACCTCATAAAGTGATTGTGCCAGCTTGGCGATTTCCTTGCGCAGCGGGTTCCTGGGGTGTTGCAGGCCAAGGGGCTGACCGTGATCGCCGGCTTCCGCCACCGCGCGCCCGCCGTCGGGGAAGTGCAGATCGACCGTGATTTCGAGGCTTTCCTGCATGCGTTTCAACCGGCTCTTGCCCTGAAGATCGGAAAAGCGCGGGGCGCGGTTCAGCATGAACCGGATCTTTTCGAATGGCAGGTCTTCGGATTGCAACGCGCGCTTGAGGCGGAACGTGTTCTGGGCCGACCGCATGTCGAGTTCGATCACGCCGAAATACACCTGGGCGGCATAGAGCACCGTCTCGGACCATTGAACAAGGCTGGGCGGCATGTCCACGACCACGAAATCAAAGTGGCGGGAGGCGGTATCCAGCAATGCCTGAACGTCTGACTGGCCGATGATGTCCAGCGGCGGCAGGTCGGCGGGAGACGTGAAGACTTGCAGTTTTTCTTCGAATGTCACGAGCGCCTGGCCAAAGCTTTCGCCATCCATCGTTTCGATGTCGGTCAGCAGTTCCAGCACGGCTTCGCGGCGCGGGACATCGAGATAGGTCGACACCGCACCGAATTGCAGTCCGAGGTCCATGATGCACACGCGGGGTGGATCATCCTTGGTGACGGTGGCCAGTTCCCAGGCGAGGTTCGTCGCGAAGGTGCTGGCCCCGCACCCGCCGGCCATGCCCTGGACGGCGATGATGACGCCATCCCCGTCGTCCGACAGTTTCACGCCTGCACCTTCGGGAGAGGCCGCCGCTGCGACGGCCTGGGTGCGCATCCGGTCGATGGCCGCGGCCAGTTCACCCTCGGGGAGAGGGTAGGGCACGAATTCGTCGGCGCCTTGACGCAGCAGATGATGCAATGCCGACGGCGTGACGTCGTCGGCAATCAGGACAACCTTGATGTTGCGCTTTTTGGCGGCGGTGATGATCGCGGAGAGGTGTTCGACGGTGTGTTCGTCTTCGGAGTCGATCGCCAAGGCCACGAATTCCAGGTCTTCGCCGTCGTCTTGTGCGAAGAAATGCATGGCCTCGCTGAACCCCAGGTCGCCCCAGGCTTCTCCCAGGACGGCTTCCATGTCTTCGATCAGGAGGTCGAATTCCTGAACATCCCGGCTGATCGTGCACGCAACGATCGGTGCCGGTTCCGGGGTGCTTGGAAGGGTGCTCGTCATTTGCCTCGTTTCCTCTCGCTTCGAGACGCGCCTGAATTGCATTCTGCAATGACAGACACGCCACTCCCGACTCGCTCGGGAAGCACTGCTACTGTTCGAGAGTCGGTGGAAAACTTGGCAACATTGGGGCCGAATTACCGAAATTGTACGGTATTGCAGGCCGCAGGCATGGCCCCCGAGGGGGCCGTTGCCTTTATTGACCCGCCTGGAAGTCGCTTCCCTGGACCCCGTCCAGGGTTGTTGGCGGCGTGGCGCTGTTCACGTATTCGCGGTAGATGATTTCGGCATAGCGCCCATCCAACACTGTCGGATGGGCCTCCACGAAGCCCGAAACCTCTGTCACGGTGCGCCGGTTTCGGCGTTCGCGGCCTTCGGTGACGATCAGCGGCTGGGTTTCGCCGTAGGACACCACCGCTTCGAGCCGTGATTTGCTTATGCCCTGCGATACCAGGAAATCGACCACTGCACTGGCGCGGCGCAGTCCCAGACGCTTGTTATACGCTTCGCTGCCGACCTTGTCGGTATGGCCGTAAACACGGAAATGGATTTCCGGAAATTGACGGATCCACTGTGCCTGTTCGCGCAGGGTGTCCCGCGCCCCGCTGTCGAGATTTGCGTCGTTGAAGGCAAAGTTGACAGTCGTCATGACTTCGCTGGCGAACCGTTGGGACAGATCATAGACATGGCGCTTTTCGCCATTCATGACTTGCGTGTTGTTCATCGTGGAGTTGCCGAAATTGCCCGTATCGACCAAGGCCCCCGCTTCGCGGTTGAAGGCGCTGTAAACCGGATCGCTGTCTGCACATGCGGCCAGGAGCGCCAGACCGGTCAAGGCTACGGGGATCCGGATGTTTTTTTGAAGTGCCATTGTCTCAATCCATCACATAGCCGTAGGAGCCGTTGAAGTCCTGCTTGGCCACTTCGCCTGCCGCACCGCCAAGCCTTTTCGTATCATCGGCGACGCGTCCGAAGAGGAACAGGTCTTTTTCGGTCGGGGGACGGACACGATCGGTTGGAAGCGCCAGCGCTTCGCCGCGTGTCGGTGTCACGAGGTGCGGCGTGATAATGATCACCAGCTCGGACTGTTCGCGCTGGTATTCGGCGCTGCGGAAGAGGGCGCCAAGCACCGGAATGTCACCCAGCCAAGGCACTTGATCGTTCAGATCGCGAAAGTCATCCTGAAGCAGCCCCGCAATGGCAAAACTTTCACCGTCTCGGAGCTCGACAGTTGTGCTTGTCTCGCGGCGACGGAACCCGTCGATGCGGATTGCGCCGATGTCGATGCCGTTGGCGGCGTCGATAGACGAGACCGCCGCCTCAAGTTCGAGATTGATCAGATCGTCGTCCAATACGCGGGGAATGAAGTTCAGCTCGACGCCGAATGGTTTGAATTCGACGGTGATCGCGCCTTCTTCCTGTGCGACCGGCACGGGATATTCGCCACCGGCAAGAAACTTTGCCTCCTGGCCGGACAATGACGTCAGGTTCGGTTCGGCCAGCGTGCGCACCACGCCTTTCGATTCCAAGGCCTCGAGCAGGATACCCACTTCGAGCCCCCCGGCATTGAACCCGAAGAGAATCGCGTTTTGTGCACCGGCGGAGGGGCCGAGCTTTTGCGAAACACTGTCGACGGCGGCGCTTTGTCCGGCATTGCCCGTTCCAAGCTCAAGGCCGAGATCCCCATCGAGGACAGACCCGCCTGTTGCCAGTGATGCCTGGAGCGACTTCGATACGGATCGCTGCATTTCGGCGAAGCGTACCTTGAGCATCACCTGCTGCACGCCACCAACGGACATGAGGTTGGACACTCTTTCGGGCGCATAGCGTTCCGCAAGATCAAGCGCGCGTTGCAATTTCGGTGTGCTCGATACAGTGCCCGACAGGACGATCCCGTCATTGGCGGTGCGCACTTCGATCTTTTCATCCGGGAAAATCTGGCGAAGCCGTTCTTTGAATTCGCTCAAATCCGGCGCAACCCGGACATCAACATTCGTGATCAACTGGCCGTTCGCGTCCAGGATGGTCAGGGTCGTGGTCCCGGGTGTCTTGCCAAGCACATAGATCGTTCGTTCCGACAGCGACGAGATGTCGGCGATCGACGGGTTCGCGATGCTGAGCTCTGCGAAGGCGACATCGCTTTCCACCACAACAGCGCGATTCATCGGGACGTTCAGGGCGGATTGGGTATTTGTTCGGATGACACGCACGTTTTCGGCAAAAGCCGCATGCGCCACCGGAGAAATGGCAAGGACCGCACCCAACAGGGCGGCCTTGAGGGATCTGCTCGTGTACATGTGACCTGCCTTTCCGATCACGCCTCGTTTTTTGGGTCTTTTCGCCCGATATTGGTGCTAACCTGCGCCAAGTCTTGATTTATTGCAAGAATCAATGATTTCGGTCGCATGGCTCATGTGGATAAGGCGCAACAACTTGTTGCGCCCTGTTCAAACCTCTTCGGCCTGAAATGTCCCTATCTAGTGGCTGGCCACTCAATTCGTACAAGGAATGGGCATCTCGACCACGTCGCCACCTTTGCGCGTGCGGATGGTGCAGGTTTCCTGTTTTTCCACCTCAACGGGTTCGGCACGCTCTGCAAGGCCAAGCAGCGACCGCTGATCGACCTCGATCACGTTGGCAACGGTCGTGTCGTCCCGCCCCATGAGCGACAGGGACAAGCGCCCTGTTGATTGCGCCTGGGCCAGGGCGGCAACCTGCTGCGGAGTGGCCGCAACGGTCACGGTGCGCGCGATTGTCGTCGCGGATGTCTGTGCCTGGGATTTCTGATCGATCGCGATGAGCTTTACGCCGGTCTCGATCAGCTTGGTCACGTCTCCTGACCCGCCACTTCGATCCGAATTGCGGACACGTCCGGTCCAATAGACGTCGACCCGGTCGCTGGGTCGGAGAAAGCCGGACACGCCCGTGGCCACATCGACCTTGATCGCAAAGGCGCGTTGGCCGCGTTCCAGCCGCGACGTCAAACCTGCATCGGCGCCGGGTTCGCTCACCTTGACGTCCATGAAGGCTTCGTGTTTCTCGATGGTGCGCAGGGCGACGCGCGGCGCGGCCCCTTCGACCGTCAACGGATTTTCCTTGTCGAAATAGGTCTCGGGCAGGATTTGCTTGGGCCAGGGGGCAAGCGCCATGTCCTCCGAGGTGATGGGTTCGCCGTAGTCGATCGCGCGGGTGGCAACGTAAATGCCCTGGACCGGGACATTGCCTTCCGTCCGCGTCCGTTCTTGTTCAAGCGCGGTTTGATACGCGCCAATGTAATTCTGCGCCATGTAGACGGCAAAGCCGGCAAGCGCCAAGCCGGCGAGCAAGACAAGTCCAAAGACGATACGCATAGTGCCTCCTTACCTGTTCCGATCGTGCATCTTCCGTGTGCTGGAGCAGGATTTGATGCGTGTTCTGCCGGGTGAATTTGTCGGCCTGATGGGAAGATTGTGGCGAAACTGCGGAGTCTTGCGCGGGGGGCGGCAGACATGATTAAGGCGTGCCATGGCACGCCCTCAAGTCATGTGTACGTGGTGCAGTCATCGGCCCAGTGGTCCAGGCCGACCGCTTAATAATCGAGGTTTTGACTGTATTCGTCCAGACGTGCGCCGGTCGCGTCGGACACTTCGGTGACTTCACCGCGGAATGCCGGCAAGGCTGCAATGACAATCCCGACAACAGCGGCGGTCACGATGACCCAATCCACCGTTACGGCGCCATCGTCGCGACCAAGAAAACGTTTCAACGCATTAAACATGGACAGCTCCCGTTGGTGGGTATGGAAAGGCGCAGTGTTGCGCCTTTCCAAGAATTGCTCGGATGACGAGGTGGCGTTATTTAGGTGCCATCGTCAGTTTCGAGCCAAGCGGACGCGCCGTCCACCGCAGTGCCGGTGTCTGTCAGAACGGTCTCTGTGCTGCTCTGGATTGCGCCATAGGCGGCAATTGCGAGGCCGACAACGGCTGCGGTCAGAACGACCCAGTCAACTGTCACGGCGCCGTCTTCATCCTTGCGGAAGTTTTTGATGAAATTGATCATGTTTGTCTCCTAGTCCTAGGTTTGCTCACGTTGGCCAAGCTCGGGACGTGTTCGGAGCGCTCTCTCTTTCGCTCCATCCCGTCTTGGATGTCCCTGTTATAGTCGCCGGATTGGGGCAGCAGTTTGGCTGTAATCGTCCGATTTTGTAGCTTGCGGAAAAACGCTGAAAAATAATCACAACCTACTGTTTTTGAACAATAAAAAATTGATAATTTGGTAAATTCGCTGCTTTTCTGGCGGCAATTTGGTCCTTCGCATGAAGGCTTCGGGGACGATTCAGAAACGAAATGGTTTCGCGGATCGGATTGTGTCATACTATGTTCAATGAAACGGGCATCGAGCAGGAGCCTGCACATGAAACGTCGTCTTGCGGTGGCAGCCCTGGCCATCCCGCTTTGCATGGGCCCGGCCCATGCGGACCCGCCGCCGTTCCCCGAGTTTTCAGCCAAACGGGTCAAACCGCCAAGCTCTGGCACCGAGAAACGGATCACGGTGCAGATCGCGCCCCAAGAGCCAGCGGGCAAGGATCCGTCGTCTCCCGCGGGGCAGCCGCGCGCAGGTTCGGGCAATACGCTGGACTGGTTCTGGAAAGATGTGTCCCCGTCTTACGACGCGAAGGGTCCGGGCCGGCTGGAGCCTGCATTGGTGCGCCTGGCCAACCCGCCTTCAGGAGAGGGCGTCGCCGCGCCGCGTTTGCAAGAGCTTCAGACAATCGCGAAGCGGCATGGCAAGGACATCCTGTTGCACACGGTGGGCACGCGCGTGTCGCCTGCTTTGGCTCTTGCGGTGATCGCGGTTGAATCCGCCGGACGGGCAGACGCGCAAAGCGCGGTCGGGGCCCAAGGGCTTATGCAATTGATGCCCGCCACGGCACAGCGGTTTGGCGTGGCGGACAGCTTTGCCCCGGATCAGAATATCAAGGGCGGGATCGCGTTTCTTGATTTCCTGATGGAGACATTCGACAACGACGTGATCCTCGTGCTGGCCGGATACAACGCCGGAGAGGCCGCTGTGCGCAAGAACAACGGCGTGCCGGATTATGCCGAAACCCGCGCCTATGTCCCGAAGGTGCTGCAAGCGTTCCAAACGGCCAAGGGTTTATGCCTCACCCCGCCTCAACTTGCGACGGATGGCTGCGTGTTCCGCGTTGTTTCAGGTTAGCAGCGCACCGGGGTTCATGATGCCCTGCGGGTCGAGCGCGGCTTTGATCGCCCGCATCGCGGCCAGCTTTGCCGGGTCGCCATAGCGCGCAAGATCGGCCCTCTTGGCACGGCCGACACCATGTTCGGCGCTGAAGCTGCCCCCCAGATCGGCCGCGATATCGTGAACCAGCCGTTTGATCGTCTTGGTCTCTTCAAGATAGAGATCGCGGGATTGGCCTTCGGGCGGGAAGACGTTGAAGTGCAGATTGCCGTCGCCGACATGGCCAAAGCAGTTCATGCGGAACGCCCCAACCTGCGCGATGGACTGCTGAACCCGCGCGATGAATGTCGGCAATTCGCCCAAGGGAACAGACACATCATGGCTCGATACTGCGCCAATGCGGCGGTTGGCTTCGGGGATGTGTTCACGCACCGACCAGAACTCATCGCGCTGTGCTGCGGATTGCGCGATAACTGCATCCTGCGCGATGCCCTGGCTTTCGGCCGCGACGAAAAGGGTTTCAAGCGCCTCTTGCGGGTCCAGACCCTTCGGCAGGCCGATATCCATCAGGACCATCCACTCGGGACGCTGATCACCGAAGGGCAGGCGAATGTCCGGCATGGTTTGTGACAGGAAGTCGAACCCTGTGCGGTGCATCAATTCGAATGCGCTGATGCTTTCGCCCAGTTGTGATTGGGCCAGCGACAGCAGTTCAAGTGCGGCCTCGGCATCGCGGATCACGAATACCGCCGTGCCGGTGCCCACCGGTGCCGGGTAGAGCTTGAGCGAGGCGCCCGTGATGATCCCGAGCGTGCCTTCCGAGCCGATCAGCAGGTTGCGCAGGTCATAGCCCGTGTTGTCCTTGCGCAGGCGTTTCAGGCCGTTCCACACCGATCCATCCGGCAACACCGCTTCGAGACCGAGACACAGATCCCGCGTGTTGCCATACCGCAGGACGTTCACACCGCCCGCATTCGTGGCCAGCAACCCGCCGATCCGCGCCGACCCTTCGGAAGCCAGAGACAGCGGAAACAGGCGGTCGGCTTCGGTGGCCGCTGCCTGAATTGTCGCGAGGATCGCGCCGGCATCGACGATCAGGACATTTTCTTGCGGGTAAACCGCGCGGATATCGGTCATCCGTTCCAGGGACAGGATCAGCGGGGTTTCGGCGACCCCGTCCGGGGCGATCTGGCCACCAACCAGCCCGGTGCCCCCGCCGTAGGGAACGATCCCGACACCGGCCTCGCCACAGGCTTTGACAAGCGCTGACACCTCTTGGGTGTTTCGCGGGCGGGCGACAAAGCCCTGTGCGCCCTGGAACCGGCCACGCGGCTCTTCAAGATAGGATTGTTCGGCGCGCGCGAACATATCGGTCGGGAATTTCCCTGACAGGGTCGTGATGAAATCGTTATCCGCGGAATCGCGAGGCATGGATGTCTCCGAAAATGGTCAGTCTGAAGCGTCCCGCAACCACTCGGGGCGCAGAACCACCACCGTAGGACGCGACGGCAGGTCGCGCAATGACAACTCGATGAAGGAGTTGTCCCGCCGGTCGATCAAGAAGCTGTCCTGCACCTCGTCCAGAAAGGCCTCGAGCGCGTAGCCGGAGAACCAGTGCATCGGGATCACCACGCTGGAGCGCAACCGGTCCACGATGCGCACCATCACCGCGCGCGGAAGGGTATAGCCGCCGTCGACGGGCACCATGACGACGTCAAGCCGCCCGATGGCTGCGTATTGTTGGTCGGTGGGTTCTTGATGCAGGTGGCCCAGATGGCCGATGCACAGGCCCTCTACCTCGAAGATGAAGATGGAATTGCCATTCTCCTCGGTCCCGCCCATGCGGGAGCGGATGTCGGTGGAGACGTTCCGGATCAGCATCTCGCCGATATCGACGTGATGGTCGATGCCCTGGCCGAATTCGCCCCAGCCCTGCAAGACATGTGGAATGGCCGGATCGGGGTTTGCGGTCCAATGCGTTTCATGCGCGTGGTTCATCGTGACGACATCCGGGATCATGGAGGAACTGCCCAGGAAGCCGGTGAAGTCGGTGGCGACGTTCAGGCCGCCGGGTGTCTGGAGCAAGAAGGTCGCGTGGGCGACGTAATTGATCCGGACCGAAAACTCCGGCACCGCCTGGGTCCACGCGGCCTTATGGATATAGGCGGCTTCGGGTGTGGCATCGGCGATCGCAAGGCAATGGCTTGGCCGTCTGTCCCGGTCCTGGGCCAAAGCCGAGGTGCCCGCAAGGGCGATGACAAGCGTCAGAAAAATTGATTTCAACTGCATCGCGAAACCTCCTGCCCTGACAGTAGCGCATGGTTGCCATTGGTCTAGTCACATTTGCCAGGGGGTCGGCGCGGTCGATCGCGCATCGAGCTAGAGCCTAGCTGGCATCCGTCCGGCCCCGGCGGTCCAACCGCAGGGCGGCATAAAGGACATGCGTGCGCCAGCGGCCACCGATCTGCAGGTAGCTTTGCGCGACGCCTTCATATTTGAACCCGGCCTTTTCGAGCAATCCGCGCGACGCGACGTTTTCGGGCAGGCAGGCGGCTTCGATCCGGCTCAGGTCAATGCGGTCGAAGGCATAATGCACCACGGCTGTGATGGCCTCGCGCATATATCCCTGGCGGGCGAAAGGCGCGCCGGTCCAATACCCAAGCGTGCCCGACTGCGCGGGCCCGCGGCGTATGTTGTCGAGCGTGATCGCGCCCAGCAGCATGTCGTCGCTGCGCCGGATCAGGAAAAGCGGAATCGCGGAACCATTCCCGATGGCCCGGTTGGCCCAGTAGACGCGATTGGTAAAGGCGCGGCGGGTCAGGTGGTCTTCCGCCCAGCTTGGCTCCCACGGGACAAGAAAGGTTTCGCTGTCACGCCGGAGTGCGCACCAGGGGTTGTAATCGCTATGCATCGGAGGGCGCAGGATCATCCGCTCGGTATCGAGCTGGAGTTTGCGCCTCAGGCTGAGCATCAGGCCACGCGGCGTTGCAACAGGGCAGGCAGATCGGGCGCGTCGCCCACCGGGCCATAGAGCGCCAGTGCAGCCGGGGCCGTGCTCACCAGGTTTGCGCCGAACGCGCGCACATCGCCGGTGGTCACGCTGTCAATGCGCGACACCGTGTCTTCGAGCGACGGAACCTCGCCCCAGATCTGGATCATGCGGGCCAGCCGTTCGGTGCGCGATGAGGGGCTTTCCAGCCCCATCAGCAACCCCGCCTTCATCTGCGCCCGCGCGCGGGCCACTTCGGCCGGGGACATGTCGTCGGCGGCGCGCTTCATTTCGTCGATGGTCAGGTTGGTCAGATCGCGGATCTCGTCGCCGCTGGTGCCGGCATAGATGGTGGTCATGCCGGTATCCGAATACGCCCCGGTCTGGGCGAAGATGGTGTAGCACAGCCCGCGCTTTTCGCGGATTTCCTGAAACAGGCGGCTCGACATGCCGCCTCCCAGTGCAACGGAATAGACCTGTGCGACATAGAAGTCCGGGTCGCAATAGCCTGGCGATTCGAAGGCCAGCGCCAGGTGGGCCTGTTCCAGTTCCTTGACCTTGCGGCTTTCTCCGCCGTGGAACCGAGCGGCGTCTGCACCGTTCGCCGCGCGCGGGACCATGTCGCCGAACAAACTTTCGGCTTGCGCCACGATGGCGTCGTGATCCACCGCGCCGGCGGCGGCAAGGATCATCTGGTCGGGGCCGTAATGTTCATTCACGAACATGGCCAGGTCGTCCTTGGAGAACCCCGACACCCGCTGCGTTTCGCCGAGGATCGTGCGGCCGATCGCCTGATCCGGATAGGCGTTTTCCTGCAGCCAGTCGAAAATGATGTCGTCGGGTGTATCCGCCGCCTGACCGATCTCCTGCAGGATCACGTGCCGCTCGACCTCGATTTCCTTCGGATCGAACATCGGGTTGCGCAGGATGTCTGCAACCACGTCCATCGCAAGGCCGACATCGTTGCGCAGCACCCGCGCGTAATAGGCGGTCACTTCGCGCGAGGTGTAGGCGTTTATATAACCGCCAACATCCTCGATCGCTTCGGCGATCTGAAGCGCATTGCGCGTCTTTGTGCCCTTGAAGGCCATGTGTTCAAGGAAATGCGCGATGCCGTTCTGTTCGGGCCGTTCGTGGCGCCCGCCCGCGGTAATCCAGATGCCGATGGCCGCGCTTTCCAGTCCGGGCATATGCTCGGTCACGATGCGGAAGCCGTTGGGGAGTGTCGCGGTCTGCACGGTCAAGAGGTGATCCTGTCTTTTATATGGGTTTCAAGTGTGTCGAGGTCGTTCGCCAGACGCGTGACGCGTTCGGTGCGGTCGAAGAGATCGGCCATACGTTCAGGCAGCGGCGGTCGGAGGCCGGTGGCCTTCTGCACCGCGTCGGGGAATTTGGCGGGATGGGCGGTGGCCAGCGTGACCATCGGGGTTGCGGGATCGCGCTGCGCTTCGGCCACGGCGACACCGATTGCCGAATGGGGACACAGAAGTTCGCCCATGTGGTCCTGGGCCTGTGTGATCATCGCAAGTGTCTGGTCTTCCGAGACACGCCCGCTGTCGTAATGGTCACGCAAAACCTGCATGGCGCCCTGGCTGACGTGGAAACCGCCGGCCTTCAGCTCATCCATAAGCTGCGCCACTGCAGCGCCATCGCGGTCATAGGCGTCAAACAGCGCACGTTCGAAGTTCGATGACACCTGTATGTCCATCGACGGGCTGATTGTGGGTGTCACGCTGTCGGTGACATAGCCGCCCGTGCTCAGGCAGCGGTGCAGGATATCATTGTGGTTCGTCGCCACCACAAGGCGGTCGATGGGCAGGCCCATCCGCTTGGCGATATAGCCCGCGAAAATGTCACCGAAATTGCCGGTGGGGACCGTGAAGCTGATCTTTCGGTCCGGCGCGCCAAGGCTGACGGCGGAGGAAAAGTAGTAGACCACCTGTGCCAGAACGCGGCCCCAGTTGATGGAATTGACCCCGGCCAGCCGCACTGCATCGCGAAACTCGAAATGGTTGAACATGTCCTTGAGCCGCGCCTGACAATCGTCGAAATCGCCGTCGATCGCAATGGCATGAACGTTATCTTCGACCGGCGTGGTCATCTGGCGGCGCTGCACGTCCGACACCCGGCCATGCGGGAACAGGATGAACACATCCACGGCGTCCAGGCCGCGAAACGCTTCGATCGCGGCAGATCCGGTATCCCCGGATGTCGCGCCGACGATGGTCACGCGGTCGCCCCGGCGGGTCAGCGCCTCTTCGAACATCTGCCCGATCAGCTGCATCGCGAAATCCTTGAACGCGAGCGTCGGGCCGTGGAACAGCTCAAGCAGAAAATGCCCGTTGCCCAGCTGCACCAGCGGCGCGCGGGCGTCGTGGCCGAAGCCCGCATACGCTTTGGCGATCAGGTCGGCAAACACCTCGTCGGTGAAGGCATCTCCGATAAAGGGGCGCATGACGCGAAATGCGATGTCTTCATACGACTGCCCGTGCATCGCGCGGATATCGTCCGGCGAAAGTTGCGGGATCGTTTCGGGCACATACAACCCGCCGTCGCGGGCAAGGCCCGACAGCATCGTGTCTTCGAATCCAAGCGCCGGGGCCGAGCCGCGCGTCGAAATATACTGCATCGGGCGTTAGCCCTCCTTGCCTTTGCGTTGGCGCCAGAGATACGCGCCGGTCATCACAATCCAGACGACGGCAAGCGAGTACCAGGTGATCGCGTATTGCAGGTGATCGTTCGGAATCCCGCCGGTGTCCACAGGCAGCGGGTCGATGCCCGCATCGGCGGGTGAGATGTTGCGGGCAATCACCAGCAGCGGTTCGGTCTCCAGCACATCCGCCATCGCATCGACATCGCGGGCGAACCAGGTGTTGCCCTCGACATCGTTCTCGGGTGTTGACGAAGTCCGGTCATCGGGCCAGTGCAGGTTGCCCTGAACCTCGGCCATGCCACCGTCGCGGTCCTGTTCGCGATTGGCGACGGGAATGAAGCCCCGGTCAAGCAGGATGCGGCGGCCACCCTCCGTGGTGAACGCAGAGATCACGCGGTAGCCCGCGCCGATTTTCTTTTGCGAGACCAGGACGTATAATTCGCCAGGTTCAATCGTACCGTTGATCTGTACCGGCTGGTAACGGTCGGTTTCGGGATCACCGATGGCGGGCAGGGGGGCTGGATCGCCGCCAATGCGGTTTTCGATCTCCGACAGGATGCCGCGCTTCCAGTCGAGCCGTTGCATCTGCCAGGTGCCCAGCCAAAGCAGAATGGCAGTGCCGATCAGGCCGAAAAGCAATGGCGTGATGATACGGGACAAGTGGCAGGCTCCGAAAGGGAAGAAGGCGCGCCGGTCCGGCGCGCCTTGTCTTATCGTTCATGGCAGTTCCGGTTCAAGCCGGAACGTCATGTCGCTTCAGGGTTACTGGCCCCAGACGTAAACAGAGGCAAAGAGGAACAGCCAGACCACGTCGACGAAGTGCCAGTACCAGGCGGCGGCCTCGAAGCCGACATGCTTGTCCTGCGTGAAATGTCCGCGCATCAGGCGCAACAGACAGACGAACAGGAAGATCGTGCCGATCACCACATGTGCGCCGTGAAACCCTGTCGCCATGAAGAAGTTGGCCCCGTAGATGTTGCCGGCAAAGCCGAAGCCCGCATGGGTGTATTCATACACCTGAAGCACGGTGAAGATCGCGCCAAGCGCGATGGCGATGATCAGGCCCCACTTCATGTCCTCGCGGTTGTCCTCGTGCACCAGCGCGTGGTGCGCCCAAGTCGCGGCAGCCCCCGAGCAAAGCAGGATCAACGTGTTGATCAGCGGCAGGTGCCATGGATCGAAGGTTTCGATCCCCGCCGGCGGCCAGACACCGTCAATCGCCGGGCTGTCGGGCCCCATCGGATAGAGCGCGTGCTTGAAGAAGCTCCAGAACCAGGCGGCAAAGAACATCACTTCAGAGATGATGAAGAGGATGAAGCCGTATTTCAGGCCGATGCGCACGACAGGCGTGTGATCGCCCACCTGGCTTTCGGCGACCACATCGGCCCACCAGCCGAACATCGTGTAGAGCACGCCGACAAACCCGATGAGGAACATCCAGGGGCCGCTTCCATGCATCCAGAGCACCGCTCCGAACAGCATGATGAACCCCGCCACCGATCCGATGAACGGCCAGACGGAGGGGTTCAGAATGTGGTAGTCATGATCTTTTGCGTGCGCCATTTTTGGTCCCTCGTTGGATAGGCGTTAGTTCACGGAGCCGCTGTCGGTGTCCTCCACGGACAGAGCGGCCTGTTTTTCCTCGGGCAGCTCGATCTGGTGAAACGTATAGGACAGCGTGATGTGTTTCGCGAATTTTGCATCCGCGTCATTCATGATGTCGGGATCGACGAAAAAGCTGACGGGCATGTCAACACGTTCGCCCGGCATCAGGATCTGTTCTTCGAAGCAGAAGCAGGCAATCTTGGAAAAGTAGAGCCCTGCCCCATAGGGCGCGACGTTGTAGCTGGCCGTTCCGGCGATGGGTTCGTCGGTCGGGTTGTAGGCTTCGTAGAAGGCCAGCCCTTCTTCGCCCAGTCGCAATTCCACTTCGAGTTGCTTGGGTTTGAATTCCCACGGCATTCCGCGTTCCAGAGAGGCATCAAAGCGCACCTTGATCGTCTGGTCGACGATGTCCCGGCTGCCTGCTTCGGCCACATTGGTTTCGCCACCGTAGCCCGTGACCCGGCAGAACCAGTCGTAAAGGGGCACCGAGGCCCAGGCCATGGCGCCCATGAAGAGCACCACAGCGACACCTTGAAGAGCGGTCTTGTTCTTTGGATCGAGCGTTTTCATTGGGACACCGATTGCGTTGCAGGCGTTTGGTAGTCGCCGCCCGTCACCTTTACCACAGTCAGACCGAACACGATCGCGATCAGCCCGGCCAGGATGACGCCGACCGCCAGATTGCGGCCAAAGCGGCGTTGATGCAGTTCATGTTGTTTCGACAGGCTCATGCCCAGACCCCGAATTTGTCAAAGCCCGCCTCGACCAGGATCGCGCCGAAATGCGCAAAGAGATAGAGCAGCGAGAGTTTGAAAAACTTGCGTTCGACGCGGAAATTGTCGGCCTCCGACATGTCCTCGTCCCGGCGCCAAATCTGCACCGCACCGCGGAGGAACATCGCGTTGAGCACCACGGCAGTGGCGATGTAGACTGGCCCTCCGATTGATGTGAACCCGGCGGCCAACGCCAGGACGGCCAGCAGCACGGTATAGGCGAGGATATGGATGCGTGTCGCGCGGCGACCATGGGTGACGGTCAACATCGGCACGTCCGCGTTGTCGTAATCCTTGCGCATGAAAAGCGCCAGCGCCCAGAAATGCGGCGGCGTCCACATGAAGGTCAGGCAGAACATCAGCACCGATTCGATGCTGACCCCGCCTGTCGCGGCCGCCCAGCCAATCATCGGAGGAAAGGCCCCTGCGGCCCCGCCGATCACGATGTTCTGCGGCGTCCAGCGCTTGAGCCACATCGTGTAGATCACGACATAAAAGAAGATGGTAAAGGCCAGAAGCCCGGCTGCGACCCAGTTCGTCGCAAGTCCAAGAAACACGACCGAAAAGGCCGAGAGGGCAATCCCGATGCCGAACGCGTCTGCCCCGGTGACCTTGCCAGCCGGAATCGGGCGGCGCCGGGTGCGTTTCATCACGGCGTCGATATCCGCATCCCACCACATGTTCAGCGCACCGGAGGCACCGCCACCGATGGCGATGAAGAGGATGGCGCAAAATCCGACGAAAGGATGGACCGGCGTCGGGGCCGCCAGAAGACCGACAAAGGCTGTGAACACGACCAGGGTCATCACGCGCGGCTTGAGCAACGCGAAATAATCGCCGAACCCGGCCTCGTTGGCGGCGCTGTAGGGCTGGGAGGGGATGCTTGTATCGGTCACGCGTCTTGTCTCAAACAGGTTGGGGCCTTCGCGGCGTGGGGTGGCGCGCAGGCAGAAGACTGCCTGCGCCCGGTCTCGATCAATTGGTCAGAACGGTCCGGACATCGACATATCCGCCATCGTCCCTGGAGGCGGTCAGCCAGGCATCATATGCCTCCTTGCTGACGACCTTGACGGTGATCGGCATATAGGCATGCGCCAGGCCGCAGAGCTCGGAGCATTGGCCGAAATAGACACCTTCCTTTTCGGGCGTGAACCAAAGCTCGGCCAGGCGACCGGGCACCGCATCCTGTTTCACGCCGAAGGCCGGGATGGTCCATGAATGGATCACGTCCGCGCCAGTAACCTGCATGACAACCGTTTCGCCCACCGGGACGACGACCGCAGTGTCCGTGGCCAGAAGGAAATCTTCCTTCTTGTACCCGGCCTCGATCAACTGGTCCTCGACTTCGGGGGACATGCGGTTGTCACCGCCTGTGAAGGGCGAGCCGATCATGTTGCCGTCAAAGGAGAGATCCTCGCCGACATAATCATATCCCCAGTACCACTGGTAGCCGGTCACCTTGATGGTGACATCCGCCTCGGGAATTTCCTGCTGCTTGAACAGGACCGGCAGGGAAAATGCGCCAATGAACACAAGGATGAGAATCGGTCCCACGGTCCAGGCGATTTCGACCGGAGTGTTGTGGGTGAAACTTCTTGGGGTGGGGTTTGATTTGCTGTTGTAGCGCACGATGCAGTAAGCCAGCAACCCCGTGACCAAAAGCACGATGGCGGTGATGATGATAAGGATCATCCCGTCCAGCCATTGCAGGTCGCGCGCCAGTTCCGTCGCCGCGGGCTGAAAGCCGGTGCCGCGTTGCACCGGTTCGCCGATTGTTTCAATCGTTTGCTGGGCAAACGCGGGCGCGGCGCCGAATGTCGTGGCCAGCCCCAGGAGCAAAGATTTCAGTTGCATGTCCTACCCTGATCGGTTGCGTATAAAGTCATGTTACGAGGATAGCCCGGGGATGGCCGTTGCCAATCCGGAGTGCCCGTTGTCTTGAGGGCGGTTAAAACCATATTCCGTGCATCAGTTAAAGAAGCTTGCTTGCGGCAAAAAGGCGCTTTCTTTGATCTGGATCAATTTACACCTCTGGGGGTCCCATGGCTGACACGTCCTTTCAACCGTTTGAAACGCATCTCGATCAGGACAAGGCGCTTGCGCTGCTGAAAGAGGCCGTCGCGGGGGCAGACGACGGAGAGTTGTTTTTGGAGCGGCGTCGCTCCGAGGTGCTGATGTTTGATGATGGCCGCGTGCGCACCGCGAGCTACGACGCCTCCGAAGGCTTCGGGCTGCGCGCCGTGCGCGGCGAGGTGGCGGGATATTCCCACGCCACCGATATCTCCGAATCGGCGATCAAGCGCGCGGTGGACACCGCGCGACTGGCCGTCGGCGAGGGCGGTGGCACCCTTGCCGACGGTCCGAAAGGCACGAACATTCGGCTCTACTCGGATGCCGACCCGATCGAGGGCCGCAGCTTTCCTGTCAAGGTCGACATTCTGCGCGAGATCGACGCCTTCGCCCGCGACCTCGATCCGCGCGTGGTGCAGGTCAGCGCGACGATCGCCGCGTCCTTGCAGGAGGTCGCAATCCTGCGCCCCGAGGGCACGCTCGTCTCTGATATCCGGCCGATGACCCGGGTGAACGTGAGCGTCATCGTCGAAGAGAACGGCCGCCGCGAATCCGGAACCGCGGGCGGCGGTGGGCGCGTCATGCTGGACGGGCTGCTCGACCCGGCCGATTGGCAGGGCAAGGCGCGCGAAGCCCTGCGCATCGCTCTGGTCAACCTCGACGCGGAGCCGGCCCCGGCGGGTGTCATGGATATCGTGCTGGGGCCGGGCTGGCCCGGCATCCTGCTGCACGAGGCGGTGGGCCACGGGCTTGAAGGGGATTTCAATCGCAAGGGCAGTTCGGCCTTTGCCGGTCTGATGGGCCAACAGGTTGCCGCCAGGGGCGTGACGGTCCTTGACGACGGCACAATCCCCGATCGGCGCGGGTCGATCACAATTGACGACGAAGGCACGCCATCGGGCAAGAACGTGCTGATCGAGGATGGCAAGCTGGTGGGCTTCATGCAGGACCGCCAGAACGCGCGGCTCATGGGGGTGGAGCCGACCGGCAACGGGCGCCGCGAATCCTATGCGCATATCCCGATGCCCCGGATGACCAACACCTATATGCTGGGTGGCACTGTCGCGCCGGGCGACATTGTGGGCGACCTGAAGGACGGGATCTGGGCCGTGGGCTTCGGCGGCGGGCAGGTGGACATCACCAACGGCAAGTTCGTGTTCTCTTGCACCGAAGCCTATCGCGTCAAGGACGGCAAGGTGGGCGCGCCCGTCAAGGGGGCAACGCTGATCGGCGACGGCGCGACAGCGCTGCAACAGATCCGCGCGATCGGCAACGACATGGCGCTCGATCCGGGCATGGGCAATTGCGGCAAGGACGGCCAATGGGTGCCCGTCGGCGTTGGCCAACCTACGGTGATGATCGGCGGCCTGACGGTCGGTGGCGCGCAGGCGGGATAAAAGAAGTGATCTGAAACAAAGGGTTGGCGGGGAAAGCCGGGTTTTCTCGCCACCCTCTTGTCTGGATTCACCTGTGATTAACCAGTGGCCGCCTATTCCTGTTCCTGCAAGCGGACGGAGGCAGGATGACATTGGAACACAACTCTTCCACTCACCCCCTACTCCCACCCACCACGGAAGACCAAAGGTTTGACTGGCTTCGTCTCTTGCGCTCGCGCCGTGTCGGGATCAGCACGTTTTACCGGCTCATGCGCGATCACGGCAGCGCGGCGGACGCCCTGCGTCATCTGCCCGACATTGCCAGGGCGGCGGGGGTCGACACCTATTCCATTTGCCCGGAGGCGGTGGTGCAAGCCGAACTCAAGGCCGCGACGGCGTCCGGCGCGCAGCTTGTCTGCCGCGGCGACGACCTCTACCCGGACAGCCTCGATGATCTCGAAGATGCACCGCCGATGCTCTGGGTGATCGGCAATGCCGCCCTTTTGTCAAAACCCCAAATCGCCCTTGTCGGGGCGCGAAATGCCTCGTCCCTCGGGGGCCGGATGGCGCGGGCGCTGGCCACCGACCTGGCCAAGTCGGGGTTCGTGATCACCTCAGGCATGGCCCGCGGTGTGGATACGGCGGCCCATCTCGCTGCATTGAAAGCGGGAACCGTGGCGGTTCTGGGGGGGGGCGTTGATGTGCTCTATCCTGCGGAAAATTCCCGGCTGGCCGAGGATATCGTGGCCAATGGCGGCGTGCGGCTCAGTGAGCAACCGATGGCGCTGCAACCGCAGGCGCGGCATTTTCCGGCGCGCAACAGAATCATCTCGGGATTGTGCCGCGCGGTGATCGTGGTCGAGGCGGCGGCGAAATCGGGATCGCTCATTACCGCGCGCACGGCGCTTGACCAGGGCAGGGAGGTGATGGCCGTTCCCGGACACCCGTTCGATGCGCGCGCCAGCGGGTGCATCATGCTCTTGCGCGATGGCGCGCGCCTGGTGCGCAGCGCCGAGGACGTGATTGACGGTCTGTCCCCGATCGCCGATGCCGCCCCACCGCAACTGCCGTTGGAGCCGGTGCAACCCGAACGGCCGCTTGCCCAGGTGGCACAGCTGCATCAGCAAATTCTTGACCGGTTGGGCCCGTCGCCATTGGGCGAGGATCAACTGATCCGCGATCTCGGGGCAAGCTCCCGCCTGGTGTCACCGGCTTTGACGGACCTGGAAATGGATGGGCGGATCAGTCGCCAGCCCGGTGGCCTGATTTCGCGTGTCGGCTGAGCCTGGCACCACAAATGATGACATCATTGCGTTTGCCTGCGAGCAAACGCGGGCCGCGACCCGGCCTCTTTCCACGTGGCCTGTCGGTGGTTGCGATACCTGCTCGATTGACAATTCCCGCTTGCACCCCACATGCTGCGCGGCCATACGCAGCCAGACCAGACCGGTCATCCGCATGTAGAAAGGTGTTCGCTCTATGCCCGTCGTTGTTGTTGAATCCCCGGCCAAGGCCAAAACGATCAACAAGTATCTGGGCTCTGATTACACCGTTCTTGCCTCCTATGGCCATGTGCGGGACCTGCCGCCAAAGGATGGATCGGTCGATCCCGAGAATGATTTCGACATGAAATGGGAGGTTGCCACCGATTCCCGCAAACATGTCGCAGCCATTGCCGATGCGCTCAAATCCGACGACGCACTGATCCTCGCGACGGACCCCGACCGCGAGGGCGAGGCAATCTCCTGGCACCTGAAAGAGGCGCTGACAAAGCGCCGGTCGATCAAGAAAACCACCGATGTGAAACGCGTCACCTTCAACGCGATCACGAAAGACGCCGTGACAGAGGCGATGGCCAATCCGCGCGACATCGACGCGCCTTTGGTCGAGGCATATCTGGCGCGGCGGGCCTTGGACTATCTTGTCGGGTTCAACCTGTCACCGGTGCTGTGGCGCAAGCTGCCGGGGGCGCGCAGCGCGGGGCGGGTGCAATCGGTCAGCCTGCGGCTGATTGTCGAACGGGAAATGGAGATCGAGGCGTTCAAACCGCGCGAATACTGGTCGGTGAAGGCGAAACTGGCCACGCCGCGCGGCCAGGACTACGAGGCGCGGCTGACCGTGCTCGCCGGAAAGAAGCTTGACCGCTACGATATCGAGAACGAAACTCAGGCCGAAATGGCGGTTCAGGCGATCACCAGCCGCGACCTGACCGTTCAGTCGGTCGAAGCGAAACCCGCCTCCCGCAACCCGTCGGCACCATTCATGACGTCGACGCTTCAGCAAGAGGCCAGCCGCAAGTTCGGCATGGGCGCGCGCCAGACGATGAACGCGGCGCAACGGCTTTATGAGGCCGGCCACATCACCTACATGCGGACCGATGGTATCGACATGGCGCCCGAGGCTGTCGATCAGGCACGCGCCGCGATCAAGGACCGCTATGGCGCCGATTACGTGCCGAGCGAGAAACGGATTTACAAGAACAAGGCGAAGAACGCGCAGGAAGCGCATGAATGCATCCGGCCCACCGACATGGCGCGGGATGCACAGTCGCTCAAGCTGTCGGAGCCCGATCAGCGCAAGCTTTACGACCTGATCTGGAAACGCACCCTGGCCTGCCAGATGGA
>Ga0102926_1000029_pt1 | contig 62397 bp, 58 predicted proteins | sample SalPonR1_A_D2_MG_FD_78173 | JGI IMG/M metagenome (GOLD analysis project Ga0102926, IMG submission 78173) | Salt pond soil microbial communities from South San Francisco under conditions of wetland restoration - Salt Pond MetaG R1_A_D2_MG | ecosystem: Environmental > Aquatic > Marine > Intertidal...
TGTCCACTCCATCCGGATACAGCTCAAAGACAACCCTGTGGTTTGCATCGGGGCGAAAGTCACGGGCAAATACCAACCGCGCCTTGGCCCGGCAATTCTCCCACATGGAGGTTTGCAGCCGCTGTGCTCCCCACACCCGGCCTGTATCCGCCGAACGAACCACAACCAGCGCGTCCGGGCACGAACCCCAACGCGTTATAAAGGGCAAGAAGATCACCACCGGCCAATTGCGAAACGTTTCGATTTCCACATCCAGTGAGAACGGAACACCATCTCTGGGAAGCCCTCTTTGTGGGTAGCGGCCAATGATGCGAAGCTCTGCTTTGTCTGACGAAATTACATTGCCTGCGACTGGTGATTCACCAAGACCGGGGTGGGTGAAAGAAGAGTGATTGCTCATGGGTTACCTCCGCAGGATTCTGTAGCCACCATACATGGCCAGGACTGTGATGATGGCCGTGCGATTGGCATGCAGCCAATCCGCAATCCCAAGACTCAGCGTGCCATTGGCGCGTTGGCAAATGTTCTGGTTGCCATCTTCGATCCGAGAACCTTCACCCATTTCTGCGACCTGAATATCCGGCTGGATATACATGGTTTCCTCGGCTGTAAATACCCGTGGATTTCTCATTCCAGGAATGGTACCGTCCAAATACCGTGATTGTCTGTTTGGTGCAGCCATTGGTTACTTTTTAAAGCCTTTCATGACGATCAGTCCACTGCCAACAGCAAGTCCGGCAATCGCCAGGTATTTCATCAGGGGGCCGCTTTGAGCCGGCCTCGCTGAGTGCTGACCGGGATAGAGGGGCTGTTGCACCGAGCTTTGCTTGTCTTTATTGATCACTCCATCAACCGTTACAATGGTATGTGTAGCGGTATTCAGGAATTGATTGATACTGTTGAGTGCATTTGAAAAACGGGATGGCTGCCGAACGGCCGAAAATCCACCGGATGCGACGGCGGCCTGCTTATTGAAAAGATCAAAACTGTTATATCCACTGGTGTCCTTGATCATAACGGGGTGTCCTATGTTGAGGGTTTCGATTTTCGTTTGCGTTTGAGCGCCATGAACAGAGCGGCCCCGGCAAGAGTGGCCCCGCCAATGGCCAGGCCTGTTTTCATGGCTGAGGCAGCGGTTTGCTGTTGTTTGGCCGTCGTGGTTACATTGCTTTGTAGTACTTGCAGCATATCCTCACGCTGGGCCTCCCATCGGGCTTTTTCCTCAAGCTGCTTTTTATTGGCATCGCACAGCGCCTGGCTTTTTTCGCGCCGTCTGCGGCACTTTTTCAGCGCTCCAAAGACCTTGCCTTTGCAGCTTTGACCGGCGTAGCGGCACGGGTCCTCCTGCTCCCATTCGCCCAGGCCGGCCGGGCTTGCAGCGGCGTCCGGCAGATGTTCTCCGCCCAGAATCAGGTCGCCGGAATCGGTTACGTAACTGCTTCTGTTCATTGTTTTTCAGTGGTTAAGCGCCCATAGCCCGGCCCCGGTAAGAGCGGCGACGCCCACCAGGATACCCGCATACAGGCCGTGTTTACGGTTTTTGTTTTTGGCGCGTAGCCCGTCGACAAACGAGTCCGGCAGGCTGCCGAACCGGTTCAGGTGATCGACGGCCGGGCGGCCAAACTCGTCAATAATCTGCGCGTAGCGCTGCAGGACGTGGTTGTCCCTGTGGGCAACCGAGGCCACCGCCGAGTGCACGCCCCGCTGCGTCAAATAATTTCGAAGATCACCGCGGAGCTGGCGCTGAGGTTTATCGCCCGGCGAAAACAGACTGGACAGGGTGTTTTTCAGGCTCACGCCGGTTCCCGCCGTGCTGGCAAGCGCCGACAGCGTGGTAAGCGGTTCAAAGCCAAGGCCTTGCGGCATCGGGTTGGTTACGTGCCTGGATTTTTTAATCAGCCGCTCGTTAAACTCGTAGCCGGGATACATCAGCACGGTGGTGTCAAAGGATTTCCACCCGGCGGGGGAGTGGTAGACGGCGTAGATATGATCGTAGCCGGCCCCCGTACGCGAGACAATCCGGAAGCCGGTTTGTACGCCCAGGCTTTGCAGCAGGGCCGCGCCGAGTATGGCGTGATCGTCGCAGTCCCCGGCTTTTTGGGCAAGGGTGACAAGCGGGGATTGAATGCGTTCGATATCCCACGGGTCGCGGACATAGTTAATGGTCCGCACCATCCATTTGTAGATGGCCCCGGCGATCCGGTCAACATCGCGCAGGTCGGGCTGGCCGGTGGCGGGGTGAGCGCGCACCGACCGGGTAACGCGCAGCGCAAGGCCGCGGATTCGCTCGTCGCCGGTATATGTTTTTACCAGGGCGGAGGCCGCCTCAAGAACGGCGTCAATACCCGGATAGGGTGTTTTTCGGATCGAAAGGGGTACTGCGGCGCTTTTGGGGGAAAGCGCCGCAGACCGCGAGCTGACAGCAGGGGTCAGGGTAGCTGGTAATAGCGTTGGTGATATGTCGGCGTAGCTGCTTTGCATTAACTACCCGCCATGTTCGTTAGCCGGGAAATGGTATGCTTCGTGTTGTGCCGGATACCGGCCTGGAGTTGCCGGGCTACCGGCTCGGGCAGATCCCCGGCCGAGATCAAAACGCCCACGAACCTACCGCCTCGTGTAATCGCGGTGATGGACGTGGCTTTCGCGCGTTGAAAAAGGGTTCGCTGCAAGGTGGAAATGGGTATGGTTTGCATGATATATTCCGGTTTACGAAGGGGTTACAGGGGATTGGCGGCTCATCGTCTGAAGCTCTTTAATGACCTGGATGAGCAGTTTTTTCAGCTCCGGGCTCAGGCGGGAGCCTGCCCGGGTCTTACCAAGTAAATAATGGGTTGCAAGCCCTGCCGGGACAGAAGCATAGCGGGCCAGAAATTGCCTGGATCCGTCCAATAGTGGATATATGCTTTTTGCAATCTGCCGCGGGCCAATGTCCTCAAGCAGGGCCTGCTCCCCTAATTTCTTTGCCATATCGATCCAGTCGGACGCCTGCAGAGCCCGCCCTTCCACGTATTCGATAATCGCGACTTGATTGTGAATTTTTCGGGCATACCGCTCCATGTTTTGCGGGATGTTGCCGTTGGCCGTCATAAAGTCGAGGGCCATGTCAAAAAGGATGGATCTCATATCAGGTGTCTTCATCGCCTATAGCTTCATCGTTGGTTTCTGGTGGCCGTTTTTTTGCCCGCTGAACTGCTCGTTCAGGCTCGTCTGTTCCGACTGCCCGTCCGTGGCAGATGGGCGGTGAGCAGAAGGGGGCTGCTCACCGCCGCTGATGGGATCTGCCTGGCGCCGTGTTGGTGGCTCAGGGTGAGAGTTTTCTCCGGGCCCGGCGTCAAATGTGGCCACTCCGGCCATATCCTGCTCAAACGCCTGGCGAAGCTGCTCGGCCTGCTCCGGGCTGAGTTGACGCGGGGGGGTTGCCGCGGGCCCGCCGGGTTGAGCTGCGGCCGGTCCGGTCATAAACCCGGATACGTGTTCAATAAACGATGGGGCCATCTCTTCGAGCATATCCAGGATCCGGTTGCCGGTGGTCCGGTCGCCGGTCCGCTGCTCGAGCTCCATCTTAAAAGCCTGTTTTTCCAGATCGCCGATCTGTTTTTCAAAATCTTTGGCCTCCCGCCGGTGCGCCTCTTTCAGGCGTTCGATATCGTTGCGGTGGGCCTCCTTTAGCTCGGAAATCTCTTTTTGATGGCTGAGCAGGGTCTCCGTGCGGTCCTGCGACAACTCCCGCTTGAGCTGCATGATCTCATCGACCTGAAGGCGTATCTTGCGATCAGAGTCGTGAAGCTCTCCCTCCAGGCGACTGCACCGCTCGCGGTAATGGGCAATCAGCGAATCATCAATAAACGAGGGTTTGTCTCCGCTCATGTAGGATTCCATGGACGGTCTGCCCGCGGATCCTTTGCCATGCGCCTTCACGGACTGACCGTGAGCGGGGGATCCATTTTTGTCTTCGGAGAGTAAATAAGAGTGTTCAGCCATCTGCGTTTCGTTTTGTTCGAACACAGGTTAAGACAAAAAAACCTGCTCAACAACGCTCAAACGACGATTTGGAAGGATCAGGAGAAGAAAAGAATTACCGAGAATTTAAAAGTAATTACGCGTGTAAATTGCAGTGATATGAGTGAAATGAGCCGGTTGACTAATTTGGAAGAGATTTTATTATTTTGAGTTAAATGAGTGCATGCTTTCTGGAAAGGGAATAAAAAAAGTTTTAAAAAAATTTCTTTTTGCTTATTTGTTAATTATTTGAAACTTTACATAATATATACATATACTATAAGCGAGGTTGCATCCGGAAAAATTTTCTCATAGGGCTGGCTAAATCAATTCAGATTATTTATGGTTTAACCAGCTACATTTGATTATAATTACTGCTAAGTAAATTTTTAAAAGAACAAAAAATACCTGCTTCAATGGGCGATAACGGCACCAATAATCCATCTGTGTTCGACGGCAAAACTCTCAAGGATATCATCAGCGAGGTTCAAGATATCTATCTCCAGTATCCGCAGCCATGGGTAATCGGCTATTCGGGGGGAAAAGACAGTACCACTGTTTTACAATTGGTTTGGCTGGCTCTTGAGAAGTTGCCTAAAGAAAAACGCATAAAGCCCGTGTATGTGATTGCTTCTGATACGCAGGTCGAAACACCTGTGATTGTTGACCATCTCGATTCAACACTCGATAGAATCAATAAAAGCGCTAAAGAAAAAGGGCTGCCATTTGAAGCCAAAAAAGTTACACCAACGCTGAATGATAGCTTTTGGGTTAATCTTATTGGTCGCGGATATCCGGCACCAACTACCCGTTTTCGCTGGTGCACAGACCGCATGAAGATTAAGCCTGCAAATAAATTTATTGAAGAGAAGGTGACTGAGCACGGTGAGGTAATTATGCTTCTTGGCGTACGAGAACAGGAAAGTGCTACTCGTCAGCAATTAATGCGTACCTACCAGGTAAAAGAGCACGTATTGAGGCGCCACACCTCTCTTCCCGGAGCTTATGTATATGCACCTATCTCGGATTGGTCGGTTGACGATGTGTGGACTTTTTTATTCCAGATTGAATCACCCTGGGGGAATAACAATCGTGATTTGGCTGCGATGTACAGAGATGCCAATGCCGGTGAATGTCCGTTAGTGATCGATGATTCAACTCCTTCATGTGGGAATAGCAGGTTTGGATGCTGGGTTTGTACCGTGGCAGAAAAAGATACCTCCATGCAAGCAATGATTGATAACGGGGAAGACTGGATGGAGCCGCTTCTGGAAATCAGAAACTTTTTGAAAGAGACCACAGATCCTGAAAAGAAACGTGAATACAGAGGAATTAAAGGTCGTGATGGACGTGTCTTTTTCAAGAATGATTCTGAATTAGCCGCACGTACCTACACACTTGAAACTTCTAAGAAAGTGTTGAATGATGTTCTGGAAGCTCAGAAGCGAATTAACGAGCAAGTAGAAGGTGATGAAAAAACACTCATCAGCAAGGAAGAGTTACATGAAATTCGCCGTCTTTGGAGAACTGAGCGAGGTGACTGGGATGATTCCGTCCCAAAGATGTTTTATAAAATTTTCCAGTTTGATCTAAACTGGGCCAAGGATGATGATGGTTTTTTTGACTCAAAACAGAAATCCATGTTGGAGAATCTTTGCAGCGAATTTGATGTACCTTTTGAGTTAATGTCGAAACTGCTTGAAGCAGAGAGGCAATCACTGGGTATGGCGCGACGCTCACGAATCCATAAAAAAATACAATCCGTATTAGGCGAAGAGTGGCGGGAGGAACACGAAATACTTGAAGAAAAAACCACCACCGATACAAAAGCGGCCCAGCAGAAATGAAATTAAAAAAGCTTACGATTGAAAATTTTGGCGTTTATTATGGCAGACATGAATTTGATCTCCAGGTTTATCCAAAGAATGGCGCACAAAAACAGAATCTCATTATTGTAAAAGGGGCAAATGGTTCGGGTAAAACCACTTTCTACAGAACAGTTTCTTTAGCACTTTTCGGTCGCTTGGCTCTCGGCACCAAAATCAGTAATAAAGAGTACCAGGATTTTATTGAGTCCCGCTTTCACAAGAACAGAAACGCTGATCAAATTGAAAAGAAATCGAATGCTGCGGTTGAAATAATCTTCGAGTACACCCAGTCGGGTAAGAAGAAAGAAATACAAGTAAGCAGATCCTGGGGCGAAAGAAATGATTCTTTTGAAAACCTCCAGATCAGAATTGACGGTCAAACTCCCAGGGTTCAGGATATTGACTATCAAACCTGGCTGAATGATCTATTCCCGGCCGGGTTGCTTCATGTGCTCTGTTTTGATGCGGAGGATATGAATGCACTGGTCCGTGCTAAAAACAATGAAGAGCTTAAAAAAGTGATAAAACGGCTGCTCGGCCTTCATCTTGTTAATCAGTTAGATGATGATCTTTCCTATTATCTTAGAAATAATGGCGGCGGAAATGAATATGATGTTCTTAAAGATGAAGTTATTACCTATCAGTCTCATATAGACATTATCTCCGATGAGATAAAAAAGAAGAGAGACCGGCAAACAGAACTGGAAAACCGGGAAAAGGAGTTAACAGCTAAACTGTCTCACCTGGAGCGTGAGCTTTCTTCCGAAGGAGGAGATTATGCGGCAAGGCGACCACTCATTAAGGATAGAATTTCTCAGCTGGATAAAGAGATTGAGGAGTTGGAAGCGAAACTACGAGAACTTTCAGCCGGATTGTTGCCGTTTTCCTTTGCCCCCATTCTTTCCGGTAAACTGAACTCCCGGCTTAAAAGTGAACTTGATTCCCACAGAAAAAAGATAGCGTCTGAGTATTTAGAAGAGAAGATTAGCACGATATCCAATCAGTTAAAAAAATCAGATTTATGGAAAAACAAATCCATTGACCAATCACTGTCCAAAGAAATCATCAACGAAATTAATGTTCTGCTGAAAAATGATGGTGAGAAAGATTCTGATAAAGTAATTTTACACGAGCTGTCTGAAAATGATGTTCTTAAAGTTCAGCAGTGGATTCAAGAGGCATCAGATAGTGTCCCGAATCTTGCGCTGCATATCTCAAAAGATTTGAAACGTAAGAAGAAAGAGAGGACGGAACACCAGGAGTATTTAAACCGGGCTCCTGAGGAAGACAAGCTGGAACCGATTTTTGACAAAATCAGAAACGTTGAGAACTCTCTGGCGTCATTACGCAAAGAAAACAAGGTAATTTCCGAAGAAATCGGAAGTTTCGAATTTAAAAAAGAGCAAGAGCTTCGTGAGCAGGAAGCAGTTAAAAACAAGCTCTACGAAGTGGAAAGGAATCACCGGAAATTTTCTATGGCACAGCGCTCTAAAATGGTGCTGGAAGCGTACAATAAGAAGCTAACAGAAACCCAAATTCAAGAGCTTTGCCAGGAATTGGTACTCTGTTTTAACAGGATTTGCGATAAAGACCAGTTGTTATCCGAAGCCAATATTGATTCTGAAACATTTGATGTTACCCTAATTGACAGGCAGGGTGATGTGGTTTCTGTAAATGATTTTTCGATGGGTGAGAGTCAGATTTATGGATTAGCACTTCTTTGGGCATTGAGAAAAATTAGTGGTTATGAGCTGCCCCTGTTAATTGATACGCCAGTTGCGCGATTGGATGAGGTCCACCAATCCAATTTTATCAATGAATTTTTGCCGGATGTTAGTGACCAGGTTTTATTATTTGCTACCAATATTGAAATGAGTAATGATGTGGAGAAACATCTGCGTCCGGCCGTATCACAAACCTATGAATTACAATTTGATGAGAAACTTGGCCATACCGTTATCATCGGTGAAGGCCACAGAATGATAAAGAATCAAGAACAGCTTAATCCTTCCTGATGGCTACATTAAACAAACTATACATAAGTGAAAACACAGATAAGAAACTCAGGTTTTTAAAAAGCCGCACCGGTTTGACACCAAACCTGCTTATTCGATATGGGTTAGTTTTTTCTCTCGAAGAAGATGGCATACCGGATCAATCTTTATACGGAGACGACCAGTTCCGTGAATTTAACCGCTATACCTTAACGGGGCCCTGGGACCTTTACTTTACATCCCTTTTGAAAGAGAGGATCCTGGAAGATGAACTTGACCCAGAAAAAGATTTTGAAATTCAGTTTAAAGCACACATCGCAAGAGGTGTCCATTTGATTTATCAACGGCTGAAATCGTTAGAGGATATTGGTGATATGATCGAGCATGTCCAAAAAAGAATGAAACTGCACTCTAATCCATTGAATAAAGCTATTAGAGAACTTGTTGATGAGTAAAAAGCCCATCTATATGGATCACCATGCCACCACTCCCGTCGATCTGCGGGTGCTGGAGGTGATGCTGCCCTACTTTTCGGAAATTTTTGGCAATGCAGCCAGTACCGATCATTCGTATGGTAATGAAGCTCTGAGGGCGGTTGAAAAAGCCAGACAACAAATTGCTGATGGCATTGGCGCCAAATCGGAAGAGATTATTTTTACCAGTGGTGCAACGGAATCCAACAACCTCGCATTGAAAGGGGTTGCCGAACAGTACCGGGATAAAGGAAATCACATCATCACCTGTGTAACCGAGCATCCGGCTGTTCTTGACCCATGTAAAAAACTGGAAAGCCGGGGATTTGAAGTTACCTACTTGCCGGTTGACCATTATGGAATGATCGATTTGGATGAATTGAAAGAGGCCATCCAGCCAGAGACGATTCTCATCTCCATCATGGCGGCCAATAATGAAATTGGTGTTCTGGCTCCACTTATAGAAATTGGAAAAATAGCTCGTGAGCATGATATTTTCTTTCACACCGATGCCACTCAAGTGATTGGCTACATTCCGATTGATGTGGATGAAATGAATATTGACCTGCTCTCCATGTCCTCCCATAAAGTGTATGGTCCGAAAGGCGTGGGCGCTCTGTACGCTCGAAAAGTAAGCCCGAGAGTGAAACTGACCGAACAGATGAATGGTGGCGGCCATGAACGAGGCATGCGAAGCGGCACCTTGAATGTAGCCGGGATTGTCGGTTTTGGCGAAGCAGTGAAGCTTGCCATTCAGTTAATGCCGCAAGAGACTGTTCGTTTGAGAAAATTAAGAGACCAGCTTTTCGAAGGGTTAAAGAATGAGATAGACGGAATAGAATTGAATGGCCATCCTGAAAAACGGTTGCCGCATAATTTAAATGTTTATATACCTGGGGTTGAGGCCCGTTCTCTGCTTGTTCAAATTAAAGATGAGGTGGCTATTTCAACGGGTTCGGCTTGTAGTACGGCGAAGGTTGAGCCTTCGCATGTTATTAAGGCTTTGGGATTTGAAGATGGTAGAGCTTATAAATCTTTGAGATTTGGCTTAGGAAGAGTAAATAATTTAAATGATATTGATAATTCAAAATTTAAACTAGTCCAAGCAGTTAATTCGATAGGGGCTTTACGAATTTAACTTTCTAAGTTTTCTTCAATCAATTTGTTTGTCCATGCTTTGAATCTTGGTAAATATTCCTCTTTAAAATTCTCATAAAATTCTCTGTAATTATCGAAAGAAAAGAAATCTAGCTTGACAATAATTTCTTCCTTTATTTTGTTTAAACTTCCACCACTACCAACACCTCCAAACTTACCTTCTTTAGTAAAATCTACATTTTCCAAGCCTTTTAATATATTGACTAGATCCTGAATAGTTAAACTGGAAATCATTTCAGGATCTTCCATCCATCTCTCTAAAAATAATTTAGGGAATACTAAATGTAGTACTTTTATTAATGCGCCAACTCCCATTCCCTTCGATATAATACTGGTTTCTGGAGAATCCCAGCCAGGTACTAATTCTGAAACTGCACTAAAGTATCTCATTAAAAACCTAATGATTTCTATTTGTTTTTCTTCATGCAAATAGTAGTAAAGAAAAATAGGTTGATAAACACTATTCCTAGAACTCTCAGAAATAGTCCTTTTTAGTTGGTCAATCAAAAATGCTTGTGAAATCGAAAGACTTTTCTTTATCTCCGGATCTACATTAGGAGGGTTTACTCCTAACATTTTTATTCGATTATGAAATGGACTTTTTTCTAGTTCATTTAAAATCCTTACAACATGGTGTAAATAAGTTAACTCATTTAAATCAGTACTAAATTCACCAGTAAGGTGATATAATAAAGATTTATTAACTGGCTTTTGTTCATAGTTAATAGTGTAAAATTGCTGTGCAATTGTAGATCTATCAAATCCAATTAAAAAGGAAACAAGTAATTCATATTCTTTTAGTATTTCCGGTTTTACTTTCCTAAGACCTTCTAGTCTGTGTTGCCCATCAATAATAAGTAGGGAATCTTCAACATATGGTATGACTAGTTGTTTATTTTTTTTATCTGTTTGGAAAAAAAAGCTCAAATGCTCTGGCCTATTATTTAGGTTAAAGAAATCTTCTAGGTTATTTGATGAATCCAAACCTATCTCTTCGTAATCATTTATAATTTCACAGTTCGCAATAATCGTGTTTGGGAAAAAAGGGTATTCATTTTCTTCTATAAAATTCTTTATGCTTGTTACACGTCCAGGATCAAATTTCCTTTGGAAGTCTAGATCATTAATTGTTTCAGTGCTTTTATTTGTCAAGTGTAAATAGAATTCTTCATCTGAAGGGAATGACTTAGCTAATGATATATTCTTTTGAATATCATATTTAGCTGGTCTTACTGTAAAAACATTTAACAAATCTTGAGCAACTACTTTTCCTACATAAAATGTTTGTCCTTTTTGAACCACATCAATTAAATCAATGAGCAAAAATTGTTTACTACCATTTTTAATGATTCGATTATTCATTTTCTTCTCTTAATATAGCTTTCACTTTTTCTAGTTTGTCTTTGGTTTCCTTTGCAGATTTAAACTTTGCTTGCTCATTTTCAGACTTTATTTCTTCATCTACAACAGGTTTATAAAGTAGGAATGAAATAAATAATACTATTAAAAGAATAAGTGCAGAAAAGAACTCAATATTATTTGACAACCTTCTTTGGATATCCTCATGAATAACATCAGGATACAAAATATAAAAAGCTAAAAGCAGTAAGGAAAATGCTATGGAGAGCCAGAATAATAAATCATCTCTTTTCCGAAATTTATCATAAACAAAAAGGCTTACTAAGATTAAAGTATATGAGTATGCGATAAAACTGGAAAAAACTATTCCATCTATGTCAAAAGAAATTAACCATAGAATTATTATTGGTGTTAGACAAAGTATAAAATTGAATAAGAACCATAGAGAATACTTTTTTACTTTCATCTTATTCATATCATCTATCTAGTAGCTCATCCCTAAAATCATCCTCGTTATCAAAGAAGTTTTCCGTCTTCGGTGTTTCTCGAATTTCTTTAATGTATTCAGCCCCACCTTTGGCATATTCACTCATAATCGTAGTAATTTCTTCTGGTTGCATTAGTATTTCGTAGTTACTACCAGATTTGGAAATTGCCAAAAGTATGAGTGCGTCTGCTATTTTAGGAGCATTATTGGTAATTACTTGAAATCGAAAGGAGCTGTTTTTGGTTTTTGGATCAAGAGGGGACCGGCGGTCTTTTATAAAACCCATGATTGCAGCCCAAGCAAAACCCTGCCAATACTGGGAAAAAAATCGATGCTCTGTTTCTCGAATGTTTTCTTCTTTTCTACAAAACTTGTCTCTTACCTCAGTTGCCCAGGTTTCATCGTAGTTAATCAACTTGGCATTTAAATCTTGTACAATTGAACTCATATAATTTTTATTAATTTGGTTTTACCAACTCGATAAATGTTCGGTTGTTCGATTCACTTTTAGCTAGTTTTTTATTAATTATTCTGTTTTCAATTTTATAAACTCGTTTAATCTCCTCAATCTCTTTCAAAAATTCCATGTCCATTTCTGTAGAATAATCTTTCGAGATTAAAATCACTTGATCAAAAGTTTCACTAATCTTTTCTGTATAGGATTTTGTGTTTGACCTATCAAGTACCGAAGAAGGAGCATCTGCAACTAAAGGATATGACTTTCCAAGCTTATCAGAGGAGAGGGAGAGAATTGCATTGATTACGCTCATCTTTGCAGCTGCTTCGTGTCCCTGATTGATATCCTTGCGTTTTCCATCATCAAGCACCAGAACTTCATACGTCTCAGGATCAATTCTTAGATAGCCATCTGGTGATTGAGAATTTTCTAAATACTTTTTATACAAATCATTCGCTTTACTTTCTATATCTTTGAGAAGGTTTATCAGAGCTCTATCTTTTAGCTCCAGAGAGATACTTTCAAGTAGTTTGAAATAAATTTCGGCTTCCTGTTCAATAATCTTTTCATCATCACTTTCATATTTTTTCCGTTCCTTTGTTGAACTATCAATCTGGCCTTTCAGTAGTATACGTTCTCTTTCTAAGCGTTTAATATAATTAGATTGCTTTTTTTCTTCTTCTTTGTAGAAAGTATAATCTTTGGTAAGGTTTGCTGCTGTTCGAGCACCTTTTTTAATCTCTTTAATGTCAGTTTCAGACTCAAGCCTTTCTTTATCTTTTGCACATTCTCTTCGTCCTTCAAATAGATCATCCATTTTTTTTGCCCAAACCTGAATATCCTTTTCGATACCACTAACAATATCAAGAATTTGGTTTGGCTTATCAGCCAAATACATGTAACTCATTTCCAATTCTTTATATATTCTGTCCTTTTCCTTGGCCTCCGCTTCTAAATCTTTTGATTCAAGCAATCTTTTTTTCATGGCTTTATATGCCTTTGAATCTTTTGGAGCAGGACGTTCGCAAATGTGACAAAACGTATCATCAAGCATTTGCTGAATATATTTTTTCCCGGGAATTTTTAATGGTATCGGGTTATCTGTTTTACTCTTCTCACGAATGACTTTACTAAATTCTTCTAAAACCCCATCTGCTTTTTTAATAAGATCATCAGCTCCTTTCAACATCCATTTTGTTACAAACTTTTCTCGATATTCGCTTTCCAAATTGGATATTTGCCAGGTAATTTTATCATCACGGTGTTCAATATCAGTCAGTTTTTTCTCAAACTCTTTAAATCCATCATAATTTTTTAGAGCAGTCTCGGTTTCATGAATTTTAGCTTTGATCTCATCATGTTTTTCTCTTTCATTATCTATGTCTTTCTTTATTGATTTGAGCTTACGAGAGTTTTTTTCAATGTCTGTAAGAATCTGATTTAGTTTTTGATCTGCTTTTTTACTTTTTCTTAAGTGCTTCCCTATTGATTTCGTTAATAATTCATTTGTTTCAGAGGTGATTTTATGGAGATTAACATAATATGGATAGTACGAAATATTTTTTATTGCAGCTCTTAAGGTGTTTGGTTTATTGAAATCCAAAAGGCTATCAATAGCTTCCCCTTGAAACCACATATACTTTCTTATTCCTGGAGGAAAAACATAATCTATGACAGTTTGGTTTTTAAGCCTATCAACATATTCAGTCTCACCAGTATCTTTTTTATATGAAATTTCAAGTGTCTCAGGTGTAACTATTTGCCATGTTCCACTTTGCATTTCAATAACTATTTTTCTTGAAAAAGTATACTGAACAAATTTATTTCCTGATTCAAAATTTGGAGCATCAAGTATAATTTGTACTGAACATTTCACTCTTCCGTCGTCTTGAAATTGTTTCTTTGCTCGATTAGATATGTATCTATGTCCTATTTTTTTTGTCTCAACCCAATCATTCTCTATTTTAGAATATATTGTTCCAAAAAGAGTCCAATAAAGAGCATTAAATAACTTCGATTTTCCAGATCCATTTCTACCTGCTACTATGTTTACTCCTTTGGAAAATTCAAATTTATTTTCAGACTGTGGTCCACAATAGCACTGAAAATTCTCTATAGAAATCTTTTTTATATGCATAGTATTAAGAATTAAACTCTTTACTTAAAATTGTTTTGAGTACAGTTCTTGCTGACTTTTCAAAACTCTCTGAGTCATCTTTGTATTTTAGTAATTCTATATAAATCCGTTTCAATTTCTTTTTATCCACTTTCTGCTGTTCGTCATTCGAAAAATCGAATTCATCCACCAATTCTTCAAACTCCTCAATCAAACTTTCATTCAGTGTCTTCATAAGCTGTATTTGTTTCGTATGATCTTAACTCTTCGAGAATTAATTCCTTGAGATTATCAATTCCAAATTCTTCACACTTATTTCCAAACTCACCTACCACAAGTTCATATCGATTTGTTGCTAACGCTAAAAAATTAATTACACGATGTAATTCATTCTGAAAAATCTTCTTTTCAACATTAATTTGAGCATCATCAACGATTTCGAGTTCATCCAAAGCAGGAGATACAATCAGGTCATAAATTTTGGCAAACTTTTTATCATCATGAGTTCTAAGTACACGACCTCTTCTTTGAATAAACTGCCTTGGATTTCCAGTACTTGCACAAAAAATAGCATATTCCGTTCTTGGCACATCAACGCCCTCGTCTAAACATTTCATAGCTAATAACGCATCATATTTTCCTTCTTCAAAATTTTTGAGAATTTGACTTCTATCTTTTGTTCCTCCAAGAAAATTATGAACAATTAACCCTTTACTATCTAATAGCCTTGAATAATGATTGATGATATGAGTGTCTTCAATATCAATCCGTGATTCTTCCTCTTTCCAGTAGTTTGGCTCATATCCCTCAGGTACATAGACAAAAGCATATCTAAAGTCTTTTTTGCCAATTTCATCAATAATATCTGAAATAGCAGATAACTTGTTTTGTGCTTTATGGATTACATGCTTCCTTTGAATTAATAATTGTTTGGCTTCTTTTGTGTCTTTGTAGCCGCCATTTTTGGTATCTATGTATCGTCTCAGTCTATTGGTAAATTCATTATACTGCGCTATTTCATCATACTCTAATGTGACAAAGATAGGGTGGTACTCAAATTCGCTTAAACTTTCATTTTCAATAGCCTCTTTCATCGAATAATAAAAAGTATACCCAGGAGGTTGTGCGTTAAAAAATTGTTCCAATTTCTTGTTGCCAAATTCGTCATATTTTCTTTCCGGGGTTGCGGAGAGCCCTATACGTTTTTCAAATAGAGTGGGTAAATTTTTTAGACCTCCGGGTGAGCCTAAAGTATGTGCTTCATCCGCTATAAAAGTCATATTTTTAAACTCCTTTTCAAATTGATGAAATAGACTTTTCAGTTTCGAGCGCTGTAATTGAGCGTAGGTGGTGATGAAGCCAAAATTTGTATCATTTCCTACCTTTACACTGGAGAGTAATCGCTTTAACTGCTTATACCAATCACGGTCTATACAACTATTGATTAAATTTTTGTAATTGAACTTTTCTGATGCCTCCTCTTGCCATTGATGAGCTAATGGATTTGTTGGAACAACTACTATAAAACGATAAAACCTATTTTTTTTGTACTCCTCTAAAATACAATTCAAGGCTGTAATAGTTTTACCAGTGCCGGTGGCCATTGCGAACAGGCCTTTATAATTATTCTTTACCCATTCTTCATAAGCTTTTATTTGATACTTAAATGGTTCTTCAAACGGAAATCTTGGTTTATTCACCTCTTTTTTGACAAATGCTTTAAACTGTTTTTCCTCATCGCGAATTATATTTTTTATTTCTTCATGACTTTTAAGGATATCGTATATTTTAATTTCATCTTCAATTAATTCTTCCAGATTTTTGTCTAAACCTTTTTTTTGAATAACGGCCGTAATCTGTTCCGGATTAAGATATATTAACCGTTCATCTTCTTCCCTGAATATCTTGTCGAGTTCCACCTCTTCATTTATAATTCCAGCTTTTTCAGGCTCTGAGCCCCAAGAGCGCTTTATATCTATACTTTCACCATTTTCAATAATTCCACTATAGGTAAAATTACAACTTCCATTAAAATAGACCCGGTTTTCGCCATCATAAAAAACACCTTTTTTATAATGAGAGACATTATCAGGTTTTACCTTTACCGGTTTTAAAATCAGGCGTTCTTTCTTTATTAAATAACTCAGACAATCAAAAAAGTGCTGCTCAGTGTTTGAAAGAATTTTATATAAATCCTCCGCATTTTCGTTAACAATAGATTCGATATATTGATAGTCGTATTCTCCTTTTTCGTCAAAACTCAGAAGTTTTTTATCACTCTCGGATAAATAATGATTAGTAATGATACGAACTACCCCGCCATTATAAATGAAATGTGCAAACCCAAGTGATAGTGTACGAATTGCGTTTGAACTAAAATACCCAAGCCTTAAATCAAAGTTTTTACTATTCCGGAGGGATTTAAGATAGAATTCCAGTGGTTTATTCTCCCTGTCGGAGGAATAATGCAAATCTGTAGGGAAATCAATTTCTTTTAGCATAGATGAATATTAGTTCATTTAAGCAAATATAATACAGCGCAACGATTTATCTAATTTTTTTACTAATTTAATTAAACTATTTCTCTTGCAGGAGATTTGAATACTTCACTATGGTGCCAGTCAATATATTTAATGGCAGGCTCATAACTTGTCCTTATCGGCCTGTTCAAATTTTGAGAATGATGTTGTAAAAGCAAGTCTGAAAATCCGCCATAACCTGATGCTTTTTCGGAAATGAGAAATGTATGGTTCTTTCCAATCGTAAAAATACCGTAATCAAATAACTTATGATGTAAACTGCAAAGTGCCAGCCCATTTTCTACATCATCTGGCCCATCTGCTTTGTGCCATTGAATATGAGCGGCTTCGAGTCCAACAAGAGAATTATTAATTCGTACATTATAATTGCAAACCGCGCATTTATATTCGTAAGCAGATAAAACCTTTTCTCTAAACTCAGGGTCTCTCTTTTTTTTATTTTTATCATAAGGTTCAAGGGACAATCCAACAGCAGAAAGTATATCCTCATGTAATGTCGCTTCAAAATGTGCATCCAGTATACGAAAAGCTACTTTTGGTATCAATTCTCTTCTTTTTAGCAAATAATGATAGACTTCTTTACTTAATCCACCATGAATATCATGTTGAATCAGATCGGATTTATTGACATCGCCACTTTTGTTTGTCGTTAATATTTGGCTTCCCGGTATTTCCCAGATGTGATCTTTCTGTAATCTCCAAAAAGGATAATTTGGATGGTATGATTTTCTGGAAGGCCCGAATTCTCTTAACAGTGATGTCAATTTACCATCGATCTCACTGTAAGGTATCAACCTCTGATTTTCTCTTTGCAGTTTTCCCAGAGCAAAAAGAATCAATAGCGGTTTATGAGGAGCTCTTTGAGAGCCATTCATCCAAACTGTCAGATTCTTGAAATAATGATTTAACTGCCGGTCGTCCATAGATGATTTATGATATGGATCAATTTAAATTTAAGGTATAAAAGTAAAACGATTTTTGTTATTTCGGAAGTCATTCTGTCACCTGTTTCACTTATCAATTGATTAAAACGAACTCCGAGAATCAGCTTTTTATGGTACAGAGAGAAAAATATACTGACGTCTAATCTAATCCTATTTAACTCATGCTTCTAAAATATTCCTCTGTCTCCTTATCAGTACAGTAGATATAACAACCCTTCATACCCCGGCTCATTAAAGTCCGGTATGTATTCTTAATGATTGTATCCGCTATATCCTTCGCTTTTTCAGGATCTTCTTTCATCATCTTCTTTAGCCCAAATATAGATCTGTCATTACTTGAGCGCTGATATGCATCCGTTAGTACCTTTCCATCCCGTACTATTAAATCCGGCCCGATAATAACCCCTACATATTCAAGCTCTAATCCCTGGCAGGTGTGTATACAGCCAATTTCGTTGATTGACTCATCCTTTATCATCCATAGCATCCCATCATTCGCAAGATTCCACTTCTTTTCAAACCCATGTTCTTCAATTACAATATCCATAGCCAGCGGATCTTTCTTGCTTTTCCAATCCCAGCAATAACCCGCCACCATTCTGGATTTATTGTTTGTTCTGTTTTTCTCCTCAATCAGGTTAAATACTTCATTTGGACTAGAAAAAATCTGAAAATCGTAATCAATTTCTTTTAAACTTGTATTCGCTGTTTCACGAATCTGCAAGACGTGATCAAGCCAGGCAAGATATCCGTCCGAACCGTTGCATCGGAATTGAGATTCAAGTTCTGTTTCTATAATATCGGCTCCAAAGCCCTCAGCCCAATTGCGTATCTCTTTTTTTTCTCCAATATCATGAATGTGAATTCTCTGATCTTCGTCTATGAAGAATACAGTAACTTTTGAAGCTTCGATAAGCTCTTTGATCTGATTCTCACCTAAATTCCGAAACATACCTGATTTATCATTCAAGCGATGGGCTTCATCGACAATAAGAGCGTCAAAAAGATTGGGCTCCGTATCTATAAAAGATCCGGAGCTTTTAAACATGTTATCGATGTGAGATTTTTTCATATCCCCGGTTAAAAGTGCTGAATAGACTGTTCTCGGAGCTGAATTCTTGGTGACATAACTGACAAACTTCTCCTTTTGTGTAAGCTTAACCAATAAATTAATCGCTACAACCGATTTGCCTGTACCCGGACCACCCTCTATAATGATTACTTTTTTCTTTTTACCATCTGTATTCAGAACAGCATCCAAAACATACTCATAGGCAACTTTTTGTTCATCGATCATAATAAACTCTTCATTGCCTTTCAGCATTGAGCTAAGTTTATCCGCAAGCATTTTAGATGGCCTGATTTTGCCATTTTCAATCCGGTAAATAATTCCGGATGAATCTCCATACCTGGCAAACTTCTTGATAAATTCTCGAAGCTTGGTAATATCCGTTTTCATGAATACCGGCGCCTTTTCCGTATGATCGCTGTAAAATGGATTTTCTAAAACACCATTTGGCACGTAGTTGTGTAAATAGGCACAGGCTTTCAGCTCAATATTACCGTCGTACACAGCTTCATTAAAATCGTTTAGAAGTGCCGCATACGACCAGGCTTGGTACGATGGATGACTAACCTCCCGGACCCCCTTTCCAAGATAGGTCCGCACAATTCCATCCATACCGGTAAGTTCTGCACTTTCCCACTGCTTCAACTCTACAATGATTGCATGATCTGTTTTTTCTTCATTTTTCCCGGTAATAATAAAGTCTATTCGTTTTGAGGTCTGCGGTATTTGCATTTCAATGGTGATCCCCACATCCAACGGAATGTTATAATCGGCAAGCACCGTATTCATGTACATCATGGAGTTTTGCCATGATCGTTTTTCATTGGCTGAAACATTTCTGTTTAACGCAGCCATGTATTTAGCTTCTATAATGTCTTCTACGGCCCCGGTCTCAACGTCGGCTGTAAAACTTTCCTTTGTAGACTTGTAGACAATCATTATTAAAGTTCAGTGTATTTTTTCGCCGACCCTTTGGCCTTTTCAACCGGGTATTTAGCCTCATTTTTTTTAATCTTGCTGGTAATGATCTCTTTGATGTCAAACCCGTGTTTGTCTGCAAGCAGGTAGCAGAAAGTAAGAATGTCAGCCAGCTCTTCTTTAAGCTGATCCGGATCAGCCTCTTCATTTTTTTTCCACAAGAATAATTCGAGCAGTTCTGAAGCTTCAATGGATATGGCAATTGCAAGATCTTTCGAGTTGTGAAACTGCTCCCAATCCCGGTCATCCCGGAATTTTTTTATCTTTTCTATAATCGAGGAATATTCCGACATCCTATAAATTTATCATTTGTTTTGCCAACTCATACTCCTTGTCAAACGGCATTTGCAATTTAGACAGCATTTCAGGAATAGCAAGGGCCCAACTTACGTAGTAGTATGCCAGTGTTTTGTACCCGGAAAAGCTGCTTCCGGGAATAGATGGGATTTTGTATCCTTCCTTTTTGGGATCAATACCATTAATCCCGACTTGTGCAATCTCAAAGGCTATTTTCTTAACATTGTCTTTTGGCATGTCTTCAAAATACTGCATAGCATCCGCCATATACATAGTTACAGCCATATTTGTGTCTTGATCTCCATGCTCGGCAATAAACTGCTTCATCTTCCTTTCTTTGGATGGATCAGCCTCTTCCAATCCGTAAGGATCTTTCTCTATGTCATCTAATATTGTATCTGCAGTTTTCTGCTGGTACTGATCTTCATCTACCAGTTCAAAATACCTGTCAAGTTTTAGATCTTCTGCCCAGAATTGAACCAGGTCATATTCTTCACCGGGGGTTTTATCCCTGCGATATTCCTGAAACTCTTCATACAGATCTTCGGCCTTGTTAAGCTCTGATTTTTTAGGCTTATGCTCTGCAATAAGATCCACTCCGAATAAATTTTTAAAGTGAATTGAGCTTACAAGGTTATAAATAATAGAACTGGATAATATTTTTTTGGGAGTAACTTTTATTATGTCGGGCCGGGTGTTGGCTTCGATCCCTTCCCGGATAATGGTAAACAGAGAGTAAAACTGTAGAGGTTTAATATGTTCAAACCGATCATAAATTCGATCTTCAATAAAAAGGTCTATGGGTGTATTGAACGCTTGGCTGTTTAGTCCTTCGTACATGAACTCCAATATTTTTTTGACTTGCCCCTCCGGAAGACCATTTTTTTTTAGCTTATCAGCATCTTTCTTGAAATTAGCCAGGAATGTTGCTTTTGTCGATTGATTGGTTGTAAAAAGTTTTTCATTGCCCTGCTGCCTTGCTTCATGTGTTAGCTCAAGATGCATCAGCTCATGAATGATAAGGTGTTCAACGGCAGGTTTATCAGGTTTATAAAGGATTAAATGATAATCCCGGTTGTGTACTTCAGCATATTGAATGGTTGCTGCTGTATTGATAGAATCATCCGTCTGTGCCCGTATTTCCGTGTCCGTTTTCACGTTAAGTTCATTGATGAAATCCTTGACAATCGATTTTGCATCAATTTCATCAATTAGTTTTTTTGCCAGCTCAAGGCTGAAACCAACTGCCTGTTCATACAGCTTGTCCTGTTTTTCATTCTTTTTCAGAGATTCGATTGCATAATCAAACGCACTCTGCAGATTTCCTTCATCGGCTTCAACCATTGCCAGGGCAAATAGAGTATTCGGATAATCGGGGTTAATATTGTGCGCTTTCTTGAGATATATGAGGGCCTCGTCAGTTTTTCCAGCTTCAAATAATTTAATCCCAATATTATTTAAAGCCAGGTAATCATCAGGTTTAATTTTGAGCACCTGATTATAGTATTTCATTGCCGTATCTACATCATCTTTATACTTTGCATAGATGTTCCCCATCATCAGCAGGGCATATTCATTTTTGGGATTCCATTTCAGAGCATCAATAAGGGAGTTCACGGCTTCCTCCTGGTCACCCGATTCGGAATAGATCTGCCCCAGTATGCGGTGGTACTCGGATATATTCGGAGACTCCTCAATCAGCTCCCCGGCCAACTCTTTTGCATCTTCATACTGTTGATTTTCTGCAAGCGATACAAGTTTCTCAAACCGGTCTTTATCTGCCTCAATCCGCTCCACATCGATGGTAATGCGAACAGTATCCTCATCTACTTCCACGTCCGGCTCAAACGGTCCAACGGTATAATACCTTTTAATTAAATCTATTAGTTTATCGCGATCGCCCTCTGCTTCCGGAAATAGCTCAAAAAGAAAATCGCTAATCTTGTGGGTTATGGTCATTTATAAGGTTGTAATGATCTTTTATTAGTTTTGAAGTAAAATGTATAAATGAGTTCTTATTGTATTGAATATACAGGAGATTTAGCGAGGTTGGAAATGTTCATTGTTGGCAATCTTGATTGTGTAAGTGTGGTTGCAATGATGAATTCTTGACTTATACCAACAGCTAAGAAAATATATATACTAAAAAAACGATTGCAGAACTGCTCGTGTTATTTAACTTATCAATCTAAGTAGTCTTTTCCTTTGATCAGTCCGTAAATATTTAGGGTTGAATCCACTGGATGTAAGCTGATTGACAACAGACCGGTCAAAAAATTTAATAGCATTTTCCAATAATATTTTACTCCATCTTTCAACCTCATTTTTATTAACGCCGCTTTTCAGGATGACTGTCAAAAGAGTAGAATCTTTTTCACAAATACCCTTATATAGCATATCGAATTTGATATTTTCTATCCACTTATCTCCTAAACCACGGGCGTACATGTCGGAACCGTTCCTTAGCAAAAGGGCAATAAAATCGAAGTTAAAATTTTGTGCGCAGTAGAAAAGGGGAGAATATCCGTGTCTGTCTAACGCATTTACGTCTGCACCAAGATCAACAAGTTTTTTGGCCAAATCTGTATATCCGTCCAAGGCTGCCATCATTAACGGCGTTTGGTTATCTTTGTCTTTCACTTCAACACTTGCACCTTTAAGAATGAGAAGAGAGAAAACCTCTGCATAATTCAATAGTGCCGCCTTAAAAATTGGCGTTTGTCCATGAATATCTTGTGCATTAACGTCTGCTCCGTAGTTGATCAGTATTTTAGTTGCTTCAACACAGTTTTTCATTACTGCGGTGAAAAGCGGAGTTTTCCCCCCTAGATCCCGAGCATGTATATCGGCCCCGTTTTTAATTAGCGAAATGGTTGATTCAATATTTTGCCTTTCAATTGCAATATGCAAAGGTGTTTTTGCTTCATAGTCCCTTGAATTCAGGTCTATATTATTTTTTATGAGCAAATCAAAGGCTTGCTGGTTTTTGTAATAGACAGCCTGGTGAAGCGGGGATAATTTAAAAATGCCTTTAGCATTAATATTTGCTCCCGCTTTAATTAAATAATCTAAACAGCGTAGTTCATTGAGTTGAACAGCAACCCCTGCCAAACTATTTTCATTTCCGGTTTTCTGATTCGGATCATGCCCAAGTTCCAGCAGCAGACGAAGCTGGTTCGGGTTACTATTTCGGATGGCTAGTTCGAGTGGATTCATAGTTTAAATCTAACGAAGGTTTAGCTGTTGTTTTTAATATTGATATATGAAGGATAAGTTTGAATGAATTATTGTACAGTGTTTATAGATTTATGGGTTTTATGTGCTGAATCTTTTTTCGAATTTTCGTTGCAGTGGCTTTGACAAAAGACTGGGATCGGCACCATGTTTCAGCAAGAGTTCAAGAATCTGGGGTTTGTAATATCGTTCAACGGCTAACTGTAAAAACATAGATCCTGACTCATTGATATCGATGCGCGTTTTCAAAGCTTCACGAACTTTTTCAGTGTTTTTGTCCATTATGGCGTCAAGCAAAAGTTCGTAATTCGAATTCAGCGCTCGTTCTGCTGGCGTTTCATCTACGCAATTGGTTACGTTTGGGTCAGCTCCCTGTTCTATTAATAATGGTGCAATTTCTTTAAAATGATTCATCATAGATAAAGCCTGAAGCAGGGTGTTGCCCCATTCATCTGTGGTGTTCACATCGGCGCCGCTTTCTATCAAAAGTTTAACAACATTGTAAGAGTTGTTTTTTACAGCCTCAAATAGCGGTGTTTTTCCACCATTATCTTTGATGTCGATATCGGCGCCATTTTCAATCAACAGCTTAACAATTTCTTGAGAATTAGTCTTTGCAGCCTCAAATAGTGGTGTTCTCCCTAACTTACAGTGGGTATGAATGTTTGCTCCATTGTCAATTAGCAATTCGGCTACAGCTTTGGAGTTTTCAGAGGCAGCCCAGAAGAGTGGAGTCTGGTCAAAATATTCCTTAGTGTTTACCACAGCGCCGTTTTTGATCAATAGTTTAGCTACGGCTACAGCATTTTTCTTTGCAGCCATAAATAGAGGGGTTTGACCAAGGTCATTTTTAGCATTTACCATCGCGTCTTTTTTTATCAGTAGCTCAGCAATAGTTATTCTGTTGTACTCCGCTGAAACAGATAACGGGGTGCTGCCGGACTTATCTTTAACATTGACCTTTGCACCACTTTCAATTAGCAGCCCTGCAGTATCTACCGCGTTTTTTCTTACCGCAAAAAACAGCGGAGTTTGACCTCGACAATCTTTAGCATTCACCTTTGCTCCGTTGTTTATCAATATTCTGGATGCATCCTTTGAATTAAGCCATGCGGACAAAAACAGCGGAGTTCGTTCATTATAGTCTCTGGCATTTACTTGTGCACGTTTTTCAAACAAAGGCTGAAATAGATCTAAATCGACATGATTCCATACAGCTAAAAATAGCAATGAATTACCATCTTCTGCTACTTGATTCACATCATGTCCTAAATCCAACAGTAAACGAAACTGGTTGGGCTTGTTATTTCTTATGGCTAGTTCGAGGGGCTTCATTTCATTAAGTGAATTATTTACGATTTAAAAATGCCTTGGATCCCCAATCAGCAGGCGGCTTACCATCAGAGGTTAGCACCCAGAGCACCGGGTATTTTGGGGGTTTTTTAGGGGCATTGCCAAAGCCGTCGGTCAGATAGATCAACAGTTTTGGTTCAACCACGTTTTTTTCAATATAATCAAACACAGGCGTGAAGCTCGTGCCGCCAAAACCGTGAAAATTAAATTTTTCATACTCAAAGGGTTCCGCTTCAGTGAAGGTTCTCACCTTTTGAATCTCCATATCGCATTCTATTAGTACCAATTCATAGCGCCCGAATGAGGAGACGATACCTTTTAATTCTGCCAGAAAAGCCGGAAGGTCGTTCATAGTACTTCCGCTTGTGTCGACGGCCACTGTTACCGATAGAAAATCATCTTTCCGGCTGGGCAGATAAAGTCCAGAATGTATATACCTGCGGTTAGGAGGTAGCCACTGTCGCGTTCCTCCAAAGCAATAGCTCACAAACTGCTGCAGAATTTCTTGCCAGCTTAATTCCGGCTTGTATCGATCCTGTACAAGCTGTTCCAAGTAAGCGGGAAGAGATCCTTTTGTACGCTTTACCTGTTGTGCCACGCTAATAACCCACTGCCTCCATTGCCGCTCTGAATTGTGCTTTAATTCGGGTCTGTAATCGTCATCAATGACAAGTTCATTTCTGGGCTTTTTTACGGAGCAGGCGTTAATATCAGTATTTTCGTAAATATGTATGTCAGCTTTCTCAGATCTGTTCAAATCTAGATCGGAAGGAAGCAGATTGTAAATTTCTTCAGCAGCTTTGCCTTTCCAATCATCTTCGTGAGGAAGGATTTCAAAAACCTTAAACCCCTGCTCCTGTAACATAAAATCGATTTCGAGATCAGCGGCGTAATTGAACTTTCTGCTCTCCCTGCTTCCCTTTCGTATAAAATGTAGAAAAACACAATGCCAGATTTCATGCGCCATCAGATAAATTCGTTCTTCATGATCCAGCGACACTAGAAATTCAGCATTAAAGTAGAGGCTGCTATAGTCGGTACAGGCAGTGGGCAACCTGTAGTCAACAACGGTAACTACCTCCATTTTTATTGCGAGATTAGCGATAAACGGCTGAAGGATAAATAATTGAGCTCGGCATGCTTTGGCAATATTCATCGCCTTATTTTTGAGCTCTAACTCCTCCTTGTTGGGTTTGCGAAAATCAATTTTCATAACTTTTAAGTGTTCTTTTCAAGGTGGTGCCATGTGTCTTTTGCCAATTTTTATAAAGGGGGTGTTCAATGAGTTTTTTGCTGTAAGTATCCGCAAGTGCTGGATCTCGGCCGAACATGGCATCAATTATGGACATTGCGGCAAAATCACTGGGGAGCTCCAGTGATATTCTGAAAAAACCATCCAGCAGTTTTTGACTCTCTTGCTCATCTCTTCCTCTCCAAAGATGATAAACCATGGCGGAACAGATAGCATGTTTTTGATCAGCACGTTCAGGGATCTGCATCACTTTTTTCGGGTCCAGCATCAGCTCTCTGACATTTGTTAATTTGTCACTCCACTTTCGGTATGCATTAAATTCAACGCCAACGCCTGTACCAACCAATCCCTCAATAGAAATATCCAGTATACGCTGACCTTCTGTTATATTTTGTTCAGTAAGATGTAGCATCGTGCTTACCCTTTCCCACGTGCGCGGTGACGGCCATCCGCGTTCGAGATTACCCTCCATATTGAATAAAAAATCTGGTTTAAAGCGGATAAAGCCTGTAACTGATGGATGTATATTATGCCGAAGAGCCCATTTAATCCAAGATTCTGCGTTGGGCTCAATTTCTACATGGAGAAACCTGTTAGCCAGGGCAGACGACATGGTTGTAGCCACTGCGCGGTCGGAGGTGCGATTACCGGCACCCACAATATACCAACCTTCAGGTACGCTGTAGAGGTCACCAAGCCTTCTTTCGAGAATAAATTCGTAAGCAGCAACCTGCAGGGTGCGGTCAGCGGCGGTAAGTTCATCAAAAATAATAATGCCTCTGCTATCTTTTTTCCGAGGCCATTCTGCGTTTATATACCAGTGTACGCCATCATCTTTCGGTACAGGTAGTCCCCTGATATCAATTGGCTCGCGTTGGGCAAGGCGGACATCGCGATAGCCAATACCATAGCTACGAGCAATATTCCTGATTATCTCTGATTTACCAACTCCCGGAGCGCCATGAATAAAAAGAGGGGGGATTAGTTTAGATATTTTCCGGTTGTGGTTTTTTTGCAATTCATGATGTTTATCTGTATCCCATAGCGCCTGCAGTTGAAAGCGAACTAATTCTTCCAGCTCGACTGTGCTAATTTTGTTCCAATTTGTTGATTTATGAGTTTCAGGCATATGTCAATTGATTAATATTTAATATTTAAAATGGTTGTTATTCGTAGGAATTTTCAGTGTACTAACATCATATACTTACAATCTGCAAAAAATTTTTATTATTGGATTGAAAGTAGTTTGAAGAAAATTATCCTAAATTATCTCAGATGCAATCTGGTATTCTACTCCACAAATTTATTCTCTACTTTACAGATTCTTATTCATTCTTGGCAGCTAATTTCAGATAATTTGCGCCAGTTTATTTTTCATAAAAAAATATCTATATGGAAAAACCATTACCGGATATCAATTTTGTTGATATTAATGCCGATGTAATCGAGGCACTGCACTCATCTTTTAAAAATATAGATGGAGTTCAATTTTTGATTGATGATATACTACGTGTGGCTCAACACATAGTTATTTCGCCTGCTAATTCATATGGTTTTATGGACGGGGGAGTAGATTTCGACTATATGCATTATTTTGGTGCTAGTTTACAAAATAAAGTTTTGAATGCAGTTCGTGCCCGGCCGGAAGGCTACCTGCCGGTGGGAGCTGCAGAATGGATTGAGACGGGTGATGACAGAATACCGTCCCTTATACTTGCCCCAACAATGCTCCATCCTGAAATGATTCCGCCAATCAACGTTTTGCGTGCGTTCAGAGCCGCTCTGAAACTATTTTTAAAAAAGAATGTTTGTAAGTCTGTTTATTGCCCAGGGTTTGGAACAGGGGTTGGCGGAGTGCCTCCGGATGTAGCAGCAGAAATGATGTTAATGGCATATCAATCTTTTTAAAATCACCTGTATATCGTATCGGTTCTGGAAGTAAGAATCTGACAATAAATGTATATTTTTTTGTAAAGACATACAAAACACCCGTAAAACCAAGCAGGCGAACCGGAGGGTCCAAGATCATTATGAACTTACATTATAAAGGTGAGTTGACTACAATCGATGGGAAATTTTGGATAATAGCGATATTAATTATGTTATGTTGATGAACGACTTAATCAGTATAAATAAGCAAAATAATATGCATTTTTTCTCAATCTGCTGATGTGAAATTTTATAATTTCGGGAGAGAGGAAAGACTGCTCAATTAAAATCCAGATTTAAGTTTAAAAGAGATACCATGAATGCCTTGGAACAAGCCATCCTATGCAACAACCTCAATCAGATGCGTCTATTGTTGAATTTCACTTTTGATGTCAACAAAAGGTTGGTAAATGGAAAGAATTTGCTTCATCTTGCAATAGAAAAAAAAGCTGAAATTAACACAATTAAAGTACTCATTGAGAATGGTGCAGATGTAAATGCCAAAGATGATAATGGTAAAACCCCTCTGATTAGTGCTGCTCTTTTAAACGCCATAGATGTTGTCGACCTGTTGATCAAAAATGGTGCGGACGTGAATCCTATTGAAAGAAATAGGCGGACTTTTATGAAACTTGCATCTGGATTTTTCAAGCAGCAGATTTCAGATAAGCTGCTGAATCATGGCGCGGATCCGTACCTACTCCAGATACCTAAGGATTGCAATTTTCAAAAAGATTTTCAACATTTATCAATTAAGAAATGGAGATCTATCCTGTTGTCAATTATCCAAATCTGTTATCATGAATCCGCTTGAACAGGCCACTCGCAACAACTCGCCCAATCAGGTTCAACTTCTACTGGATTTGGGATATGATGTGAATAAAAAAACAGTTGAAGGAAAATCATTGCTTCAGCTGGCCCTTGAACATACTACGAAATATGAGGACATTCAGAGAAGGACAAAATTTATATCTAATAAAAATTATTTAAATCGGCCAAATCTCCAGAATCTTAGATCCAACTCAAATAAAATAGTTAGACTTTTAATCAAGAATGGTGCAAATCTGCATTCATTTGATAGAGAGGGAAAAACACCTTTATTCTATGCAGTAACCAGCGGAAAAATAGAATTCATAAAGATTTTAATTGAACGCGGTGTATCTGTAAACACAAGGCATAAAAATAATAAACAGACACCCTTATTTTTAGCTGCAGAAAGAGGAATCAAAGAGATTGTGGCTTTTTTAATTAATGCTGGTGCAGATTTAGACATCACTGATTCTAATGGTCAAACTCCACTTTTTAAAGCAGTAGAAAGTCAGTCATTGGAAGTAATCCAGCTTCTGATTGAAAAAGGCGTGAACATTAATGCTCGCGATATGTTTGGAGAAACTGTACTTTTTAAAGCTGTGAATAAAAAATCAATAGATACTGTAAAAGTACTGATCAATCATGGCGCAAATGTAAATTCAAAAAATCTACGGCGCAGTACCCCTTTATTCAGCGCTTTGGAAAGTAATTCATACCCTATTGCAAATTTATTGATTGAACATGGAGCAAATGTACATGTAGCTGACGGAAATGGAAATCTCCCATTATTTATTGCAGTCAAAAATACTTCAAAAGAGTTGGTAGAACTCCTACTGAAAAATGGGGCAAAATTTCCGATTTGCAAATTTGACGAATAATTCAATTTCAACTTTTTAAAAAAGCTTGATAAATGATTTCATTGTTAAAAGAAGCTATATCAAGGAATCAATCCAGCAGGCTGCAACTTTTGATTGATCTGGGTTACGATACTTCTATACGGTTTGATCGGGATGAAACTCTCATGCATATAGCTATGAAAGAGAATGCTTCTGAATGTTTGCAGGTTTTGATAAAAAATGGCGAAAACCTGGAGAACAGAGATAAATTTGGCAATACACCATTATTTAATGGAGTTTGGTATGGATCATATAGGTCCGTGAAAATACTTGTTGAGGCTGGAGCAAAACCCAACGCTCGTAATAACAATCAAGAGACTCCGATCTTTGCTATCGGAAGAGATGATTGGGTAAGAGTGCTTAAATATCTTATACGTAGGGGAGCTGATACTGAAGCTAAAAACAAAGATGGTTTAACAGCTCTCGATTATGCTAAACAGTTTAACAGAGCGAAAAAAATTAAAGTTCTAACGGATTGTGTCAGTAGATAATTAAACCAAGTAAGATATCAACGAAGTGAATGTGATTTTCTAACAATATTTTGTTCCGCTTGAGCAAGATTAAAATTGAAATTTAGGTTTCCAGTTATTTTAATGGAAATCAAAAATCCGGTATTTAGTTCTGTTTGTTCATACCATGAAATCTTTCTGTCTTTTTTCAAGACTATAAAAAACCAAGGTTACTGTAACTAATTTTACACTTTTTTGGTGCAATTCCAACATATTTCGAATTGGAGGCCAAGCTTTACTGTATTGCATAAAGAGTGATTTATGATGCGTTGAATTTCTATTTTCTTCAGCCACCACTACAATTTACCAAAAATAAGGCGGGATAACTTTGTTTGAATTACTTTGTTACAAATCGAAAGAAATAGAATTCAGGGAAATAATGAATTCTCCTTTGGCAGAGAATGGTATTGCAATGTATGGTTAATTGAAAAACCAAATAAACCAACATTGATATCAAGTCTAAGAATTGCCCAAACATTAACAAGTAAGTCAAATATTTACATTTCATTTATGGAAGAATTGAATAATAATTTGAACAAAGGCAAGCCATATTTTAGTAACTGGGATTACATCGATGATCAGGTGAAGCGCGTGTTTCTGATTAAACGCAGGCAGAACTTGTTGAATAGGCGTTTCAGTTTGATTAGCGATCATAAAACCAAGAAAGACCTGGAAATAACCATAGGTGAACTTGAGCAGATAACTGAAAAGATTGAGCATCGGTTATTTTTAACCGTAGACAAAGGAATATCTGAGCCTTTTATTGAAGATTATATAAGGAATCATAAACTCAATAATTTTGAATGTTTTATCCTTTTTTACGGAATTGCTTCTATTCTTTATCCCGAATTCATTGAAGAGTATGAGACACAAAATGTTAAAAATTTTATAATTTCATATACAGACAATATAGAAGCCAGAATTAAATGCCGAAGAGCATTTTATAAAGACGCAATATTAGTAGATCTTGGTTTAGTTCATGTTGAACCTTATTGGGGGGAGCTGGATGATGCAAGTTTGATTTTCCAAACCAGTACACTTTTAGAGCTTCTGGAATTTCCAAATGAAAAAGACAAGATTCAAAAAGGTACAAATCGTTACCGGCCGGAAATAATGTTTGAAGAAAGTATTCAGCCAAAGCAGATTAAAGACAATTTGCTTTGTGTTGTTAAGGGGTATTTGAATATTCTTAAATCAGGAAAAGAAGAAGATGCCTTAACTATAGGCATAACCGGTTTACCAGGTGTTGGAAAAAATCACTTAATAGACGGGATCAACAATAAAATTAATAAGGATATCTACTATTTAAACTTTTCCAGCTTGGGAGAACACGGATCATATATCCTCAGAAGTCTTGCCCAAACTGCACGTAATAATAACGGAGTTCTGTTTTTTGATGATGCGGAAGCTATATTTCAGGGCAGAGATCCCCAGATTTTGACAGAAATTGAAAGGCTCAAAAATATCATAATTTTCCTTTCAACAAATAATCCGAAAGTAATTAATCCGGAAATGCAGCAGCGCTTTTCTTTTCACCTAAAGATAGATCTGCCCACACAAGAAAATCGAAAAAAACTCTGGCAATATTTGAAACCCAATGAGGCCAACTGGGGGAAGTGTGTGAATCTTGATGAGTTGAGCGAGCGATTTATTAATATTTCGGGACGCACGATTAAAAATGCACTAAAAATTGCTTATTACAGATCTTCAGATAGAGATCCAATTAAAGAGATATTGACTCTCCGGGATATTGAAGAAGGATTGCAATGCCAGGCTTCCGATTCCTATGTGGACTTGTGGAAAGGTCGATATGTAGATGGTTGGGTTTCTCCATTTTATAGCGATAAAATTGATAGTGAATTTGATGAGATCATTCATATTTTGCGTCAAAGTAAAGATTTTGAAAGTACTCTTTTCTCAAATCTTACAATATTATTACACGGTAAAGACGACTCGGAATTGCATCTGGCTGTTCACCATATCGCACATGAAAGTGGAAAAACAGTTCATCATATATTAGACGGTGGAGATTTTAGGCATGAGACCCCAGAAGTTACTTCACCTATTAAAAGGTCTCTGAATGCTACTACGTTTAACCCGGATGAGATATTATTGATCGAAAAAGCAGATTCTATTATCCCCGAAAACGCATTACCATTTGATACACACAGAAATCTTTTAGTACAGAAGATACGGCGTTTTAAAGGAGCTGTAATCCTCACTTCTTGTTATCCGGAAAACATCGATCAACGAATGCTAAGACAACTTAATTACTGTATAGAAATCAAGCCGCCGGATGAGTACGAAAGAAAGCAAATTTGGGTATCAGGCCTGCATAATACAGAGCATGACCTAACAGAGGAGGATATTCAGTCCCTGGCTGAAATCAATGATTGCTCAACTCAGGATATCGATCGTGCAATAAAAAGGGCCTTGATTATGGCTCAATTAAGAGATATGCAAGATCCGGTAATTACGAAAACAGATATTGAAAAAGCTGTTGAACTCCAAGCAAAACATAACTGGATTAAAGATGGAATAGGCTATTAATGGACTTTGAAAAACGGACATTTTATATGAATATTTAAAAGCTTAAGTACGTACTCAATATACTAGGTCACTTTGAAAGCTACGGGCAAGTCAGGACGGCTATTTTTGAGTTTATAGAAATCTGGTACAACAGAAAACGCTTTCATTAACCGGCTGGCCACTGGCTTATTGCAACAACAGTCACTTTTGCAACGTTTTGTGCAAAACCAACAGGTTGCGGGCAATTAATTTTATTGATTTCCCCTGCTTGGCAAACCATAATATTTGTCATTGGTTTTACTGCATAGAATTATTCTAAGTGAGCAGTTATGTGGACTTACCAAGGTAGAAAACTAATACTTTTTTCCATCAGAAATGAGGGTCAATATACCAGTCTGGCACATACTAAACCTGGAGTTAACATTATCAGAATAGGGGAGACAGTTTGAAACAGAATAAGCAGGAAATTTAGAGCAGAATAACCACCGTGAATGCCCGATAAGTCAAATTATTTCTTTTTTGAAGCAAGAATTTCGGTTTTAAATTGGTTAATCATGAGATCATAAAAAGTTTATTCATCAATAATTATTCTCAATTAAGCATACTTTGAATCTCTTTTAAAAGCTGAGATCTTTTTTCAAAATCGAATGAATCGTCTTCAATTCCTTCAACTTTAATAGTTGTTTTAGATGTTCCATCTGAAAGCAGAACATTTATCTCATTTAGAAGGGCAGCTCTTTTTGAAAATGAGGAATCGTTCTTTTCATTTACTTCGGATAAAGCAGAGGGTTTATTTAAATTTTTCAAATCTTCATCAATTTGATCTGATGGGAAATCTGAATTATGATTTAATAGACTATCCTGATTTAATTGAGAATATTCATCAAATTGTTTAACGAAAGTGATAGCATCTTTCGCACTTAGTGAAATCACATCAGATGACAAATATAATAATCCTGCTAATACGGATAAGAAAATTAAAATATATGCGGCAGCTGTTGTATACCACACCGGTTGTGGAATTTTGATGCTCTTAACTGAATTTTCATGCCACTTGTCTTCAATTTCATGTATGGTATATGCTTCCAGGATATTTTCTGAGGCGTATTTGAAACTTAAATTACCAAACCCTGCAGGGCAAAATTCGGTATCGCTTCCCCAAAGGATGCCCCAACTGTTTAATAAAATGAAATTTCCACCACCAGGGGCATTTTGATCCTTATAATAGCCTGTTATAAGAAAAGCATGCCCTCCTGAATATTCTTCACCGGGATATGGATCAAATATTTTTCCTGTTCGTTCAGTGTATTCATTGAACCATGAAGAATCATAAACAAGTGCACCAACTACTACAACATATCCCAAATCGAGCATGTCAATAATCCACTGAACAATATTCGGATTGTCCAGATCCTCATGCTTTATTAACTTAATATTTTGGCCTCTATTGATGGCTTTATCAGATGGTTCATCTAACAAAGTAGGAATATGGTAAGGGTGATCTTCTTCCCTGCATATTCCATATTTATACATCGCTTTCAGATTTGAGGACAAATGAGAACCAGCATTATCATCCCCATCAATTTTTTTTGAACGATTATATATAAATCCACCACTAATTTCATGCTTGAAATCTACAGAAAATTCTACTGCACTAGCTGATGCGAAGCCTGTACAGGATGGAGCGTTTCCCTGATCTTTGACTTTTAAAAATCGATCGCTATGATCGACCCCCTTACTTGCAAACCTTAATTCATCAAATGAGATCTTCTTAATCTTATTTTTTTTGTAAATCCTTGTTTGATTTTCGGGAACATTGTACCCAATGGATCTTTTGGGAGTATTTTTAAGTGTTAGGTTTTTTCGAAGACTCAAATACTTAGATATTGTCTTGCCAGGCAATCCGGTAATTGATATATCTTCAGCAGGAATTGCATTTAACCAACCCTTAAATTCATCAGCGCTGGATACCCTGAATCTTTGGCTCAAATGCCTCTTTTCAATCTGGCTCAGGTTTTCGTAAAGTTCATTTACACTATTCATGATATTGGATAATTACAATTACAGATCTATTCTCAGACTGCAGACTGATCATCTTCCGTGTTATTATGGCCCGGTTCCTTGTTTTGCTTTGGTTTCTCATTTGGAGAAGAAGACTTCTCCGAATCTTTTGGCTCTTCTTTATATTCAATAGAATCAGAAGAATCAGTACTGTCTTTCTTATTCTTCTTACTCACATCTTGATTTTCATTTTCGGATTTTTGATCAGCATATTCATCATCTGAATCTGAATTCGTGAGGTAGCCCATTTGTCGGGATTTAAAATCTGTAGAAGCAGACTTTACGTAGATATCTGTTTTTTTTATAGCTTCAAGCTGATCTTCACTGAATCCAAGATCAATCAGAACACTGTCAGGAACTTTTGCTGCCCAAGCAAATAACTCCTCATCGTTCTGAATACCAAGCTTTCCAATGCGTGTTCGAGTATCCTTTTTAATTGTTTGTAAAAATGAAATAAAATCATCCATGGCTACATCAACTCAATTTTAAGTTTTATAAATATCATACAACGTAAGAAAGAAAAAACTATAAATAACTTTCAATACTCTGCAATTTTACATAGAGCCTATCGAAAGTAATCCAACTTTATACTCAAATTCTGAAAGCCACACTTATCGCTAATTGTCTGAGTCTTTTAATGAGTGTGAGAAAGGTTCGAAGTTTCAGCAAAAATAATTGGCGATAACTCTCCATATCCGATGCTTTGTGTACGATCACACAATATTAACATCAATAACATCTTTAAATATGGTTAGCGGTCAAAATCTTTTATCAGATTTATTGAAGCTACTTTTTATTGGGTTGCTTTTTATATCACCACAAGAACTACTTGGGCAAGCTTCGGGCAGGGTGCCATCGGAGATAACGCAGGATTTAGATTTTGTTAATTCATCCATGGATCACCATAGCAGATCATTCCGTGAATATACCCGCCATTTGATTCAGCACAATGACAATCTAAGCCAGATCAAAGAATATATGAAGGAAGTTCGGCCAAACTCTCCAGAATATGTTGTGGCTGCGGAGGCCTATGAAAGTGAATTTTCAGAGGCCCTCAGGGTTCAATATGATTACGTACTTGGAATGATTGATCTCCGGCGAAATACGGTTGCCACTTTAAATAAGATGAAAAAGAATTACCTCAGACCTACTGCAGTAAACCGCAGATATGAAGAAGGTGTTCAAAAGTTAAACCAACAGATTCAAATCCTGGAACAGCAACTGGTTTCATTGGCAGTTCTTGATACTTACGGTGAGCTTACTACAAGTACATTGCAATACATCAATCAAAAAATGAGCCTTCTCCATTATTATGATATTCCAAATACAAGACAAGAATTAGACTACCTGAAAACGAAGGGGAAACAGCATCTTTACAATCCTTCTCATTTTGAAGCATTTTCGAATCAATTAAGTCAAATCCGGGCTGAGCTGCTAAAACTGACAAGTGGTGCTGAAGCAGTTCGTGCCAGAATTCAAACCATCGCTTCAGTTTTGAGGGATCTCGCAGAAGACCGGCTTACCCATAGTGAGTTATGGATCACAAATCACCACCTTTCTGAGCTTGGCACTATTCTTCGAGAAACTGGACGAGATATCATAAAAATAGATCGGCCTGATATAAACCTTATTGAACCGTCAGGAAATATGAATACCCGAATCATCAATATCAGCCGGTCAAATTACAAATATCGAAATATTAACAGCCGAAAAGTTTTACAAAAATACCAACACAATTTATAAGGAGACATTATGATTGAATCATTTGCTATTGACGTATACACCTGGGTATTGGGAACCGATATCTGGATAACGTTTGCAACTTACATACTTGTTTTTTCAATCCTATTTAACTGTATCAATACTGTAATTGCATCACTGGCCATTATTTTTTCCTGGATCGGTATAAAAATAAACCAAAGGGAGTTTCTTAAGAAAATGAGAGAATATAATCTACTTCACGCCAGGTCTACATCTATACTGGCTGTAATAGGCACATTTCTTGGCTTGTCCATGGCATTTTACACATTAGGTATTAATCCTGAACTGCCAACAGAAGCAATTAAAACAATGCTCGTACAAATGCAATATGTATTTGTCAGTTCCCTATTTGGTTACTTTCTCGGAGCTTTTTGGTCGGGTATCATCATCGATTTTATGCTGAAACAATTACTCCCTAAAACTAAACAACAGGTTGAAATTATTCAAAGAACTGTAAATCAATTTGAAACAGATCTGGTTGCTAAAAAAAGACAATTGACCAAGAGAGAAACGGTCAACTTATTAAAAAACCATGCTGTCAAATTATATCCCTGTAAATCAAAGTAAAGTAATAGTCTGATGAACAATAATGAATCACAAATAATGTCCTCTGATGTATCCATGATGGTCAGCGATGCCATGGCGGCCAGTATGGGAGTCCTTGTTGTAATAATATCTTTGCTGATGTTAAACGTCAGGGATGAATACGAACAGAAATTACTTGAGATGGATATGGTACAAACAGAACAGGCAGGAACAACATCAGATAAGTCTGATGTAACTAATATCCTTTTAGTAAATGAAACATATACTATTAACACCATGCAAGGATCCAAAACATATACGACGACCGGTGACTTTGAACGGGCAGTTCGATCGCTGCCCGAGCAAAATATTTCCGCGTTTGTAATCTATGCAGAAGGGATTACCCCTTTTCAAAACGTAATTAACATTACGGATATCTTAACTATGAACCACCCCAATGTCAGTATTGATATTGGGGCAATAGACAAGTAAGACTATGAAAACTATTTACTTGATTGTTTCCATCATCGTAATCGTTCTTTTTTTCATTTTACTTGGGAAAAAAGAGAATCAAAATATACAGCCGGATTCAACCCGCCCTGAAATCACAAATTATGTTCCAAGTGTAATCAGGGATTCAACAGCTCTTGAACATCAACGATCAACTGAAACAAAAAAGCAGGCAAACACAGAAAAGCCGGGTACCAGATCAGAAGTATTGGAGAACCAAAATTACTCAGCTCATACAAAGCTTGATACTTTACATCACATAAAAGAAAGCCTCACAGACACTTTTGATAATTCTGTGAATCAAAGAGCTGAATTAAGTCAGTCAACTTCTGGCCAGGATCGTGAAAAAAACCAGACAGAAAGAAATAAAATCTTGCTGGAAATCAAACAATTACTCAAAAACAACCAATAAACCATATACCAATGAAAAGAACAATCAAATTTACACTTTTAGTTGTAGTTGCATTATTGCTTTTACCTGGTTGTTACACATCAAGCCGGGTGATCAGTGATGGTTGCAACCAAACTCTTGTATCTAACAGTTGGGTTAACGCAGTTACTGAGGCTGCACAAAAACCTACGGTTTCAGAGCAGCTATCAGTATTCGAAAGACTTGCTGGAAGCAGAAACTGTCTGAATGAACCGGTATTGCTGAACTTGTACGGATTGTCTTTACTGCGAGCCGGGCAGCATCAGCTCGGGTATGAACAACTCAGTAAGGCAGTAAATCTTGTTAATGAGGGATCTTTGAGAGCTACCACTGCAGATGTAGAATCAATTCGATTACGACATACTTACAACTATTCCGGAAATACAAATCAGTCAAATGAAGCAACTATTTTGGCAGCATTTCGCGAGCTATTTGAAGCGAAAAACAATGGAAGGAATACAAGTAATATTGAGTTAAAGCTTGTTGATGCATTAATGGAAAGGCCGGGATTTACTCCTTATCCACCCTATTTCGCAGAGTCTGGAACACCTGGAATTATTTTGGAAACACTAAACGAAATAGCTCCCGATCATTTTCGCCCTGAAATTGCCTGGTATATACAACCGAATCAAAACAGGTCAATGGCAAGAAATCAAAATGCAGCTGCAATCAGAAGTAATATGATTCTGGCAGGAATCTTAAATCAAGACCAGGCTATGATAGATGAAGCTCTCTCAGCTATTGAAAACGAAAGTATAACACGGCTTGAAGTACGTTCTAAAATAGCACTCGGGCTTTACATACGGCAACAAAATCCTGATCAATTTACAACAACTACAACCCGAAATTTATTTCGGTAAAACACGGAGATCAAAATGAAAATGATAAACACTAAAATTATTACAGCCTGTATTGGATTCTTACTAATCCAGTTTTCATACACTGCTTTGGCTCAAGAGTCCCGGCAGGCACCTACGGAGCTTTCAAGAGAAATTAATCAGATTAACTTCTTGATTGACGAATATCAAACAACGCATCAAAACTTTGAGAAAGAGTTGAGCGGAAGTGTTGACGAAATGCGTAGAATCCACACTGAATTAAACAGCAGAATTCAAAATTCAGAAAACCTTCAGGATCTCAAATTACAATACATGCATGGCTACTCAAAAGCTTTAAAAGTCCGCATGGAGCATCTAAATGAGCTTAACTCAATAATTGAGAACATAAGCAACAGCATTAATCGTACTCAAAATATGGACTTTGAAGCTGAAAGCGAAGTTGAAATAGTTTCGAATACGGTTGAAAGATTTGAGAACATGTTACAACAATATCAGGAAGAAACAACCCGTACTGCCATATTAGCCGAATTTGCACATGATTTGAATGATGATTTACGCAATCAATTAAAAACATCTGGGGCCATGACACAAAAATATGGTGTAAATCATACATCATATCAACGTGAGGAGCTGCTAAAAATGAAACAAGCTTTGCAAAGAGCACCAAATTCAAATGATAATATTAGAAGTGTTTTACGCCAAGTTAAAGTCAATATTGACGCAGTTTCAATGCACAATAGAGCAGGGATCATGCGTCTAAATACAATCAGGGAAATTTTACTCACCAGAACAAAATGGATGATTGAAATGAATAATATTGGTGAGATGGTTGCTAAACTTAATGCTTTAACGAATTCAGCAAATAAGATTAGGTCTATTTCAACTGAAATGGACGAAAGACTACCCATGCCAGACTTTGACATCATCTCTGTAATGGAAGTTGAAATGCCTGTAATTGATAGAACTTCAACAACAATTAACTCATTATTTAATAGCAGTGATTTTTTAAAAAGAATGTCTGGTAGTCATAACACAAGAACCGATAATTAGAAATGAAAATATAATGGAAAAGCACCCACTAATAATCGTCTTTATACTTTTTTTAATTCTAGTTTCTGTGCTGAAGGGAGGGTGTGAATCCCGTTCGGATTCACATCTTAACCTTCAGGAGTCCAACTCACAATCAGCTGGACATGGAAGTGGAGATAAAAATGAGGTTCAGTTTCTGGACAGTGAACAAATGGAGAGGCTGAATGAAAAAGACAAACAACTGACCAGGGAACGGGAAGAACACTTAAAAAACAGCATCAGTAACTATAATTACATACTGGATAATTAATGATGAAAGACAAAAGCATCTCATTGAAAAAAATGTTTGGTTCAGTGACACTTGTAGGGGTAATTTTGTTTATTCTTTTTGTTAACCGTCAGGAAATGTTTGAAAGTTCCTTTAAGACACTTCCCGAACAATTGTCAGAGCTGCTGTCTCAAGAGCTGAACAAACCGGACACAACGCAGCCGCCAAATGATATGTCCCAGATTTCAGAACCTGATAATATAAGTGGTGGAACGGTATCATATTCATTTGCCGGTAAACGATCTCTGTCTGAGTTGATAGAGAACTATAACAGTAACCGAGGTAATGCTGAGCCCAGGGGTAATGATGAGGGATTGGAAAATGCTGGTGACAATGAAATCACTGAAGGTAAAATCCCTGACCTGACGATTCGCCTGAATGGAATGGATCTTGAGTCAGTTGCCGAGCGGCTTGGATATCAGCTTGTGGCATCAACTCAAGAGCGTATACATGGCAAAATCGTTACCGGTAGTTTAATCCCGATTAGCAAACAGGAACGTGCCCGGTATTCTGACAGGGCAAGGGAAGCAACCGGCATACAAAATTACAACAGAATGGTACAGGTCATAGCCAGTCGGCTTGAGATTCCAAGGAACCAACTTAGACTGTATTACCTGGTGCCTAATGATGTGGAAGAGCGATTTATCCGTTTTCAGAAACGAGAAATGGCAAATGTCAGCCTGAAGTCAGATCAAATTCAACTGATGATTGCGCAGTACACTCAAAATCTTGATCTCGAACTTGTCAATATCATACAAAAATGAAGGCAAAAAACGTATCATATAAAACTATTCTGGGAGCATTCATGCTGCTTCTATCAGCCTGCACGCTACTGGTAATATTCTGGTTCAGAACGGTGGATGCCTATATCCAAACTCTGGATACCAACATTCATCGATTACAGATTCCATCACTGACAACACATCACTATCACCTAATTGATGCGATTAATTCAAATCGTCAACATTTTACTGAAAATTATAATACAGATAGTAATTGGCCTCAACTTGATATTCAAGAGTCTATCATTATAAACATGGCAAATTCTTCGCTTAAAGGTTTACCTGGAAAACTACTTTATTCAAAACTCAATGATCATATTGAAAATACGTACCGCAATGATGAACAGCTTTTTATTTACATGGGCCTTCCTCATGTAGGTGGAAAATTTACACTGGAAGAGCTTTCCAAAGAACTTTTCAGTAAAATAATTTCGAAACTGGAGGTTCGGGAACTCTCACTGCTTCTGGCAGCCGGATTCAATGCCAATCCAAATTTAAAGTTTTCAGAAATACAAAGATTACAATCTGAAATTTTAGGCTTATGGAGAAAGAAAGAATTAATCACAAATGATACGTTCGAGGAGGCGTTAGGCTGGATGCCCAATTATGTTCTGAGAAGGCATAAATCTTTTGGATACTACCATATGATTGAAAACGCAGCTAATCGTCATGGTGTTGATCCGGTTTTGTTACTGGCTCTTGTGCAGGCAGAAAGTGCCGGCGACCCGCAGGCAGTATCAAAAGTTGGGGCTCTCGGTTTGGCGCAGCTAATGCCATCAACAGCGTCTGAACTACGTCCTGATATTCAAATACCATATCAGCTTTATGACCCTGAAATCAACTTAGAATTAGGCGCTGAATACCTTGCTTCAGTAATTTCATGGTCACGTGATCACTTCACGCATGCGAGTGAGGAAGAGATAGTGAATTTTGCCCTGGCCGCATACAATGCAGGCTGGAACCGAGTACTAAGTGCGAATGGAATTCCAAATATTCGGGAAACAAGAAATTATGTTCAGCGGGTAAACTGGTATTATGAACAATATTCCAGGGTTTTGAACTCTTAATATAAAATACACATATAACGACATATAGAATTTATATGGTAGCCAACAATGGCTTGTAAATCCGGATTATCACATGCTGTATCTGCACAAGTGCTAACAATTTTAAGCGCGGTTATTATTCAATTTACCAAAGAATACCGCTTTTTTGGATGATTTTTTTCGTGACCTTGATATTGCAAGCATGACTCTTGTAGGATTAATTAATAATACTTTTACCTTACAGTTCGATACTGCTTTTGCAACACCCCTACTAATGGGCTCTATCCTTTGTTTTATATGGGGTGTTGTTTACCATAAAGTTAGTGGAAATGAAACTACTGATAGTGCTATATTGTAATTATTGAGATGAAGATTTTTCAAAATTATGGTAACAACAACTCAGCAAATAAGTTTATTCTACTTTTTTAAAAAATGAAACTAAGACATCTACTATTTCCCGGGGTATTGATTTCGTTTCGACACGATCGAAGAGCTCCTCGGTATGTTTGATAAACTTATTAATAGTAGTTTTACCAAGATACTTTTCTGTAAGATTTATGATTTCATATAAATATGCCAATGTCAGCTTGTGTGTAATAAGGTCTTCAACAGTCAGGTCATTTTTTTCAGGATCTTTATACGGTAATTGAAAGCTTTCCTCATGATTTGACAAGTGATATAAGCCCATTGATCCTTCAAAGCTTATTAGTGTATTATTAAACCATTTGCCTAAATCTTTACTTATTTCTATCACCAATTGGTCATCATGATAGTCTGTGAAGCCTTCTAAAAACTTCTTCTCATGAGGAAATAAATTATTAAGTATAATCTTTTCTAAAACTCTATCTTCTTCATCAACAACATTTAATCTTTCAAAACCAAGCCTGGTATTAAGATAATCCCTTGCTTTAAAATTATTGAATGAGACCAAACCAATGACTTTCTCCTCAAACAAAGTCATATTTATTTCAGCAGTCACCTTGTCCATTTCAGTCAATATCATTAAACGATGAGCCATTATATTGGGTAAGTGTTTGATTAGTGTTGCTTCCTGCCAACTTTTTCTGAACGTATTTGGTGAGGGCAATTGGCCTCTATTCCAGCCGGTCGACTCTAGATATAGTTCTCCCTTTTTGTAAGTTTCATGTAATTGTAGAGCATTTTCTACCAAATCATTATAACTTTCTGGCTCATGCATCATCAATTGACGGATATATTTTCTTACACCATCCTGAGCAAAAATACCATTTGTAGGTAATTGAACATCTATTTTTTTCTTCTGGACTTCTGCACATTCTTTAACAATCTCGTCAACACGGTCAATAATACTAAACTTAAGCACCTCTTTTCCTTTGGCTTTACTAAAAATATAACTCAATGGAATTTTTTCCGGCAAAATATTTTCATGTGCCATCTTTTCAGTAACCTTGGAAATTACATCTCTTGGTAAACTCGTAACAATACGAATTACAGAATCTGGATATTTTTCTTTAACCAATCCATAGATGTCCAGTCCATTAAAGGACAACCAGCTATTATCCCGCTCGTATAGCAAATCAAGTATAAAAATATCAAAATCCACTTCTCCATTTTTTATACTTTTTGCTAATTCCGTCAAATTGTAGTTTTTCAATTCATTTTTTGACGGATAAACATTTTTAAAAAGCTTTGAAAAAACTTCAGAAAGTATTTCTCTTTCTAAAGGGTCATCTTCGACAATGCAAACGCTATAATTAAATATGTTTAAAGAGTTCTCGGAGAACTGATCGTCTGAATACTTTGCATTTTGCAGTAAATTTTTAACTGGTTCAATAATTTCGTTTACTTCAGATACAGTAGTAACATTTTGGATCTTTTTGCCAAGATCAGAAAATTTAAACTCGAGAGGTTCTTCTAAGGCGCGCATTGAAAAAAGAACTTTAGAAAGCCTATCTTTTAGCTCTTCTAGATTATTCTCACCCATTCTGGATACTGACGAGTTCAAATCATGTTGAGCTTTTTGTACTAAACCTTTAAATGTCAGGGATAGATTTTTAATCAGTTCGAAGTGAGTAGAGGTATATTTGCTAAATAGTTTATCTTTCGATGGCCTATTTAATATAGAACAATGTGGAAAAGATCTGGCAACCTCCATTCCTTCAAAATTGTTGTTCATCCTGATCTGGTTCTGCTCCAAAACAGAAATAAATTTTACTTGCAGATCGTCTGTAGATTTGAAAACTGTTTTAATAAGTTCTTTGGCTATAAGATAACCTTCCATCTCTGAAGCTTTTTTATGCCACCCTAGCTCGGGAACAACAAATAAAAAACTAATGGTACAAAAAATGTTTTCTATAAAATTTTCATAATCCGCTAAAGTACTAATAAGTATTACACCAGGACGTATAACATCATCTGAATGTATTTGCAGATTTCTTTTGAGATCTACAAAAGTACCATCCCGATACTGCAATAGCTGCAAGCCCTCTTTTGTTTCTTTTATTTCACCTTCAACTTCTTTAAAGTAGTCTTTCCACTTCCTCCCATCCGGTTTTATATAGTTTAACCACTCATTTTTAACATAAGTGGAAATTGAAGCACCCGAGATTTCAGGAGCCAGAATTAAAATTTCAGCCTGTAGCTTTTTCATAAATAGTCCCCAATTTTAAAATAGAAATATGGAAATTCTTTCAAATTTCCAACAAGACATCCCGCATTTTTGCCAAAGGCTCAATGTAATCTTCTTTCATGCAGTCTTTTATATCCCTTGAAGAAAAATTATTTTTGATGTATTCACTAAGCAGAACACCATCAACTCTCTGATTTTCAAGTTGCCCAAACCCATCTATCTCAGCAACCTTCTCAGCACCTGCTGGTGTGAGACACGCATGTAGCACCCGAACTTTGGATTCAAGAATATTGTCGTTATGAAAAAATTTCCAGAGATTATTAAATGTATCAGATATTATGTCTTCACTTTTATCAAATACCAATGCATCCCTAAATGCATCGAGTACCCCGGTTCTTATTTTAGCTGGATCTTCATTTGCAACAAATGTGCTATTTTCACTGTCACAAAAGTCTTTACCTAATTTTTCTGAACCGTATTTTTTGGTAAAGACTTTCTCATGAACTGTAGAATCAAAATCTGAAAGATTGATATCAATTCCGTGAGAAATAATTCCGATAATTCCAGCATTAGATACCATTTCAGATAAATTAGCACAAGCCAATAGGTCATTTAGCCTGTGAATTTTTAGGTCCGAGCCATCAACTATAATTAGTTTATCTTCACTAATTTTCCTGTTCATAGGCTTGCTATAGTTGGCACCTTTACATTCAAATTTCCTGATGTCTGCATCCCAGTAGGGCTCAAATTCATTTACCATTCTAGTAACTATAATTAATAATCTATCAGCCATATTATTTATCTCAATATTTTGGTTAATAAATATTTAGAAGGTCTTCTACCAAGTATATAGTCATGAAGAATATTACTCGGCAAAACGGTAACTGCTTTTTTGTCTGGCAAGATATCTATAACGCCTCCACCAGTGACGACGAATATTTTGGAAATGTTTAACACAGTTAGAAAATTTTCCCCAAAACTATTCTCAATAAGATCTTTCAGTTTGGTTCTATGGATAAGTAAGCAGTCGTACTGTTTAAAAAACTTATATGATAATATTTTATCAATATTATTGTTAGTTTTATTTATTTCATAAAATTCACTTTTTGATAATTTAACATTAGTTCTACTTTCAACTGATATTTTGTTCCCATTTTTCCGGAACATCACATTTAGATAGTGTTTTTTTAATTCATCCTCTTGTCCAATTTTTATACTATTTGAAAGAGGTTTCCCGCACAGATGTGTAGCTACATATATACCGGAAGCCCAACACGCATCAAATAAATGAGCTGGAGCATCTCCGATTCTGTTTTGCTTTTCGAAACCTCCAAGATGAATTAAAGCTTCATTCAAATGTGTATCAGATGACTCTCCATAATGCGCCATTTCTGCTACCCGCTCATCAATAACCAAAATGTTAGTTGTAGCTGCATCTACTAGTTCATAGGGTAAAAGGCATGGATCCTGATTTATATCTGCAGAGGTAATTATATCAAAATCTGAATTATTCTTATCAATAAGTTCCCAAAAGTTTTCTTCTCGAAAATGTATCCCTTTTCCAAGTGTTTTTCTTGCAAGTCCAGCATGCCTGTCGTAATAAATATGCCTTTCAGGTTTATTAATTGGTAGGTCTGGAGAAATTTCTAAATCCTTTCCCTTAAAATGAACTGTCATTGAGAATAGTTTACCTTCTTGGTTTTCATTGTTTTGCTGAATTTCCAACCATTTATTAGTTAATGAATCATTTTTACTCTGCTCGAAATAAACACCAAGATGTGTACGCTTTTCATTTGTTTTAGAACTTACCCACTGTTTCCAACACCATTCCAAAAGATTCTCCAGATCCTCTGAATTGATCTCACTAACAAACTTGTAGCGATTGCTATCTTTGTAATTCATTTTTTTGTCGGTCATTATTAATAACCGAAGAGGTAACTTGTTTTTATGTTTTTGTAGTGTTTTAACTTTAATGTTACCACCATCTACAATTGCAAACTGAAAATTTGAGAAAGATGAATCCAAATAAGCCTCTAAATTCTCGTAGAAGAAGACTCCTTCAGAAGGATTTTCTCTAATTTTTTCGACTCCAATTAGAGCCACATTCTTAGGCTTGGATAGTTGCAGTTCATAGGCTAGGTGGCCACTATCCTGATCCTTATCAGCTTTCAGAGTTTCCCTGAGATTTTTGTCACTTAATTCTTTTTCAGCCAGTAGGCACGTGCAGATTTTCATATCAGCGATGCCCATGCCTATGTTTTTGTCTGTAATGGACTTTAAAATTTTTTGATTTAAGGTATCTTTTATTTTGTTATCAGAGATGTTATCTGTAAGGATTAATTTAAACTTATCAAGAGCGTTTTCATCAGGGGTAACTTTTAATATAATTTCAACAGGTTTTCCTTTATGTTTATCATGATTATATGAGTGTTTTGCAACATTGCGTATATAGTTTTCTAATAAACTGTAAATTGCATGCTTTCCCAAAGCACCAGGCGTATTAACCTGAAAATCTTTCCATACCGGCTCTGCTTTTTCGTAAAAAGTGTTTTGTAAATCTGTGTGTTCTATATAATAAGGTATTGATAGAGAATCATATTTATCATTCTCTTTTATTTCGTATATAACCCGCTGTTCCATATAATTATCTGGAACTTCACTCAAATCATCTCTAAACCTTATGTGTTCTTCATCATGCTCTCCTGAAAATAAATCTTCATGGATAAAAACCCTGATTACAAGTTGACTTAGTGTATTTCCATCATTACTTAATTTTTTACTGAGTTCTAGCTTTCCTTCTTTCTTTTTTTGATAACAGATTCCTTCATTCCGTGCTATGTTATCTATTAAAAGTGTATTTTCAGTAAAAGGGCGAATGATATCTGTATAAAAATTGAATACTTGGGATACCGGAGAACTGGTAACGCTTGCAATAAACTCACTTCTCTCGTCTTTATACTTCTCTAAACGTCTTCCCATTTTTGCAATAGAAGCTACCTCTCCTTTATCAAGTCCGTTGTTTACATTAGCACCTAACCGTTCCAGAATTTTTTCTAATGAAGACCTACGGGAGACATGGGAACCAATATGGTGAGCATAATTACGGTTTATAATGTCTGCTATTTTGGCAAGAAGTGTGGTTTTTTTAATTTCCTTTGTAAATAACGAAAGGGTGAGTGTATGTAAATAGTCTTGTACTTTCTTATTTGCAACTGATAATTTTAAAGCATTATCATCTACATTTTCATCAAAGTATTTATTGAATGTCAGAAAAGCTGCAATTATAATGCAGTTGCTATCATTCACATTGTCTGAAGCTTGAATCTCAGCAAGATCATGATGATTAATTTTTATATAACTCCAAAGTGTACTTTTCGCGTATCCACTCTTTTTTAATTTATCTACCCATCGATTCCATGTCTCTGTAAGCTTATCAGGGTCTGATAGTCTTTTTCTTTTATCAGCTTTTATTCCGATAGGCTCTGATACAACACTATCAAATTCTACCTCGTTGATTTCTAATTCACAATCTATTTCACGATACTTGTAAGGTTCGTCGTATTGTAAATAAAATAGTGAATACTCGACTCTTCCTTTGTGCTCTCCTGTAAATTTCCCGGTGATTTCTTGATACTTCCCCCTCTCACCTGCTAAGGTATATCTTTTAATCTGTGACAATTTCTGTGGAGAAACCGGTAGCAAGATTTGAATTGATTTTAAACATTGATCTTCATCAAATAAGCTATTTAACTCTTTTGCTAATTTCTTTAGAGTCGCTTCTATTTTTTCTGATTCATTAGCCATGAATTAATTTCTTTGTGAATAGTAATCATGTATAAATTCAAGATGCAATACTCTGTCCAAATCAACGTCGTTCTCAATAATATTCAATTGTTTCAACTCTGCTTCCATCTCATTCCAGCTTCCCAGATCAGAATTTATAGGCTGATTTTGATAGGCGGAGAAATAAGGTATGCCTTTTTCTAACACTTGTCTTTCACGCTCTGTGTCAACTTCAGGAGCAAATTCTTTTAGCATTGCAATTGCTGAATCGGAGTTTTGAATTGCATAATTCCATCCATCTGCCATTGTTTTAACGAATGCCTCAACTATTTCTGGACTATTTTCCAACGTTTCTCTTTTACAAAAATATACAGGGCCTTTCAATGTAACACCAAAATTCTTTGGTTCAATTAGATTATATGCTATGTTCTGGCGGTCAAGAGTCACTGTTTCATCATATACAAAAACCGGATGAACATCATAGTTTCCATTTAAGAAAGTTCTTAGATCTTGAGAAACGGTTATTTCAGTAATTTCACTTCTGTCAACATTGTTCTTACGAATTAGACTTTCATATAATAATGTTGTTGAACCAAATGGAAGCATACCTACAATGCTCCCCTCAAAGTCACTCGGTTGCGTAATATTTTTTTCTTCTAATGAAACAAACCCACCAGGCGAGTAGTAATTAATTACACCGATTATCACAAAATCTGCTCCTTTATCATTTGCAGCAAGTACTTCATCTGCCGCTAAAGTCCCAAATGTATCTTCTCCAGTCTGAACAAGTTGAATAGAATTCATGCCAGGCCCCCCTGCTTCTACTGAAAGATCCAATTTATAATCTTCATCAAACATTTCCATCCCTGCAACTTCACCTGAAAAAGATGCTGAAGGAATCCAACCCAGCCTCAAACTGGCCTTGTTGAGACCTTTCTGCGTATCACTATCAGAATTACAGGAAATTGTAATTGCTAAAGTTAGTACGATTAAAAAAGTGTTGACTAGTCGTTTCATGGTTTTCTATTTTGCAATTATTATTAGATACGGTGAGTATAATTCATTGAAGTCCTTATGATCTTTATCATCAGGGGTCTCGATTATTTTTTCAATTATTAAACCAGCTTCGCAAATTTTGTTAAAAGTAAATGCGAGGGACCAATGAAAATCAGTGAAGGCTACCGATGGAGGCATCTCATCTTCAATTCTGACATTGAAGGGCTCACCATCCTCAAAGTATTTAAAAGGTTTCTCGTCACCGTAGGAAGTTTCGAAATTGCTAAATTTCCTATCCCTAAAGCAAGGGTGGGTCACGGCAATATATACCTTACCTTTCTCTGTTTTCGATTTTTTGATTGTCCTTAAAACAAGTAAATATTCATTTTTATTATCTATACAAACCAAAACCATGCTTAAGAGAACTGCATCGTACGAATTTGCAGGTAATTTCTCTTTGTGTTTATAATATGAACGAATTTTGTCTCCTGCTCGAAATTTTGCCAAATCAAGCATTTCTTGATTGATATCATGTACATCAACAGTAATTGTTTCGTCAATATCATTCAAAATACGACCATCTCCGCAACCATAGTCTAATAAGTAAGTGGGTTTTTGATCATTAATTAACGAGACTAACTGAGGGTGTAAAACATTCTTTTGTGAGGTGTGTTGGACATTCATAAAAGAAATGGCATTTTCAGACCAGACATTCTTTAGTACATTATCATCACTCATACCATTTTCCAAGTTTCTTTTCTATTGTGATTACGGTTCCAAACATAAGAAGACCGATTACCGTAGATAAAATTAATGAACTCATCATTAGATCGGGCTCTAGGCGTATGGCACTAATGAACAAATTTTTTCCCAAACCAACTGGCGCCCCAACAAATTCCGCGACAATAGCGCCTATCACAGCGAAGGTTGCACTTACTTTCAAGCCAGCCATTATACTTGGTAACGAAAGAGGGAAGTAAACTCTTTTAATTCTAAATAAAAGAGAAGCATTATGAATATCCATAAATTCATGAATATTAGTATCAATGGATTTATATCCTTGAGCGAAATTGACGAATATTGGAAAGAAACTGATTACGGCAGCCATTACTATTTTTGAAGTCATGCCAAAACCCAAAAGAATAATAAAAAACGGAGCTAATACAATTATCGGTACTACTTGTGATGTAATCATCAGGGGTAAAATAAATTCCATAAAGTTAGGGCGATAAAAGCAGATAATCATCATAAGAAAACTAAATAATGTAGCAATTATTAATCCAGCTGCCGCCTCAACAAATGTAGTGTACATAGCTATCATTAAACTCTCAGTATTTTTGAGAAAGTATTCGAATACGAGAGATGGTGAAGAAGTCAATAATCTTGCCGTTTGATAATGACTGCCAATATACTCCCACAATAAAAGCGCGATAATACTACCAAGTATGTATATTATCCTTCTTTTCATTTGTCTTCATTTTTAAAACTTGTTCAAGATTGTCATATTGACCATTTTCATCATCCATAATTAATTTCTGTATAGGAATATAATGCCGTGTGTAAACATCCTGTAAATAGGTGGAGACGTTTGATACCCTTTCCTCAACAGGCATTTCAGTTTGAATCAGTTCCTCACCCATAATTTTGCCATTATTTTTTAGCACGATAATTTTATCACTTAGTAAAAGAGCTTCTTGAATATCGTGGGTCACTAAAATAACAGTAGACTGATAACGGTTTTTTAAATCTTCCAACTCATTGTAGAGCTTACTTTTCCATGCAATATCCAATGCTGAGAATGGTTCGTCAAGTAAGATTAGTTCAGGCTCGGTAATAAAACTTCTGGCCAAAGCTACCCTTGTTTTCATCCCGCCCGAAAGTTGTGTTGGAAGATAGCCACTAAATTTTTCAAGGCCTACTGTTTTCAACAAATCTAAAGTCTTATTGCGATCCTTAATACCTCTTATTTGTTGAGGAAAATTGATATTTTGTTGTACAGTAAGATTTGGCATCAACGTTGCTTCCTGAAACATGAAAGAAAGTCTTCCGGTCTTCCTGTACTCATTAGGTGAGATCCCTTTTATTTGAATATCTCCCTCAAGATTATGGCTCTCATTTGAAGGCAATAATGAAGAAATTACTCTTAGTAATGTAGACTTACCACACCCAGATGCGCCAACTATGGCTACAGTTTGACTTTTTTCAAGAGAAAAGCTAATATCATTGAGCACGTTTTGATTTTCTCTGTAAGCAAAAAAAAGATTTCTTAATTCAACCATTATTTCTGATTTGACCTATTTCAGCAATCTTTTAAAGATGATAAATTTAAGTGAGTTATCTGGAGTTATCTGATTAATCATTTCAATTTATTCACTCCCAACAACTATTCAATACCGGGTTTTCAGTAATCTCGCCAACCATATTAGAAATCATTGCCTTTTTAACGCCTTCAAGCCACCCGGGCCCTCCTCTTGCAGCACGTTTCGCATCGTTTGGCCAAAACTGTTCATTCGCCAATATCCAGGACATTTTCACATACGCGGTTTCAGGAGTCATATCATTCGCTATAATTGCGCCGGCATTTCTGGCGGCATGACCAGCTTCATACATGCTAAATTCTGCCTGTCCTGTAACACATTGAGTGGTAATTACGACAGGAATGTTTTGCCGTGTTAATGTTGCAACCACCTTTTCTAATGAGTAAGGATTATTTGGAAGGTTTGATTCTGTACATGGAATATTCCCGGCTCCAAAAGCGGCAAGAATTAAAGCTGAAGAATTCTGACCAACCTGTAAAACGATTTTTGGATCAATGCCAGGATAGATGTATAACATATTTACACCTGAATTAAAGTTTATGCCAAATTCCTCTGATTCTTTTGTCTCATGCAACACCAGATTCCTCTTTATTTTCACCTGAAGTCTTATTCTGCCTAACAAGGGAGTATTCACTGTATCGAAAGATTCTAAATCTCTCTCACTATATTTTCTTGCTCGTGTTCCTTTTATCAACTTTGTTCCAAAGACGATTACTACCTCTTTCAATGCAGGTTGGCCTTTATGACGCAGCGCGGCAACCTGAAAAGCATTGATCACATTGTTTTGAGCATCCGAACCTATATCGTCTTTTCCTTTTTGTGCGCCAGTTAAAACCACCGGTTTGTTAAGCCCTAACAATGCAAATGAAAGTGCGGAGGCTGAATACGCTAATGTATCTGTACCCTGTAATACCACGAAACCATCATACTTATCTTTATGGGCTATTATATATTCAGCAACTTTCTTCCAATCATCTCTTTGCAAGTTACTGCTGTCTATAGATGATAATTCAACGAATTTAGGTTCTACTATTTGTTCCACTTTAGGAAAATCACTAAATACATAATACCTATCTCCTAATACTTGTGCAGACTTTATATTATCATCGGAGGAAGCCATAAATAAAGTACCCCCTAAACTAATTGCTAATATGGATGGTTTTTTTGACATATATTTCTCTTCTATCAATTGAAAGAGAGCGCAGTTTTAAATCTGCACTCTCTATTTTGAGCTTCTTGAATGATTATTTGAAATTTCTCAACATTCATAGCTACTATGATTATTGTTGAAGGCCAAGCTTCTTGGCTTGGCTTAATATCTATAATTAACATTTATCTACAATTATCTCACAAATAAAATTAGTCAGATACTAAACTTCCAGCAACGGTGTATTTTGCACCACTTCGAATTTTATCCACACTATGTAATTTATTTTGCTGAGTAGCAAGTCCAGGTTGCTATATGAAGATAAGCCTCTCGAGGAAATAGCAGAACTACTTAATTGCAAAAATGAGTTCTACCTGATTGCCCAGTTTAAAAAACAACAGGACTTACCCCTGCCTATTTTAAACGTTTGTAAAAGAACGTATGAAATTTGCTGAGGAAATATAGTATCTAATCCCATTCGGGCGCTGCCGGTGCAAGTCCCTGGCATTATTTTTAAGAAGGAGTAAAGCCTTCTTAAATTGTAATTCTTTTTTTCATATTTGCGATTTCTTGATCTACATCCTCCTTCCTAACTACTAAATGTGCCGGTCGATTGGTCCGAAAATTCTGTGCAATGGGTTTCGGGTTTAACAGTGGCCTCACACAATCATAAAACATGCTGCTGCGCATTCCGGTCTTTTCTTCCACGTAGACCTGGGCCTGTTTAATGGTCATAATTTCCAGGTTAATCAGGATTTCGATGTCAGTGTTGTCTTTTTTTTCCATAGTAGTCAGATGTGTTGATTAAGAGTTGAAATGGGTTGTTGCCTAAAGTATTTAACCAGAGATTTCAAAAAATCCGGTTTTCGGATTTTCCGACGGAAAATGTTTCAAAATGCCGAAATCACTGTTTATACATGCGCAGTCTGCGTTTTTCATGAAACAGTGAGTGAAACATTGGTGTTTCAGGTGATTTTTTACTGGTTTTCGGCTCAAGAAAAACAGAGACTTAGTGATCTTAGGTTTGAAACATTTATGAAACATGCCTGTTTCTTTTTTTGGAGCGAATGTTTCACACTGTTTCATAAAAGTTTCAGGAGATGTTTCATAAAAAAGAATGTTTAAATATGTATGAGTGTTGTTTTTATAGGTTTGAAACATTGAAACATCGATTATCTGCATATTGCCGGAATTTATATATGAGTTAAAAAAATAAGTCAGAACGGGGCTGACTCATTGGTGGGTTGGTTCATGTTTTGCCGGGGCGGCTCATCGTCCTCTTCCATAATCCCGTGAGTTTTCTTGTAGGTATCCCAATCCGGGCTGCCTGCCGGTCTGAACTTGTCCCAGTTAAACGCGTCCCTGAAAATCTCAATTTCTATCGCGTTGGGAATAGAGTAGCCCCGCTGCCTGGTGTATCCCATCGTCACCCCGGAAGCGGACTCGCTGATGGCCCAATTCACCACCCGCAGATCACCGGTTTTGCTCAGCTCGCTTAGTTCTTTTAGTTTTTCATCCACAATGTCCTTGCGCACCATACTGTCGGTTCCCCGCTTTTCATATTCGTAGATATCCCACACGGCCTTTGCCCAAAAGTTTAATTTCCCGTCTTTTACCCAGTTAAAATGAACAGGCGTAATTTTTTGGGCCTGTATTAACGTACCGATCGAAGAGATGTAATCAGACAGTGGATCTTGGCGGGCCGCTATCACCGCATTTCGAACAATTTCATTGCGGATAAAGCCAAACAGCTTTTGATCGGTCAGGCTAAGCGTCCTGGCTTGAAGTGACTCCCTGATCAGGGACCGGTAGGAATCATCGCGGGAGTCCTCCAACTCCCTGAAGCCCCGTTCAATATCACTTATTTGCCGCCGGTACTCCGGATTCAGCCAGTGATATACGGTCAGAAGGGATGCAAACTGGCTGATTTGCCGGTCCTGGAGCACTGCGTTGGATTCTTTCTCGGCCAGCTCCTTCTTTACGCTATCGCGGAGCTGAGTCCGCGTCCGGTCCAGGTCCCACACAAACAGGGTCCGGTCCACCAGGTAATAGTTCTGCATGTAGGAAAGCATCAGCAGCTGCAAAAGCTCTTTGTTTTGCATCAGCCATTTGACATGCTCCTCGGGGCCTCGAATGCTTTTCTTATACTCATAGATCAGTGAGCGGCTCAACAGGTGATCGGTGGCCGGTTTAAAGTTGCTGCAAAACAGGGGCATCGTTCGCACTTCTTTGCGCTCCTTTCCCCACTTATTACCTTTTTTGATATTTGTTGGCCGGGGCTTGAGCTCAAACCAGGAGTTCCAGGTCTGATCCTCGATCTTCGCCTGCTTGCCGGGCACCTGGGGCACGTGCTCGTCAATCCACTGAGGGATTTGAGACTTCATCTCCAGGGCCTCGTCCACCGACCGGGCGGGCGGCGTGTTTAAACTGTCCAGGTAATTGATTCCGTAGAAGTCCAGTATCCGTTTGGCCACTTCGCCTTTCCCCACGTTCCCCTCTCCGTACAGGTAGAGAAAGATGATATGTTTAAAGTGGCTATAAATTTCATCAAAGAAGATGTAGCTGAATACGTAGGAAAGCAGCAGCTTTCCCCACTGGCTGAATTCCGTGCTGCCGCCCACCATTTTGCAGAAATGATACTCCACCTGGGAGAGCTTCCCGGCGAAGTTCTCATCATCAAAGAGCAGGTTCATCGCTTTTTTGTAAAAGCCGGAGCTGTCGGCGATTCCGATATCAAAGTGGGGGAGATGCACCGCGTCTTCGGGCGGTTTGATAAACTTGTTGTCCCCGACCGGAAAAGCCCCGTCTTTCTGGGCAATCAGCAGCAGCTGATCCTGCGGGGTTTTCGGAAACTGGACCAGGACATTACCGGCCAGGAAGAACTTTTCGTTTTCAAAGGTGATAAAACCGTAGTGGTCGTACTCGCGAACGATCCGGGGTTTGTAGTGTTGATTTACGTGCGCCCAGAAACTTCTCATGTCCTCGTTTCGCATATTCTTTACTTCCAGGACATCTTTCTCCCAAACGGCTTTCGAAAACTCTTCGACGCTGTGAGTTTGCCCCGGCTCAAAGTTGAAGGGCTTGTGGATCACTTTGTTAAATTTCAGGAACCGAAGCTTGCCGACGTAGCTGCGATCCCAGCCTTTCTGCTCCGGGTTCCACTTCTCGATTACCGATTCCAGGATGATGTCAAACTCCGTGACCACAACCGCGTCGCTGCCTTTTCTGCGGAACCACTGGTAGTTTTCAATGTCCCTGAAATATTCCATTCGTTCCTGCTCGGCTTTCCACTCTCCCTTCCAGCGCTCAAATTCCACTTCCAGGCGAAGCGTGGTTTTATGAATCGCACAATCATTTTTGAGCGCTATGAACTCTTGCAGCGGGTAGCTGTTACCGGCCGAGTCCAGGCAGAGCGCCTGATCCAGCCGGATCTCCAAATCATACCCGCCGGTGAATATATTTTCGGCGTTGGATATGAAGGTTTGATTCTCGTAAATGTGTTGAAAGTCTTCGTACTCGTTCTTCAGGTACCATCGCCAGAAATCGGCGTTAAATGTTTCTACCATCATAGCTCAGGCTCACTTGTTTTCTCGGATTCAGTTGATTGGCGTACTCGGTGGTGTAGACGGACCTCATCAGCGGGTCGGCAATCGCCGCCAGGCAGCTAATGATGTCTTCCCGTTCGGCGGCGTAGACTCGCAGCAGCGCGTCCAGCCAGTCGCAATACTCCCCGTTATTCCAAATTGTTACGTGTAACTCATTTGACAGGGCGGCTTGCACGGATTTTAAAACCAGCGGCCATTCGACGCCCCGCAGGACCAGTGAGCACTGATCGGTGTACTTTTTTACCAGCAGCGCCTGTTCATCGAGCAGCGGGGGAGTTAAGCGGGCGATTGCTTTGGTTTCAAACTGATCCAGTGGAGCATCGTTCAAGACAATGGTTAGCCGGTCTTCCTTCCTGATTTCCGGGCGCAATTGCTGAATATTTGCAATGGCCGGTAGCCGCCGATGTACGGTTTCTTTTTGCCGGTTGGAATCAATGGAAAGGTGAAAGCGGTCAGCCAGCAGGTAGATCACTTCATGAAACTCCTTTGCCTCCATTCGCATCAGGAAATCGATCGCGTCGCCGCCGACCCCGCAACCGAAACATTTATAGATTCCTTTCCGGCCAGAGACGTGGAAGGAGGGAGTCTTTTCCTGGTGAAACGGGCAACAGCCTTTTGCCCCATTACCACTTCGTTTTAACTCCATATAATTCCCAACAATACCAGTAATATCCTCAGCGGCCAGGCTCCGGATTTGGGTGATAGCTTCGGAAAATGTCATGGGCACACAAATCCTGTAATTTTATGATTCATCCTGAAAAAACGGGTTTCAAATTTTCGATTTAACGGCTTATCTCCGCGTGGTTAAGCATACATTATGACTGGCTGGCAAGCCTGCGAAGTTTTAATTGAGCATCGGCCAGGATTTTTGCCGTTTGCCGAATATTGACCGGATCATTTTCTCGCGATCCTGAAACAGCAAATTCCTGCAACCCCTCAAGACGATACAGTTCTGATGCAATTCCCCAGACAAACATTCGCAGCAGCCGGTCTTCCGGGATTTTATTTATCGGGTCCATTTTTCAAGCTCCGAGATGTGAATGAGATAGCGTCCTTGGTCCAATCGCTTCATTTGCTTGAAAAATCCTTTTCCTGCATAATTGGTCACGGTGCGATGTTTCAGATTAATTCGTTCGGCAAATTCTTTCGTATCAATCCATTCTTGTTGAGGGATTGCTTCTTCTACCAATCTCTTGACAAAGTCCAATTGACTTTCCAAAGAACTAATGGCCTTTATGAGTTGAATTTGTTTTGAAGTATTCATGCCGCTTCCAACTGCTTCCAAAATTCAGGAAATTCAGACCTGCTCTCTCTGATGATTTCCATAATTTTATTTCTTATCCACGGAGTATCTTCGTGATGTTGAGCAACCCGAATAAGTGCAGTATGACTAATGCCGACTCCTCCATCAGGTTTAGAAAGCTCCTTTGCAAACCGGGAAAGGTTAGATCCTTTTAACATAAGTGCTGTTTTGAGTTCTTGATGAACGTTTTCTTTTTTAATTGACATAAAATTCGTTAATTACATATTGTTAGTAACAAAACGTTAGAGAATGCTCCAAAGTTAATCGTAAAATCACAAAGGTGTCAAGAAAAAAATCGGAAATAAACGAAATTTCTAAGCGTATAATCCGTCTTAGTGGTTTGTATCCATCTGCCAAATCTTTTATAGCTCAATGTAATATTTCAAATCATTCGTTAATTACCGATTTAAAAAAGAAGAGAATAAAAAATCCCGGCGGTGATATCCTTGCTAAAATTGTTAAGGGTACAGGTTGTAACGGATCTTGGTTGCTTACTGGTAAAGGTGAAATGTTTGTAAGGGATGCAGAGAGTCAAGAGAATTCCGAGATCAGTTACCTTGTTTTTAATGGACCCGATAATCTGGTTGATGAGTTTGAAAAAGCGATTAATGGAATCATTAAAAATGGGCTTTGTGATGATCTCGAATTAAAGCTTGGCAAACTTTTGATAAGCATCCTGGAGCACCGTCAAAAAACATTGAATTAATATTATAAAATTTAAGTGAACCTAATCACATATTTATTTATATTTCGAAAGCTAACAAATTGTTAGCGAGTGGAAAGATTTCAAAAATGACAAACATAATTCAGCATAATGCCGGTTTACGTTCTATACATGCAATTGTATCGGAATTGTCTGATTTGTGGGGGCCACTGTGGGGGCCAAAAATTTTTTTGAATCTTTCAGAAGTGCTAAAACCGTCCTTTTTTAAGCAGAGGGCCCGTAGCTCAGTTGGTTAGAGCAATCGACTCATAATCGATTGGTCGGGGGTTCAAGTCCCTCCGGGCCCACTATCTCCAAGCTTGTCTTTTTATCGAGAACCCACTCTTGATATTTCATGAGCGGATGCACAATTTGAGCATTGATATCGCTGAGGTATGCTCCGCTGCTCATGTTCTTCCGGCCCACTTTTTCCAACCTTATGTCTTTATAATCCTGCTCAAAATCTTACCAGAACTTATATAAATCGGAAAAAAAAGGGAGACTGAGGGAATTTGAGACTGAGAGATGGAGTGAAGGGGAGACTGGGTGATTTGTTTCAAAAAATATTTATATGACTGGATCATTACACAAAATATCCATTGCCCGCCGCTTTAGCGGGGGGGGGTGAAGGGGCAACCAAACTATAACCATCGGTTTGTGAGCTTGCCAGTATCTGGGTTGTGAATCCGATGGTTCGGGGAAGGATTGATGAAATGTAGAATTGGAGACTGAGAGAGTCCTGCCAATGAAAAGCCCCAACGTGGGCGTAAGCAACAGCACATGGGCAACGCCCTGTGATGTATGGTGCCAATTAAATAGATGAAACCCTGAAAGGGTGCAAGCCGTAGGGTTTCACGCGAAGGCCACGATGGTTGCGCAAAGTTCGCGGAGTTTTCAATTATTATCATAAGTTATCAAAGATTGTCTGCCATTTATTTAAACCAATAAATAAGGGATTCCTATAAAACTGTGATGGGACAATCAGAGCAATTCATTTAAAAATCGTTGCGTTTGTCAAACAGTTGTTGACTAATTTGGAATAAAATCCAATAAATTGATTTGCGGAATCATATATGCCTTTCTGCTTTTTACCCTGAATCATCTTTTCACCCTGAATCATCCACTTATCTAACTGTTTGTTAGACAAACCGCAGGGCAAGTTTTCTCCCCTGGTAGAAATCTGACGAATAATCACAGAAATTGCCCTGAATGGGTCAATCGTTAGACGAACTGGTTATTCAAACTGAATACACGCCCTGAGCACCCAAAAAGCCCTAATTAGCCTAAATTAGGGGGTGAAAAGTATAGAAAAACTGGCATTTGTTTAATAAATAGTTGCCATCAGTCGGAAAAAGATTGCAATTTTTAAATAAACCTATAAACCTATAAACCTATAAACCTATAAACCTATAAACCTATAAATCTATAAATCTATAAATAAATAAAGGTCTCTATAAAACTGTGAAAGGACAAGCAGAGGCAATTTGTTTAAAATTCGTTGAGCTTGTCGAACAGTTGTTGACTAATTTGGAATAAAATCCAATAAATTGATCTGCGGAATCATGCGTGCCTTTCTGCCTTTTACCCAGAAGTCATACAATTACACCCCGGTTTGGTAGACGAATCGCTTATTACTGGATTTGTAATTACCGGGTAACAGCAAAACATTTAAAAAAATTGTTTGAGATGGATTTTGTTTAACGTTCTGACAGGATGAGGAGCTTGCCAATGAAAAGCCCCAACGTGGGCGCAAGCAACAGCACATGGGCAACGCCCTGTGATGAATGATGCCAATTAAAAATATGAAACCCTGAAAGGGTGCAAGCCGTGGGGGTTTCACGCGAAGGCCGCGGAGATTTGTTGAACTGTTGAATTGTAGAATCGTTGAACTGTTTCTTACAATTGATCTTTCCGCTTGATCTGATTTTAATGTAAGAACATCCATTGCCCGCCGCTTTAGCGGGGGGGACTATATGGGACAGCCAATCTAAAACCATCGGTTTGTGAGCATTCCAGTATTTGGGTTGTGAATCCGATGGTTCGGGGAAAGATTGGTGAATAGTTTAACTGTTTAACTGTTTAACTGTTTAACTGAAGACTGAGAGAAGGAGCGAAGGGGAGACGGAGTGATTTGTTTCAAAACATTTTTTATGACTGAATCAATAACCAGTAAATCCTTTACCACCGAAGTACGGGGCTGCTGTCCAATAAAACCGAGCGGAATTGCACCAACAACCGATGGCAGATCTCACCGAACACCATTGGAAAAATATCATTAAACGTTTTTAATTGGTGCCTGTAAAAGTTCTTCCTATTCTTATCTAAAATTTAGATAATAATTTAATATTAGCGTAACTATGATAAACAAAGCCGTTATTTTTCTATCATTGATTCTTTACCTGGCGGCCTGTAGCGACATCACAAATGATAGCCTGCAATTCAACGAGGAGCTTCAGGTCTTTACCGACCTTGAACCTGTTCCGGGGACAAGTGATTTAGTTCTGAATCTGAAAAGAGGGCAAGATGTCGGGGTTGATTCCTGGTTTGTTTTCAATTTCAGAGATATTGAGGAGGGTGCAATTTTACCAAACGGAGAAATGAAAGGCTGGTGCGTTGAGTGGAATAAACCTATTCAGGCAAATAATACAGATCATACAGATATCAATGCACTATCCACTCTCAATAATGAAAAATGGAAAGATCTGAACTATTTTTTGAATATTATGGATGAGTTAAAAGAAGAAGATTCGGAGCTCACATTCAGGGATATGCAGGCTGTTATTTGGTCGTTAATTGGTATTCCTGAATTTAACCTTGATGAATTAGCAGATGCTGATTTGCCAACAAGACTGCTTGATGCAAACGGATTCGCAGCTTTCAGCAGAGAAAAAGTAAAGGAGATTGTAGGTTCTGTCAAAGAAAATTCTTCCGGCTTTACTATCGAAGAAGGCGACCGATATGCGATTTTACTGGAAACCGGTGTCGACAAACAAAACCTTATGGCCCCGGTTGTCAGATAAGATACATATAGTATTTCAGCTTATCACATGCTGTAATTTTTATGAATCGTCGTCATTGTCGTCGTCATCATCTTCATCGAAGGAGTCCTCAAAGGCCTCAAAAGAATTTTCAATATTTTCATTAATCTTCTCTAGGCTGGCTAATTCTTTTGGGAAGAGTATTAACCCATCATCACCGGTGAACCACGTGGCAACACTGATATCTATTACAAGCGTGGATTGACTTGTGTCTGAAATCTCAAGAGAAGGATTCAGGTCAACACCAATCTCAAAATCTTCGGATGAACGGAAGGTAAACTCTTCACCGTTAAACAATCCTTTGATAACAACCGAGTAATTTCCCGTTTCATCTCTGAAGTCTAAATCGGTGGTTTGAATATCAGAACCTGGTTTTGCGATTTCCATTTCAAACTCATCATAAAATCCGGCAGGTATATCAGCCTGTGTAATGAACAGCGGGTTTCCATCCAGCGGGAGATTTACGATAAAGTCATTCAGCTCTTCCAGTTCAAAATCGGATGAATCGGCGGCAGCTTCCAGCTCAAATTCTTCCAGAAAGAACTTAACTTCAAGAATTTCTATCTCATTCGTGCCATCGTTTAACACGATACTGCCTTGAGATGTGAGTGACGACTTGGCTTTGGAGCTGACAGACTCAGCGCTGGTCTTCATCTGAATTGCCCCCTGTCCAAATTCATCGACATTGGTTTGTGTCGAATCGCAAGCGGTAAATGCCGCTGCTGCAGCCATAATGGCCGCTATCGATAGATTTTTAAATTTTGCAGATAACATATTTTTAAACTTAATTGGAATGAATAATTTACACTGTAAATAAGACCTCCGAAATGCTGAGATGTTACAGGATTTTAGTTACTCCTCACTCTCGAAACCGGGCGTCTTTATCCGGAAAATAATTTACCAGGTGTAATCCATTTCGATTTCTGCGAAAATTTAATTGGGCCATGGAATAAATGAACATCACAAAGATTCACGCACAAAAACACGAATTGGCCCTAAAAAAACTGAAAAAATCATGTGGAATAGAGAAAATGAAAAAAGGTCATAAATGAAGCATATTTTGGTTTTTTTAGTGGTTACAGTGGTACAAAAAGATGCCTTCAGAGCGCCGAATCCCAATTTTTCAATAAACTCATAAAAAAAGCGGAGACTAAGAGACTCAGAGAAGGGGAGACTGGGTGATTTTTTTCAAAAATATTTTTTATGACTGGATCATTACACAAAAATATCCATTGCCCGCCGCTTTAGCGGGGGGATTGAAGGGGCAACCAAACTAAAACCATCGGTTGGTAAGTTTGCTAGCATTTGGGTTTTGAATCCGATGGTTTTGGGAA
>Ga0102926_1000032_pt1 | contig 60668 bp, 52 predicted proteins | sample SalPonR1_A_D2_MG_FD_78173 | JGI IMG/M metagenome (GOLD analysis project Ga0102926, IMG submission 78173) | Salt pond soil microbial communities from South San Francisco under conditions of wetland restoration - Salt Pond MetaG R1_A_D2_MG | ecosystem: Environmental > Aquatic > Marine > Intertidal...
CTCCGGTCGTAAATATGTTTAGCGCTTATGGCGGTATTCGTAACTGGTCCGGACGTAACCGTTCGTTCCAGTACGAGCATACCCAAAGCCGTATCGGAAAATCTATCTGGGAATCCCCCTTACGTTACCTTGAAAATTCACCGTTGTTTACTGCCGATAAAATCCAAACACCATTGCTAATCATGCATAACGAAGATGACGGCGCCGTTCCATTCAGCCAGGGAATAGAATTTTTTATTGCTTTACGCAGATTGGGAAAAGAAGCATGGCTGCTAAATTATAACGAGGCCGACCACTGGCCGACCAAAGTGCGGGATAAATATGATTTCCAGGTGCGTATGGCACAGTTTTTCGACCATTATCTGAAAGGTAAACCTATACCCCAATGGATGGATGAAGGAATTCCTGCCGTAGATAAAGGGTTGGATATGGGACTGGAGTTGGTGGAATAGACTAAAAATTAAATGTATCACCGGCATCGTTGCCTGTGATATTATAACCAACGGTTTATAACAGACAGATAACAGATAATCAACCGACGGGTTAACCCGTCGGTTATTGCTATAAGATGTTTATTGCTTTATTTTGGGAACCCGTCGGTTCAAAAAATAAAACCGGCTGTCCCTTGTTTTACATTCAAAAATCATTTAATGAAAAATATTTGAATAAAAAAAGTAGTTGGCGTTGTTCGTTCTTTTTGCCCATTATATATATTACATAGAAATTATGGGGGTCGGTAGTGAGCGTAATGAAAAGATATCTACGCAGGTGGTTTAAAAAGTTGTTTGATACGAAAGTGTTAATTTTTAAACATAACCCTTTTAAATTTAAAATTTTATTTTTAAATTTGATAAAGCATAATGAATCAGAATATTATTAACATCCCTGTGGAATTTGACACTTTCAGAATAAAATAATGTTTGTATGAACGTACAATCTTTATTGCTCAAAAATGAATTAACCATAGGGACTCTTGATTAATTCAGCAAGCTATAACGAATCGTAAATTAATTAAACTCGATCATCACAATTATTTATTACTATATTTTTAATTTAAAAAGAATCATATGAAAAAGTTATTTTATGTATTGTCACTGGCTCTTGTTGGAGCTATTGTGATGTTTTCAGCAGGATGTAGCGATGACGATGAAGCTGCAGGTCTCACTCAGGAACAGGTTGTAGGAACCTGGATTGGATTTTATGATACGGTATTTGAAGGTCCCAACGGTGCGGACTGTGATGCGATATTTTTCGATTTGGATAACGCCGGCAATATTAAAATACTTTCTTTTTTGGGAGGAGAGCAGGCTGCCGGTCATCTCGGAACGTATACTATCGAAGGGGACGAACTCCTTGTTAGCCTTACCCACGACTGGGCGGAAACACAAAATAATGAGCCATATTTGAACTGGGTGGAGGCCTCGTTTGAAGTTGCCATTTATGCAGACATATCATCCGATGGTAATGTTATGTCGGCCGGACCTTCAGCGGCAGAATCATGGCAGGTAAACAAAATTGAATTGTCAGCTATTGATGATGGTTTTATAGGTTACTGGACTGATCTTCAAACGGATGATTTATGGCAAATAAATGCATCCTCAGGCTATGAATATACCGCAACAAATTATTCTGAATCTGGTGATTTAAAACAGTTTACTTTTATTGATGATAACACCTATTTTTTCGCCAATATTACTAATTCTTCAGATGTTGGCGGGACTTGTGAGTCCTATTTTGTATGCCGAGCAGCATTAAACAATACGGAAAATGAGATGACTATTTGGTTCGGAGACTCTGAAATTGTATATGTCCCAGCGGCAGATTAACAGGTGTTGCATTTTAATGATGATTGATAACACCTAATACATTGATCAGTTTTTTTTCAACGGGGCCTCTATGAGAGGCTCCGTTTTTGATTAAATGCCTTACCAACAACAAATATTGATTGCCTTTCAATTGTTTACCCTCTTGTATAGAGGGTTTTATTTTTATGCCCCGTTAATGGTTCGGAAATAAATGAATAAAATATCCTTACCCTTAATTTATCCTCATTAAAGTTGAATGCCGAAAAATTATATCGTAAATTGCTATTCAATGCAAACTGCATTTATTGTTATTAACCAAAAATAATTTACGATGAGAAAATTAATTGATTTACTACTGCTATTCGTTTTTTTTATTTCCATCAATCTGACTTTTGCTCAAGGCGATGCCGAATCTGTTGCAGAAGAAGTGATAAAAGCATACCAAAGACAAGATGCTGACTTGTTAAAAAAACATGTAAGCGGCATGATGATGTATGTAGTCAATGATGATTTTTTTGAAAGTGATGACGGAAAACCGTTAGTTGACATCGCAAAAAAATGGGATGGCAGAATTAAAGAAATTCGCTATTCTAAAGGGGATGTAATGGGGAAGGATGTTTTGATGGCACTGGCCTACTTTAGCGATAATCCCAATGGAAATCTTAATGTGGTTATTTTAAGTAGTTTCGATAAATCAGCATGGAAAGCTTTTGCACTGGGTATTGACAATGTCTCAAGAGAGGAATTTAACCAAGGTGCGACCAGTATTGGAGCTGCTTCAGCCGAAAAGGCTGCTGCTAAAAATTCTGCAGAGACTCAAAAGATAGCCAACAGAGCAGATTATTCGATAGAAATGGCCAATGGTGATATTTTTGAAAGTCCATCGGACCAAAAGATAGAAGAAGCTTTACAGTCGTTAAACGACGATAATTTTTTTATGATTCTTAGCGGTAAAGAAGGTTTTATTCAGACATCCACCTCGGAGCAGGGATTTATTGTCCAGTATAGCGATGAAGGAGGAATGTTTGAAGCAGAAGAATATTTTACTTTTGAAAAATTGGTTGATATTTTTATCGCATACATTAATCAGCAGGATTGGAAAGAAATGGCTACATGGATTGAAATGTAGTTTTTTTATTCCTATATAACATTTTAAGTAAAACCGGCGGGTTAATCCGCCGGTTTTTTTAGTTTTATTGATGTAGTTATTTTATTATTTACAATTATTGAATTGTATTTCAGTTTTTTATAACTTGTTTTTGTTTTTATAAACCGGATTACTAACTTAATTTTACGAAAAATGAAAAAGCGATTACTGATTACCCTGTTTGTGGCATTAACGGGCATTAGTACTGTTTTTGCTCAAGGTTTTGAACCACCTGAAGATGAGAAAGCTGCTGTTTATTTTGTAAGGGTTACAAAATACGGGAAACCTACCTCTTTTGAATTTTTTCACCAGGATAAATATATTGGTGCCTTTAAAGGCGATCAATATATGCGTTATGAAGTAGAGCCAGGCAATCATTTGTTTTGGGCATCATCAGAAAATAAGGAATTTATAACTGCGGAGCTTGAAGCAGGACAAACCTACATCGTTATTGTGGATGTAATTATGGGTGCCTGGAAAGCTCGTGTTGGTCTAACCCCTTTAAGTATAAGCGATACGGAAACTTTTGAACGGGCCCGGAAATTAATTAATAAACGTCCTCCTGTAGTTACTCCTGAAAATAAAATCGAAAAAATGAATGAGAAATTAGCTGATTTTATGGAAGAGAAATTAGAAATGTATGAAAAAACCTGGAAAAACGAACAAAATTACAAGCATCTCTCACCCGATATGGCCATTCCAGAAGAACAGTTATAAAAGAAAAATCGTGCTGCAATTTTTTTGTAGCACGATTTAATATTTAAATATTTTTCACGTTAAACTTATTTCTTTACACACCGCACATAGTAATAATCTCTATTTTTGGCTCTACTATTGAGTTCAACTTTTCCTTTGGAGTCGATGTAATAATATCCATGGTCATCATCATCTAAAAAGAGGTAGTTGGCCGTATAAATATTTCCTTTTCCGGTTTCGTCTTCAAGAATTTCACCTCCCAGTAACAGATTAAATCCGGTACCACCAAAAGGTAAAAGTATGGGCAGGTTATTTGCTGCCTTATTAATGAGTAAGTATTTCCACTCGTCTGATGTGGGCAATCTCCATCCATCGGGACAAATATTCTCGTCGGTTTTAATGCTGTACATGTGCCCAAATAGTTTACAATCAACCTTTATATTATCGCGACAAATACTGTATTCGCCCATATCGTGCGATAGATTTTCAGCCATCCACGTCGTGCCGTCAATCTCAATCCAGGGATATTCTTTGCGGTCTCTTTTATCAATAATCGTTCCCCGGTTTAATTGTTTGCTTTTTTCTAAATATTTCTTTTCGGCCAGAACGCAACGTATTTTGGCTTCTTCGTGCGTTAGCTTAGTGGTCCATTGTGCCATTCCACGGTAATTCGTAGGGAAAGGCATGGTTTTTTTACTAACCTCCTTGTCGTCATTGAAAATCCAGTAGGTATTGTAGGTATAATAAGGGATATCCATCCAATAGTCAGCATTCGAGAAATTCATTCCCCATGCTCCCTCACTACTAAACCGTTGGCTAAGCACTTCTTTTTCATTGGATAGCTCTATCGATGGCTTCATTTCATTAAACAGGGCTTCCCAGTCTTCTTTGGTAGGAATTTTCCATCCGGCAGGACAACGGCCATCAATATCTGTATATTGGTAACTACCGGTAATATCATCCTTCATCCAGATATTATCAGCTCTGTAAATCCACTCCATTTCCTCGCCTGAAAAAGGATGATTTACCATACCCATGGTAGGTTGGGTAGTAATTGTTGCTTCAATTTGTTCCGATATTTTATCGGTAAACGTTGCGTTTTGTACACATCGTACACTTAATTTTTCTTTTTTGTCGCGTAGTTCTTTGCTGATTTGATTTTCATTGAGGCGGATAATCCGCGCTAAATATTTATCTGAATAACCCAGGTGGAGCATTGAGCTGCCTGTACTTGTCCAAAAAGCAATAGCTTGCTGATTGGGATAAAATGATTCATCATAGTTACATGTTGTGAGGAGAAAACCAGCGTTCTTAAGTTCTTCCGGATTAATCTCACGCAACCCGTGTTCTTTAGCTTTTTTTGCAGGTATGCCAAAATGGGTTTCCAGATCCATCCATTCTTCGTCCGATGGCAGGTGCCAGTTATCGGGACATGCATTTCTTGCCTCATAGTTGGTAAAAAATTGGCCACACGGATTAATCGTAGCTTTTGACCCTAAGTTTTGTGTCATCCATCGGGTTTGTCCTATTCTTATCCAGGAATATTTATCTCCTTTTGAACCGGTTAAACTGCCATTCTTTTGCTGATCAACATTTTCAAAAGATGCAACAACTTTAAAGTATAGTTTGGGTTGTATCTTATCCAGATGATCTACCCAAACCACAATCTTCTTATGGGTACCGGAAACAATGCTGTCGCCGGTCTCTCCGTAAGCTTTTTCTATTTTCTCCCAACGATTGTTATCATCGGAGAAGAATAGCTCAATGCTAAAAAAGTTACTTTTTGTTTCACTGGTTAAATCATAGGTAAAAACAAGCTCGCCACCATTTTGTGACATCTTTAAATTCTCTACCTTCTGAGCCTGAACAGTCAGAAATAAGAAACTTAGCACGGGAAGTAAAATATATCTCATAGTATTTAAGTTTTGTTTACAATTGAAGAGATAAAGATATTATTTTGAATGTATAATTCAAAAAAGAATTTTGACAGAAAAAGATTATCCTTATATTTAATAAATTTAGTTTATTTTTGATTTGCATGATTATTCAAAAAGTTAATATGATAAGGTTCCTGAATCGTTTTAACGGATTATAATCCTTTCTGCTTACTTCCTCTTGTATTTATTTCAATTGATTATTAACCAAAAATTATTAAACGATGAAAAATATTGTAGTCCTTGGTGCTGGCATGGTAGGAAAAGCTATAGCTATCGACCTGTCAAAGAAATATAACGTTAAATCCATGGATATAGACCATGATGCATTACATTTTTTATCCTCAAATTATTCTATTGAAACACAATTTTTAGATGTTACTCAGGAACATAATTTGTCCGATGCCATTCATGATTGTGATATAGTTATTTCAGCTGTTCCGGGATTTTTAGGTTATCAAACGATGAAAAATGTGATTTTGAGTAAAAAAGATTTGGTGGACATCTCTTTTTTGCCTGAGAATGTTTTGAGTTTGGATTCTATGGCTAAAGAGAATAATGTTACAGTAATTATGGACTGTGGTGTAGCACCCGGAATGCCCAATATTATTGCCGGATATCATCATGAACAAATGACCATTGAGAGTTTTGAGTATATGGTAGGTGGGTTACCCAAAGTGCGTAGTTTTCCTTTTGAGTATAAAGCACCATTTTCACCCTGTGATGTAATGGAAGAATATACCCGACCAGCACGATATGTAGAAAATGGAAAGCTGTTAACTAAACCGGCAATGAGCGATGTAGAATTAATAGAATTTGAAAAAGTAGGAACACTGGAAGCTTTTAATTCAGATGGTTTGCGTTCATTGATTTATACCCTGAATACTATTCCCGACATGAAAGAGAAAACGTTGCGTTTTCCCGGACATATCCGGATGATAGAAGCACTTAAGGCCGCGGGGTTTTTAAATCAAAAACCCTTAAAAGTTAAAGGAAAAGAAATAATTCCTTTTGATTTTACTTCTGAAATACTGTACAATGCCTGGAAACTTAATCCCGATGATGAGGAGTTTACTGTGATGAAAGTAACGCTCAAAGGAACGGTAGAAGGAAAAGCAAAAACCATTGTTTATGATCTATATGACGAATACGATCAGAAAGAAAAAATATCTTCGATGGCCCGAACCACAGGCTATACAGCTACAGCTGCTGCCGATATGATTTTAAACGGAATGTTTTCCAAAAAAGGGATGTTTCCTCCTGAGCTTATGGGGAAATATCCCGAATGTTTTCATTATATCCTGAATTATTTAAACGATCGAAAGGTTATCTATAAAAAAACAGAAAAGTCCGAATAAACAATGCAGTAGATATTTATGTTGGTAAATATTAGTCGATTTTTATCATTAAACTTTGAAAGTTAAATAGAATCATATATTTTCGAAAACTTTAATGATTTGTATATTTGTAATTGTAAGTAATTGAAATTGTGTTTTTTATAGTAGAAGAATAAAAGATTTTTAAACCTTTTATAAACCAAAACAATGAAAAAAAGCCCAGTACAGATTTTTTTAAACGGAGTTGAACGGGTAGGGAATATGCTTCCGCATCCTGCCTCATTATTCGGACTTTTTGCTTTAAGTGTATTAGTTTTATCAGCGATATTTTCTTTTATTGGATCGTCAGCTGTTCATCCCGGAACCGGAGAAGAATACCAGGTTATTAACTTATTATCGCGTGACGGACTACATATGATTTTAACCGAGATGGTTAATAATTTCACCAGTTTTGCACCCCTGGGAATTGTTCTTGTTGCTATGCTGGGTATTGGTTTGGCCGAAAATTCAGGATTAATTGCCGTGGTGATAAGAAGTCTGGTCCTTTATTCGCCCGAAAGATTGTTAACCTTCATTATTGTTTTTGCCGGTATTTTGTCAAATCTGGCATCCAGTGTAGGATATGTTCTTTTGGTTCCTTTAGCGGGCACCATTTTTATGGCGGTGGGCCGTAACCCGATTGCAGGTTTAGCAGCAGGTTTTGCAGGTGTTTCAGGGGGATATTCAGCGAACTTAATTTTAGGTACGATTGACCCTTTACTTGCAGGGTTGTCCCAGGAAGCAGCTCATCTTGTGGATAAGGCATACCATGTTAATCCAACAGCCAACTACTTTTTTATGGTTGCGTCTACTTTTTTAATTGCTTTTTTAGGTACCTGGGTCACTGAGAAAATAATTATTCCGCGATTAGGGAAATATAGCAATGACAATAAGCTGGAACAGGAAGAAATAAGCCGGTTAACTCCCATAGAAAAGAAAGGGATAAAAAAATCATTGTGGGTATTGGGAGGCTTTATCGTATTATTACTTATAGGTTTAATTCCTGAAAATGGAGTGCTAAGAGGTACTGACGGTTCATTATTGAGATCCCCGGTATTAAAAGGTGTGGTTGCTCTGCTGTTTTTAGTTGCGGGTTTAATGGGTGTAGTTTATGGAGTGGTAACCGGTAAATATAAAAATGATGCGGATGTAATGAAGGGGATGTCCGAATCGATGAAATCAATGGCTGCTTATATCGTACTGGTATTTTTTGCTGCACAGTTTGTTGAGTATTTTAACTCGAGCAACCTGGGAATAATAATCGCTATTAAAGGAGCTCATGCCATAGAAAGCCTGAATTTAGGTTTAATCCCCCTGGTGATATTGTTTGTTATTTTTTCAGGCCTTATTAATTTGGTTATGGGCAGTGCTTCGGCAAAATGGGCGCTTTTGGCCCCCATTTTTATCCCTTTATTTATGTTTTTAGGATATACACCTGAACTGACACAAGTTGTTTATCGTATTGGCGATAGTGTTACCAATATGATTTCGCCTATGATGAGTTTCTTTGCCCTGATTATTGTTTATTTTCAAAAATACGATGAAAAAGCAGGTATTGGAACCATTGTGGCTACCATGTTACCCTATTCAGTCATTTTCTTTCTCGGATGGGTTGTTCTATTAATCGCTTGGTTACTTATTGGATTACCTCTGGGTCCGGGAGCAGGAGTGCATTTGTAATAAGATAATTAAACTAAGAATGAAATGGTATGGGCACTTTGCTGATACCATTTTTTATTTTAAATGTTTTGTTATTCAAAATTGTTTTACGATTTTTACTTGTAATTATGGTTTATGAATGACAAAAAACAAACGTTTTACTAAGAAAGAAGAAATTGCACATTCAATATCCCATGGGGTAGGTGCCGTATTTGCTGTAGTAGCGTTAGTGCTTATGGCTGTTTTTTCGACTAAATATGGAACGGTTTGGCATGTAGTTAGTTATATTATTTATGGTTCGTTCCTTGTTTTACTTTATATGTCATCTACATTAAACCATTCTTTACCCCTTGGTTCCAAAGCAAAAGATTTTTTTCATAATTTCGATCAGATAGCGATTTTTCTTTTTATTGCTGCAACGTATACACCCATTGCTTTGGTTGTTCTTCGTAACGACTGGGGATGGGTGATGTTTGGAATTGAGTGGGGACTGGCACTTACCGGTGTTATGATAAAAATATTTATTCCCAATAAATTTGAAAAAGGAGTCAATATTTTTTATGTGATTGCTTATATTATCATGGGATGGTTGCTGCTATTATTTATAATACCGTTATATCATAATATGCACCCCACAGGATTGAAACTTATTTTAATTGGTGGAGGATGTTATACACTGGGAGTGTTGTTTTTTAAATTAGAAAAAATTAAATATAGTCATTTAATTTGGCATTTATTGGTTATTGCGGGAAGTGTCTCCCATTGGATTGCGATATTCGGATATACGCTTAACAGGTAATTAAAACCGTGAAATATGAGAAACATTTTTTTTTGTTTGCTGTGGATTCAAGTATTGATATTATTTCATTGTTTCTCATTTGCTCAGGAGTCCGATCAAGAGTTTAACCACCATAAAATTTATGTCGTAAAATACGATTGGCACACCGGAGTTATTTTTGATAAGAACGAAGCATTAGAATTTTTTCCTTCTTTACAAGATGATTTTAGTACATTTAATTTTATTGAGATAGGTTGGGGGGATAAAGATTTTTATATGGCTGAAGAAGAAAGTTTTTGGATTGCTTTTAAGGCAGGGTTATTCCCAACAAAATCGGCCTTGCATATTACTGCATTAATGGATAATCCTGAAAAGCATTATGAAAATTCTGAGATAGTAATCATTCATATGAATGATGAAAATTTTAAAAACCTGATTCAATACTTCAATAAAAGCTTTGCTTTAGACGAGTACAGTAATAATATTAAACTAAAGAATGGATTAAAACATAATAGTCAGTTTTATCTTTCTGTCGAGAAATATTATATTTTTAAAACATGCAATGTCTGGATTGCTAAAAGTTTAAAAAAGGCAGGCGTCCCTATTCGCCCATTTTATGCGCTTACCTCAAAAAATGTAATGAAACAGTTGAAAAGAATGAATAAAGAAAAACAAAATAATTAAACCAAAATCAAATAAACCATATAGGTCATATAAAAAACAAATAGCAGTATACTTTCCCATCGATCCAGCTTTTTTCTTTTACCGGTATACATAGCGATGAATAGAAATAATGTTCCTCCCGTTAAAATTAATAAATCGGTGTTGAATTTTAAATCATAAGTAATGGGATTAATGATTGAGCTTAATCCTAAGATCAATAGAATATTAAAAATATTCGATCCGATAATATTTCCAACGGCAATATCGTTGTTCTTTTTTGCAGCGGCAACAATCGAAGTGGCTAATTCCGGTAAAGATGTTCCAACAGAAACAATGGTTAGTCCGATAATTTTTTCACTAACCTGCAAGATCGTGGCTATTTTTATGGCATTTTGAACCACCAGTTTACCGCCCACAACCAATCCTCCCAAACCCAGAATGAAAAAAAGAATTATTTTAAATACCGGGAACTCTTTTATTGGCAGCTTTGCAGTTGAACTATCTGTTTTTAATTGCTTATACACATAAAATAGAAACAGAAGAAATAGAAGCAATAAAATAAAACCTTCCAGCCGATTTAACAAGCTTTTTTCTTCAGAGAAAAACAGGTGATTGTTTAACAAAAACATTAAAAGAAATGAGGTAAACAACAAAAAGGGTATCTCTTTCCATGCAGTATTTGAATGTACCGAAAGTGGAGTAATAATACCGGCTAATCCTAAAATGATAAATACATTGAAATTATTACTTCCTAAGATATTTGCTAAAACAATTTCCTGGTGGTTTTGTACCGAAGCAAAAACATTTACAACGAATTCGGGTGCTGATGTTCCAAAGGCAACAATAGTTAACCCTATGGCTAACTCGGATATATTAAATCTTTGAGCCAGGGCCGATGCACTATCAACAAATAAATCAGCACCTTTTAAAACGAGAATAAGCCCCAAAATGACGAGTAACACAATTGTTATCACTTTACAGAAAAAGTATAAACGGTTAATTAGAAATTTTGATAAAAATACTGTTAAGAAATACAAAAATAACTAAAATCATGGCTATAAATGATTGAGGCTCTCTTAGCAGGTATGTGACTGCAATAGTGAAAATTGCAGCTATAAAATTTAAAAGGATTGCAATATTAAAAATACTTGTAATTTTAACCTTTAGGGAAGCTAAATTGTACAGCCCCATGAAAATATAAGCAAGGCCGGTTCCTAAAAACCATAACGAATCGGCATTGATGGTTTGATAAAAAAATGGTGTAAATAAAGCATGAACGGCTCCAAATATTACGAGCAGAAACGATGCAATCTTATAGGTTTTTTCCATAATCACATGATTAATTTTAATGTAACTAAAACGGTACAATTTATGTATAAAATTATAGATACAAAATTGTTGCGATGAAAAAACTTGTTCCAGGAATAATTATAATCATTCTTTTTACTGTTTCCTGCCGAAAAGTGAAAGATGTAAAGGAATGGTTTCAGGATCCTCCGGTGAGTCCGGTTACTCAAACCATAAAAACAGTAATCCCGGTTGGATATGCAGCTGAAGTAGCTATCTTATCCTTAAAGGGATATGAGATTCCCAATACTAAAATTTCGAAATCAAAAAAATCAACGTTAATTTATATCGACACAAATGTTGATTATCCATATAAATTCAAAGGAGATAGTTATGGACAAATGGTAGTTGCCGCTATACAAACCGGAGAAAATACAGCCCTTATTTCTGTGTTTTTTACCGATATGGATATTGTAACCGGTAGTTATAAATTATTAAATGTTATCGCTTTTCCGGTTATATTTACCGAAGAGAAAATAACAGCCGTTTATGTGGCTATGGATATTAATCTGGGTTCTAATCTGGATATTGGTATTGATTTAACGGAGGAAGAAATAAATGAAAATCTGGCAAAATTAAATAACGAACGAACGAAAATAAATGAAATTGCCATTTCTCAGAATGCATGGATTATTGATGTTTACCATCAGGGGACCTATGAGAATTTATGGGATGATGAATTTAAGATTTTTGGCGGTCAGCAAGCAGTTGCTGTTGAAAATTACCAAACCGAGTCCTCTGTAGGGGCTTTGCAAATGGCAATGATTGATACTGATTTTTCGGTTAACTGCCTTAAAAATCCAACCCACGGACATGTATTTTTACAGGATGTGGAAGTTTCATCATCAGTAAACAATAATAGTATTGTATTTGGTCACGTTCTTTATGAATTTCACCCCAATTGCGATGGTGAAATTTTAGTGAATGCAGCTACCGGAAATTTTGTTTTTGCTATAGGTAAAGAGCTGGATTTGGATTTAAATTAAAAGGCCATACTTTAATCTTAACGGATAAGTATTAAAGTATGACCTTGAAGTATTTAGACTATTCAGTTATGATTTTTACTTCTAAAACAAAATCATCATAAATCATATTATCGCCCAGGTTATCGAAAAATTTTCCCGAGCCATAACGAACATTATATTTTGTACGGTCTACCGTTATTTTGGTTTTATAGCCGTTTACAAGCTGTTCTGCTTTAAATGAAACAGGATGAGTAATTCCTTTAATCGTTAGATCTGCTTTAATTTCAGCAAAACCATTTTTGAAAGGTGTCGACTCTTTAATTTTTAACGTTGCAACAGGATATTTATCAACACTGAAGAAATCATCCGATTTTAAATGCCCGACTAATTGAGCATTTGTTTTTTCTTTCTCCAAATCTTGGTTATCAATACTTCTCATATCAATTGTAAAAACTCCTGATTCAATTTTATTATTTTTTACAGAAAGTGAAGCATCTTTTAACTGAATATATCCCCAGTGTTCACCGGTAACCTTTTTACCGGTCCATTTTAGTTCCGATAATTCGGTATTTACCGATACATCCTGCGCAAAAGCAAAAATGCTGATGAGCATTGTTCCTATTAATAGTCCTAAATTTTTCATAGTTAATCCTTTTTTTCTTTCGTTTAACATTTGTTTATAAACAGAAACATATTTATAAACAGAAATGTTCAAATAATCTTTCCTGAGAATTTTATAAGCTTCTTTTGGTCAGCACGGGATCATTTAAAATATGTAATGAACCTTTATAAAAGAGAAGGGCACTAACCGTCATAAAAGTATGGCTAATATCAAAATGATTAAACCACGGACCAATTCCCCACTGGTTCATAAAAAATAATGCTCCGATAGCGGAAAACCCAACGGCCATTAAAAAAAGTTTGCTGCCTTTGGTTTTCGTTTTTATATATACAAAGAGATTGAAGCTGGCAACAATGACTAATAATCCGTAAGCCGAATGGATTTCAACAAAAAAGAAATTAAGGGTAAAAAATGTAAGCATTACAAATGTTGTAAGCTCAATGATGTTCAGCCAGGCAAAAAATCTTCCTACACCTTTTTTTAATAAAGGTCTGGCGTATTCAATAGCTGCTCTTTCTACCAACATAATGGAAAACATACTGGTAAGCCATCCGGGTAATTTCCATGGATTGGCTACGGTTTTTAATAAATCTTTTCCGAAAATTTTGCCTATAAAATTCACCATATTTTCGGGCAAATGCCATTGTGTATCGAAAATATACAAGAAGCCATGACCTACAATACCTCCAATGGCTGTAGCAATACCCATACTTAGAAAATAATAACGTAAATACAAATGTACCTTATTGCGGACAGGAATTTTGTTTAATTTGTAAAAGGCATAAAAGCAGACGAATGAAACGAATAAATCGGTAAGCGTGGTTACCGGCTCATCAATTCGTATATTCTGAATAAAAATCGAAGGTTGTACAAATAGTGCCATACGAAAAACTAAATTAGTGTAGTATTTTTACATATTCAATTGTTAGGATTAAAAACAGTTAATTCATTATATTTGCTTTTCACTAAAATAAGAAAAGTTTTGAAAAAACAGTTTATAATTATAATTCTATTTTTTGTGTTTACTTCTTCCCACGCGCAGGTTAACGATTTTGAACCTGTTGCTCAGTTGGGAATTAAGCAGGGAGTTAATTACTCAAGTGTACTTTTTTCACCTGGAGTTAAGCAAGGTATAAAACTTGGTTATACGGGGGGATTTGTTTTTAAATACAGTAATGAAAAAAACTTAGCCTTGCAGGTTGAACTTAATTTTTCACAAAAAGGGTGGTTAGAAGATTTAGATACTATTCCCAATACTTATCAAAGAAACCTCAATTATATTGAATTACCTTTTTTAACCCATATTTATTTTGGAAAACGAAATGTGAAAGTATACGTTAATATTGGCCCTTCGGTAGGATATCTAATCAACGATAAAATCAAATCAGAAATTACAGATGAGCTATATGACAGAGCGTATTATGATCTGGAAATTAATAATAAATTTGATTTTAATGTTCTTGCCGGGTTAGGATTAATCCTTCATACCAAAATAGGAGATTTCCAGGCAGGATTCCGCTATGCCCTAACTTTAACCGACATATTTGAATATACCTCCGAGAGTATTTTTGAAAACTCACAAAATCAGGTAATCAGTTTTTCTTTGACCTGGTATTTTTTAGATAACCGATAAAAATAAATGTTCGGTCTGTTTTAAGGATAGGTTAACTTAACTTAACTATTATTTCACGTTATGTTTTTGGAGATTCTGCGTTTTATGCTTTTCTCTGCCATTATTATTAGTCATTCTTAAACTACTTTAACATTTTTTAACACAAAAAACATGTATCATTGCGCTATTAAACAGAAAACAGAAGTATAATTATTATTTTTTTTAAAGAAGTATTTTTGTGTATCTTTTCAAAAATTAAGAAACTATGAATGACACAGTTGATGTAAAAGAGTTAAATGACCGTATAGAGAAGGAAAGCTCTTTTGTTGATATGCTAAAAATGGAAATGGGAAAGGTTATTGTTGGACAGAAACATCTTGTCGATTCCCTTTTAATTGGTTTGCTTTCAGATGGACATATTTTGCTGGAAGGAGTCCCGGGGTTGGCCAAAACATTAGCCATAAGAACCCTGTCGAGTATTGTGGATGCTGATTATAGCCGGATACAATTCACTCCTGACTTATTGCCTGCCGACCTTATTGGTACGATGATCTACAGCCAGAAGAAAGAAGAATTCCAGGTAAAAAAAGGGCCTATTTTTACCAATTTTGTTTTGGCTGATGAGATAAACCGTTCGCCGGCAAAAGTTCAAAGTGCTTTGTTGGAAGCCATGCAGGAACGACAGGTTACGATTGGTGATGAAACGCATATCTTGCCCAAACCTTTTTTAGTAATGGCAACACAAAACCCAATTGAACAGGAGGGGACGTATCCATTACCAGAAGCACAAGTTGACCGGTTTATGCTTAAAGTGGTGGTTGATTATCCCAAACTGGAAGAAGAAAAATTAATCGTTCGTGAAAATATTGCCAAAGAGTTTCCTGTGGCTAAAGCCATTTTAAAACCACAAAATATAATCGATGCCCGAAATGTGGTGAAAGATGTTTACATCGACGAGAAAATTGAACAATATATTTTGGATATCGTTTTTGCTACCCGGTATCCTGAAAAATATAACCTGGAGAAATTTTCTACTTTAATAAATTACGGTGGCTCGCCACGTGCAAGTATATTTTTAGCCATGGCAGCAAAAGCTTATGCCTTTATTAAGCGAAGAGGTTATGTTATTCCTGAAGATGTTCGTGCCATTTGCCATGATGTATTAAGACACCGGATAGGATTGTCATACGAGGCCGAAGCAGAGAATATTACTTCCGAAGATATCATTACAGAGATATTAAATACCGTGGAAGTTCCTTAATTTATTTGATATTTTATGAAAAAAATAATTGTACTTCTGTTTATTGTTATTTCGAGTGTATGTGTTTTTGGACAAAATTATGTAGGTGCTCATAAGTTGACCATCAAAAAGGAGATGAAACAAAATTATCGCGACTACTATTTTTCTAAAGAAGTTTTGGGTAAAAGTAGTTTCATCAAATACGAAGATACAGATGGCTATCGCACGTTGTTATTTGTTCTTGATGATGACGGATATTGTAAATATCAGATTTTAATGTGTGATTACGGTTTATTAAGGTCAACCATTGATTCGTTAAATAAAAATTTTGAGTATCAAAAAGATTTAACCTGGTACGATTATATTTCCGGGAAAGATAATTATGTTATCCGGTTAAGAAAAGACGAATGGTATTTTTCCGTTGTCACAAAGAAGCTCGAAAAAAATTGATTTTTACTAAAAATTAATGGTTGTGGAAGCTTCAGAACTCATAAAGAAGGTAAGAAAAATAGAAATAAAAACCCGCGGATTATCAAAAAATATTTTTGCCGGGGAATATCATAGTGCTTTCAAAGGTCGCGGAATGACCTTTAGTGAAGTACGTGAATATCAGTATGGTGATGATATCCGAAATATTGACTGGAATGTTACCGCCCGTTTTAATCATCCATTTATTAAGATATATGAAGAAGAGCGTGAACTAACAGTGATGCTGCTAGTGGATGTTAGCAATTCGAGGGTTTTTGGAACACAAACCCAATTAAAAAAGAATCTGATTACCGAAATTGCAGCCGTTCTTTCTTTTTCAGCCATTCAAAATAACGATAAAATCGGAGTGCTTTTATTTAGCGATAAGGTAGAGAAATTTATTCCGCCCAAAAAGGGACGTACACATATTTTGCGTATTATTCGTGAACTTATTGAATTTTCACCCGAGAATAAGGGAACAAACATCTCAGAAGCCCTACGGTATTTAACCAATGCGATAAAAAAACGTAGCACAGCATTTGTAATTTCCGATTTTATCGATGATGATAATGAAACAGGAATCCCCCGTTTTGATGAAGCCATACGGATTGCAAACAGAAAACACGATGTCATCGGATTAAGAATCTATGATGAACGGGAGAAAGTATTACCTCCGGTAGGTTTAATCCGTATGCGTGATGCGGAAACAGGAAATTATGCATGGGTCGATACATCCAGCTCAAAACTCCGAAATCAATATACCAACTGGTATAAAACGATGGAAGGTAAAGTGAGCAGTATATTATTGAAAGCAGGGGTAGATTATGTTTCGATTGCTACAGGGCAGGATTATGTGAAGCCTTTAATCAATTTATTTAAAAAACGATAAACGTCGTATCAAAGATTTATGAATAAAGTGAGATTAAAATATATACTTTCATTGTTCGTGGCAGGATTAGTATTTGTTAATACTTCGGCCCAACAAGTAGAGGTACAGGCAAAACTCGATACAAATGAAGCGCTTATTGGCGACCAGGTAGGATTGGAGTTATCTGTTTTTCAATCTGCAGATGATACGGTATTGCTTCCAATATTTGAAAATAAACTTACCGATAATATTGAGGTTATTGAGCAGTTTGCTCCGGATACATTAACGCTGGAAAACAACCATTTACAAATAAATCAAAAAGTACTTATAACGGCATTCGATTCCGGGCATTATGCCATTCCATCCATCCCATTTTTATATCGTGAGGATACCTTAAAAACAAATGCGCTTTTATTTAAAGTAAACACAGTACCTGTGGATACAACCAAAGCCATTAAAGATATCAAAGGACCCTATGAAGCACCGCTTAGTTTAGCTGAAATTTTACCATGGGTCTATAGAGGATTAGGCTTAATCCTGTTGATTTTGTTATTGATATATATCATTCGTAAAATTATTCGTAAAGAACCGATTCTGCGAAAAGTTAAGCCTCTGGAACCTGCACATGTTATAGCTTATCGCGATTTGAAAAGGTTGAAGGAGCAGAAACTTTGGCAAAATGACCGGGTAAAAGAATATTATACCGAATTAACCGACATACTAAGAAAATATTTGTGGAACAGGTATGCTATAAGAACTTTGGAACGTACATCGGATGAGATTTTGCAATCGCTTAAAAATTCACCGTTTTATGACGAGCAACCATTCCTGCTGCTTAAGGATATATTCTATGTGTCAGACCTGGTGAAGTTTGCGAAATTTAAACCCGTGGCAGATGAACATCAAAAGTGTTACGATGATGCCCTCCGGTTTGTGGATGAAACGAAATTAGAGATTATTGAAGATAGTGAAGAAAATAATCATGAAAAAGATGATACGGCTGATAAGCCAAAATCATCTGAACAAAAAGTAAAACAGGAGTAGAATTTTTTAGGGTGAAAAATTATGAATAATATAACATTTGCAAATCCAGATTTACTCTATTTATTGTTGCTGATTATACCTCTGATTGTTTGGTATGTATTTAAGCATCATAATATTAATGCAAGTATCCAGGTTTCTACATTAAAAGGAATTGGCAATAAGCATGTTACCTATAAACATATTTTGCGTCATGCATTATTTGCTTTTAGGATTATCGCTCTTGCATTACTCATTATGGCAATAGCCAGACCTCAATCTACTTTAAGTTGGAAAGATGAAAAAACAGAAGGAATTGATATTGTTTTGGCCTTAGATATTTCCAGTAGTATGCTGGCACGCGATTTCGAACCCGACCGTCTAGAGGCTTCGAAAGATTTAGCGATTCAGTTTATCAACGGACGAAGGAATGACCGTATGGGTTTAGTGGTTTTTAGTGGAGAGAGCTTTACGCAATGCCCTTTAACTACAGACCATAATGTTTTAATTAATCTGTTTCGAGATATCAATAGTGGAATAATTGAAGATGGAACAGCCATAGGAATGGGACTTGCAACATCAGTTAACCGGTTAAAAGATAGTAACAGCCCGAGTAAAGTAATTATTTTGTTAACAGACGGTGTTAATAATGCAGGAACGATTGCACCCATAACAGCAGCTGAGCTGGCACAAACATTCGGGATTAAAGTATATACAATCGGTGTTGGAAGCATGGGACAGGCACCTTATCCTGTAAATACACCGTACGGTATACAATTAAGGAATATGCCCGTAGAAATTGATGAGGAGCTTTTAGAGGATATTGCTCAGTCTACCGGAGGTAAATATTTCAGGGCAACAAACAATGCTAAACTCAAACAAATATATGAGGAAATTGACCGGATGGAGAAAATAGAAATTGAAGTCAAAGAGTTTAGCCAGAAAAAGGAAGAATTTTTAATTTTTGTATTGATTGCTGCTGCTTTATTATTGGCAGAAATAGCTTTACGTCATACCTTGTTACGGCAAATACCGTGAAAGGGCTATGAAAATTAATAAAGAATGAAAGAAAAATAAACCTTAAAGGTATGTTTAGATTTGGGAATTCGGAATATTTATATTTACTATTAATAATACCTGTTTTGGTGTTACTTTTTGGCGTAGCTCAATACTACAAAAAACGAGCAATGCAAAAGTTTGGCGAAATGAGTGTATTGGAGCAACTTATGCCCTTTGTTTCCAGAACCAGACCGGTATTAAAATTTATATTTTTGATTATAGCTTTTACATCCATTGTTTTTGCTTTGGCAGATCCTCAGTTTGGATCTAAGCTGGAAAAAGTAAAGCGTAAAGGAGCTGAAATAATCATTGCTTTAGATGTTTCAAACAGTATGCTTGCCGAAGATATTCAACCCAACAGGCTGGAACGTGCCAAACGATCTATCTCCAAGCTCATAGACCGAATGGATAATGATCGAATTGGGTTGATTGTTTTTGCCGGTGATGCTTATATTCAGGTGCCTATTACTTCTGATTTCTCGGCAGCAAAAATGTTTTTGTCTTCCATCAATACTAACATTGTATCTAAACAAGGAACATCAATTGGAGCAGCTATTGATTTAGCAATGAACTCATTTACCCCTGAGACAGAAATGGATAAAGCGATTATCATTATTACAGATGGTGAAAATCATGAAGATAATCCTGTTAAAGCAGCCGAATTAGCTGCAAAAAGAGGAATTAAAGTGCATACCATTGGTATGGGAAGCCAGCGTGGAGCTCCAATTCCGGTTAATAAATCGTATGGACAAACTAATTTTTTGAAAGATAATGACGGAAATGTGGTCATAAGTAAACTGGACCAAAAAACCCTGCAACAATCAGCTTCAGCTGGTGAAGGGATGTTTATAATGGCTTCCAATACCCAGGCAGGGTTAAATAAATTGTTCGACGAGATTAATAAAATGGAAAAAGAAGAGATTGAAGAGGTGGTGTATACCGAATTTGAACACCGGTTTCAATATTTGTTAGGGATTGCATTATTTTTTCTTTTGTTAGATAGTATTATTCCCGAAAGAAAAAGCAAATGGTCTGATAGTTTTAACTTGTTTAAAATCAACCAGTAACTATGAAACGGAAAAATTCGATTTTGTTCATTATTTTAGCCCTGCTGGCATTGAATACTTTTGCCCAACAGGAAAGAAAATATATCCGTAAAGGAAATAAAGCATTTGAAAATGGAAATTTTGATGATTCTGAAATTTTTTATCGTAAAGCGATTGATAAAAAAGATGATTCGTATAGCGCTACTTTTAATATTGGAGATGCATTATATAAACAAGAAAAATATGATGATGCCATCAACCAATTTAGTGATTTAACCAATCAGGAGTTGACCAAAGAGGATAAAGCAAAAATATATCATAATCTGGGGAACTCATTGCTTAATCATAAAAAAATAAAAGAGAGCATTGAAGCCTATAAACATGCTTTGCGAAATAATCCTTCAGATAGGGAAACAAAATATAACCTGGCGTATGCTCAGAAATTGTTAGAACAGCAACAAAACCAGGATCAAAATCAAGATCAGGATAAGGATAAGGATAAGGATAAGGATCAGAATGAGGATCAAAAAAATCAAAATCAAGATCAGGAACAGAATGACGATCAGCAAAACCAGAATCAAAAAGAACAAGATCAAAAGGATCAAAAACAAGATAAAAATCAGCAGCAGAAACAGCAGCAACCTGAAATTTCGCAACAGGATGCAGAACGAATATTACAGGCTTTAGCCAATGATGAAAAAAAGACCCAACAAAAGGTAAAAGAAGAAAAGGCAAAAGCCGCGAAGGTCAAAGTAGTAAAAGATTGGTAACACGTTTAAAATCAGAATAGATGAAACGGTGGTTTGTGATTATATTATTATTGATGGGGAAATGTTCCGTTGCCCAGGATGTTTCAATAACGGCTTCAGCACCCGGAGTTGTTGAAATGGGACAACGCTTTAGATTAACTTATACCGTAAATACTCAGGCCAATCAATTTTTACCGCCTGATATTAATGATTTTTCTATTTTAGCAGGGCCAAGTACTTCTACATCAAGTAATGTAAGTATTATTAACGGAAAAGTAACCCAGTCGTTTGAACTAAAATACACGTTTATTATAGAACCGGTAAAAGAGGGTGCATTTGAAATACAACCTGCAGGTGTTATGGTGGATGGGGAAAAATATGTGTCTGAGCCTGTAAAAATAGAAGTGGTAAAGGGTTCGACAGCACAAACCCAGGGGAGTCCACAAACAACTTCTGCCCGACAACAACAGAATGACCCGAACACCAACCAAATAAAAAAATCGGACCTGTATATCAGCATTATTGTTAATAAGCAAAAGATTTATCGCGAAGAACATCTGGTAGCTACCATAAAACTTTATTCACGCTTAAATATTACTCGTCTTGAAAATGTTAAACTACCTACATTTCAGGGATTTCTGACTCAGGAGTTGGAAACTCCGCCGCTAACCAGTTTAAATCGTGAAAGAATTGATAATCAGGTATACTTAACCGGAGTACTAAAAAAGTATATCTTATTTCCTCAAAAAACAGGAACATTAACCATTGAACCTTTTGAGCTGGATGTTTATTATCAGAAACCTTCGGACAGAAGATCACGCAGTATTTTTGACGACTTTTTCGGTTCGTACGAAAATGCAAGACAGAAGGTGATAAGTAATGCGGTAAACATTGAGGTTGAACCTTTGCCTAAAAATAAACCCTATAATTTTTCCGGAGCAGTTGGGGATTTTAATTTAACGGCTGATATCGATAAACCTAAGGTTAATTCAAATGAGGCGGTTACCTTAGTGGTGAAAATATCCGGGAACGGAAACTTAAAATATATTAATCCGTTTGATATCGATTTTCCGGCTGACTTTGATGTTTACGATCCCAAGGTTATCGAGCATATTAAACACTCGGAAAAGGGAGCCTATGGCCACAAAAGATTCGAATATCTGATGATTCCGCGTAGGGCAGGTCAATATACCATACCGAAGTTTTCTTTTGCCTATTTTGATACAGAATCAAAAAAATATAAACAAAATTCAGCAGGTCCTTTTACCCTTCAGGTCGGAAAATCAACTGCAGATACTTCATTGAGAGTTGCCAGTGCTTTTACGAAAGAAGATGTACAATACCTGGGTAAAGATATTCGTTTTATCCATTCAAAAGATACCCGTTTATACAAAAAGGATACGTTTATATTTGGATCGCGATGGTTTTTTGTTAGTTATTCAGGCATATTGGTTGTTTTCTTTCTGATTTTACTTTTACGGCGAAAGAAAATTAAAGAAAATGCTGATATAAAACGTTTGAGAAATAAAAAAGCGAATAAATATGCACGTAAACGACTAAAAAATGCAGCCCGTTTAATGAAACAAAATCAACGCGAAACATTTTATGAAGAGTTGGTCAAAGCATTGTGGGGCTATATTAGCGATAAACTGAGTATTCCGGTAGCCCATTTATCAAAAGATAGTGTCCGGGAAGAATTGCTGATTAAGCATATTGATAATCAATCTATTGATAAGCTGCTGGGTATTATTGACCGTTGCGAATATGCACGTTATGCACCTGTTACAGAAGAAACAAAAATGGATACCCTTTACAACGATGCAATACAGATAATAAGTAAACTACAGCAAAAATTAAAATAGGGTGGGGGAATTAGTTATGAAAAAAATTAGCGCTATATTTATTTTATTCATAGTAACTTTTGTATCCGTACATGCAGAAAATCAGCATAATGAATGGTTAGATTCAGCGAACCGGAAGTATACCAATGGTGATTATGCACAAGCGATTAATCAATATGAAATGATTTTAGAACAAGGATATGAATCGGCTGCCTTATATTATAATTTAGGCAATGCATATTACAAACAAAATATTATCGACCAGGCGATATTAAATTATGAGCGGGCGCTGCTTTTAAAACCCAACGATGAAGATATTAAATATAATCTCGAAATGGCTAAGCGGCTTACCGTAGATAGAATTGATAAGCTCCCGGAATTCTTTCTTGCTGTCTGGATTAAAAATATTGTTCATTGGTTTTCTTCCAATCAATGGGCAATTATTAGTATTTGCGCTTTTTTGTTAGCCCTGATTTTTATTTATATTTATTTATATACTCAAAAATACGGTTTAAAAAAACTTTCTTTCTGGTTAGGCCTTGCTCTTGTCTTAGTAACTATTTTTTCATTGATTTTTTCATACCAACAGAAAAAGAAGATTATAGTTAAAGATACAGCCATTGTAATGTCTCCTTCGGTTACCGTAAAAAGCTCACCCGATATAAGCGGAACCGATTTGTTTGTAATTCATGAAGGTACTAAAGTGTGGCTACAAGATCAGGTTGGAGAATGGAAAGAAATTAAATTAAGTGATGGGAGTAAAGGATGGCTTAGAGCCGAAGATATTGAAGAGATTTGAGTTTTTAGATTAGAAATTAATATTTGGTCATTCGATAAATGATTCTTTTGAAAATGTAACCGTACATAAACTATTTATTTAAACAACGAAACAAATTTACCAATTTATCAACTTTCCTGCCGGAACTTTAGGGTGGTAGATTTTCTATTTCACATATTTTTCAGGGAATACTTCCAAAGAATCATTCTATATTACTTCTTCATTTTAAATTTTATCCCTTATTATTGGAAAGGGTTTTGAAGATTTCTTATCTTATCCTGCCGAAAGCCTTATGAATAGTATTGCATATCGGTTATGTATGATTTTTAAACCTTAAAAAATAATCTTATGAAACCAGTAAAAGGACTTTTCCCACTTGCAACCTGGTTAATGCGTTTTGCAGTGGTGTTTTTTGTTTTAATTACCTATTGGGAACCCATGGCCGCTTTTAATTTACAAAGCACTATGTTTTACATTTCAGCAGTTTATGTTATTTTTTCTGTTTTGTTGTTTGTTGGAGGATTTTTACCTAAAAACAGCTTAACAGTTATTTCTTCTCTGTTCCTTATCCTGGTTACAGGATATCATGCATTTATTAATTTAGGCTCTAAGCTTGATCATAACTTTGCCGTTTATGTAGTCTTAGGTTCTATTTTCGTATATTTTTTTACAGCAGGTAATAAACGTTAAACGATTTATATATGAGTGATAGAAATAAAGAATATACGCGTAGGCATTTTTTGCAGGATATTGCTTTTGGAGGGGGTGGTCTTATTGTTTTAGGAACGTTGGGGTTTCGAATAATAAAAGATAAAGAACATCAATTAATTAAAGCAATATCGGTTGACTTCGAAAAATGTGCCGGTTGCCGTACTTGTGAAACAGCATGTTCAGCATTTAACCATAAGGAGATAATCGATGGTGAATTAGTGTCTGGACTGGGAAATCCATATTATTCTAATATCAAAGTATATCATTACAATCCTGATGTTGATATACCGAGTACCTGTGCAATCTGTCCCGATGCTCCATGTATTGATGCCTGCCCGGTAGCGCCGGATATAACCACTGGACGCAAGGCATTGTACCGCGACCCGGAAAACATGACCATAAAAAACGATGTGGAACGCTGTATCGGTTGTGCCCAATGTGCTGAAGCTTGTGCAAACTTGCGGGGCGGAATCATCCATCCAAATCCTGAAACCAATAAACCCGAACGTATGTGCACCCTTTGTAATGGAGACCCTCAATGTGTTAAGCATTGTCCGTTTGATGCGCTGGCTTATATTGAGATGCCCGAAGACAGAGACCTCGATAGTTTATCGCCTGAAGTAATTGCTGAGAAGCTTATCAAAAAATATTATGAAATAAATGTAGATTATGAAAGTTAAAGGATATTACGGAAAATTACTTGATATCAATCTTACCACAGGAGAAATAAAGAAAACAGAAATTCCTGCCCAGGATATTAAGCATTTTATTGGCGGGCGTGGATTAGGTACTAAAATATTGTGGGATAAACTTCCAAAGGCAGGCATTGATCCTCTTTCTCCGGATAATGCACTGTTGTTTATGCCCGGCCCTTTTTCCGGGCTGCCTATCCCTTCTTCATCGCGAACCTGTGTGGTAACCAAATCACCACGTACTTCGGCAGTAAATCCAAAACATGAACATGGATCTACGGTCAGTTATTCCAATATGGGTGGTTTTTTTGGACCAGAAATTAAATTTGCCGGATATGATGGTATTTGTATTACCGGGAAAGCTGAAAAGCCTGTATATATCAAAATTATGGATGATAAGGTTGAAATTTGTGATGCGACCAAATTTTGGGGGATGGGTACCGATGAATTCGATAAAGTTTTTGTGGATGAGCTGGGCAATCGAAAATATGAAAGTTGCTACATTGGTCCGGCAGGTGAAAATTTGGTTCCAATGGCCTCTATTCTAAATACTGCTGCCAGAGCAGCGGGAAGGGGAGGCGTAGGATGTGTTATGGGGTCTAAAAACCTTAAAGCTGTTGCTGTTAAAGGAACACAAATGCCTAACCTGGGCGATCATAAAGGTTATCTCGATTTATTGAAAAAAATACGCACATCATTTAAAGTTAACCATGAGGGCGTTGAACGATGGCGTTATGGAGGCACTGCAGATGCGCTTGAGAGTTCCAGCAAAAGTGGTACTCAGGCAGTAAAAAACTACAGTGAAGGAACATTCGCAGAAATTGAGAAAATTGGCACCGAAGCGAATCGAAAAGAGGTATGGAAACGTGACTTCGCATGTTTCTCATGCCACCTTGCCTGCAAAAAAAGTGGTTTAGCCAAAGGAGCTTACGGTGTGATGGTTCATGACGGACCTGAATATGAAACAGGAACCATGATGGGAGCCAACCTGATGATTTCCAATTTGTCCGGATTACATAAGCTTATTGTAGTCGGCGATGATTATGGAATCGATATTATTTCTGCAGGAAATACCATCGGCTTTTTGATGGAAGCATATGAGAAAAAATTGATAGATAAAGATTTCCTCGATGGTATTGATTTGACCTGGGGAAATGTGGATGCTGCGCTGGAGATGCTGCATAAAATGTCTAAACGTGAAGGAGTAGGAGAGATAGCTTGTCATGGTGTAAAATATCTTGCCCAAAAAATTGGTAAAGATGCGCATAAATTTGCTATACATGTTAAAGGCCATGAACTGGCCGCATGGAATGTACCTGTTCATTCCGACAGGTGGTCAATAATTTATGCTACGAGCAATCGCGGGGCTTGCCATATGAATGGTGGTTCGCCTGAACGACAGGACCAGACAGCACTTCGCGATTCTATTGCTGCATGCAGCTTTGCCAGCAGCTGGTATCGCGACGAGGTTAGTTATGCCAAATTTATGAGTGCTATTACAGGTATTGAATGGACCGAGGATGAATTTAATAAAGCAGGGACCCGTATCTTTACCCTTGAGAAGATGTTTAATTACCGTGAAGGATTTGAAAGGAATGATGATGCATTACCCCCCAAATTTTTCGAAAATAAATTTACGTATGGCGAACACAAAGGCGCTATCGTTGATAAGAATGATTTTCATAATAATTTAACCAATTATTATAAAGCAAGGGAGTGGGATGTTAAAACATCAAAACCTAAGGAAGAAACCTTAAAAGATTTAAATCTGGAGTTTACGATTTAATCTTTATATAAGCTAAAAAAAACGCTACGAGATAAGAAAATTCTCGTAGCATTTTTTTTATGGAAGAGCTGTTTCCGCTAAATCAAAAACATTGAAAATACTTAGGTCAAGGCTAAACCGAATGTGTTCATAAAATTTTTTATAAATGTCATCGCTGTAGTTTTTTAGCTGGTCTGACATAAGCAATGGTAACGATACGGTAATTATTTTTCCGGGCAAAATATATTTAATACCGCACTCCCAGGCCAAAGAAGCAGAATTATCATAACCCTGGAAACTATCAGGTGTCCCGTAAGTAGCTATGTTTCCATATAAATGTAAACCTAAAAAGGATGGGAAAAAGGGAATAGCTGCTGATGTATTGAGTGAAATCATCCAGTCGGATGTGGTAAAATGTGGAGCGTATGTAATAAAACCTCCATCACCTGTTACATATTGTTTGCCCAGGAAATTCAAGCCTGCCGGGTCCTCAAAACGTCCTAAAAATAAATGTTCATAGGTATAGTCAGCTGTACCCGAAAGACTGCTAAGTCCATAATTGTAGACTGGCAGGTAGTTTTTGTTTGTATAAAGATAGGCTCCTCCAAATAACCGAATATTTATCTCGCTTCCTCTCATGTAATTAAATTGAAAATTAAATTCAGTATTTGCTTTTAAAAAATCTTGATGATATTGCCCGGCTACCTCCAGCTTATAAGGGTTATAAAAATTATTCTGATGATTATAGCTTACTTGGATAAATGTTTCCAACTCCGGATTAGTATTCATCATGATATCATTAACATTATCAGCAATAGTAGTGCTTAGGCTGATATTATTTTTAATCTTACTTTTTGGATTCTTTTTACGGAGGTGGAAATTTATTTCAGCTTTTAGCTGATGAAAGTTATCGTCTGAGGCACTACTGAATGCATATCGTTTACCCGAAAGGCCTAAGGTTATTTCTCTAAAAATTGATTCGTACGGTAAGATATGATACTCTAAGTTTCCATATCCTGCCAGATTATTGTTTCCAAAGCTATACATGGGAATTAATTGATATTCAAATTTATTTCGGGGCACAAATGAATTGTAGAAAAGCATACCCAGCATATATTTGTTGTATTGATTCATACCCATAGCCGGAAAAATATTGATATTGTTATATTTCGAATTTTCAACAACTCCTATTAAATTTATGTCTAAAGGTTCTGTTTTTCGAAAAAGACCTTTCTTTCTGATATAGTTATTATGTGTATACATTTCTGGCATTCTGTTATCCGGATCAATTACCAGGTAGTCAAAATCTTTGTTTTGAGGAAGTGTCAATGTTTTTTTATCTTCAAACCCTTCATACCATTGCGTAAATCGTTTCTCTCCACCTTTAAAAGCAGTAACGGGAAATGGAGCGTTTATCCTTCCGGTATTTTTTACTTTGAGCTGATTATTTTTTAATCCGGTAACTTTATAATCGAGTTTCTTGGTTGTTCCCAATAAATCATCAAATAGCCAGCTCAAATCTTTTCCGCTTTTTTCTTCAAAGGCACTTCTGATATCTTTAGGATAAGGGTGTTTGAATTTCCACTTTTTAAGAAAGTCCTGCATTATGGTATTAAACATTTCTTCTCCCAGATAAGCATGTAAATGGTCAAATAGTAGGGAAACTTTATGATAAATAATTTGTCCATAATTACTAAAAGTATAATCCGCAGCATGTAAATTTGCCGGTTGATCGATGTTGTATCTTGCTGTCATTAAGTAAGACAATCGATGCATTGCTTTGTATGACAAATGATCAATATTTAATAGTTTAGCCTGTTTTTCGTTCAGAGCCATTTTATATAGTTTAGCATTGCCTTCATATTTCTCTTTCATATACCGGGCTTCGCTAAAACTGTTTATGCCTTCATCCATCCATGGAAAATCACGTTCATTAAATCCAAGCATTCCATAAAACCAGTTATGTCCGACTTCGTGCATGATAACCATTTCTAAGGACAGATCTTTTCCGGAATTGCCAATAACAGTAATATTAGGGTACTCCATTCCTCCTCCGGCACTAATTGATGAGTGTACCGCAGTACAATTATTGTAGGGATAGTCGCCATACCACAACGAATAGTAATATAATGCATCACCAATATACTCCAATGAACGCTTCCATAAGTGGGCTTCTTTATTTAAAAACATAGCCCACAAGGTTACTTTTTTTCCTGTATTGGGCATTTCTCGCTCTCCTTTTAGCACATGAAAACGTTTATCGGCAAACCAGGCAAAATCGTGAACATTTTTCTGGGTATATCGTATCGTTTTAAAGATCGTATCCGATTGGGGAATAGGATAGTCTGTTTTTCCATATGCTTTAATTTGAGCGGTTTCATCAGCTTTTTCATTAAGCCATTCAACCTCTTCAGGGGTTTTTAAATCTCCTGTAGCTCCCACAACGTAATTTTTAGGAAGGGTTATGGATACATCGAAAGAACCAAATTCTGAATAAAATTCACCTTTGTCCAGGTAAGGCATGGGATGCCATCCATGATGATCATAAACAGCAGGCTTGGGATACCATTGGGATATTTGATAGGATTGGTTTCCGTGTCCCAGCCTGGATATAAAACAACTGGGTAATTTAATATAAAAGGGAGTGGTTATGGTTATCTTTTCTCCAGGAAGTAAGGATTGATTGAGATATAACTTACAAATATCAATATGCTCTTTATCATATTCCCATTCTGCAGGCTCTCCATTAATCATAAAATTTAATGAGTCCATAGAACCGGTTAGATTTTTATTTTCAAACCACCGGTATGGGCTGGTTTCCAGTTTTTGTTTTGCCAATGCGGTATGGCCATTTTTATAAGCATTCGGCCATAAATGAAAATAAATATATTCTAATTCATCGGGTGAATTATTTATATACTCTATTTCCTCAAATGCTTTTAAACTGTTGGCTTTGTCATTTAATTCAACCTCTATTTTGTAATTTACTTCTTGTTGAAAATATTTTTGTGAATAAGAAGTATACGCCTGAATGATTAGGATTGATGTTAATAACAAGGTTTTTAAATTTCTCATAATCTATTTTTTACATTTCGATGTTCGAGGTTTGATATTGAAAATAAAATTAGTGATTAATTTTAATTAGAATCCTGTTTTGATGCATTTCTTTTGCTAATTTTGCTAAAATAAAAAAAACTCAAAACTGGAAAATTATATGTCAGACGATAAGAAAATAATATTCTCAATGTATAAGGTAAGTAAAACTTACCCCCCAAATAAAACGGTTATTAAAGATATTAGCCTTTCGTTTTACCTGGGAGCTAAAATTGGAATTATTGGATTAAACGGGAGTGGAAAATCTACGCTTCTACGAATCATTGCGGGTGTTGATAAATCATTCAATGGCGAGTTGGTTTTTTCGCCGGGTTATTCCGTAGGGCTTTTAGACCAGGAACCTCAGTTAGATGAAAGCAAAACCGTTAGAGAAGTTGTTATGGAAGGAGTGCAGGAAGTTGCTGATGTATTAAATAAATATGAGGAGGTAAACAAGAAATTTGAATTGCCGGAGGTTTATGAGGATCCCGACACCATGGATAAGTTAATGGTTGAGCAGGCTGCATTACAAGAGAAAATTGAGCAAATGGATGCATGGAATATTGACACGAAGCTAAACCGCGCGATGGATGCTCTGCAATGTCCTCCGGATGAGCAACCGGTAAGTGAACTTTCAGGAGGAGAACGTCGTCGTGTTGCTTTATGTCGTCTACTTCTTCAGGAACCGGATGTTTTATTGCTCGATGAGCCTACGAACCACCTCGATGCAGAAAGTATGCACTGGCTCGAGCAGCATTTGCAACAATATAAAGGAACCGTTATTTGTATCACACACGACCGGTATTTTCTAGATAATGCAGCCGGATGGATTTTGGAGCTGGATCGTGGCGAAGGAATTCCCTGGAAAGGAAATTATACATCATGGTTGGAACAAAAATCCAAACGACTGGAAATGGAAGAAAAAACCGTTTCTAAACGAAGAAAAACCCTTGAGCGTGAGTTAGAATGGGTGCGTATGGCGCCTAAAGCCCGCCATGCCAAATCGAAAGCCCGTTTGTCGGCTTATGATAAAATGCTTAATCAAGATGTAAAACAAAAAGAAGAGCAGTTAGAAATTTATATTCCCAACGGGCCTCGTTTAGGAGATAAAGTAATTGAGATGGATGGGGTAACTAAAGGATATGGTGATCGTTTATTAATCAATGATTTGAGTTTTAACTTGCCCCCAGCCGGAATAATTGGTGTGATTGGGCCAAATGGAGCAGGAAAAACCACACTATTCAGGATGATAATGGGACAGGAAACACCTGATGCAGGAAATATTGAAATTGGCGAATCCGTAAAAATTAGTTATGTAGACCAGACACATGAAGCGATTGATCCAGAGAAAACAGTTTACGAAGTAATTTCTGACGGGTTGGAAAATATGAAGTTAGGAAATCGAACCGTTAATTCTCGCGCTTATGTTGCACGGTTTAACTTTACCGGAGCCGACCAGGAGAAAAAATGTGGCGTACTATCAGGAGGTGAACGTAACCGCTTGCATCTGGCTCTGGCCCTAAAAGCAGAAGGGAATGTTCTTTTATTGGATGAACCTACCAACGATATTGATGTGAATACATTACGAGCCTTAGAAGAAGGCCTTGAAAATTTTGCCGGATGTGCTGTGGTAATTAGTCACGACCGGTGGTTTTTAGACCGTATTGCAACACATATACTGGCTTATGAAGGAGAAGGGCATGTACATTTTTTTGAAGGTTCATTTTCCGAATACGAGGAAAACAGAAGAAAACGTTTAGGTACGGATGCTCCGAAACGGTTTAAGTATAAAAAACTCACGAAATAACAAAAGTTTTCCTGGTGTAATCTTATGCGGTGGATGGAAGTCACTGGTTATAGTAAATAATTAAATGGCTTAAAAAACTTAATTTATTAAATAATTTTGTATTTCTGTTTTAATATTAGAGGTTTCATTATCTGAAAGATTAAATACTTTATAATTTTTAATCTCCCATTTTTTTACAAACTGTTCTATATAGCGGTCTCGTATAACCAGTAAAAGATGATTTTGCGCATTTTTAATCAGCTCATCGATCCCTGAAGCCCAACCATTATTATCCAGTTCAAGTTTTCCAACTTCATCTATAATTACGATTTGAGTATTTGTGTCAATAGAACTTTTTAAAGTTTTTATTCCTTTTTGTAAGCCTTGCAGGTGTATATTAAAACGTCCAATCTTTATCCTGTTATCCAAGGAGCTTTGACGTAAAAAAACTTCCCTTTCGTTGGTATTAATATCAATGATATCATATCCTACGGTTATTTTGTCTTGCATAACCCTGGGTGAATAAATTCCACCTACCGTAATCCCTTTTGATTGAAAATTTTTAACGATATTTTGAATAAATGTTGTTTTACCCTGTCCAATGCTTCCGGTAAGAATAAATACTTTCTGAGTAAAATTCATTTGCTCTTTAATTTCGGTTAACCTCCATTCTGCTTGTGCTACTATTTGATGAAGTATAGTTACGGGTTTTTTAACTATCATTTTTACATCAGGCAACGTGGAAATTGTAGCAGGTAGGCTGTTAAATGCCAGTTCCAGGGCTATCGGTAACTGTTTAAAGGATGATTTTAAGAATAAGTTTCGAATGTTGGGATTATATAATTCGGTTCCTAATACCGAAAATCCTATAATGATGATAACCGCCCTGAAATTCATTTGTAATCCGATTAATAATCCGCTATCTAAACGCATAGATTGAATCTTGGTAAATACAAAAGCTGCTGCCATGGTAATAACGAAAAAGTAAATCCAGAATTTTGATTGGGTTAGTTTGCGCAATGCTCGTTTATATCTGACTAACCATAGGGTTACAATAGTAATGGTGGAGATGCTCCAAAAAGGCCATGCAGTATAATTTAAGAGCAGAAGGCCGGTAGATATTAGAATTAAATTGATAATTAACCATACAATGGAGTAGTTAAAATCAGGTTTTTTAGTGTCCCATTTTGGGTTTGTTTGACTTAAATGTTGATATTCTTTTAAATTTTTACTCCTTGCTTTTATGGTTCGGCCGGTTTTTATACCAATTACAGCAGCTATTAAACCAAACAAACTATATAGTACTAAAAGAATGAATAGGGGAAACCATAGGGTGTCAAAAAATAGATTTAGTTGATTTTGTGCATACTTTACAAGGCTTTTATATATTTCAATAATGTTGTTGCCATAAAAAATAATATAGTTAATTATTTTTTGAAACAGGTTCCATGACATAGCAAACATAGCTCCCAGTGTATAACCAGCAAGGGTCCTTCCAAAAATCCGGGTAAAAGTTTCCAGAAGTAAACCCTGACTGAAAATTGCAATCATAGGACCGAAAATAACAGCACTGGGCGATAAGGTTTTCATGATGGCGCATATTAAACCTGCACGCCAGAAGAGTCCTCTTTCTTTCCAGGTATAACTAATTGAAATTAAAAGAATAATCCCGATAGCTGTTAAGATATTCCCACTAAAAGGTATTTTTAGATTATGTAAAAAGCTTCCTAAAACAATTTCAGAAGCAGCCCAGAAAGTACCAATAATTGAAGCTTTAAGCCATTTTTCATTTATGATGGTATGTGGATTCATTGATATTTAATTGGGCATCGAATAGGTGAAAAATACTTTATATGAAGTTAACTGAAAATGATTTGTATATCTGGTGATAAAGGAGAGTAAAAAAAGCTCCCGAAGGAGCTTTAAGTTAAACTTTTAATTTTTTTTCAATGGTTTCTATCTGATTCTTAAAGCGTTTGTCAGTATCCATTAGATTATTTACTGTTTTACAGGCATGAAGTACGGTAGCATGATCTTTTCCCCCAATTAAAGCGCCGATAGATGCTAATGACGATTTGGTTAGAGACTTGGAAAAGTACATGGCTATTTGCCTGGCTTGTACAATCTCTCTTTTTCTGGTTTTAGACTGTAATAAATCAGGTGAAAGATTAAAGTAATCACATACAACCTTTTGAATATAATCAACAGATATTTCTTTTTTAGAATTTTTAACCAGCCTGTCAATCATCATTTTGGCCAGCTCTAAGGTAATCTCTTTTCTGTTTAACGTAGACTGAGCTAAAAGAGAAATAAGCGCTCCCTCCAGTTCTCTTATGTTCGAAGTTATATGTGATGCAATATAGTCAATAACTTCATCAGGGATATTAATACCGTCTTTATATATTTTCTGTTTTAAAATAGCAATCCTTGTTTCATAATCAGGTGATTGCAAGTCAGCAGATAATCCCCATTTAAAGCGGGAAAGTAAGCGTTGTTCCATCCCCTGCATTTCAACCGGAGGCTTGTCTGAGGTCAGGATAAGCTGTTTGCCGGACTGATGTAAGTGATTGAAAATATGAAAGAAGATATCCTGGGTTTTTTCTTTTCCCGCAAATTCGTGTACATCATCAATAATAAGTAAATCAATCATTTGGTAAAAATGAAGAAAATCATTTTTATTATTGTTACGTACAGATTCTACAAACTGGGTTTGAAATTTATTGGCATTTACATATAAGACTGTTTTTTCAGGTAATTTTTCCTTTACTTTAATCCCAATGGCTTGCGACAGGTGTGTTTTACCTAATCCTGATTCACCATATAAAAAAAGTGGATTAAAAGCTGTTCCCCCTGGATTATCACCTACTGCATTACCGGCTGATCTGGCTAACCGATTGCATTCCCCTTCGACAAAATTAGTAAAGTTATTGTCGGGATTTAGCATCGGATCGACATGTAGTTTTTTGATGCCGGGGATAATAAATGGATTTTTAATTGATTTCTCTTCTGAGTTTAAAGGAACTGAAACGGGTTTGTTTTTAAGTTCTGTTTTGTTATTGGTTGGGAATTTTACGGTAAATGGTTTGTTGTTAGAATATAAGCTGTTTTCCATCACAACGCTATACTCTAATTTAGCGTTATTACCCAGCTCTTTGCGGAGAGTTTTCCTTAAAATGTCAATGTACTGTTCTTCTAAATATTCATAAAAGAAGGGACTTGGCACCTGAATGGTAAGAATATTATCATTTAATTTAAGAGGTACAATAGGTTCAAACCATGTTCTAAAACTGATAGAAGGTACATTATCTTTAATAATTTTTAAGCAATTGTCCCAAACCTCCTGATACTTTTTACTATCCATTTAGCGTTCTGTGATTTTAATAATTTCTACTTTCTCTTTAATTGCTCTAACAAAATTGTGAAAAAAATCATGAAAAAAAAATTTAAATTCTATTGTATTTTTCAAATAAATTATATTGAGTTTTGAATCAGTCTATTAAAATTTAAAAAAAAAATAAATATTTTTAATGTTCTGATTATTAGCTTTTTAAAACATTTATGTGTTAAGAAATTGTTAACTAAAGTTTTAATAGTATTACCTAAAGAATAATTTCTGAATTAATTTTTTAATTCGATTTTTTTCGAAAAAAAGAGAAATTTATATTCAGTCTAATCTAATAGAGGATTTTTTACTCCTTAATTTTTATTCTTTTTCCCGAACAATGAAAAATGTACGTAGCGATTTGGATTTTTATTCAAATCAATTACAAGGCTGTCTAAATCAGCGGCTAAGTTATTAAGATTAACATAAAGCGAGTCGTTGTTGATTAACATTCCAATCGTACCTTCGCCCTGATTAATTTTTGCAGATATTTCACTAAATTCTGCAAGGGTTTTGTTAGCATTTAACAGGGTAGATTTAATATTTGCCTGGTTTAGGGAATCACTTATGTTTGAAAAATTTTCGAGGATGGTCGTTATTTGTTCATTATTATTTTTAAGGTTGCCTGAAATAGATTCTACATTAGATAAAATATTTTTCAATCTTACTTTTTCTGAATCTACTAAGTTTTCCAGGTCATCACTAATATGATGAATATTATCTAATGATTTTTTGAGGTTATCTCTACGGGTATTGTCAAAAATAGCTATAACCGAATCCATAGACACAACCAGATTTTCAATTTTATTTTTTACGGGCAGTAACTCTTCGCTTAAGCTTGTCATTAAATTCTTTTCAAGTATCCCCGGAATAGTATCTCCTGAATGATAAAAATTATCTGTTTCTGCAAATAGTAGTTTTATTGCTTTTCCGGCAATTAGTGTTTCTGGATAAATGACAGCAGATGATTCGTGAGGTATTTTTACATTTTTACTTACGGAGAAACGAACCACAATTTTACGTCTGTCTTTTTCATGAAATTTTATGGATTCAACGACCCCAACTTTGTACCCGCTTAAATGAACAGGGCTTGCTTCTTCCAATCCATCAATGTGTTCATAAATGGCAAAATAGTGGTAATTGGATGATAATAAATTTTTACCTTTTAAAAAACTGAATCCCCAAATAAAAAATGCTAATATAATAACAACAGCTATTCCTATTTTTGTTTCTTTTCTTAATTTCATTATTGTAGATTTAGTTATTTCTAATTTTTAATGCTTTTTGTAAAGGTATAATATCTCCAGTACTATCTACTGCAATGACAAAAGCATCAGGATATTGGTCTTCGATACTGCTTTTCAGTTTATTAATTTCGTTATAGTCTGAAGATGAACCAACCGTATATTTATACATTCCATTATATTTTATTTCTTCAATATTTTCAATGGTTTTAAAAAACGGGTCATTTTTTTCGATTGGATTACGGGCTGATGCGATTTGAATTTTAAAAAATACAGGGTTATCTTCATCTTGATTTTTTTCAAGGAAATCAATTTTTGTTGAAAATTTACTTTTGGCTTCTATCGCATTTTTATAGTTTTTAAAAGCCCTGTAAACTGCCGAAGCTATATATTCCTGTCCTTGTTTTGACATAAGAAATTTTTCTTCTTGCGGATTGGTTAAAAAACCGGCTTCAATCAATACACTGGGCATGGTTGTTTGCCAAAGGACAAGAAAACCAGCTTGTTTTACTCCTCTGCTTTTTCTTAAGGCTCTGGTTTCAAATTCATTTTCAACAAATGCAGCATAATTTAAGCTTTGTTCTAAAAAAGTATTTTGAAGAAATGAAAAGATGATATACGATTCGGCAGAATGAGGATCAAATCCTTCATATTTTGATGTATAATCTTCCTCATAAAGAATGGCTGCATTTTCTTTTTTGGCTACTTCCAGATTTCCGTCGGTTTTGTGAATCCCCATAGCGTAAGTTTCTGTTCCATAAGCGCGGGTATTTTTGTTCCCATTAAGATGGAGGGAGATAAATAAATCAGCTTTATTTTTATTAGCTATTTCTGCACGTTCGTGTAAAGGGACAAAAACATCCGTTGTCCGGGTATAAATAACTTTCACATCAGGTAGATTTTCTTCGATATATGTTCCTAACTTTTGGCTAATAGCTAAGACAAGATCCTTTTCTTTGGCAATTTTTCCTGAAGCGCCGGCATCTCTTCCTCCATGCCCGGGATCGATTACTACTGTGTTGAGTGAATAATTATTGTCGTTTTGGCAATATATATTAGAAAATAATGATATGAAAAATAGCATTAAGAAAAATAGCTTATGGTATCTTTTTTGTTTAAAAAAAATAAATTTTAAATACCTCATCATATATAATGTATATAATATTTTAGTTAGTTTTGAAACTTCTTATTGAAAACTATAACTGAACAAAAATAGTATAATAAAATTGCATATAAAATTTAGATATTTTGTTTTTTATATAATTCTTTTGGTTTTTTTACCCGATTGCTTGTTCGCGCAAGAAGATACCGTAGGAATAAAACCCATTGATAATGATTCTGTTTTATTTAGCCGAGAAGAATTATTACCACCAGATACTCCTGCAAAGGATTCTGTACAAAAAACTGAAAGTAAGAATATTATTGAAACCAAGGTTATCTATAATGCTGTAGACTCAATTGTATTATCACGGGATCAGAAAAGAGTTTACCTATATAATATGGCTAAAATTGAATATGGAGACATAACCTTAGAAGCTGATTATATTGAATACGATCAGGAAAATAATGTTGTTTTTGCCCGAGGGGTTGAAGATAGTACCGGTACACTTGTCGGGAAACCTGTATTTAAAGAGAAAACGGATAAGTTTGAAGCAAAAACCATAAAATATAATTTCAATACCAAAAAGGGATATATTCAGGAAGTATTTACCGAAGAAGAACAGGGGTATTTGCATAGTGAAATAACCAAAAAACTGGATGACGACCAGTTTTTGATGAAAAAGGGGAAATACACCACTTGTGATAATCCAGAACACCCACACTTTTATTTGTCTATGTCAAAAGCGAAAGTTATTCCCGGAGATAAAATTATTTCAGGTTATTCTTATCTGGTTCTGGAAGATTTACCTTTATACTTTCTAGGCATCCCCTTTGGGTATTTTCCAAGCAAACAAGAACAGTCATCAGGAATAATTATTCCTTCGTATGGTGAAGATAATTCTCTGGGTTTCTTTTTGCGTGATGGAGGATATTATTTTGGAATAAGCGATAAAATGGATTTATCTGTTACCGGAGAACTATATTCTTTAGGAACCTGGGGAACAGATATTAATTATCGTTTTAAAAAGCGATACAAGTTTAATAGTAATTTTTCTGCCAGCTATAAAGAAACAGTAAAAAGTGAAAAGACTTTACCCGATTATTTTAAATCGAAAGATTTTAGCATACGTTGGAATCATACACAAGACCCTAAAGCAAATCCAACAAGCAGTTTTAATGCTAATGTTAATTTCAGTTCCAGCTCATATGATGAAATTCACAGTCGAAATATAGAAAATAGAAACAGAAATACAAAAAGTTCAAGCATTTCGTATTCAAAAAAATGGCCGGATTCCCCTTTTAGTCTTAATGCTAACTTCAGAGGCTCACAAAATAGTAATAATAACAGCGTTGATTTAACCTTACCGGTAATAACATTTAATATGAACCGGCAATATCCTTTTCGTAAAAAAAATGCTTCCGGAAAATCCAAATGGTATGAAGATATTGAAGTACAGTATTCCTCAAAGCTAGAAAACAGGGTTAGTACGCTAGATTCTTTGTTATTTACCGAAACAGAATTTTCTGATTTTGAAAATGGATTTCAACATAATATCCCGGTAAGTACCAATTTTAAATTGCTAAAGTATTTTAATTTATCACCTAAACTGGAATATACCGGAATCCTCTATCCAAATTATATTGATCGTTCCTGGGATCCAAATTATTATAATGAAGAGAATGATACCTATGGTAAAGTAATTACAGACACGATTTCCGAGATAAAATATGCTCAATTATTTAATCCTTCCATATCATTAGGTGTCGGGCCCAATATTTATGGCATGTTTATGACAAAAAAACCAGATGCGAAAATTATAGCCCTGCGTCATGTTTTAACCCCTTCAGCAAGTATATCCTATCGTCCAGATTTAGGAGAATTGGTTTCACAATATTATGATACCTATGAGATATTTGAAGGAGGTCGTTTTAAACAAGTTGAATATTCAAAGTTTGATAATGGAATATACCGGCTTCCTTCTGCTCCCGGCCAATATGGAGCAATATCGTTGGGATTGAATAATAATTTAGAGATGAAGGTACGTAGTGATAAGGATTCATCTGAAAATGTAAGGAAGATTAAAATAATTGAAGGTTTAAGACTTTCAACAAGTTATGACATTTTTGCGGATTCGTTAAATTGGAGTTCAATAACCATTAGTGGGCGTACATCATTATTGGATAATAAAATAAAAATTAAATTTGGGGGTGCCGTTGACCCTTATGCGATTAACGAAAACGGAAATGTTTATCATCAATTTGAATGGAATAAAAATGGAAATATCGGCCGTTTAACCAGAGCTTACGTTAACTTAGATTTTTCACTCAATTCTTCTAAAAGCGGTACAAGCCAGAACAACAACAATCCACCTGCAGGCGGACTAAGGGGTGTTGATGGAAACAGTCTTAATGGAAATGATTTTCAAAATATGGATGGTTATCATGATCAAATAATAAATTATGTTGATTTTGATGTTCCATGGAATCTAACCGCAAATTATAAATTTCTTTTTACGAAGCCTAAGCATGAGAAGAAGATTACTCAAACGCTCAGTATATCAGGTGATTTTAGCTTAACACCCAAATGGAAAATCAGCTTCAGAGGGAATTACGATATTACAGAAAGGAAATTATCCACAACTTCGATAAATATTCACCGGGATTTACATTGTTGGGAAATGTCTTTTAACTGGGTTCCTGTAGGACGATTCCAGAGTTATAATTTTCAAATAAATGTTAAGGCCTCCACGTTAAGAGATTTTCTGAAATTTGATAAACGTAAATCATGGTATGATAATTTATAGTTAATGCTCTACCCAGTTTTTTAGTATCTCAATACCATATTCAGTCATGATGGATTCTGGATGAAACTGAACACTACGAATATCATATATCTTGTGTTTAACAGACATAATGTTATTTTCTGAGTCTACGGATGTTACCTCTAATTCAGCAGGGAAATCATTTTTATCCACAATCCAGGAATGATATCTTCCGGAGTTAAATTCAGCCGGAATATTTTTAAAAATATAATCGGATTTTATTATTTGAGTTGCTTTTTGTCTACCATGGCTTACCTCTTTCATATTTAAAAGTTGTGCTCCAAAAAAGTGAGCAATAGCCTGATGTCCAAGGCAAACACCTAAAATAGGTTTATATTCTTTATAAGCGTTGATAATTTGATACATTATTTTTACATCCGAGGGTAAACCAGGCCCGGGGGAAAATACAATTTTGTCAATTTCTTTCAATTCGTCCATATCAATCTGGTTATTTCGTTTAACATACACCTCGGCAGCAAATTGTTCCAGTATATGAACCAGGTTAAAAGTAAAAGAATCAAAATTATCGACAATTAAAATTTTCATGGTAATAATATTTTCCGACAGCATAAAATAAGTTATTTTTACTTGTTTAAACCAATAAAAATTTAATGTTATGAAAAAAATAATTTATACAGAAAATGCACCTAAAGCTATTGGTCCTTATAGTCAGGCAGTTGAAATTAACGGGACATTATATATTTCAGGACAGGTTCCTGTAAACCCGGAAACCGGAGATATCTCCGAAGGTATTAAGGCTCAAACTGAACAGGTAATGAAAAATATTGGTGCTATTTTAGAAGCTGCTGGTTATTCATACGAAAATGTAATAAAATCTACATGTTTATTAAGCGATATGGCAAATTTTAAAGCTATGAATGAAGTATATGGATCGTATTATAAAGAAAATCCTCCTGCGCGTGCTGCTTATGGTGTTGTTCAGTTACCCCTGGGTGCTTTAATTGAGATTGAGACGATTGCCGTTAAGTAGAAGATTATTGTTAAAAGAAGCGGTTAACTGAGAACAGCTAACCGCTTTTTAATGATTATCATAATATTCAATTATTCAGATACTACTTCTAATTCAATATCTACAACAACTTCTTTGTGTAACTTGATGGAAGCTTTGTATTTTCCTACTTCTTTAATCTGGTCTTCAGTAATCGTAATATTTTTACGGTCAATATCAAATCCTTCGGCGTTTAATTTTTCAGCAATTTGAATGGTATTAACCGAACCAAATATTTTACCTGTAGAACTGGTTTTGGCACCAATGGTAAGCGTTTTATTTTCAAGCTTTTTAGCAACTTCGAGGGCCTGATTTTTAATCTTTTCTTCTTTATGCGCTCTTTGTTTTTTATTTTCTTCGTGCATCTTTTTTGCCGAAGTCGTTGCTATAACGGCTAATCCATTAGGTATTAAAAAATTTCTTGCGTAACCGTCTTTAACGTTTACGATATCATCTTTATGGCCAAGTTTATTTACGTCCTCTTTTAGAATTATTTCCATTTTTTATCCTCCGTTTAATATTATTTAAGCATATCTGTTACGTAAGGCAATAGAGCTAAATGTCGAGCTCTTTTTACTGCTTTTGCAACTTTACGTTGATACTTTAACGATGTTCCTGTGATTCTTCGTGGTAAAATTTTACCTTGTTCGTTAACAAATTTTTTCAGAAACTCAGGATCTTTGTAATCGATATACTTAATCTTATTTTTCTTAAACCGGCAATATTTTTTCTTTTTAATTTCAACGGTTGGGGGAGTTAAATATCTAATTTCTGATTGATTTTGTGCCATTGCTTATTCCTCCGATTTTTGTTCTTTTTTACTTCTTTTCTTTTTGCTGTACTCAATAGCGTATTTATCCATCTTGAACGTTAAGAACCGGATAACTCGTTCATCTCTTCGGTACTCCGTTTCAAGTTTCTGGATAAGATCACCTTCGGCTTTAAATTCTATAAGGTAATAGAAACCGGTAGATTTCTTTTGAATTGGATAAGCCAGCTTTTTCAAGCCCCAATATTCTTCGTGCTCAATTTCGGCACCACCATCTTTTAAAATTTTAATAAATTTTTGAACCGTTTCCTTCATCTGGGCTTCAGACAAAACGGGAGTTGTAATGAAAACGGTTTCGTACTGATTCATCATAATTTTTATTTTTTAGTTTTAATTAAATGAGCTGCAAAATTAACATATTTTTTATTTCATGCAAAAAATAATGTAAGTAAATGAACCTAAAAGTGTTTAAAAATTAATCATAAAAAAAGATATTTACAAAGTAATGTTTTTATAAAAATTTTACCTTTGTAGTTTATGTCAACAGAATATCAATTTTATGGAAAACTTTATTGTTTCGGCCCGAAAATACAGACCTTCAACATTTCAATCCGTTGTTGGACAGTCTTCTATTACAACTACTTTAAAAAATGCAATTAAGAATAATCATTTAGCTCAGGCATATTTATTTTGTGGTCCGCGAGGTGTTGGAAAAACAACTTGTGCCCGTATTTTTGCGAAAACAATAAACTGTAAAAATCTTGACGGGAATGTTGAACCTTGTAATGAGTGCGAATCATGTAAAGCATTTAACGATAACAGGTCTTATAATATTCACGAGTTAGATGCAGCATCTAATAATTCGGTTGAAGATATACGACAATTAATCGATCAGGTTCGAATACCCCCTCAGGTTGGAAAATATAGCATTTATATTATTGATGAGGTACATATGTTATCGGCTCAAGCTTTTAATGCTTTTTTGAAAACGCTTGAAGAACCCCCTGCTCATGCAGTATTTATACTTGCTACCACAGAGAAACATAAAATTATTCCAACCATCCTCTCTCGTTGTCAAATATTTGATTTTAACCGGATTAAGGTCGATGATACCGTGCAATATTTAGAATATATTGCTAAAAATGAAAATATAAACTATGAGAATGATGCATTGAATATTATAGCACAAAAAGCCGATGGAGCAATGCGTGATGCTCTATCAATTTTTGATCAGGTGGTTAGTTTCTCCGGAAGTGATATTACCTATCAAAATGTAATCGGGAACTTAAATGTTCTTGATTATGATTATTATTTTAATTTAACGGATGCATTCCTTCAAAATGATATATCAAATGCTTTATTGCTTTTTAATGAAATCTTAGATAAAGGATTTGATGCGCATCATTTTATTAATGGATTAAGCGAGCATTTTAGAAACCTGCTGGTTTCGCGTGATGAATCTACCTTACAATTACTTGAGGTAGGAGCTAATATTCGGAACAGATATCAACAGCAAACCCAAAATTGTCCTCCTGACTTTTTGTTCCATGCCCTTGAGATTTCAAATAAATGTGATGTTTCATACCGGATGAGTAGAAATAAGCGCCTGCACGTTGAATTAACTATCATTGAGTTGTGTAATATAACCCTCGAAAAAAAAAACGCTGAATTAAAAAAATCTGATGCTTCCGACTCTACAACAAACACTAGAAAAAAGGAAAAAAAATCAGCCATAGGTTCTGCGACTAAAAAAGAGGATTCCAAGGATAAATCTCCTAAAAATAAGCAAACAGATACCCCACTACCACCAAATCCGGGAGGGATTTCTTCCTTTTCAATAAAAAAGAAGCTTTTAGATAATCAGGTTGAGAAATCACAAGAAACATCGGGAAAAGAGAACAACATGATTGTTGAAGAACCGGGATTTAATACAACGAATAATTTTACGGAAAAAGAGCTAATTGAAAAGTGGCATGCTTTTTCTAACATGCTTGGAAATAAACCACGTATTTTTAATACCCTTACGTCAAAAGATCCAAAGCTGGAAAAAGATTACGTGGTAAGTTTTGTTATTGACAATAATTTACAAGAACAAAAAATTAATGAAATAAGAAATGAATTATTGGCCTTCTTAAAACGGGAACTCCAAAATTCTGTAATAGATTTAAAACTTATAATTACGGATTTAGAGCAAGATTCAAAAAAGTTGTATACTGCTGAAGATAAATTTAAACATATGCTGTCCAAAAATGAGAATCTTGGCAAACTAAAACAGGAATTTAATTTAGACTTAGAATAGAACAATTGTGCTCTTATTTTGTATTTAAGTAGAGTGAAAATTAAACTAAAAAATATTAAACCTTAAAAATGTACCTTATGTTACCAAAGAAAATTGAAAAAATATTAAACGAACAAATTGAAAAAGAAGGCTACTCTTCTAATTTATATTTAGCTATGGCTTCATGGGCTGACAAAGAAGGCTTTTCAGGAATTGCTAAATGGTTATTTGCACAGGCTGAAGAAGAGCGTATGCATATGATGAAATTTGTAGATTTTATAACAGAAAGAGATGGACATGCAATAATCCCCGCGTTTGAAAAACCACCCGCTGATTTCGAAGGGATAAACAAAATGTTTCACCAGGTGCTTGAACATGAAAAATATATTACCGGAACAATCAATGATATTGTAGCTCTTGCATTTAAAGAGAACGATTTTGCTACCCATAATTGGATTCAATGGTTCGTAACAGAGCAGATTGAAGAAGAATCGTCTGTCCAAACCATCATCGATAAGTTAACCATGTTAGGCGATAAAAATATCTATATTTTTGATCGGGATATTATGAGTCTTAGAGGTTCAGAATAAAAAAAAGTCTTAACTTTGAACGGCACCCCAAAAGTTGGAAACAACATTTGGGGTGTTTATTTTCTTAGATGAATGAAATCCTATCTATTTTACTTCCTTCATTTATCCGGATAATATAAACTGCATTATATAGATGTGTGATATTTATTCGATTATTATTTTGCTTTTCACAATTTTGTTTAAGCATAAAATATTACATTTGTAGATTAAACAAAAACATAAATAAATACATTAAATAATGGCCTTACTTACAAATATTTTAACCAGGTTTTTAGGAAATAAATCAGAAAGGGATATTAGAGAGATTTCTCCAATTGTTGAAAAAATTAAAGCTGAATACGAAAAAATTATACAGATAAGTAATGATGATTTGCGTTCGACAGCTACCGATATACAGCAGGAAATATTAGATTATATTGGGGATGAAAACAAAAACATTACGGATTTTAAAACAAGGGCAGAAAGTGATGAAGTTGATGTTTTAGAAAAAGAAAAAATTTACGATGAGATAGATAAGATTGAGAAGATCATTGACCAGAAGCTTGAAGATAAGATGAGTGAAGTTTTACCCATTGTTTTTGCCATTGTAAAAGAAACTGCGCGTCGTTTTAAAGAAAATGAATATTTAGAAGTTACAGCCAATGATTTTGATCGCAACCTGGGAGCAAAATATGAACATGTAGAGATTAAAGGCGATAAGGCAAGGTATTATAACTCATGGATTGCCGGAGGAAATGAAATCACATGGGATATGGTACATTATGATGTTCAGCTTATTGGTGGAGTTGTGCTGCATCAGGGTAAAATCGCAGAGATGGCCACAGGTGAAGGAAAAACGTTAGTTGCAACTTTACCTGTTTTCCTTAATGCATTAACAGGAAGAGGAGTCCATCTTGTTACAGTAAACGATTATTTGGCTAAACGTGACTCTGAGTGGATGGGGCCTATTTTCGAATTTCATGGATTATCCGTTGATTGTATCGATAAACATGAACCTAATTCTGACTCAAGGAGAAAAGCTTACCTGGCTGATATTACTTATGGTACCAACAACGAGTTTGGATTCGATTATTTGAGAGATAATATGGCCATTAATCCGGAAGACCTGGTACAAAGAAAACACAATTATACCATTGTGGATGAGGTTGACTCGGTCCTGATTGATGATGCACGTACCCCATTAATCATTTCGGGGCCTGTTCCTAAAGGCGATATGCAACTTTTTGATGAGCTTAAACCTAAAGTGGAAACCCTTGTTGAAGCTCAAAGAAAATTAGTGAACCAGATATTAGCCGAAGCCCGTAAAGAACTAAACGATACGAATACAGAGAAAGCAGGTTTTCTTCTCTTACAAGCTTATAAGGGGTTACCTAAAAATAAAGCGTTAATAAAGCTATTATCCGAAGAGGGGAATAAATCCCTGATGCAGAAAACAGAAAATTACTATATGCAGGATAATAGTAAGCATATGCATAAGGTTACCGATGATCTGTTTTTTATTATTGATGAAAAGAGTAATTCCATAGAGATGACCGATAAGGGGATCGACGTTATTACTTCAAAATCCGACGATCCTAAGTTTTTTGTTTTACCTGATATAGGTTCTGAAGTTGCCGAGTTGGAAAAATCTGAAATGAAAGAATCTGAAAAGATTGCTACAAAAGATAAATTGCTTCAGGATTATGCCGTAAAATCTGAAAGAATTCACACCATCAATCAGTTGCTTAAAGCCTATACGCTTTTTGAGAAAGATGTGGAATATGTGGTTATCGATAATAAAGTGAAGATTGTGGATGAGCAAACCGGCCGTATTATGGAAGGTCGTCGTTATTCTGATGGATTACATCAGGCTATAGAAGCCAAGGAAAGGGTTAAGGTTGAAGCAGCAACACAAACTTTTGCTACCATTACATTGCAGAATTATTTCCGTATGTATCATAAATTGGCGGGTATGACTGGTACAGCCGAAACAGAAGCCGGAGAATTTTGGGATATCTATAAACTTGATGTAGTGGTTATACCCACTAATAGACCTATCGTTCGTAACGATTATGATGATTTGGTTTATAAAACCAAACGGGAAAAGTATAATGCTTCAATTGATGAAATTGTTGAATTGGTGAATAATGGTCGCCCGGTACTGGTTGGTACTACATCAGTAGAAATATCAGAGCTTTTAAGCCGAATGCTTAAAATTAAAGGTATCAGGCACAATGTTTTAAATGCAAAATTACACCAGCGTGAGGCTGAAATTGTTGCCGAAGCCGGAAAATCTAAAACTGTAACCATTGCAACAAATATGGCCGGTCGTGGTACCGATATTAAACTTTCTAATGAAGTAAAAGAAGCAGGTGGATTAGCCATTGTAGGTACTGAGCGTCACGAATCCCGACGCGTAGACCGTCAGCTACGGGGTCGTGCCGGACGACAGGGAGATCCGGGTTCGTCTCAGTTTTTTGTGTCGCTCGAAGATGATTTAATGCGCTTGTTTGGTTCAGGAAGAATTGCCGGAATTATGGACCGCCTTGGATTGAAGGAAGGAGAGGTGATTCAGCATTCAATGATTTCAAAATCGATTGAACGTGCTCAGAAAAAAGTAGAAGAAAATAACTTCGGTATTCGTAAGCGATTGCTTGAATACGACGATGTAATGAATTCACAGCGTGAAGTTATTTATAAAAAACGACGGCATGCTTTACATGGCGAACGATTAGGTGTTGATATTGCCAATATGATGTTTGATGTTTGTGAAAATGCAGTCTTCGAATATCAGGAAAATGCTGATTTTGAGGGTTTCAAATTTGAATTACTTCGTACATTCTCTATTGAGCCCCCTTTTGGTGAAGAAGAATTTTTAAAAGAAAATACCGATGTTTTAATCGATAAAGTTTATAAGATAGTACTTGAAACGTATAAAAGAAAAGAGGAAGGTATTGCGAAACAAGCATATCCGGTAATTAAAGATGTATACGAAAAAAGCGGGCAAACCTATGAAAATATTGTTGTACCCATAACGGATGGAGCCAAAACGTTACAAGTTATAACCAACCTGAAAAAGTCATACGAAACAGAAGGACGCGATTTGGTTAAATCGTATCAGAAATCAGCTATTCTTGCACATATCGATGAATCATGGAAGGAGCATTTGCGTGAACTGGATGACTTGAAACAATCGGTACAAGCAGCGACTTATGAGCAAAAAGATCCGTTATTGATTTATAAATTTGAATCATTTGAGTTATTCAAAACAATGATTAATAAAGTTAATCGTGATGTAGTTGCTACCCTGGTTAAAGGGCATATTCCAATTCAGGATCCCGACCAGGTTCGTGAAGCTGAGCGAAGAAGAAAAACAGATTATAGTAAATATCAAACCAGCCGTCCCGACCAGGGAGGAAATGAGCAGGATAATAAAAAACAAAAAGCTCAACCGGTAAGAGTAGAGAAAAAAGTTGGCCGTAATGAGCCATGTCCTTGTGGCAGTGGCAAAAAATATAAAAATTGTCACGGCAGGGCACAAGCTAATGCTTAATCTTTAAAAAGATAGTAGTATTTATTTATGGATAAGGCCTCCGGTTATTTTGGAGGTCTTTTTTTTAATGATGGGTATTATATGTGGCTGTTGTGTGATATGCATGAAAATATAATTCCCCCTTTTTTCCATCAAAATTAAACGTTTGTGATTTAGCCCCCCCACGGGTGGAGTTTGTTTTTAGTATCAGTTTATTATGTCCATTGCTTAAGGGGATACGGCTATATGAAATAGAATAGGGCAGTGTTTGCCAGTTACGGGTATCTGCTTTCTCGGTGATGGTATTTACAATATTTATTATGGTGCCTAATCCTTTGTCTTGTTCGTCGGCAAGCATTTCAAGGGCCTTTTTAGTTGCAAGGCGCATAATGGCATTTGCCATTTCACGAACCATGCGATCTTTTAACGTTTTAAAAGCAATGTCATTAATATCCTGTAATAGCTCTAATCTATAAATCCGTGAATTATTATATATGACTGCATTTTTATAAACCGGAGGGCGTTCTACATATTTAGGAAAAGCTACACGAAAAAAACGTAATTCTTCAAAAGCTCTTTTTTCTTTCGATGATTTATCGCCAATGTAAAGAGGAAAGGATAGGTTATGTTCTTCATTTACCAGGGTTATATATCCTTTTTTTTGATGAGGTAGTTTAACAAAGTTAATGCTGTTTTCAGCTTTATAGGGAGCAAATCCGTTTAACCAAAAAAATATCACTTCGCCGTTTTCTTTAGGCTGATGTTGATACTTCATTTTAAATTTATTTTCATAATAGGCTACTTCTTCAGAAAACCCGGTAAGATAAGCTGTTCGTAACAAATCTTTTTTTAACTGAGAAGGGACAGGAATATTAAAATAATTTGTATAATCTGTTTCATATATCTCCAGTGCATTTCGGTAAGCAATGAATGCATTGTTATAGTCATGATCGATTTCATATATAATACCCATTAAAGTGTGGGCAAAAGCATCCCGTTGATAACGGTTTTTATGGTCTTTGTATTTATCGTTTAGTTGATTTAGTTTTATGTTTATACGCTTGCATTCTACCAGGGCATCATCATATTTATCTAAATTTATATAGTTTAAAGCCATAAAATAATTAACCATTATGGCTTCAAAATCTTCTGGCTGGTATGGTTTAACATTGGGATTGGAAATGAGCGTTAACGCTTCGAGATAATAATTTTTGATATAATCCTCGATAAGGTGTTCGGCTTTAGTAAAGAAGAAGTTACTTTCGTTGTAATGCTGTAAGATCCAAGAAACATAGCCTCTGTTTAAGTAATATAAAAGTTGATTTTTACCTGTTGCTTCTTTTTTATGATTATCTAACCAGCTATCTGCTTTTTGAAAATTTCCATTAACAATATAGTTTTGAAAATCAATATTTTGAGCATAGTAGGTTGCACATCCTGTAATTATTATACAAACGATAGCAATGAAGATAAAATGTTTATATTTTTGCAAAAGAATCTTCATTTAAGCATCAATTAAAATCATTTGTATTTTTAATTTTTGATATATTTTTTGATTTTTTTCTCGCCAATCCAGACAACCTCATTGGTTTCAAGATGTGATAATTCGAGGTTTATTTGATAGTATACAATTTTTTCTTTTTTATACGTGTCGACAATTGAATTAATGGTTCCCTGAAGCATATAATCAGCTCCTAACTCAAGACCCCAGTTTTTGACCGTTTCTGATGATGCAAAATTTTGTTGCTCCATTCTTTCCTGCCGTAATTCATCTCTCTTATTTCCTGCTTGTACTAATCTTGCTGATGCATCTTGAATAATGGCTCTTTCAATATCTTTTATAAATGTATTGGCATCAATATGCTCATGACTTTTATTCCTGATTATCCCTACAATTAATATGGGACGCTTATTGGGATTTTTTGCGTTATAATAGTCAATCCATTTATCATGTAAAAGCTGACCAATCATATCCTGAGCGACCATTCGGGAATCTGAGTCGTTCCAACGCCCACTTAAATCAACAGTTTCTTCGGTTGAGATTCGCTGCACCTGCCTTTTTGGAGTACATCCAAAGAGCATGAATAATAAAGTTATTACAATAAAAATAAAGTATGTTTTTTTCATCCCATGTTAAATTTTAAGTGATAGTTTGTGATACTTATATCAAATTTCAGACCATATAAATGGGTTACTGCTGAATTTTTTTAATGCATTCCGAGATTTTGCTGTTTGTTTCCGCACTAACCGGTACCAGCGGAAGTCTGAGTTTGTTTTTAATAATACCCATATGCGTAAGGGCAGCCTTAACACCCGAAGGATTTCCTTCAATAAATAAATAATTTATCAATTCTATTAACTGGTAATGAACTTGCTGTGCTTCCGGATAATTATTGTTTAAGGCAAGCTGCACCATCGTTGAAAATTCTTTTGGGAAAGCATTCCCTACAACTGATATAACGCCAGATACACCTATAGACATTAAAGGTAATGTAAGGGCATCTTCACCCGAAATCACAATAAAATCTGAAGGTTTATGTTTAAGGATCTCCATCGCCTGCGAAAAGTCTCCTGATGCTTCCTTGATTGCAACAATATTTTTAAAATCGTGTGCCAGACGTAAAGTTGTTTTAGCCTGGATATTTGAACCTGTTCGTCCGGGAACATTGTATAAAATAACAGGGATAGGTGAAGCCTGGGCAATGGTTTTAAAATGTTGGTAAAGCCCTTCCTGGGTTGGTTTATTATAATAAGGTGCAACAGACAGTATCGCATCTATCTGGTTAAAATCTGTATGATGAATTTTGTTAACAATTGATTGGGTATCATTTCCTCCCATGCCTAATACAAGGGGTATACGTTGATTTACTTTTCGTTTGATAAAATTTACCAAATCGTCTTTTTCTTCATCTGTTTGTGTAACCGACTCGCCGGTAGTTCCTAATACAACGAGGTAGCTTACATGGTTTGAAATTAAATACTCAATTAATTTTTCCAGTGCTTCGTAATCAATTTCCAAATTTTCTTTAAATGGTGTAACCATTGCTACACCGGTTCCAGCAAATTTATGATTCATAATTTATTGATTTATGATGGTTAAATAATGCTTTATTTGCTCTATAAGATAATCAATGGTATTATTCTTACCAATATCTATCATTAAATCCTGGTATTGATATTTTTCTGATTGTCTGCCTATTTTAAAGGAAGAGTTGGATAAGCTACCAATGTAATATAAAGGAAAATATTCATTTAGACTTAAATCGATTAAAATATCAAAATCTTGATGGATAAATTGATGAACAATTTCGTCTTTGGGTTTATAAAACCAGTTAAGATTTTTTTTGCAAAAAAAGTTTATCCCTTTACGCATTAATAAATTCTCAGGAATTTTATTCGCTGGAACATAACCCAGTCCAATAACTTTTAAATTATTATCAGCCAGGAATGAGAGGAATTCTTTCACCTTTTTAAATGATTCTTCATCCAGTGAATTGAAAAGAATACCAATGGTTTGGGCTGTGTTGAAGTTGTGTACCCTGGCCACATGTTGTTTTCTTTTCAAATTTTTCTTAAGACTTAACTTCCCAATTGTTTCTTTTATGTTTTCTAAATAATTCACGTTACAAGTATACTTAAAATTTATTCTATTAAATATTATTTTTTCGTTACTCCTGAAACTTCTTCAATCATTTTAAGAAATTCATCTTCGCGTATAAATTGAATATTCAGTTTTTTTGCTTTTTCAAGCTTTTTGGGTCCAATATTTTCTCCTGCTAATAAATAGTTCGTATTTGATGATATTGAGCTGGTATTTTTACCCCCGTTTTTTTCTATCAGTTCCTTAAGTTCATCTCTTGTATGCTTTTCAAAAGTTCCGGAGATAACAATATTTAATCCTTTTAACTTATCACTTTGTTGGTCAACCGATTCATCTTGGATTAGGTTCACACCGGCGTTTTTCAATTTTTCAATAATCTTGATGTTTCGTTCATCTTTAAAATAGTCTATAATACTTTGTGCAATACGCTCCCCAATTTCATCAATAGAAATTAAATCATCGTAAGATGCATTTTTAAGCGCATCAATTGATTTATATTTAGCAGCTATGGTTTTGGCAACCGTTTCGCCAACATACCTTATGCCCAATGCATAAAGCACTCTGTGGAAAGGAACTGTTTTTGAATCTTCGATACTTTGCAATAAATTAGTGGCCGATTTTTCTCCAAATCTCTCCAGTGATAAAACTTCTTCTTTTGTAAGATAAAATAAATCAGCACTATCAGCTATTAATTTTTTATCAACTAAAGCTTCTATGGTTGCTTCTGCACCTCCAATGTCCATGGCCTTGCGGCTTACAAAATGTTCAATTCTGCCTTTAATTTGTGGTGGGCAGCCTGTAGTATTTGGACAATAATGTTTAGCTTCACCTTCTACCCTTATTAACTGAGTGCCACACTCGGGACAATTTTCAATAAAATGGATTGCTTTACTTCCTGCTTTTCGTTTACTTTTATCCACCCCAACAATTTTGGGTATAATGTCACCTCCTTTTTCTACAAACACGGTGTCTTTTTCGTGGATATCGAGTAATTTAATCTGATCAGAATTATGTAATGATGCCCTTTTAACGGTTGTTCCTGCTAAGAATACCGGTTCAAGATTTGCAACCGGAGTAATTGCACCGGTACGACCTACCTGGTACTGAACAGACACTAACTTTGTGGATGCCTGTTCGGCTTTAAACTTGTAGGCTATGGCCCAACGGGGTGACTTGGCTGTATAACCGAGCTTTTCCTGTTGTTGGTAATTGTTAACTTTTATTACTACTCCATCGGTGGCAAAAGGTAATTGATGACGTTCTTTATCCCACCGATTGATATATTCAAAAATTTCATCAGCACCCTTGCATTTTTTAATGTGATCAAATATCTTAAACCCCCATTCGCGAGCTTTTATTAAATTTTCGTAATGCGATATAAAAGGTAAGTTATCGCCTAAAATTGCATAGAAAAAGCAGTCTAGCGGTCGTTTGGCCACGGTAGAAGATTTTTGCAGCTTTAAAGTTCCGGCAGCTGCATTCCTGGGATTGGCAAACAGAGGCTCATTATTTTTTTCCCGTTCATTGTTTATTTTTTCAAAGCCTTTATGGGGCAACAAAATTTCTCCACGAATTACAAATTCATCCGGAAAATCCGAACCGGAAAGTTTTAATGGAATGCTGCGAATGGTTTTTACATTGTTGGTAACATCATCGCCCTTTACTCCGTCGCCGCGGGTAACCGCCTTCGTTAAAAGCCCTTTGTTGTATGATAATCCAATGGCTACTCCATCAAATTTTAATTCGCAGGTAAATTCCGTTTCTTCTCCATTAAGTCCTTTTTGAACTCGTTGGATAAAATCGTTAACTTCTTCGGATGAATAAGTATTCCCTAACGACAACATTGGATATTTGTGTGTTACCTGCTTGAATTCAAGTGCTGTGTCACTTCCAACTCGCTGGGTAGGAGAGTTTGGATCTGAATATTGTGGATATTTTTCTTCTAACTCCTGTAATTCTTTTAATAAATTATCGTATTCAAAATCGCTAATTTCGGGTTGAGCGAGTACATAATACTGGTGGTTATGATGATGTAAGATTTGCCTTAATTTTTCAATACGTGCTTTTGTTTCTTCTTGCGTCATATGTTGAATAAATTTCAGATAAACAAAAATACAAATGTTTTGCTAACATCAAATAATTGTTATTAACACAAATTTTAATATATTAACAAAAAAATTAATAAATCGTATGGTTATGTATCGAGCTTTTTTACTTTTGATGTTCTCTGCTTTTTCGATAATCTCCTTTTCACAGGATATTGAACCTGTTGTTTTAATTGGAGACCGGCCTGATCAAACCGAATCAGCTTACCTTGTTCCTAAAGGGTACTTACAATTTGAAGATGGATTTATGCATGAAACCGTAAACGACCGTATCACCAATATTTCCTATTCATCAATGCTTTTAAGGTATGGATTATTCAATCATTTTGAATTGCGCCTGGGTACCGATTATAATCAAGTTAAATCTTCTGTTTCTGATGATTCAAAAGGTTTTTCCCCTTTATCTGTCGGAGGTAAATTACATGTTACCGAAGAAAAAGACTGGATGCCTCAAATTGCTTTTATTGGCCAGATTGATATTGCAAGTACCGGAGCTGTTGACTTCCGTCAGAAATATCATAGTACAAAGATGTTGTTAACTTTTGGTCATAGTTTGCAAAATAACCTGTCGATAGGTTATAGTATTGCTGTGGAATTCCCTGAAAATGTTAACTATACCATCGGAACCTATACTTTTGTTGCAGGTTATTCAATAAGTGATGAAATTGGAACTTTTATTGAAGTATATGGTGATTTTTCAAAATATATGAATGCTCAAAACAAATTTAACGGAGGAGTAACCTATCTTATCCATCCAAAGCTACAACTTGATTTTGCAGGAGGGTTTGGATTATCGCAATATGCTCCAAATAACTATTTTTCATTTGGACTGATCTATTTATTTAAACCCGTTTAATTTTATACTTTTAGTTAATTTTTAAAATAATTATCTTTATTTATTATCATGAAGAATTTTGTTTCATATACTTCTGCTGTATTTTTATTTTTTGTGGCTTTATTAATTGTTGGATGTACCGATGAGGATAATTTTAAAACAGATGTAGCTACTTTTGGAAATCTTGAATTAGTAGAATCATCCTACTGGAACGGTTCTGATTTTTCCGGTAGTTTTAGCAGTGGGAATAAGATCTTTCATAATCAATATTATCCCGATTGGAATACCTGGAGTGGTTTTGCCTATTCTAAAATGATTAATTATGAGTTTTTTAATGAAGAGAGTGTCTATGCCGTTTATCATGAAAATACAAATAATAATGAAAATTTTTATGCCGTAGCACATCAGTTAGGACAAATCACCATTACTTTTAAGGACAGTATACATAGAGAACAACTCAGATCTGTAAAGCTGGCCAATACAACATATACTGCTTTAGGCATTCTATATGGATATGATTATGCTAAAAAGTTTGGGGGTAAAGATGGCAGCGATCCGGATTGGTTTAAAGTAACGATTAAAGGGATTGGAATGGATGAACAAATTACGGGAACCGTTGACTTTTTTCTTGCTGATTACCGTTTTGCAGATAATAAGGATGATTATATTGTGAATAAATGGGAATATGTTGATTTAACACCTTTAGGAATCGTTAAAAGACTTGAGTTTGAAATGTTCTCCTCTGATGCAGGAACTCCTTTATATTTTTGTTTGGATAACTTAAAAGGTCGTATCCTTTTTGATGAATAATTTATTTTAAATATTGATGAAGGAGTTTCATTAGTTCGTTTGTTTTGATAGGTTTTGCTAGATAATCATTACACCCGGATTTCAAAATCAATTCTTTATCTTCTGGCATAGCAAAAGCTGTTTGTGCAATAATTGGAATATCCGGATTAAAGGTTCTGATTATTTTTGTAGCTTCAATACCATCTAAAACAGGCATTTTAATATCTAAAAGAATTAAATCAATAGCTTTTCTTTTTTTACATATTTCAATAGTTTCTTTCCCATCAGTTGTATGTAGTATATTTAATCCTTTATTTTTGAGCAGCATTTCCAGGTATTTATAATTGCTGATCTCATCTTCAACAATTAATATTGTTTTCCCCTCCCAATGATATTGTTGATTTTGTATGATCTCTTTTGTTTTTTTCTCTACAGGCTGATTATTAATATCTAAAGGCAAGGTAAAGTAAAATGTAGAGCCTTTGTTAACCTCCGAATTTAATCGGATATTTCCTCCAAGTTTTTTTACAATATTTTTTGTGATGGTTAATCCTAACCCTGTTCCCCGATAAATTTTTGATTTGCTGGATTCTAATTTATTAAAACGCTCAAAAATTTGATTTTGTTTATCTTGGGGTATTCCAATTCCTGTATCGGTAACATAAAATTTTACCAGTTTTTCCTCCTTTAATATTTCATATCCGAATCTGACAAAACCTTGATCAGTATATTTAAAAGCATTATCCAATAAGTTGGTCATAATTTGTTTTAGCCTGAAAAGATCGGTACTTAATATAAAGTTATTTTTATAATGGGTTTTATCCCATTTAATTTCTAAATGATCTTTATTTATTTTTCTCCTGAATTCACTATATGTAATATCCAGCTCCTTCATTAACTTATTAACATTCATGTCTTTTTTAACGACTGAAAACTCACTAGCCTCTATTTTTGCCAGATCGATAATATCATCAATTAAATAGAGCAGCGTATTGCAATTATTATTAATGTGTTTAACAAGTTCTTCACGGTCATCAGAACTTGTATCCGTATCGACTAATAAATCCGAAAAACCAACAATAGCATTCATGGGTGTTCGTATTTCGTGAGACATGTTGGCTAAGAATGCAGATTTTAAACGGTCTGACTCTTCTGCCTTTTCTTTGGCTTCTTTTAGTTCAATTTCTGATTTATGTCTTTCGGTAATATCGCGGCAAATACCTACTATTCCAAGGGTATTTCCGTCATCATCAACAAAGGGTATTTTTACAGTATCTAATAGCAAAAGTTCACCCTTTGCATTTTTTTCCCATGATTCTATTCTTACAGGTTCATTGGACTCAATAATCTTTTGATCGGTAGAATAAAAGAAACCAGCCTGATGTTCTGAAAAGATTTCAAAATCTTGTTTCCCTATGATTTCATCTTTCGTTTTATTATTGAACTTGCAAAAAGCATCATTACAACCAATATAAATATTTTTTTTATTCTTATAAAAAATTAAGTCAGGGATTGAATTTATCATTGAATTCATCAATGATTTTTCATGAATAAGTTGAAGCTCTGCTTTTTTTCGTTCACTTAATTCTTTTTGTAATTCATTGGTTTTAAGGGCAACCTGTTTTTTGAGAGATGCTGACCAGATAAGGATAACTCCCAGTATTATCAAAAATGGTATAAGAATCCAGATTATCGTTTTTAATACCTCTGATTTTAAATTTTTTTCATCAAACGCACTAAACCATTTTTCATAAATCCGGTCAAATTCGCCGGTAGCTTTTACAATCTTTAATCCTTCGTTTATTTGTTGTAATAATTGCGGATTATCTTTTTTTATTGCAAAGCACAATTCCTGGGGGTGTACAGAAGAACCTACAAATTTTAGATTTTTTAAATTGTATTCGTTAATGGCAAATTGCCCCTGCACTTTATTAATTAATGCACAATCATATTCCCCGGCTGATAAGAGCCTTAATGCCGTTTGATAATTCCTTACGGGAATAATTAATGAGGTAATATTATTTGAAATGAGGTAGTCGTGCATGATATCACCCTTTACAACAATCACCTTCTTATTCTTAATGTTATCAAATGAAATTATTTCACTCTCATTACGAACAAAAACGGCATGTGTAATATAAATATAGGGGGTAGAGAAATTTACATTGTGCTCTCTTTCTTCTGAATAAGACATGGCCACTAAACCATCAATCTTACCGGCTTCTAATTCAGCCCTCACTTGATTCCAGGGGGCCAGTTCAATTTTAACATGAAACCCCATGGTTTTACCAATTGACTTTAGCAGGTCTACACTAAAGCCAATAGGTACATTATTATCATCAAGGAGTTGATAGGGAGGATAATCATAATTTCCTTTAAAGAAAATTGTATCTGCTTGAGTAAATTCAGCGGATAAAATATCACATAAAAAAGAAAAGATTAAAATTAAAAATATCGTTATCTTTTTTGTCATAAGAAGCTGATATGACTTGTTATAAAAATTAAATTATTATACGTAAATATTCATATAAGGTTTTTTTAAGCAGGGTTGCTTTATAAATTATGAATTAAACATGGGGAAATATCTTAGATAAGTATATTTTTGTATTCATATTTAATCCCAGTTATCTCAGACCATGAAAAAATGCCTTACTCTTTTTATATTTTTTATATTCATTTCCTGTCAGTCAGGACAAAAGAAAAATAATTTTGAAGAACAAAAAGTTCATTCTGCAGATATAAAATATGCACAAGGATTTTCTATAGAATACTACGACCATTATAAATTACTTACGATTTATAATCCGTGGCAGGGAGCAAAAGAAATTAAATATCAATATGCAATTATTACAGATAAGAAAAATGCTGGTCTGGTCCCTGCCCGGTTTAAAAAAATCGTTGCTCCATTGAAGAAAATTATTTGTTTGTCTACTTCCCATATTGCTTTTCTGGATGTTTTGAATGAAGCTGAATCGATTGTGGGAGTTTCGGGAACAAATTTTGTTAATAATCAGGTACTTCAGGAAAAAATATCAAGGGATGAAATTGCAGATGTAGGGTATGAAAATCATTTAAATTATGAACTTATAGCCGGCATAAATCCTGAAATTGTAATTACCTACGGAATTGGAAGCGAAGTATCAGGTTATAATCAAAAGCTGAATGATCTAGGTGTTGAAACCATGATTATTCCTGAATATTTGGAAACGCATCCACTGGGTAAATTAGAATGGATAAAATTTATCGCTGCTTTATATGATAAAGAAGATGAAGCAGAAACCTATTTTCAACTGGTTGAAAATGAATACAATCACTTAGTAGAACTTGTTTCGACAACTAAAAAAAAACCAAAAGTTTTATTTGGATTACCATGGAAAGATACCTGGTATGTGCCCGGGGGCAATTCTTTTCTTGCTAAAATGGTTGATGACGCTGGAGGTGATTATATATGGAGTGAAAATAACTCGCGTGAAAGTATTCCCCTCGATATTGAAAATGTATTTGTTAAGGCTAATCATGCTGAGGTATGGCTAAACACCGGAACCATAAAGCATAAACAAGAAGTATTGAAAGTGGATGATCGCTTTAAAGATTTTAATCCTTTTAAAAACAGCCGGATTTATAATAATAATCAACAGGAAAATAGGTGGGGCGGTAATGATTATTGGGAAAAGGGAACCGTAGAACCGCACATCATCTTGAAAGATTTAATTAAAATTTTTCATCCTGAGCTACTCCCAAATCATTCGCTGGTTTATTATCGATCTATTGACTAACAAAGTTGGAAATTCAATAAATTTACATTTCTTTTGATTTTCAAATTTAATCATCAGGAAAGATTGGATTATACAAGCCGAAATATCATTTTGTGGATTATTTTAAGCTTATTGCTTGTTCTATTGTTTATTGCCGATATATTTACCGGTTCGGTAAATATACCTGTTGATGAAGTATGGCGAATTATTACCGGTCAATCAACTGACCATCCGGAATATTTAACCATCATCTACCGGTTTCGTTTGCCAAAAGCTTTAACAGCCGTGTTTGCCGGATTTGCATTGTCAGTCAGCGGACTACAGATGCAAACCGTTTTTAAAAATCCTCTGGCCGGTCCTTATGTATTAGGAATAAGCGCTGGCGCTAGTTTAGGGGTGGCTGTCGTAATCATGGGAATTTCATCTTTTGCTTTGGTTAGCCAGTTAGGTGTTATTGGAAACTGGATTATCGTTATTGCCGCATGGATTGGATCCGGATTAATTCTTTTTCTGATTTTAATGGTTTCGGTAAGGGTAAAGGATATTATGACTATTCTGATTTTGGGAATAATGTTTGGTAGTGCAACAACAGCTATAGTCAATATTTTGCAATATTTTAGCAACGAATCGATGCTTAAAGCTTTTGTGGTATGGACCATGGGTAGTTTGGGAGGCGTATCTATTTCGCAGCTTAAAGTTTTAATTCCGGGAATATTCCTGGGTTTAGTCATCTCATTTCTATCAGTAAAAATATTAAATGCTATGCTTGTGGGGGAGAATTACGCCAAAAGTATGGGTTTAAATGTGGGGTTATCCCGGTTTTTAATATTTTTCAGTACCAGTTTACTGGCTGGCAGTATAACTGCTTTTTGTGGACCCATAGGATTTATTGGTATAGCTGTTCCGCATATTGCACGGATGATTTTCAAAACCGCAAATCATCAGATATTGCTCCCGGGGACGTTAATCTTAGGGGGAATAATTTTGCTTTTTAGTGATATTATTTCTCAAATCCCGGGTAAAGAAAATACGGTTCCCATTAATTCAATTACGGCACTGGTTGGTATTCCTATCGTAATATGGATAATTATTCGTAATAAAAAATTATCAAATTTAGGGTAATTTATGGTCAAAGATGATAGCATATTAACATTACA
>Ga0102926_1000034_pt1 | contig 60100 bp, 42 predicted proteins | sample SalPonR1_A_D2_MG_FD_78173 | JGI IMG/M metagenome (GOLD analysis project Ga0102926, IMG submission 78173) | Salt pond soil microbial communities from South San Francisco under conditions of wetland restoration - Salt Pond MetaG R1_A_D2_MG | ecosystem: Environmental > Aquatic > Marine > Intertidal...
CCCGAGTTTCTCGAGTAAGCGGGCCAGTTCCTCATGGCCTGCGCTGCCGGGGTGTTCCTTTACAAGCTGGCGGTAGGTAACGACCGCTTCCTCGCTCTTGCCCTGCTGAAAGAGGCTGAATCCCATGGCGTTCAGGAGTTCGACGTTATCCGGCTCGACCACTAGAGGTGTCGACTGCCCCTGTTCGTCTAAATGTCTCGTGACTACCCGCAGCTGAATCGGGCACGGCGGGAGTTCTTTGCGGCGAGAGGGGTTGATCCAGTGCCGGCCAGCACGGGTATCTGTGGGGGTCCGGTTCCCGAAGCCCACGATCTTTGCCTTGGCATCTACGCTGTGAAACAGCGGCGCCCACTTCAGCGGCGGGTCATGACCTCACCCACGCTGAACGAAGCGGGGGAATACGGTGCTGACTTCGTGCGTGGGATGAGAGTGGAGGAGATGAACAAAGTGGCACTTCTGGTCTCGGGAACCGCGAGTATCGACGAGGCCGGGCGCACCGCGCATCCCGGAAATTTCGAGGCCCAGGCTGACCGTATGCTCGTGAATGTTGCCGCGCTGCTCGCCGGGCAGGGGGCTGGCTTTGCGGACGTGGTCTCTGCCGTTACCTATCTGAAGTACCCATTAGATGCCCTGCGCCTGCGGGAGAAGTTCCGCGAGGCAGGCTACCATGGCTTCCCCAATTCGTTCGTCGCAGCGCCGGTCTGTCGGTCAGACCTCCTGTGCGAAACGGAAGCGCTTGCGGTCCTGCCACGGAGCACGCCTGCAAAAGGTCTTTGAGGGCCGGTATCTCGAGGGCTATGGCGTCGGCATGCGCGGTGGCCTGGCGAGGGCGAGGAGCGATCATCAGCTCTTTTCAATCATCAGGTAGAGCACATACAAAAAAGGCACCGTTGACGCGATGCCGATCAGGTTCCAGTACCCGCAAAGCTGCCAGTAGGATTGGGGGATTGTGCCGGTAACGGCGAAGTCGCGTGCCTGTCGGGCCTGCAGGATCTGCAACGGTACCAGAACGAACAGCCAGACAAGCCCGACGGCGTAGAACCAGATCTGGCTCCAGAGCAGCCAGCCGGTCCCGAAGGGATCGATACGGGCGACAGCGGTCATTCCGTAACCGCCGATCATGACGAGCGCTGCGCCACCAGCGGTGAAGACCCAGTCGGTCCAGGTCACGATACGCTGTGCGAAAGCGAGCACCACCGGGTCGCGCGTAGTGTCTGCGTGGAATTTCCAGATGAACGTGATCGTCACGTTGCCAACCAGCAGGACGACACCGAGGATGTGAATAATCTTGAACAGGGAGTAGGTCATGACGTTTTGATGTGCCACGGCGTCAAAAGAATCGTGTTAACTGTCGTGCCATCGTTGCTAACGCATGGCCCACTAGCCTCCATCGGCCCTGCAATCCAGGCCAAGATTTGACTGAATGATAACCTCATCCAGTGCATCCGTGCGACCATCCAGGTTCAGGTCGTAGACGCTGGAGAGACCCGCTCCGCTGGCGTAGCTTTCCCATTGTCGCAGGTCCTCTTCGTCAACCACGCCGTCGATGTTGCCATCGCCAGGGCAGTCGACGACGCTGGCGCGGAGCACTGCAAGCAGGTCTTGCAATTCCGCGTAGGCGGATTGCTGCCCCGCCGACAGTGCATCCAGTGGCAGCTCGTCGCCTTTCCTGTCGAGCCATGGGGTGTCCAGCGGCTGGTCTATCTCGAACAGCTCCAGCTGTTTGCTGTCGACGCAGGGCCCGGAGCTGCAGTCCTTGAAGGTATTCTCTACCAGTTTGAAGGTATCGTTGCGTACCGCGATGGAAACCAGGGGTAGTATCTCGAAGGCGTCGCCGCCATTACGCGTCACGAAGTCCAGCACCTGGGAGCAGTACTCAAACCCCGGCTCGGGCGCCGAAATGCCGTTAACCATCGCATTGTTGTCTTTCCCCCACCAGACACTGTTGTTGTCTTCACAGATGCTGCGCACGTTGGGTATCTGGGTGCAGCTGTTGATCACGCAGGGACCGTTGACCTCACCATCTGCCTGCAGGCTGAGGCCGACTTCGGTGTAATTCCAGTCGCGGATGGCCGGGTGCTCCGGGTTGGTCAGGTATGGCAGCATGGAGACGGCGTCCAGCGTCCGTGGCACCGCTGCCTGTACGTCGTCGACACCGGCAATCTCGGCAAAAAGGGCGAACAGATCGACTGCGTTTACCATCGAACGCACCTGGCGGTCGGGGGTGTCCACAAGCGGACCGCTGACAATCAATGGGACCCAGACGCCGGTCTGGTAGGCAGAGCCCTTGGAGCGGGTGAGGTCGAAGGGCAGTTTCACGGTATAGCCCAGCGAACCATTGTCGCCGAGAACCACGACCATGGTGTTGGTCGACTCGGGCGCATACAAGAGGCTGCCCCGTTGATCACGGGTGGCAAGGCCGATTTCCACCAGCAGCCTGCCGATCTCAAGATCCAGCGATTCCACCATCAGGTTGGACAGTTCTCGCTGCGCCAGAAGGTTCGAACAATCGAGGTTCGTGGCGGCGATGCTGGCCGGGGATGCCGGGTCAACCGGCGGTGGCACCAGTGGCGTGTGGATGGAGGCGAAGCTGACGGTGGCCATCCACGCCTGGTCCGCGGCGCGCGAGTTGATCCACTCGGCGGCGGCATCAACAGCGAAACTCGCGCGGAACTGACGCGCTCTCGGGTCGGTGGTCGGCAGGTTCTCCACCGAGCCGTCGGCACGGTTATAGGTCACCGGTGATACCGAGTGGGCGTTCATGCGGCTGAAGTCAAGCCGCTCCGGCACGACGCTCTGGCAGCTGGTATTCGGGTCGAACAGACCACCCGCATCGCGACAGCTGCGACCGGGTGCGACGACATCGCCCCCGTGTTCGGAGCAGCTGCCGTCAGCCAGATAGCAGGCGCCGGCATCGGCGCCGTTGGCCAGATCGCCTCCCGGCACAAAGCCGCAACTGTAGGTGCCAGGCGGGGCGATGCCGCCTGCCGTGGTATCGATCGAGGTCGGATCGCCGGTTTCCTCCAGCCAGCCTGCAAAGTAGTCCCAGCCCAGGTCGTGGACCAGTGCGTCGCCGGCGGGGTAGTTGCCCTGCAAAGCGATATGAAACTTGCCGATGAGTGCGCTCTCGTAACCCTGGCCGGCCAGAAGCCTGGGGATAGTCATGGCGTAAGGCGAGGTCATGGAGTTGGCAAGGTCGTTCGGGCCCAGCGCCGCCTTGACGTTGGTGCGCAGGGGGAACCTTCCCTCAAACATGGCGGCGCGCGTCACCGAGCAGGCGGGCATGGCCCAGGTGTCCGAAAAGCTGACGCCGGCGCTGGCGAGCTCGCCGATCGCGGGTGTTGCGGGCGCAGTGGCGCCGCCAAAACCGAAAATCTCCATCTGATCCATGCCGACGTCGTCGAGAACCACGAACAGAATATTGGGTCCTGCCGTCGCGACGGGGTCGGGGTCAGGTGGCAATGCGGGGGATGAGTCGTTGTCAGAACAGCCAGCGACCATCAGGGTAGCAATGCCCAGGAGACATCCCATCGAAAAACGGATTAGCGTGTGGCCGTGCATGGCGTGCTCCAGGTCGACGGGGTGCGCGAGCTTAACAGTAAGCCTGTTCTCCGGTTACTCATTTCTCCCCTCGCAGCAGAAACTGTACAAAGTCATGGACGCGCGACAGCGGATGGGATACAAGCTTAACCCCGCAGTCGGACATCAAGAGCAATAATGCCCGTTCGACGTTTGCGGTAACTGCATGACGACAAGAGGGGAGAGGGAAGAATGCCTTTTGGGAAGAGGGGGGCGGGTGCTTGCGGATATCGTTTACGCAAGGCCATCCTGGCACTACTGCCAGCGCTGTCAGTTGCCGTGGGCGCCGCGGAGTCCATCGAACATCAGTATCCGAAAGCCGATGCCTACCTCGGCGAGGCGATCCAGACCGACGAGTGGCATTCCGCGCAGCGACTGATCGATACGCTGGAAGATAAAATCAGAAGTACCTATGGTCCCGGTGGTGCACGCCGCGATGCACACCCGAAAGCGCACGGCTGTGTCGCTGCAGACTTTGCGATCAACGATGATCTCCCGCCGGGTCTTGCCCATGGCGTTTTTCAGCCCGGGGCAACCTATCGTGCAAAAATCCGCTTCTCTAACGGCTCACCCAACGCCACGGGTGATGACATCACGGGTGACACCCGCGGCATGGCCATCAAGCTGTATGACGTCCCCGGCGAGAAGCTTTTTACGTCTGCAGGCCGTGCCGATCAGCAGGACTTCATCCTGATCAGCAGTCCGGTGTTTTTCATCAACGATGCTGATGACTATGCCAGCTTCTTTGAGCGCGTCGATAGCGACAGCGTACTGAAGATGCTGAAAATTCCCTTCCTGCTCGGCTGGCAGGGTTCGTGGAATGCCTACAGGATGCTGTCCCAGACCATCGCCAATCCGCTGGAGACCCGCTACTGGTCGGTGGTGCCCTACCAGCTTGGGCTCGGACAGTCGCGCCGTGCTGTCAAGTATTCAGTGCGGGCCTGTAGCGACGGCAGTAGCACCATTCCCGATGACCCGGAAAGCAATTATCTGCGTGCCGCCATGGTCAGGACACTGGACGCCGGTCCCGCCTGCATGGAGTTCATGATTCAGCCGCGCACCGCGGAGATGAGTGTTGAGGATTCGATCAGCCGCTGGTCGGAAGATGAGGCGCCGTTTCAGCCGGTGGCGAAGCTCACGATACACCAGCAGGTCTTCGATACGGCGGACCAGAACAGCGCTTGTGAAAACGAGTCCTACAATCCCTGGCAGGCCCTTCCCGAGCACAAGCCACTGGGCGCTGTCAGCCGGATCCGTCGCGTGGTCTACGAGGCAATAAGCGATTTACGCCACGAGATGAACGGTGTCGAATAAGTTTTTCTGCTGGAGTTTCGAATGAAGTTGATACGCATATTCGCACTGTCTGCTGTGGCAGTGGTGATAGTTGGTGGTGGCTGGCTGTACTGGTCTGTCGAGGAGGCAGGGCGAGACAAGACCGGGATTGAGCTGACTGCCCCTGCGTCGCGCGCGTCCATGGTCCCGGTGCAGGCGGACTGGGCCGCAGAGCAACAGGCTCGCAGCGACGCCAAGACCTCGTACATCCGTGCTCACCAGGAAGCCTATGACTGGTTTACGCTGTTTCCTTTCAGCAAGTCAGATGGCACACCGCTGCTGATTCTCAAGGTGCTTCCGAATCTTGCGCCCGACATCTGGGGCGAGGGCGAGGACTTCCTGTCGGGGGTCGGTCTGTTCCACGACGAGCGTGTAGACAGCGCGATACTCCCGACCGGTGTTGGCTTCACCGGACTCACCCGGGAAGACGCGAATTCCGACATAGACTACACGTCGTTCACCTGTGCTGCCTGCCACATCGGGCGAGTGCGCGCGGACGATGGCCAGGTCCACTACATCGATGGTGGCATCAATGCCGAATTCAATATCAACCTGTATTTCGTCAGGCTGAGCCAGACCCTGGCGCAGCTGTACGGTTCGGAGCAGGATCCCGCCAAACGGCTTGAGCGCGTGACAGACAGCATTGTGCAGGCGGTCGATACCGCCGCGGCCGCGTCGCCCACCTACTTTTACGCAAACCATCGCTACGGCGACCGCACTTTCGATGCCGCTTACGAGGCGCAGCAGATCGCGCTGTTCAAGCAGAACGCAGGTACCCACGTCGGCGCATTCGTTGATTACACCGAGGGCTTTGTCGCGGCGTTCAGCCATTATCTGGACAAGACCTACGAGGGCTACCAGGAGCAGATGCTCGCTGGTTTGCCGGGCATGGCTGATGCTACCGGCGTAAGCGCCTCCCATGGCTACGAGAGCATGGCCACCAGCAGGCTGGGCACACTGATCGGCGAAAGCGTACTGCCATCATCTCCCGGTTTGACCGATTTCATGGCCGTATGGGAGCAGGAGAGTCGCACTGCGGAATGGGACCCTACCGGACAACAGCTGATCAATGGCGGCGGCCAGTATAACGGCAACATCCCTGTGCCGATTTTTCGGAACCTGGCGGCATCCATGACCATGGGCCTTGCAGACACTGATGTCCGTGTGGCTGCCTTCAGTGCTGAGCTTCTCGACGGTCTGCCTGCTACAGTCTGGCCTTTCCCGGTGGATGTGGCGCTAGCAAGACGCGGAGCGGAATTGTTCGAGCGCAACTGCGAGGCCTGCCATCAGCCGAATAACGGCCGTGTCTATGACGAGCTGGGAACGAGCATGGCTCGAGCAGGTGTTATCAATACCCTGCTGATGGAAGGCGCGCGGGCAGAATACACCGGCACCTGTTCGCCACAGACCACAGTGGAGATGTACGGTCGCCAGGTGAAGCCCTGTGCGGAATTCAAGGGCGTGCCATTGGACAATATGGAACACGTGGTCATGCGTCCTCTGGATGATCAGCGCGGCTATAACGCCCTGCCGCTGAAAGGTCTTTGGGCACTCGCACCCTACCTGCACAACGGCTCGGTACCCACCCTGTACCATCTGCTAATACCCTCCGAGCGGCCGGCAGGCTTTATCAAGAGCCGCCTCGATTATGATCAGGAGAAAGTCGGCTTTGCCTGGCAGGATGACGGAACGCCCGGCGGTTATCGGTTCGATACCGTCGCATTCCACGCGGTCAGCAACAAGGGACATGACCGCGATGTGACTCTGGATGGGGTCACGTACAAGCTTGCCTGGGAAGATGATCGCGACGGTGCCGCGGCATTGATCGAATACCTGAAGACACTTTGACATGGCTATGACAACATTCCTGGAGACCTTGATGCCTTATTCACGATTTTTGCAACCGCTGGCGCTTTGCCTTGCCGTCCAGGGCCTGTCTTCAGCGGCGCTGGCGCAGCCGCAGTCCCACCCTCAATACAACACGGTGTATGGCGATAACCTGATGATGCTCGATCAGGGCTGGGATGATGAAGAGCGCGATCGCTTTTATCATGAACCACAGGGTTCCCCGATCATGCCCTACGACTGGTTCCTGATACTCGAGCAGGCGGGAAGCACGGATCTGTTTCGCTCGAATGATCATCTGCAGAGCTTTGGCCTCATTACGGCTGCGGCGCCCAGTGCACGCAACCCCGCAGCCCTGCCGATCGGTCTCACGAAAGACCTCGGTCTCTATCCGAACGAGTACAAGCTCGGCATGAACTGCGGTGCCTGTCATACCTCCGAAGTGAGTTATCAGGGCAAGCAGGTACTTATCGATGGTGGCGCCGCGCACTTTGATTTCTGGTCTTTCATGGCGGCGCTGGATGCCGCGCTACTTCAAACCTGGGAAGACGATGACAAGTTCAAACGCTTCGCGGATCAGCTGCTCGAGGGCGATAGCGATGAGGACACGGCAGACCAGCTGCGCGCCCGCTTGCGCGGTGTGCTGAGAGAAAGACAGGACTGGTCTCTCCGCAACGCCACGCATGTCGTGCCGGGCCCGGGACGGGTCGACGCCCTCAACGTGATCCTGAACCAGGTTACCGCCATGATGCTGAACCGGCCCGACAATGCCCGGCCTTCGGATGCACCGGTGAGCTATCCTTTCGTCTGGGACGCGCCCTATCTCGATTACGTTCAGTACAACGCGGTGGTGCCTAATGAGGGCCCAGGAGCCATAGGACGGAACGTCGGCCAGGTTCTGGGGGTCTTTGGCGAGGTCTCCATGGTGCCCTCGACGTTGCCGCCGGGATACGCCTCGTCTGTCCGCACGGATCATCTGCTCATTCTGGAAAGCGCTCTGGAAACGCTGGTTTCACCCACCTGGGAGGAAATGGCGGAGAAGGGCATACTGCCGCCATTGGACAGGGCTGAGGTTGCCAAGGGTAAAGTCGTCTACGACAAGACATGCAGTGACTGCCACCAGGTGATTGATCGTCGCGACCGCGGCGAGCTTGCCAGCATCAAGGTCAGGACACTGGCCCTGTCAGATATCGGCACGGACCCGGTGGCCTCGCTGAACTTCACGGATCGTGAAGTGGAGACCGGGCCGTTGCTGGGGCGCAAGACCGACTTCCTTGAGGGTGAGCCGCTGTGCGAGCGTACTCACGCGGACCAGATCCTCGCGCACGTGACGGTGGGTACGATGATGCACGACCTGGGCGTCACCGGGGGGCCTATCCTTGGCACGCTTGGCAGCAGTCTGATGAGCGATGCCGCGGGTGCAATGAAGAGCCTGTTCGACCACGCGCTTCATGGCAGCCACAAGCAGGAGTCGGATCAGGACGTGATCGCCCGCCTGGCTGCGGCCGGAAAGAGTGAGGCGGAAATTGCGGCGACGCTTGCCGAGCGCAGTGGGGACAGGACAGCGCTGTATACCCTGCTGGTAGAAGACGGCATGGACCGTCACGGGGAAAACCGACACTGCCTCGAGGTGCTGGAACACGCGGTCTATCGTTCGCGCCCCCTGAACGGCGTCTGGGCGACCGGTCCCTTCCTGCACAACGGATCGGTACCCAGTATTGCAGATCTGCTACTGCCCGCGGAGAAGCGTCCTGCAACGTTCCAGGTGGGGTCGCGGGAACTCGATCCGGTTCGCGTGGGCTTTGAGAACGCGGAACGGCCGGGCACCATGGTGTATGACACCCGAATAAAGGGGAACAGCAACGCCGGTCATGTTTACGGCATCAGCCTTTCGGAGAGGGACAAGGCCGCACTGCTGGAGTTCATCAAGACGCTTTGACTTGTGGCCGGATTGCACTGAGTGGCCGCCCGCCTGTCGGTCGGGCGGCGAACCCGGGGAAATTCAGAACAGCAGCCGCGCAAAAACCTTCACGGTATTGGTGTGCTGCTGATGATCTGGCTCGTTGCGACTGAGCGTCGCACCTAGCGCGATGAATCGTGTCAGGTAGTGCGTCAGCCCAAGGGTATAGTCCGTACCCTTGGTTTCACCACCGGTGACATCCACTCCAGCCACGAGACTGCTCGCCAGTGTGAAGTGATACTCACCCTGAATGCCGAGGCTGTTACTGGTGCCGGCGTCGGCATCGATGTGTTGATAGTCAAGGTCGAGTGTCAGGGACGTATTGGCCGTGGGATGCCGCGAAACGTTCTTGTAGGCGAGTCCCCAGATGTGGCTGGAACTGTCGGACAGGCCGTCAATGCTGTCGTCCGTGCGTCCGATGTTCGCCACGATCGTCGATGTGTCATCAAGGTAGCGCCCGAAAGTCAGTGACCGGGTCTCCTGTTCTGACAGGCCGGCAAGCCTGAATCGGCTGTACGTTGCACCCACCAGCCAATGCGACTTCATGATGTACTGAAGGTCAACGAGCGCCGCATCACCGTCGGTCTGGCCATTGACGCCGAAGTCTGCATCAACGTCGGCCCAGGCCATTGTCAGGCTTGAGGCGCGTTCAAGAAACGCAGCCTGGTTATGAGGTAGCGAACCGTGATTGACCTCCTGCAGAAACGCCGTACCCACCACCGTCGCAGTATCCGTGTTTTGCACACCACTCTGACGGGCACGGGAATAATCGGTCTCGATGACGCCCGAGTGGCTGATGGAGGTCTGTGCTTCAACGTGGAGGGCAAGCAGACTGCCGAGTAATGACAGCAGCAAACGGGGGTTTCCGGTCATTACTTTCTCCTGGTGCAGCTTGTCGGGTTATGGGTATTGCTGCAGGCGGCGATAGTACGCCGTTTCTGGCAGGGGCGATATATGCCGGTGTGAAAGGCGGGTGAGGGTTGGCGCTATGCAACCAGACAGCGCGGTCTTTATTGGGTAGAGCAACATCCCCCGATCTCGCAGGAGACCGGGGTCAGTGTCGAGGCCCACTAGTGGCCTGCTAGATCGGGTCGCCCGGCAGTAACTGCAGCGCCTCGGGAACCGCATACCCGGGATGCTGCTGCCAGCGGCGTATGTCAGCGGCGACCGACGCCAGATGGGCGTTGGTGTCCTGCTCGTCCTCGAGTCGCGAGGCCAGGGTATCCAGGCGATCAGCCAGCACGGCTTTTACTGCACCGGAGCTGTCATTTCCCTGCGCCTGGCGCATCATCTCATTCACGGTGACTCGCTGTACGACCTTCAGAACCTCTTGTGGATACTGGCCGGACGGCTTGTTGGCACCCCAGGTGAAGTCGATCAGGCGGTCGATCACCTCCTCGAGATCCGGGTAATCGCCCATGCTGCCGTAGGCGACCAGGCGAGCCATCCGGGCCGGGTGCAGAATCTGTTTGACCGACAGGCTGGCTGCGGCTTCTGCAGTGCCGAGGGGGTCAAACAGCAGCTCAGTGCGCCCGGGGAACTGTTCACCCTGCCCATAGCGATAGGCCGGCGGCGGAATTAGCGCAACGATATCCTGCGGCAGGGTGAGAAACCCGGGGCTCAGTGTTGAGAGAAGTGTTTCCAGCGCATCGCGCTGTTCCTCACCATCAATGATGGTAAAGGGTGTTTGTCCGTCGCCCCGAACCGCGTAGCGGTAGTCGGCTCCGCCGAGACTCTGCGCTGCCGCGTTCAGCTGAAAGCGGTGATGCATGTAGAGTGGCAGCAGTACCTCTTCCAGGGAAGATAGCGGTTCGCCATTGCGGATAACGGATTGTCCAAATTTCTCCAGCCCGATGCGACGTACCTCGATTTCATGCTTAAGGTGGTCCACCAGATTTTCCCCGTTGTCCCAGACGCTGGCATACTGATGGCCTGCACCGACAAAGTTATTGTTGGTGTGAGCCATGAAGAGCAGCCCGCGATCCAGGCTTTCCTGCACGATCTTCGCCAGTTCTTCCGCTTCGTTACTGTTCGGGGAGAACTGTCCATAGGAGTAGCGGACCGCCAGTTTGTCGTATTCGCCGATGCGCTGGACATAGGCAGTGGAGAGATCCAGCTCGCCGGCCTCGGTAATTTCCACCCGAGGGGCCGGGTAGTCCATCACACTTTCCCTGCCGTAGGTGCTGGCAATGTAGTTGTGAGGGAAGCCGATGGCGTGCCCTACTTCATGCGCAGACAGCTGTCTGACCCGGTCGAGCGCCATGTTTACGGAGGCGGCGTTGTCGTCGGCTATATCGTCAAGGTAACGGAAGCCGGGAATCAGGCCCTGGCCATGCAGGTAATCCTGGCGCAGGCGCAGGCTCCCGAGGTTCACGTTACCCTTGAGGATTTCGCCGGTGCGGGGATCGGTCACAGCATAGCCATAGGAGTAACCCCGGGTGCGACGATGCGTCCAGTGAATCATGTTGTAGCGAATGTCCTGGGGGTTGGCATCCTCCGGCAATTCCCTGACCTGGAAAGCATCGATAAAGCCCGCTGCCTCGAAGGCCTGGTTCCACCAGCTGGCGCCTTCGATGAGCGCGCTTTTTACCGGCTCTGGCGTACCCGAATCAACGTAGTAAACGATGGGTTCGACGGCCTCCGAGCGTTCCGCTTCAGGGTTCTTTTTTTCCAGGCGATGCCGAGCCACAAGGCGAACCTGTAAATCCTCACCAATAGGCATGCTGTAGTCCTGAATAGTCGGACCATTCGTGCCGATACGCGGATCCGCCATACGGGACGCGAGCTTTTCATCGGGCAGTTTCACTATGGAGTGATGCTGACGCAGGGTGATTGAATTGCCGGAGGCGGCGACGCCCCGGACCAGCTTGCCGGGCTTACTGCTGTTGAACGTCAGCATGACCTCGACTTCGATGTTCTCCGGGAAGGTCTGGGTGCTTTCCATGAAGAAGACACTGCGGCTTTTGTCCAGCGTGAAGTCGCCCTGGTCCCGGCTGGCGATTCTGCCGATGACATCCCTGGCATCGCGCATGAAAAAGTCTGTTGCATCCACCAGTACACTGCCATTCTTTTCGGCGAGCACCTCGAATCCCCAGATCACCGACGGGGCAAACGCATCGACTACGGACTGTCTTTCCAGCGGATTGTCGCTGCTGGCGACGAAACGGTAATTGGGCTGCATCAGCAGTACTTTTCGGCCGACGCGCTTTGCCGTGAGAATCGAGGTCTCGGCCAGCTGGCCGCGGTCGATGCCAATCGGGTTGGATCCCAGGCCCGAGCCCATGGAGACCAGATAAAGAAATTCCGTGTCGAGCTTGTCAATTTCCCAGTACATCCTTCCAGAGGATTCGTCCCAGTACAGGTTGAAGTAGCCTTCCATCGGCGTGGTGTCTGCCACAATGTCGCCAAAACCGGACGTTTGTGCGGACAGCTGGGGCGGCAGCATTGACACGCTGCCAAATAGAAGCAGTAAAGCCAGCAGCGATCGGGAATTCGATTTCTTCATGTCAGGCTTCCTTGCGCGAGGGCGAAGAATAATTGTCTAGCAGTGAGCTTCGATGGTACGGTCTGACCTGAACTCAAAACAAGAGAAAATAGCCGTGGTGAATTCACTCAAAATTATCATCGGTGCCTCTCTGGCTTTGCACAGCCTGTGGCTTGCGGCGGAACCCCTCGATGCACTGGAGTTCCGCAACCTGGGGCCCACCCGCGGTGGCCGTGTCACGGCTGTCGGCGGAACCGTAGCGGAACAGGGCACATTCTATCTCGGTGCCTCCGGTGGCGGCGTCTGGAAAAGCACGGACTACGGCACGACCTGGAACAACGTATCGGACGGTTTCTTTGCGTCTCCGTCAATCGGTGCGATCGCGGTTTCACAGGGCGATCCGAATATTCTCTTCGTGGGCACCGGCTCTGAGGGTCTGCGCAGTAACGTGATCCCGGGCAAGGGTGTCTACAAGTCCGTGGATGGAGGGCGCAACTGGCTGCACATGGGTCTGGAGAAAACGGCCCATATCGGCGCGGTAGAGATCGATCCCCGCAACAACAATACGGTCTGGGTTGCGGCGGTTGGCAACGCCTTCGCGCCCAACGAAGAGCGCGGTGTCTACAAGACAAGCGATGGTGGCCGCAACTGGGAACGTGTTCTGCATGTGTCCGACCGGGTCGGTTTTGCCGACGTTGAACTGCTGCCGGGCAACCCTGACGTGGTGTTCGCGACCGCCTGGAGAGCCGAGCGCAAGCCCTGGACCATTATCAGTGGGGGTGAACAGGAAGAGGGCGGTCTGTACAAGTCTGACGATGGCGGTGCCAGCTGGCGGCGCGTCGACAGGGGACTGCCGCAGGGGCTCATCGGCAGGATGGATCTGGCCGTGTCACCCGATGACTCGCGCATTGTCTATGTAATGGTGGAGGCCCCCGACGACGAGGGCGGACTCTACCGTTCTGAAGACCAGGGTGAGACTTTTACCCAGGTGTCCAGCAAATCAACGCTGCGCGCCCGGCCGTTCTATTTCGGCAGGGTGGAAGCCAATCCGCATAACGCCGATGAAGTGCACGTGATGTCGGTGCGCCACTCACGCTCACGCGACGGCGGCAAGACCTGGGAGCTGTTGCCGACACCACATGGCGATAATCACGACCTGTGGTTTAACCCTGAAGAGCCCGGTCTGTTTATTCAGGCCAACGATGGCGGCGCAAATGTCACGCACAACGATGGCGCAAGCTGGTCTACGCAGTTCAACCAGCCTACGGTTGAGGTTTATCAGGTAGAGGTGGATGACCAGTACCCCTACTGGCTTTATGCCGGTCAGCAGGACAACGGCTCGACGATTGCGGTGCCGAGCAGGTCGCCTTACTCCGTACAGAACTCGATCGCCTGGTTGATCGAGACCGGTGGCTGCGAAACCGGGCCCGCCGTACCCAAGCCCGGCAATCACAATATTGTGTATTCCAACTGCAAAGGTCGGTTCGGGGTCTTCGACAAGCGAACGGGCACTGAGCGCAGCTACTATGTGGGCGCGGCCAATATGTACGGCCACAACCCGAAAGATCTTCGCTACCGCTTCCAGCGCGTCTCGCCCATCCACGTCTCTCCCCACGACCCGGACACGGTGTATCACGCTTCGCAGTTCGTGCATCGCACCCGTGATGACGGCGTCACCTGGGAGATCATTTCGCCGGACCTCACTGCCTTTGAGCCGGACAAGCAGGTGATTTCCGGTAGTCCGATCACGCGGGATATCACGGGGGAAGAGTTCTACAGCACTATTTACTCCCTGCGGGAATCGCCGCTGGAGCCCGGTCTTATCTGGGTCGGCGCAAACGACGGTCCGATACATGTGACCCGGGATAACGGCAGCAGCTGGCAGGATGTGACGCCACGGGATCTGCCCCCCGGCGGACGGATCGATTCGGTGGAGCCCTCGCCTCACGATCCGGCGGTGGCCTACATCACCGCACTGCGCTACCAGCTTGGCGACCCCAAGCCGTATATTTACCGCACGACCGACTTCGGCAAAAGCTGGACGCTTCTAAGTGATGGCAACGGTATCCCGGCCGATTATCCCGTGCGAGTTGTACGCGCTGATCCGCTGCGAGCGGGTCTGCTCTATGCAGGCACCGAATATGGGCTGTTCGTCTCGTTTGACGACGGCGACCACTGGCAGTCTTTCCAGCAGAATCTCCCGGTAACCCCGATCAGCGATATCAAGCGTCACCGCGGTGACCTGGTGCTGTCAACGATGGGGCGCGGCTTCTGGGTGCTGGACCAGGCAAGCGTGCTGAGCCAGGAACCACTGCCCGAGCCCGGTAATACGCCTGTGCTGTTTGCGTCTCACGAAAGCGTGCGCTACCGGCAGAACATGCGCGGTTATGATCCGGAAGACATACCGCAGTTTCCGGAGCCCTCGGCGATCATCGATTATCACCTGCCTGAAGGCTACTCCGGCGCCGTACAGCTTGAGATTATTGCCGCCGACGGCAGTGTCGTTAATGCCTTCCGCAGTGAAGATGCATCGGAAGAGCCCGTGGTGGAAGACAGCATGGCGCTCAACGAAACCCGCGTGCGTGACACGCCTGATCTGACGGTCAATTCCGGGATTAACCGCTTTCACTGGGATATGCGCCACCGCGGCGCCTGGCACGCTGAAGAGGACAAGCGTTTCCACGGCGGTCCCATGGCGCGTCCCGGCAACTACACCGTGCGCCTCCACGCCGGTGGAGAGGTGCTGGAACAGCCGCTCACGCTGGTCGTTGATCCGCGGGTTCTGGAACAGGGTGTGACGCCGGAAAACATCGATGCGCAGGTGGCATTGCAGCTTCGGATTGTGGACCTGCTGTCTGGTGCGCGCGAGCTGGCTGATGAGCTTGAGACGGAACGCGAAGCGCTCGACGATGACGCACCGCGTGCGCGACAGATCGATGCGGCGATGGCAGAGCTGGTCATGGACGAGGGTACTTACATGCAGCCGATGCTGATCGATCAGATAAGCTACCTCGGCTATATGCTGCGTGGCGCGGACCAGGCCCCCGGCCTTGATGCGTTTGAGCGATACGAGGAACTTGCTGTGCAGCTCGAGCAGATTCGCTCGAGAGTACAGTCCTGATGTTGGCAGGTGTCTTCGGGCCTGTTCACAGAACCGCTGCCCGATCTGCTGCTTTGCCCCTCTGGGTCGTCCTGATCTGTACGCTGAGTCTGCCCGCGATGGCAGCAGCAGACAACGATGACGCCGACCTGCCCACGGTACTGATCGTGGCTACGGGCGGCACTATCGCCGGCGTGCAGGACGACCCCGACGACCCCGCCCGTTACCGGGCGGGCAGTCTGGATGCGGCGCAGATCATCGCTTCCGTCCCGGGGCTGGAAACGCAGGCGCGCATCGACACGCTGCAGTTCAGCAACGTGCCCAGCACGAAGATTACGCCCGCGCAATGGGTGGCGCTGTCGCGGACGATCACCCAGCGCCTGCAGGAGACGGAAGATCTCGCCGGTGTCGTGGTGACCCACGGCACCGATCGACTGGAAGAGACCGCCTTTTTCCTGCACCTCACGGTTCAGTCGGAAAAGCCGGTGGTTGTCGTTGGCGCCCAGCGTCCCGCAACCAATGCCAGCGCGGATGGGCCGGCCAACCTGCTGGCTGCGGTCAAGACAGCGGCGTCGGTGGACTCCCGGGACAAGGGCGTGCTCGTGGTGATGGATGAGCGCATTCTTTCGGCGCGAACAGTGCGCAAGGATTACCCGCGTATGGGCGGGTTCATGACCGGCCAGATCGGTCTGGTCGGCGCAGCGGGCCCAGCGTACCTGTTCTCGCCCACCCGACCGCATACGCACCGCTCGGAGTTCGAACTCGCCGAGGATACCGTACTTCCCGCGGTGGACCTGGTCTTTTCCTATTCGGGAGGCCTGGGGCCGCAGTATACGGAACCACCTGCCGGAGTCGTGATCGCTGCAACGAACATGCGTTGCCAGGAAATGCTGTCGGTACTGGCGTTGGCGCGTGAGGGCAGTACGGTGGTGACGGCCTTCCCCACGGGCGAAAGTCTCGGCAGGGTACGTCCGGTCGAAGCGTCCGCGCCGGCCCGCGCGCGGGAAGGTTGTCCTGAAATGGCAGGAGACCCACGTTGGGAGGGTGCGTGGATACCCCCGCTCCCGGCGCCGCGAATGACGCCGCAGAAGGCCCGTATTCTGTTGATGCTGGCTTTGGAAAAGACCCGCGATCGCAGCGAGCTGGAGCGCATTTTCACTGCCTACTGATTCCCGGGATCGCGCTGCCGTGAGCGGCGCCGCGATCCTGGTGTTCTTTTTATTTGTCCTGTAGAACCCGCTGGTAGTCGTCACGCACCCGCGTCAGGCGATCTTCCACCATAGGCCAGAAGTCCGCGTGCGTGAAGACGTTGAAGGTGCCGTCGGCCATGGCGTCCAGCGCGCGATCTATCAACTGCTCCACCGCGATGCCTTCTGCCTCGATCAGCCTGGCGATAGCATTCATGCCGTCAACGGAGGCTTCCGCTTTGGCGTTGTCCGGGTGGTTGCGTCCGCTCTGGGCGATGCGGGTCTTTACCCAGGCGGGACAGAGGACCGCTACGCCCACATGGGAACTCTCAAGCTCGAGCCGCAGGCTCTCGGAATATCCCACTACCGCGAACTTGGTGGCGTTGTAGGGGCCAAAACCGGGATTGGCGACATGGCCGGCGAGTGAGGCAGTATTCATGATGAAGCAGGGCTCGTTGAGTGCAAGCATTGAGGGCAGGAAGTTCTCCACGCCATAGGCAACGCCAAGCAAGTTCACGTTCACCACCCACTGCCAGTCCGCGATGGGTGTCTGACCCGCAGGCGAAAGGGCGCCAACGCCGGCATTGTTGAACAGGAAATTGATCTTGCCCAGTCGTTCCAGCGTGTGCAGCGCAACTTGCTCGTAAGCCGAAGGATCGCCCACGTCGAGAACGACCGTATTCGCCTCGATCCCGGCATGGCGTAACTCGCTCGCCGCCTGCTCCAGCGCATCTGCCTCGATGTCTGCCAGCATCAGTGACATGCCGCGACTGCCCAGTTCCCGCGCCATCGCCAGTCCGATACCCGATGCGCCGCCGGTAATGAAGCCGCAGGTATTGTCGAAGTTTTTCATTTTGTCGCTTACCCCATAATGTTCGGCGGTGTGGCCCTGCGCATCACCATGACAGTGCGCGGCGAACGTTCTTGGGAGCGTTGTCCCGTATGACATCGAGCTGTCCGGTCACCGCAATGACCAGATTGGCCGGGTCGAGGTACTTCTTCGCCGCCGCATTCACATCCTTTAGTGTGAGTGCTCGCAGTGCCTCAATCTGTTCCGCATCACCTGCGTAGTAGTTGAGGTACTGCGGCGATTGATACGCGTAGTGGCCAAACAGACGTCGGTGCGCAAGTCGCAGACCGACCTTGTGCGCGGTGTCGTAGGAGGCGGGAATCAGTCCATCGATAAAGGTTGTGCGCGCGGCCTCGAATTCCGCTGCTGTAACGCCGTCTTCGCGAAGCCTGCGGATTTCCTGCAGGGCAAGTCCGATCCCGCCGGCCAGCGTCTCTGGCCGACCGCCGAAACGCCAGACATAGGGGGCCGGCGCGCCGCGACCCGGTTCGACCTCGCCGTACAGCGCCGAGGTAATGCCGGTTTCCGCTCGCAGCAGGCCCATCATGCGCGAGGCGAAACCGCCACCCGCCAGAATGTGGTGCATGATCTCGAGGGCGGCATGATCGTCCGGTCTGCCCTCGATGCCCAGATGCCCCAGCATGACCTGGGCCTGACGCGTGTCCAGCTGTCGGGTGTGGACCTGCAGGCCTTGCGGACCCATTGGTGTGTCAAAATCCAGTGTGGTGCCCTCGCTCCGGCCTGGCAGCGCGTTCAGGGTGGCGAGGCTGCGCAGCGTATTACCGACCTGTTCGCGATCGACTGCCCCGGAAATCACCAGCGCAATGTTATCCGACGTGTAATGGGTCCGGTGGTGGGTGCGAACATCCTCCAGCGTGATACTGCGAATACTTTCCGCGCTCGCGCGCGCGCCCATGGGGTGACCGTCGCCATACAGCGCGCCATCAAACAGGGCCCGGGTTGCATACAGTGCATTGTCGTCGGCGCGTTCCGCCGCCAGGGCCATTCGCTCGAGCTCGTCTTCAAATGCGGCCGCGAAATCCGGTGCGGAGAGGATCTCACCGATAAGCGAGATCAGCGCCTGTGCCTGGTCGGCAGGTGCCACCGCATTGAGCCGCGTGCTGCGACGATCATGCTGTATCGTCAGCGTCGCGCCCATCCGGTTGAGGGCTTGTTCAATGGCCGCTGCATCCATGCCGACGCTGCCTTTGCGCAACAGCTGGGCAGTGAGCGCGCCAAGGCCGGCCTTGCCCTCGAGGTCCGCAAGACTCGGGGCGTCGACCAGCGCCGTGATGCGCACCTGCGGTAGCAGGTGTTCGCTGACAATGTAGCTGGAAATGCCATTGTCCAGGGCAACCCGGTAATTGCTTGCAACCGGAAAGCGAAAGTCGGTCTCGGGATACGCTAGCTCGCGATAATCGCGCGTAGGAGCCGCCTCGCTGAACCGCGCGGCCCGCTGTCTGGCCATGAAGGGCGGGACATACCAGGGCTGTTCGGCAATGGCCAGAGTATCACCATAGTCGATGTCCACGTTGTCTGTACTCGCGGTTTTGCGGGTCGCCGCCTTGCCGCTGTTTCCCCGTGTGTCGGTGAGGCCGAGAATTCCGCTCTCCTGAAGGTTTGGCGTGTCGGTGCCCTTGCGCTTGTGCTCCCTGGGCATGGGTGCGCCGCGCTCCAGGTCGGCGAGGAAAAACTCATCCACCGGACCGCCAACCGGCCAGTGGCCGGGGCGGACCGTATTCAGGCTGGCGAGCTCCAGTTCACTGTCTGTCGTCTGCCGGGCGACTCCTTGCTTGCTCTCGCGCTGCAGGTGCCCGACGATCTGCATCTTCGGTGAGAAGTAACGCTGAATGACACGCTGCAGGTCCGCTTTGCTTACCGAAGCCCAGAGCGCAGGCAGGGCGTTCAGGTAGCGCCAGTCGTAGATTGTTTCCATGGCGCCTATCGTCACCGCGCTGCGGCCGATCTCCTCAAGATTCTGCGCGAGTGTCAGGACAAGTCGATCCGAGGCTGCCTGCAGCTGCGCGTCGTCGATGGCGCCTGCCGCGATATCGGCCAGAACCGCGTTGATACCGCCTTCGACAGCATCCAGCTGCGCGTTGTCTCTGGCCTTCACCTGCATGGCAAAATGCGATGGGTATTTGGAGGTCCACGCCGAAGCGGAGGCCTCGGTCGCCAGCCGCTTCTCGTCCACCAGACGCGCCGCGAGTTGCCCGCGTGGACCCCCGAGCAGTTCGGCCAGCATATCGAACACCGGTGCATCGGCATGGCCGACAGCGGGCATCGGTACGTTGATCGCCACCGCCGGGCCCGCTGCCGCGGTAACGGTGAGGCGTTTCTGTCCAACGGGCTCGGGCTCGACGGTGCGCAGGCGGGGTGACGGTCGCACCGGCTGCCAGCTGCCGAAGTAGGCCTCTGCCATGTCGTAGACCTGCTCGGCCTCGACGTCACCGACAACGACCAGCACCAGGTTCTGTGGGATAAAATATTTGTAGAAGATTTCCCAGTGATCTTCGCGCGTGGCCTGGGTCAGATCGCTGAACCAGTGTGCCCAGCCGTAAGGGTGGGCGTCATAGGTCATGGAGCGCAGAACGCGGTTGAATTTGCCGTCGGGGTTGTTGTCGTAACGGCGGATCTGATCGATCACGACTTCCTTTTCCGGTTCGAAATGCCGGAACACCGGATTTTCCACGCGCGAGCGCTCGGCCCACATGAAAAGCTCCAGCTTGTTGGCCGGCAGATCGACATCGAACTTCATCCAGTCGCGTCCCGTGGACGCGGTGGTGCCCGTTCCGCCTTCAGACTGAATGGCGCCGAAGTACCATTCGATCTCTGCCAGTTCATTCTGTGCATCAGCCGCTTCCGCGAGTTCGGCGCGCAGGGCGTCGAGTTCGGGGCTACTGCAGTCGTTTTCCAGTTCGGCGAATACGCCGCGCTGCAGCAGGCACTGACGCTGGCTGTTCTTGGCGTCGGTGACCTGCCGCGCCAGTGTCTCGACGCGTGCTGCGATGGCGCGCTCTTTTTCCCAGTCTCTGGTGCCGGCGATATCGTCGCCTTTGAACAGATGATGCTCCAGCATGTGCACCAGTCCGACGGTGCCGGGTCGCTCGGCGGCAATGTCTACCTTGTAAAAGCTGCGCGCGCCGACCCGCCCTGCCGACTCGCGCTCCCAGACCAGCACCGTGACGCCGTTGTCCAGCACTTTTTTCTGCACGTCAATGTTCAGTTCCGCGGCGTTTACGCCGGCAGCCAGACACAGTGCAGAGAACCACTGCAGGCTCGATCGGAGAAGGGTGGGCATCGCTTGGGAATCTCTGGTGGCTGAGGGGCAGTCCGGAAGGTACCCGATTGACGCATTCAGTGGCAAGGCGGTGCGGCTTCAATCCCGCTTCTGCCCAGGCAAACCGCGTAATGCCAGCTGCTGGTTTTTGAATTCACTGTTCTGCGTCACCTCAGCTCCGAACCACTGCGGTGGCTTGAATGCGTCTGCCGCGGTCTCGTCGGGAAACTCTACCTCAACGACCGCCAGCCCGCGGTGGCGTCCGCGGTAAACATCCAGCTCGGCAGATAGCTCCCCAAGCGGAACAGCATAGCGCGTTTTCGCAGCCGTACTTCCCGGGCATGTGCTTTGTCTACGGCAAGATAGCCCTGCTCGATAACGCACCATGCATGGTCTTTCAGTACCAACGGTAGAGAATCGAGATCGATAAGGAATTTGCGCTCAATCTCCATTGGCAGCAGGCCCGGGGGAATCAGGCCTGCGCCGATTCGGCGAGAGACGCCTGCCAGCAGGTGTCGAGTCGACTTGTCAGATGTTTCGGCTTTTCCGCAAAAATCCTCTGCCCCAGCGATAGCGTTCGGGTCTGCAGCCGGGTGCGTCGCTCCCAGGAGAGCGCCCGCAGCGCGTCGAGGTCGCGGCGGGAAAGGATAGCTCCCGGATTCTGTGACAGCATCTGCGTGAAGACGGCGAGATCGTGTTCGTCACCCAGATCTTCACCCAGGCGTTTTATCTCGTTCTTCCAGGGCTTGAGTACGCCTTTCCAGATCGGCGCGAGTACCTGCATATGGTAGAAATGGTATTTCACGCGCTTGCGCCAGTCGTGAAAATGCGCAGTGCCGGATTGGCGTGCTGCCTTGAGCATGGCCTTGCGGCCCTGGCGATAATTTTTTTTCAGCCCCGGTGCGAGGGAATTGAAGCCGTCGCCGATGGGCCAGGTGTGCACCCGGGCCCGCGCTTCCAGGAAGGTGACGGCGAAGGCGTCGAGGCGCTCATTCAGGTCATCGTTGTGGGAGGACGAGGTCTGCTTCTGCGCCTCCAGTACATCGCGCAGCGTTTTCAGGCGCTCACGGTTGCGCTGGCCGGACACCGTCGCCACGAGATTGTCGCAGGTCTCCAGAATGGCCTGTGCATCGCGGACATTCGACAGGCTTCGTGCGGCATCCCTGAAGCAGATGTTTTCACGCTGGTACACTTTTCCGGTAACGTCCAGATCGCCGCGGGCCAGACGCAGCAGTGCGCGTAGTTTCTTGCAGCGCTTGCGCACCTGATGCACGGTTCTTTGATTGTCGAGATCGCCGTCAGCGATCTCGTCCAGCGCCTTGTCTATCTGTTGTCGCGCCATTCGCCGTATGCCATCGCCGGCAGATTCCCCGCTAGTGAATTCAAAGGCCATTCACGAATCTCCCTTGGCGCCTGCGTAGCCTGGTCCGCGCACCACACGACCGGGAAGGGCGCCCGTATGCACTCCGTCCCGGAGTACGGGCACGCCATTGACGACAACATCACTGACGCCCGTGGCCAGCTGCTGGGGGTTGTCAAAGGTGGCGGGGTCGGTGACGGCATCGGGATCAAAAACTACCACGTCGGCGTAGTGGCCCACCCTGAGACTGCCGCGCTCGCGCAGCTTCAGGTTGCCGGCAGGCAATGTTGTCAGTCGCCGGATGGCCTCGGAAAGCGTGATGACCTTTTCCTCCCGGACATAGTTACCAAGCAGCCGTGCAAAGTTGCCGTAGGCGCGCGGATGGGTGCTGCTCAGCAGAAACGCCCCCTCCGGCGCCATGGATGCGGCATCTGAACCGAAGCTCATCCAGGGCTGTGCAATCTTCTTGCGAACATTCTCTTCGGACATCATGAAATACACCGTATCCACGCGGCTGCCGTCTTCGATCACCAGGTCCATCATGGTGTCGATGGGTGATGTTCCCCGCTGCCGGGCGACCGCTGCCAGGCTCATGCCTGTCAGAGGCTTCAGTTCCGGGCTGCGAAAACCGATCAGCAGCACGCCTTCGGCACCGCCGGCGGAAAGGTACAGGTTCTCCCAGTCGTCCGTCGGGCTTGCGATCTCTGATCGCAGGCGCTCGCGGATTGCCGGGTCGCGCAGGCGCGCTATCCATTGCGCAAGGCCGCCCGCCTGCACCCAGGGCGGCATGCTGGCGTCGAGGCCGGTGGAACCCGCGGTGTAGGTGTACATGTTCGCAGTGATGTCCAGCCCGCGCTTGCGCGCTGCCGCGATCTTCTCAATGGCGGCGTCCATCTTGTCCCAGTTCTTCTCGCCAGAGGCTTTGAGGTGATAGATCTCTGCCCCGGTTCCGGCACGTTCGGCAATCTCGATCAGCTCGTCCACGGATTCCAGAAGGCGGTTGCCTTCGCTGCGCATATGCGAAATATAGCGGCCATCGAATTCGGCGGCGGCCTGTACCAGCGCGACGAGTTCCTCGGTGTCCGCGTAGAAGGCGGGTGCGTAGATCAGTGAAGAGCCGACCCCGAGCGCGCCCTCGCGCATGGCCTCGCGCACCAGCGTCTGCATAGTAGCGAGCTCCTGGGGTGTCGGATCGACGTCGTCTTCCCCGAGGACATGCATACGGACGGTCGTGGCGCCCACGAATGAGGCCACGTTAGGCGAGATGCCTCGCTCTTCGAGATAATCCAGATACTCGCCCAGTGTGGTCCAGGCAATGTCAAAGCGAATGTCGCCCTGCTGCGCCAGCATGTCTGCCTTGAGGTCGTCATTCAGTGGTCCCATGGACCAGCCCTCGCCGAAGACCTCCAGCGTGATGCCCTGCCGGATATCGCTGAGTGAGCGCCCATCCTCAATCAGCGATTCGTTGGCCCAGCTGAGCATGTTGATGAAGCCCGGTGCCACTGCCTTGCCACTGGCATCGATTCTTTTGTCCGCCGTGCCAAGATCGTTGCCGATGGCGGCTATACGATCGTCACGCACCGCGATGTCCGCCGCGATGGCCGCACTACCGCTGCCGTCGTAGACGCGACCGCCAGCGATGATGAGGTCGAAGTGAGGCGCATTTTCAGGGCGATCCTCGGTGACTTTGCCACTGCTGGCGTCTGTTGCGCGCTCGGCACAGCCAGATATGGTCAAGGCGATGAGTAGCGCCGCAAACAGGCGCTGCGAGAACACGGACGTCCTGGACTTTCGTCGCGTCATGAAAGTTCCCCCTGTCAGATCCTGATTTGAATGATATCAGTCGCCGGGCCGGGGGCGCTGTCTCTTGGGCCACTCCCGCTGCGTCGGCAGTAGCGGGAGCGCCCGGGGCGGGGTTACAGCGTTGTTTACCAGGCGATACCGTAATCATCCCCATAGTCGCTGGCACCACCCTGCATGACCTCTTCGTCGTGGTCGAACCAGATGGCCGTAGTCGGGTTGTAGACGCGGTCGACAAGTTCTACGTCATAACCCATCTCGGCGAGTTTCTCGCGGGTGTAGGGGGATACGAGCGGCGCGACCTGCAGCCGTCCGGGCTGTGCCTGGTGGGCGCCAAAGGAGCTCTGCATCTGGAAGCTCTGGATATGGCCTTTGCCTTCCGCCGCCTTTTGCACGTTCATGTCCCATTCCACCATATTGAGGAAGAACTGCAGCAGATTCTGGTCCTGGCTGTCGCCACCCTGCACCGAGAACGCCATCAGCGGCTTGTCGTCCTTGAGCGCAAGGCTGGGCGTGAGGGTAACGCGCGGGCGTTTGCCGGGTGCGACGACATTGTAGGGGTTGAGCGCTTCATCGAGCACAAAGCTTTGCATGCGCTGGCTCAGGCCAATGCCGGTGTTTCCGGCGACGAAAGCGGGTATCCAGCCACCGGAGGGGGTTACGGAGACTACCCAGCCGTCGGCATCCGCCGCCTGAATGGAGGTGGTGCCGGCAAGAAAGCCTTCGTCGTGACTGCGGGTACCCGCCTGCTGAAAGCCGTCGACCCCGGCAGCGTCGGCTTTTGGTGGCACCGGCTGCCATTGCTCCCGGAGCTCGCTGAAGGGGTTTTTCTCGCCCATGGCGGCATAGGGGTCACCAGGCCTCAGGTCAGTCAGGTTGCGGTCGGGTCGAATCAGCTTGCGCCGTTCGGCGGCATAGTCTTTGGATAGCAGGCCGGCAACCGGTTCTTCGGGTGGGAAGGCGGGGTCGCCGTAATAGAAATCACGATCGGCGTAGGCCAGGTTCATCGCCTGGTACAGCGTGTGGATATAGCGCGTGGAGTTGTAGCCCATGCTCTTGAGGTCATAGCCTTCAAGAATATTCAGCGCCTGCAGCAATACCGGGCCCTGTGTCCAGGTGGTGAGTTTGTAGACATCTACGTCCCGATAGCGGGTGGCCACTGGCTTTTCTATTTTCACTTCCCAGTTGGCGAGATCTTCTTTCGTGAACAGGCCACCGTGCTCCTGGTTGGCGCGCACGATTTCTGCAGCGATATCGCCGCGATAGAAGCGGTCATAGGCGGCGTAGATCGCCTCTTTGCGGGTCTTGCCGGCGGCGAGGGCCTCGACTTCGGTGTCCACGAGTTTCTGCAGAGTAGCGTGGAGGTCGGGCTGGCGGAAAATCTCGCCGGGGCGGGGCGCTGCGGGCGCCTCGGGATTGTCCGCATCGTAGTTTGGCAGGAACACGCGCTGCGAATCAGGCCACTGCTCAATAATCTCGCGGCGCCTTTCGATATTGGCCGACTGTGAGGCTTCCATCGGGTAACCTTCGGCCATCTGCATGGCGGGCTCCAGCACCTCTGCCAGGCTCAGTCGACCATATTCAGCCACCATGGTCATCAGGCCACCCGGCGTGCCGGGCGTGGTTGCCGCCAGCGGGCCATACTCAGGCGGATACAGCATTCCCTTGTCCCGGAAGAATTCCGGTGTGGCACCGCTCGGGGCAACGCCGAGGGCATTGATGCCCAGCACTTCACCCGTCTCGGGGTTGTAGATCAGTGCCTGTGTCTCGCCGCCCCAGCTCAGGACATCCCACATCGTAGACGTGACGGCGAGCATGGCCGCGGCGGCATCCACCGCATTGCCGCCGCGCTGGAAGGTCATGGCACCAGCGCTGGCGCCCTGGGGTTTGCCGGTGATCGCCATCCAGTGTTTGCCCAGGAGTACCGGTCTGCCGGTATCCTGGGCGGCGGTCGGTGCCGTGTTCACCAGCCAGGAAGCGGCAACGACAACGGACAGGAATTTACGGATATGGCGCGGTGACGACCCTTGTCTTGTTAGCATGATGTCCCCTCTGTCAGTCAGGGCGGCCAACCGGTCAGTGCCGGACAGCCGCAGAATGTCAGCCGGGATAATAACAGATGGGGAGCGTGTGTCGCGGGAGTGCACCTGCACTCACCGCGATCACGTGCTGCTGACAGCGTCGGCCAGTTCCTGGTCGAGGCGCTCGGCAGACGACGCACGGGGCCGGGTAAAGCGTGCCAGCCCCAGGTAGACTACCGGCGTCAGATACAGCGTGAACAGCGCGGTAATCCCGAGGCCACCGACCACCACCCAGCCCACTGACATGCGTGCCTCTGCACCGGGTCCGAAGGCAAACACCAGGGGCAGCGCGCCAAGGACGGTCGACACCAGCGTCATAACGATGGGGCGGAAGCGAACGCTGGAGGCCTCGGCAACCGCCTCGAGAATGCCGAGCCCCTGGTCACGCAGCTGATCCGCAAATTCCACTACGAGAATCCCGTTCTTGGCGATCAGCCCGATCAACATGACCAGGCCGACCTGTGAGTAGATATTCAGGGACGTGCCGGTAACAAATAGCGAAAATACGGCAGCTGCCAGACCGAAGGGCACAATGGTCATGATGACCAGTGCACTGGTCAGGCTCTCGAACTGAGCCACGAGTACCAGGAAAACGATCAGCAGGGCAAAGCCATACGTGATCAGCGTATCGCGCCTCGCCTCGTCCAGTGCAGCAGCCTCTCCCTGGTTGATCAGCTCGATGCCGGGTGGCAGGACTTCTTCCGCCAGGCCGCGCAATTCATCAACGACGGTCTGCGCTGCCACACCCTGGTTGACGTCGACATCCACCCGGATAGACCGTCGCTGCGACTGCCGGTCGAGCTGGTCGGCAATACCTTCTTCTACCAGGGTTACCATGCTGGAAAGGGGAATCAGCGAGCCGTTGCCTGCCCGCACGTAGAGATTGGCCAGGTCGGTCGGGGCCTGCACGGCGCCCGCGCCCGACTCAAGCATAATGGGCACGGATTCGTCCTCGACGCTGAGGCTGATGACATCCAGTCCGCCGACCATGGCGCGTAATGTCTGGGCGATGGATTGCAGAGGGATGTCCAGTTCACTGGCGCGTCTACGGTCAATGCGCACCGAGAGCTGCGGCTGTGATGTCTGGTAGGAGATTCGCGTTCCGGCCACGCTCTCCAGTCGTTCATCGATTGCCGCAGTATAGGTCTTTGCCGCATTGAAGATACGGTCGTAATCATTGCCCACCAGGGCAACCCTGAGGCCACCGGATGCCCCTCTGAGATTCAGGCTGTTGCGGCTGAATACACGTGCGCCGCCGGGAATCTCGTCGAGCTTCGGCTGTATTTCCGCCGCAATAGCCTGCTGGCTTCGACTGCGATTCTCCCAGGGCACGAGAGGGGCGCTGATCAGTACAATATTCGGATCATAGCGACCGACTACCGTGTAGACGGACTGGACCTCGCCTTCCGCCAGCATTGGCAGCAGGATCTCCTCGAAGCGATCTGCCTGTCTTCCCGTGAACGGCAGGCCAGTGCCGTCCGGGCCGCGTGAAAAAATGTTCAGTTCGCCCCGGTCCTCCGTTGGCAGAAGCTCCTGATCCAGCTGTTGATACAGCGATGTCGCCCCCCCGGCAATCAGCACGCAGGCAGCGAATGTGAGGAAGGGATGGGCCAGGATGGCGCCGAGCGATCGCACATAGCCGCGCTGGATAACCGCGCCGAAGCGGTGGAGCTGGCGATCAACAGCAGACAGGCGATTGTTGTCCTTGCTCCCCAGCTTCGCCATTGCCGCCGGCACCAGTGACAGCGCGACAAAGGATGAAATGGCCACGGATACGGCGAGAACAAAGCCGAATTCACGGAACAGTCGACCTGAGGTGCCCGGCAGGAAGGCAATGGGAACGAAAACCGCAACCAGCACCGCCGTCGTTGCGATCACCGCGAAAAACACCTGGCGCGTGCCCAGAACCGCAGCAGCACTGTTGCCGAGCCCCTGGCGCTGTCGGCGCTGGATATTCTCCAGCACAACAATGGCGTCATCCACGATCAAGCCCGTAGCCAGAACCAGCGCCAGCAGGGTGAGAATGTTGATCGAGAAGCCAAGCACCCAGATGCAGGCGAGTGTGCCCAGCAGCGAGACAGGGATAGCGACGGCGGGCACGAGCGTGAGCCGCATGGAACCGGAGAACACGCGAATGGTGCCGATCACCACGAGAACGGCAAGCAACAGGCTGGTCAGCACCTCCCTGACAGCGCCGCGAATGAAAATGGCGTTGTCCGAAATCTTCACCAGCTCGATATCGCCGAAACGCTCGTTCACACGGGCGATGGCCCGGTCCACCCCCGCGGCGATTTCGATCGTGTTCGACCCGGCCTGACGCACAACGCTGATGCCAATCACCCGCTGACCATTGAGGCGGACAAACGAGTCGGCCTCGGCCGGCCCGAAGGCGACGCTGGCAACATCGCCCACGCGCACATTACCGGTCAGCACGATGTTTTCTATTTCGGACTCCCGAATGGCGCGGGCGTCGGCGCGGACCAGTAGCTGCTGATCGCCGGTGCGGAAACTGCCTGCGGGGACATCCAGTGGAACGCCGCGCAGAACCTCCGCAACATCGGGAATCGTCAGGCCGTAGCTGGTGAGCCGGAGTGGGTCGAGGTTGATTCTGAGAACGCGCTGGCGAGTGCCGAACAGCGGCACATCGGCGACACCGGGGAGGGAGATGAAGGTGGGAACAATATCCTGCTCGACGATCCGCGTCAGCGCCTCCTCGCTATAACGGTTACTGACGACGGCGATGCGCACAATTTCCTCGGCGTCCTCATCTGCCTTGTACACCGCGAGCTGCTCCACGTCTTCCGGTAGCTCCCTGCTGACGCGACTGACTGCCTCGCGCACATCGGCAGCGGCGCGGTCAACATCGTCGCCGGGCTGGAACTCGACGCGAATGCGCGCACTGTTTTCCTCGCTGGACGAGTTGATGTCGCGTACGCCAGAGACGCGCGCCACGGCGCCCTCCAGCAGGCTGGTGACTTCCGAATCCATCGTCTCCGGTGACGCGCCCGGTAATTGTGCCCGCACGTTGATGATCGGACGATCCACATCCGGCAGCTCGCGTACCTCAACGGCCAGCAGTGCGCCAATGCCGGCAATGACGATCAGCAGATTGATGACGGCAACCAGCCAGGGACGCCGGACGCCGAGCGCCGGCAGGTCATTTCGGCCTGAAATTTCCTTTGCGTTGTTCATTTCAGGAGTCGGACTGGGTTTCAGGCTCGGCACGCGCGTCCCGAGCGACGGCACGCGCATCGATCACGCGAAGTGCAATACCCTCGCGCATGGCCTGTACGCCTTCGCCGATAACCATGTCGCCCTGGGCCAGGTCTCCCTCGATAAGAATGCGTCCGTCGACACGCTGCACGAGGCGCACCGGCACGCGACGTGCCTTTTCATCCTCTGCCACCCACACAAACGCGCCGTTTGTGCCCCACTGTACCGCGACTTCCGAGACGGCGGGAAAGCGTCCCCGGTCCAACCGCAGGGCAACGCGAAAACTCATCCCCGGGCGCAGCTCGTCGCCTTCATTGGGCACGCGGGCGCGCACACGAAAGGCGCGAGACACCGGATTGATTCGCGAATCCACCTCAATGATCTCGCCCTGTACGGTGCTCTCGCTGTCTCGCCAGGTGGTGACGGCTACCGGATCGTTTACGGCAAGCTGTCCCACGAAAGACTCCGGCGCATCAAACGTTACCTGCAGCGCGCTCCGGTCATCCAGCGTGGTAATGACCGACGTGGTGTCGACGCGGTCGCCGACCTCCACATCCGTGATGCCGACGTGACCGGTAAACGGTGCGTTGATAAAACGTCGCTCAAGGGCGACCTGCGCGAGATCGCGCTCGATGCGTGCGGTCTCGAGTGCCGTACGGGCGCTGTCAACGGTGGTTTCGGGGACCGTCAGATCGACGCTGCGGTTGGCGCGGTCATAGCGGTCGAACAGCCGTTGGGTTTCCTCGAGTCGCACACTGGCCAGTTCCAGTGCCAGCTTCTGATCCCGTGATTCGAGTTCCAGCAGGGTATCGCCACGCTGCACCAGATCGCCGGGCCTGAAATGTACTGCGACGACTTCGCCTGCGGCCTCGGGGAACAGCGAAATGCTTTTCACGGCTTCCGATGTCCCCACGGCTTCCAGGCGGGTAGTCAGGTTCTGGTAGGCCAGTGGCGCCGCCGCTACCGGCACCGATCGTGAGCGCTGGGGGGTGCCGTTGTCGCCCGTTGCGACCTTTTCACCACAGGCCGCAACGCCAACAAGCAGGACCACGGCAGTGCAGCGGATGAGGCATTGATAATGTCGCGTAACCATATTGTTTCCATTTCTGGTGGCGGGCGACGTGCAAGCCCCTGATAAACCGATAATTATAACCTGTTACGTTGATACTACCCAGTCGTATCATGAAGCGGACAAAGAAAAGGCATCGGCGTCGAGATGGAAGGGAAAACGTTCCCGATGAGCCTTCAGCTGGTCCGCATCAAAGGTCACACGTCGGCTTTCCGCGCCGCTGCTGAGGTCGGCGAGGTAATTGCCATGCGCATCGAAGGCGAGACTGTCGCCGGCGTAGTGCAGTCGATTACCGTCCTCGCCCACCCGGTTGACGCCGATCACGCAGGCCAGGTTCTCTATGGCCCGCGCCTGCAGCAGGCAGCGCCAGTGCTCGCGGCGGGCGTCAGGCCAGTTGGCGACGTACAGCGCCAGGTCGTAATCCCCCTGGTTGCGACTGAACACGGGAAAACGCAGGTCGTAGCAAACCTGCAGCAGTATGCGCCAGCCGCGCCACGTCACGCAGACGCGCCTGTGGCCCGGCGCATAGTGCTGATCCTCGCCCGCCATGCGAAACAGGTGCCGCTTATCGTAATACGCGACGGAATCGGGCGTAGCGAACAGCATTCGGTTGAAAACCCTGTTGCCGTCGCGCGTGGCGATGCTGCCGGTGACGGCGCAGTTCAGGACTGTCGCCATTTTCCGCAGCCACTGTTCGCTCTCTCCCCCCGGTGGTTCGGCATTGCTTTCGGCGTTCATGGAAAAGCCGGTGGTGAACATCTCCGGCAGGACAACGATATCCGTAATGTTGCGCTCATCGGCAATAAGTGCTTCCAGCTGCTCGCGGTTCTGCGCCGGGGATTCCCAGGCAAGTTCGCACTGGACCAGGGTTGCGGTCAGATTTTGCATAAACGCTGTGCTGCCTCCTCGAGCTGCGCATTCTGTTTGGCAAAGCAGAAGCGCAGAAGCCGCTGCTCAGGATCGGGTGCCTGCGAGAATACGGAAACCGGAATGCAGGCCACGCCGTGCTGTCGCGCGAAAATGTCGCACAGCACCGTATCAGGCTGGTCGCTGATGTCGCTGTAGTCAAGCAGCTGGAAATAAGTGCCCGCAGCGGGTGTGAGCCGGAAGCGTGAGCCCGCCAGTGCGCTGCAGAAACGGTCGCGCCGTGCCTGGTAATCCTCTGCCAGCTGGCCAGGATAGCCGGGCAGGTTCTGCAGGAAGTCGGCGATGGCCTGCTGAACCGGCGTCACGGCCACGAAGCAGACAAACTGGTGGATTTTGCGCAGTTCCGCGGTCAATGCTGGCGGAGCTACGCAGTAGCCGGTTTTCCAGCCCGTGACGCCGAGCGTCTTGCCAAAGGAGAAGACCGCGAAACTGCGGTCGCGCAGGCCTTCCAGCTGCAGCACGCTATGGTGCGCAGCACCGTCATACACCAGATATTCGTATACCTCATCGCTGATGACATAGAGGTCGTGGCGTGTCGCCATTGTCTCGAGGCAGCGCAGATCATGACGGCTGAATACGGCGCCTGTCGGGTTGTGCGGTGAGTTGACGATGATGAGCCGGGTTTTCGGCGTGATCGCCGACTCGATGCGCTCCCAGTCGGGCGTAAAGGTCTGTGCATCCAGCGGTATATGCACGGCGCGCCCGCCGCTCAGGGTGATGGCGGGCTCATAGCTGTCATAGCAGGGGTCGAGGACGATGACATCCTCGCCGGGCTGTACGCAGGCGGTAATCGCGCAGTAAATGGCGACTGTGGCCCCCGGCGTTACTGTAATCTCGGTGTCCGGATCGCAGTCGACACCCCGGTCATTGACCAGCTGCGATGCCAGTGTTTCGCGCAACGCTGCCAACCCCGCCAGCGGTGCGTACTGGTTGTGGCCCTGTACGGCGTGCCGGGCCATTGCCTCGCGCAGAGCCTGCGGCGCAGGAAAGTCGGGAAAGCCCTGGGACAGGTTGATAGCGCCACATTCGCTGGCCAGTGCGGTCATGCGACTGAAGATATTGGTGCCGATGTCGGGAAGTTTGCTATGCAGCATGGTGAGGGTGTCCTGAAGCAGCGTCCGTCAGAGCTGGGTGTCCAGCGGCAGTTCTGTGGTGTTTTTGATCTCGGTGACCGCAAGGTGCGAGTGCAATTCGCGGATGGAGGGGCTCGCCGTCAGCGTGTTGCGCACGAAGGACTCGTAGTGGCGCACGTCACGCGTGACAATTTTCAGCATGTAGTCCCAGATTCCCGTCATGGTGTAGCACTCTATCACTTCCGGATGCTGCACGATGTCGCGCTCGAAGGTCATCAGGTTCTGGCGACCCGTGGAGGTGAGGTTGATGGTGGCGAACACAACCACGTCCATCCCGAGCGCAGAGCGATCAAGCAAAGCCACGCGGCCCCGGATCAGGCCTTCTTCCTCCATGCGATTGATGCGTCGCCAGCAGGGCGATTGCGACAGGTTGACGCGCTCGGCGATGCCTGCAGTGCTCTGGGTGGCGTCCTGCTGCAGCAGTGTAAGGATGCCGATATCCTGTTTGCTCAGCTTAAGAGTCATAATGTGTCCCAATAAATTTATTTATATGCATATATTATGCGTTCGTGGGTAAAAACGCACCCCAAATCAAATAACAATGCCGCGGGGTTTGGGTAACAATTGGGGGTTGGAATTCTCTGGGAGAGAGTGCTTATGGGCGCCGATAACAGCAAGACAATGCGCAAGGTGTCGCTCGACGACAAGTACGCGCTGGATGCCCCGCGGGCCTACATGACCGGGATTGAGGCGCTGGTGCGCTTACCCATGCTGCAGCGTCAGCGCGACCACAGGGCCGGACTCAACACCGCCGGCTTTGTCTCGGGATACCGGGGATCGCCGCTGGGTGGCGTGGATCAGGCCATGTGGAAAGCGGCCACCTATCTCGAACGGGACAATATCCTGTTCCAGCCGGGCATCAACGAGGATCTCGCCGCCACTGCTGTCTGGGGCAGTCAGCAGACCACGCTTTTCAAGGGCGCAAAATACGATGGCGTCTTCAGCATGTGGTATGGCAAGGGGCCGGGCGTTGACCGCAGCATGGACGTCATCAAGCATGCCAATGCCTTCGGCACCTCCCGCTACGGAGGGGTACTGGCGGTAGCCGGCGACGACCATGCCTGCAAGTCCTCCACGCTGCCGCACCAGTCAGAGCACATGTTCATCGGTGCCTCGGTGCCTGTTCTCAGCCCCGCCAACGTGCAGGAAGTGCTGGATCTGGGGATCTTCGGCTGGGAGCTGTCCCGTTACAGCGGCTGCTGGGTCGGGCTCAAGGCCATTACGGAAAACATGGATTCCGCCATTTCTGCCGATCTCGACCCAAACCGGATACAGATACAGATCCCCGAAGAGTTCCAGCTGCCCGCCGATGGCGTCCATGCCCGCTGGCCTGACAAGCCGCTGGAGCAGGAACTGCGGCTCAATAAGTACAAGATCTATGCAGCGCGGGAATTTGCCCGGGTCAACAACCTGAACCGCATCGTGATTGACTGTCAGAAGCCGCGCCTCGGCATCATTACATCCGGAAAATCCTACCTCGACGTGATGCAGGCGCTGGAGGATATGGGTATCGACGATGGCGTTGCCGCGGAAATCGGCCTGCGCGTCTACAAGGTCGGTATGCCGTGGCCGCTGGAGCCGCGTGCGACGCACGACTTCGCCGAGGGCCTGGAGGAAATTCTCGTGGTCGAGGAGAAGCGCTCCATAATCGAAGATCAGCTCACAGGGCAGCTCTACAACTACCCGGTTGCTGCGCGACCGCGCGTCATCGGCGAGTTCGACGAGGAGGGTCGCGATCTGCTGCCCAACCTTGGCGAACTCACCCCTGCCATGGTGGCGCTGGCTATTGCTTCACGCATTCGCCGCTTCTATCAGTCAGAGACCATGGATCGTCGTATTCAGTGGATTGAAGACAAGGAAAAGTCACTCGCGCGGCCGGGTGACAGTATCGAACGCGTCCCGCATTTCTGCTCCGGCTGTCCGCACAATACCTCCACGCGGGTACCAGAGGGCAGCCAGGCCTTCGGCGGTATTGGCTGTCACTACATGGCCACCTGGATGCCGGACCGGGAAACGCACACCTTTACGCAAATGGGCGGTGAGGGCGCGACCTGGATCGGCCAGGCTCCTTTCACGGAAACCAAACACGTGTTCCAGAATCTGGGTGACGGCACGTATTTTCACTCTGGCCTGCTCGCCATCCGGGCCGCCGTGTCATCAAGAGTGAATATCACCTTCAAGATTCTCTATAACGATGCCGTGGCAATGACCGGTGGCCAGCCGATTGATGGCTCCCTCACGGTCGGCGATGTCGTGCATCAGGTCAGCGCCGAGGGCGTGCACCGTATTGCCGTTGTCAGTGATCATCCGGATGCCTGGCGAGGCAAGTTTCACGGCGTTCCCGGCTACTCGCTGCACCACCGCGACGAGATGGATGCCCTGCAGCGCGAACTGCGCGAGTACAGCGGTACGTCCGTCATTGTGTTTGTCCAGACCTGCGCCGCGGAAAAGCGACGTCGCCGTCGCAAGGGTTCTCTTGAGGACCCGTCGAAGCGGCTGTTCATCAATCCGGCCGTGTGTGAAGGCTGCGGTGACTGCAGCGTGAAATCCAACTGCCTGTCGGTGGTGCCCAAGGAAACCGAACTGGGTCGCAAGCGACAGATTGATCAGAGTTCCTGCAACAAGGACTACAGCTGCGCTAACGGTTTCTGTCCGAGCTTTGTTTCCGTGATTGGCGGCAAGCTGCGCAAGCCCGACGGCGCTGGCGCGGCATCCGAAACGCTGTTTGATCCGCTCCCCGAGCCAACCCTGCCGGCGCTGGATACGCCGTGGAATACCGTGGTGACCGGTGTCGGTGGCACGGGAGTGCTGACCATAACCGCGCTGGTGGCGATGGCGGCGCACATTGAAGGCAAGGGCTGCGCGACCATGAACCAGACCGGCCTTGCGCAGAAGTTCGGCGCCGTGGTCAGCCATGTCCGCGTCAGCGCGCAGCAGGAGGACATCAAAGCGGTGCGCATCCCGGCGGGCGAAGCCGACCTGCTGCTCGGCTGTGACTTGGTCGTGACGTCTACTTACGAAGCGCTTGGCAAGGCAGCGCGGGGACGCACGCATGCCGTGGTTAACGATGCCGAGGTGCCTACCTCTGCCTTCATTACCGATCCTGACGCGCGCTTTCCGACGGAATCCATGCGTCAGCGCGTGCGCGACGAGACCGGCGATGAGGCGACGTTTTTCCTCGATTCCTCACGCATTGCCACGCAACTGCTCGGCGATTCGATTGCGTCCAATCTGTTTCTGCTCGGTTACGCCTGGCAGCGAGGCCTGGTGCCGGTTTCTGCCGAGGCGCTGGGGCAGGCCATCGAACTGAACGGTGTCGCTATCAACTTCAACCGGCAGGCGTTTCTGTGGGGGCGTCGTTACGCCCATCAGCCCGAGCGTGTCATGCAGCTGGTGGATGAGCTGGCGCCACTTGAGCCGGAACGGCTGCAGTCAGTGGACGACATCCTGGAGGATCGTGTACGCCGGCTGACGGACTACCAGGACGCCGGGTACGCCGAGCGCTATCGCTCACAGGTAGAGCGCGTGCGTGCTGCAGACCCGCGGTCCGAAGAGCCAGGGTCACTCACGGTTGTGGTGGCGCGTAACCTGTTCAAGCTGATGGCCTACAAGGATGAGTACGAGGTCGCACGGCTTTATAGCAACGGGGAGTTCCGCAAAGAGCTTGAGCGCCGCTTTGAAGGGGATTACGAACTTCGTTTCCACCTGGCACCACCGCTATTGAGCAAACGCGACCCGAACACCGGGCATCTGCAGAAGCGGGAGTTCGGTCCCTGGATGCTGCGGGCCTTCGGCCTGCTGGCAAAGCTGCGTTTCCTGCGTGGCGGTGCGCTGGATATTTTTGGCCGCACGGAAGAGCGGCGGCAGGAGCGGGCGGATATCGCGGACTATCTGGAACTCCTCGACGACCTGGTGCCGCGGCTGACGCAGGACAATTATGCGACCGCGGTTGAGTTGGCCGCGCTGCCGGCGAAACTGCGGGGCTTCGGCCACGTCAAGGACCGCAATCGGGCGCAGCTCGATATGGTTCGCAGTCGGCTGTTGGCCCGCCTTCGCGGTGAATCAGAAGCCGTACAGTTTGTCGATGCGGCCTGAGGCAGCATCTTTTTACGCCACGCGGAAACCGGAGCAGGAACAGCACCTATGAGCGTTTTTCTGGATAGTGCCTACGATAACCACGAGCTGGTCACTTTCGGTCACGACCGGGCAACAGGGCTGCGAGCCATTATTGCGGTGCACAATAGCACCCTCGGTCCGGGTGTCGGTGGCTGTCGCATGTATCCCTACCCTGACGACGATGCGGCGCTGCGTGACGTCCTCCGCCTCTCACGGGGCATGACCTACAAATCGGCTCTGGCAGATCTCCCCCTGGGTGGTGGCAAATCAGTGATCATCGGCAACCCGCGCGAGGATAAGTCACCCGCACTCATGCGTGCCATGGGCGAGTTCGTGCATTCCCAGGGCGGTCGCTATGTGGCGGCGGAAGATTCCGGTACAGGGGTCGACGACCTGCGCGAGATGGCAAGCGTCACGCCGTATGTGAGCGGCATTGCCGATAATGAACACGGCGGTGACCCATCGCCGAGTACAGCGTATGGCCTGTTTGTGGGCATTCGGGCGGCGGTGGTTCATCGGCTGGGAGTCGACAATACTGCCGGTCTGCGCGTGGCCATTCAGGGTCTCGGCCACGTCGGCTTCCTGCTGGCGCGGCTGCTGCGTGATGACGGTGCAATCGTCTATGGCGCCGATGTCAACGCCATCAATCTGCAGCGCGCCGTCGAGCTGCTGGGCGTCATTCCCGTGGACGTTGATGACATTCTTTTCTGCGAGGCGGACATTCTCGCGCCCTGTGCGCTGGGCGCTGTACTCGATGAGCAGACGATACCCCGGCTGCGGTCAGGCATTGTTGCGGGTGGGGCAAACAATCAGCTGGCAACGCCCCTCGATGCAGGTCGCCTGCGGGATCGCGGCATACTCTACTGCCCTGACTTCCTGATTAACGCCGGTGGCATTATCGATGTCCATCATCAGCGACTGGGTTCGGCCGATGCCGCCGTCAGGGCACACGTGGCGGGAATTGAGCAGAACCTGCTCGAAGTTTTGCGGCGCTCGGATAGCAGCGGCGAATCGACAGATGCTGTGGCGGAGGCGCTGGCGATGGAGAAGATCGACCGCCAGCGTAATGTTGAAGACAGTGAGCGGGTGTCACCGGCTGATCCAGAGATGCCCCCGGCAGCAGCCATGCGCTGATGGGGGTGGGGACCTCCCCCAACATATTCCGGGAACACCGGCGGCGTCAGGTCTTTCTGCCATCTGCGTTAGCCGGGATGTTGGTAATAATGGTCGCGCGCGTAGAAGCGAGAGATTTGATAATAGCGTAGCACTCCGCGCCAGTGACAATGCCCAGCGTCGCCATGGAGCGTCGCGTGATTCGCGCCAGCAGTCGATCCTCACCCATCTGCAGCTCTACGAGGACTGCCGTGTCGCCGGTGCCGTATATCTGTCCGACGCGGGCGGGCAGCACATTCAGTGCCGATAGCCCTTCAGGACGCTGTCGCGATAGGATAATGTCCTGTGCGTGCACCCGCAGCCGCAGCTGCGTACCCAATGCAGCCGTCAGTCTCGGCATCAGCAACACCCCCGCATCGCAGCGCAACCGCGTCAGCCCATCTGCTTCCTGACCCTCAATGACCGCGCGCAGCAGCCCGCCAGCTTCCGCGTCATCGAATAATGCGCGGGTATCTGCAGCGGCGATTAGTTCTGCAACGCGGCCACTGTGCACGGCGTGACCGCGGTCCACCACCAGCAAACGGTCTGCGAGCAGCTGTGCCTCGTCCAGGTCATGCGTGACCAGGACGACCGGAATAGTCAGGCTGCGCCGAAGCTCGCCGATCGCGCGATACAGCTGTTCCCGCGTTGTCGGGTCAGACGCGGAGAAGGGCTCGTCCAGCAGCAGCACCGCTGGTTCGCGTGCCAGTGCACGGGCGAGTGCGACACGCTGGCGCTGACCACCGGATAGTGCTCCGGGAAGGCTGTCGGCACAGTGATCCAGGTTTACCGCAGCCAGCCAGCGCAGCGCGCGTCGATTACGCTCGGCCCGCCGCATCCGGCACAGCGCTGTGGCAACATTCTGCAAGGCCGTCATATGTGGAAACAGCGCGTAAGACTGGAAGATCTTGCCCAGTCGCCGCCTGTATACGGGGAGATGGATTCGCCGCGAGGTGTCCGACCATACGCTATCGCCGACGGCGACAAGCGCTTCGGTCGGCGTATGTAGGCCGGCGATGCTGCGCAGGATGGAGGACTTGCCGGCGCCGGACGGACCGGTGATCGCAAGTAACTCACCGCATTCCACCCGGAAGTCGACCCGCAGTGGAATCGGCGAGCGGGCGGCGAGCCTCACGGTCAGCGCCACGCCATCACCCGGCGGTCCAGGCGCCGCGTCAGCAGGAAGGTGAGAGACAGGGTCACCAGTGATACGGTCATCAATACCGCGGACATGGTCGCCGCCGATTCGAGATCAAAGGCTTGCACGCGGTCATAGATGGCAATGGCCATGGTCTGCGTTTCTCCCGGGATCGCGCCGCCGACCATCAGTACAACGCCGAATTCTCCCAGCGTATGGGCAAATACCAGCACGACGGCGGTCAGAATACCGGGCCAGGCGAGCGGCAGCTCCACAGCTACAAGCGAGCGTAGCGGCGACATGCCGCTGCAGGCTGCAGCCTCACGCAAATCCAGCGCAACGCCCTCGAAGGCGCGCTGCACCGGCTGCACCGCGAATGGCAGATTGATCAGCACAGAGGCAAGCAGAAGACCCTCGAAACTGAACACCAGGGGACCGCCGAACGTGGATTGCCACCACTGACCCACTGGCGAACCGGCGCCCAGCGTTACCAGCAGGTAAAAGCCCAGCACGGAGGGTGGAAGAACCAGGGGTAAGGCGATGGCGGCTTCGGCGAGCCCCTTGCCATGGAATGACCGATAGGCGAGAAAGCGTCCGCAGACAACAGCTAGCGGCACCAGAATGATAACAGTGAAACCGGCAAGGCGCAGAGACAGCCAGAGCGCGGTCCAGTCCATGCGGCCCTCTATATCCTGTCGGCTGGCAGAGAGAAACCATAGCGCCGTAGTACCTCGCGCGCCGGGCTCTCCTGCAGGTAGGCGTAGAAGGCATGCGCGCCCTCGGTCGCGCCGCGCAGCAGCACCATGCGCTGTTTCAGTGGCCGGTGCCAGTCAGCCGGAATCAGCGTGCTGTCGGCGCGCGCCGCCATCCGCGGTGCCAGCGCCAGCGACCAGGCAACGAGGCCGCCCACGGTGCTGCCCGAGAGCGCGAACTGGGCTGCCTGGCTCACGTTTTCGCCCAGAACCAGCTGCGGCTGCAGCGCCTCCCATAGTCCCTGGTGCTCCAGTACGTCCCTGGCGCGCTCGCCGTAAGGGGCATGGGCCGGATTGGCGATGGCAAAGCGCTGCCCCGGACTGGCTGCGAGCCGTTCATGCAGATTTGTCAGTGTCGGTGCTGGCGTGGATGAAACGCCCCTGGGGACAACCAGAGCGAGCCTGCCGATGGCGTAAAGGGTGCCCGCATCCTGCGTCAGCCGGTCCGAGGCCAGCGCATCGACATAGCCTTCATCGGCAGCCAGGAAGAGGTGGAAAGGCGCGCCGTGTCGAATCTGATGGGCGAAGTTGCCGGTCGAGCCATAGGTGATGCGCAGGCGATAGCCGGAGTCGCGCTGAAATACAGCGGCGATGTCGTCCAGTGCAAACCTGAGGTCTGATGCCGCAGCAACCCTTACGGGCTGTTGATCCGCGGGCTGCGCCGATGCCTGTGGGTAAAGCGTTACCGGGGCCAGGCAGAGCACCAGCAACCCAAAGAGTGCAGTGCCTGCGGCGCGCAGATAACGGTTACACCAATCGGACAGAGCGCTGCCGGCGGTATCAGTCCGGAAGGTGGCCATGGCGTTCGCAGATGCCGAGCATCTTGTAGGCGAGCAGCGCCGCGGCAAAATCATAGGCGTGAAAGCCGGCAATAGGAGAAAACTCCATGATATCGAAACCGATGATCTGCCGCTGTGCGGCCACCGACTCGAACAGCCCCAGCGACTGGTACCAGCCCAGGCCGCCCGGTACGGGCGTACCGGTAGACGGGAAGACGGAGGGGTCCAGGCCGTCGATATCCAGGGTAAAAAATACTTTCGCGGGGAAATCATCGGGCAGTGTCAGGCTGCTGATGTTATTCGGGACGAGGTCCTCTGCATCAAGGTGGTGTACGCCATGCGCCAGGCGCGCATCGCGTTCTTCTTCACAGAACGCGCGCACACCCAGAGAAAAAATGGGAATGCCGAGGTCCACCGCCCGCTTCATGACGGACGCGTGGCTCAGAGGATCGCCTTCGTAGGCCTCCCGGAGGTCGGCATGGGCATCAATCTGGACGATGCCGAAATCATTTATGCCGGCGTCGCGGAGCCCTTTGAGAACGCCGCCGGTCACGCTGTGCTCGCCGCCAAGCACTACCGGGAATGCACCTCGACGCACGATAGCGGCGGTCGCCGCGGCGATGCTGGCCATCACGGTATCCGCATCACTACTGCAGTCTATTGGGTCCACGGTGTGGATGCCGCGTTCGCAGGGGCTGCTGTGCCCGTCCCAGGTTTCAAGCTGCCACGATGCATCGAGTATGGCCGATGGACCGTTGCGGGTGCCTCCGCCGTAGGAAACGGTTTTTTCATAGGGCACGGGTAATACATGTATCGCTGAGCGGGCCGGATCCCCCTGCTCGATTTCCGAGCCGAGAAAATGTGGATACTCGCGCTGTTCGCTGCTGGCGCTCATGACAGTCGTTCCCTGAAGTCGGTGTAGTCGAAGGTCTTCACCACCCGCAGGTCGTCACTGGCGGAGTTCCAGATAGCGATCGCCGGCAGGCGGGTACCGTTGAACGTGGTGGTCTTGACCATGGTGTAATGTGCCATGTCTTCAAACATCAATCGCTGTCCCACCCGCAGTGGCTGGGCGAAGCTATAGTCGCCCATCATGTCACCCGCAAGGCAGGTAAGTCCGCCGATGCGGTAGGTGTACGCGAGCACGCCGGGCATGTCAGCGTTGCTGATGTCGGCGCGGTAGGGCATTTCCAGCGTGTCCGGCATGTGACAGGTGGCGGAGCAATCGACAATGGCGTGGTGCATGCCTGATTGCATGACATCGAGAACCTCGGTGACCAGCACGCCGCTGCCGATGGCAATGGCTTCGCCCGGCTCGAGATAAACCTGACAGTCGTGCCTCTGTGAGAAATCCCGGATAAGGTTCACCAGCCCGTCAATGTCATAGCCCGGAGCAGTAATGTGGTGACCACCGCCGAAATTAATCCACGACATCTGAGGCAGCCAGCGCGCAAAGCGTTCCTCCACTGCCGCCACGGTGCGCGCCAGCGGCTCGAATGGTTGCTCACAGAGGGTGTGGAAGTGCAGTCCGGAAATACCCTCGAGTGCCTCCACGGAAAGCTCTTCCTCGGGGATGCCAAGGCGCGAGCCCGGTGCGCAAGGGTCATAGATCGGGGTCGCTCCTTCGGAATGCTCGGGATTGATGCGCAGGCCAAACGCCAGCTGTGGTCGTTTCCGCTGCGCCGCGAGGCAGCGTTCGCGGAAGCGCAGCCACTGGCTGCAGGAATTGAACACGACGTGATCGGCAAAGGTGAGAATTTCCTCGATATCCTCCGCGCCGAAGGCCGCCGAATAGACATGCACCTCACCGCCGTAATAGTCGGCGCCGAGGCGGGCCTCGTGCAGGCCGCTGGCGCAGGTTCCCCAGAGGCGATCCCGGTACAGTGGCGCAAGCGACCACATCGAGAAGGCCTTTAGCGCCGCAAGTACCCTGGCTCCGCTGCGCTCGCCGACATCGTGCAGAATATCCAGGTTGCGTTGGATCACCTGTTCATCGACGACATAGCAGGGCGAGGGCAGCGCGGCGGTATCCAGCCTGTCGAAATCGCTCAACAGCACGTCAGTCGTCCAGGCTGAAGTCGGTCAGCTCAACCACCCGCCAGGGCAGACCGTAGTCCTTCAGCCCTTCCATAAAAGGATCGGGATCCAGCTGTTCGATGTTCCACACGCCGGCCCTGCGCCAGGTTCCCTCGAGAATGAGCTTGGCGCCGATCATGGCGGGGACGCCGGTAGTGTAGGAAATCCCCTGCGACTGAACCTCTCGATAGCAATCCTGGTGGTCCTTGATCTGGTAGAGATACATGGTGCGCTCCTGTCCGTCCTTGACACCTTTCACCACGCAGCCGATGCAGGTCTTGCCATGGGTGCGTGGACCGAGCGTGGACGGATCTGGCAGCAGCTGTCTGAGAAACTGGATTGGCACGATCTGCTGACCCTGGAATTCCACCGGCTCGATGCCGGTCATGCCGACATTACCCAGAACCTCCAGGTGCTTGAGATAATTCTCCGAGAAGCTCATCCAGAACTGCGCGCGCTTCAGGCTGGGGAAATTCGCCGACAGGGATTCCAGCTCTTCATGGTACATGCGGTAGATCGTGTAGGTGCCCACGTCATCGGGGCAGGTAAAACTGGCCTTTCTTGACATTGCCGGGGTAGTGACAAATTCGCCGTTTTCCCAGTGACGGCACTCCGCCGTGACTTCGCGGATGTTAATTTCGGGATTGAAGTTGGTCGCGAAGGGATAGCCGTGATCGCCGCCGTTGACGTCGATGATGTCGAGTTCCTGAATTTCGTCAAAATAATGTTTGGCCAGGTAAGCGGTGAAAACGTTGGTCGCGCCCGGGTCGAAGCCACTGCCAAGCAGGGCCATGCGGTCCGCTTTTTCGAAACGCTCACGATATGCCCACTGCCAGCTGTACTCGAACTTCGCGGTCTCCGGCGGTTCGTAATTGGCTGTGTCGAGGTAGTCGACGCCGGCGGCCAGGCAGGCATCCATAATGCTAAGGTCCTGGTAGGGCAAGGCAACGTTGATCACCAGGGCGGGCCGCTCTGACTCGAGCAATGCCGTCAGTGCTGCAACATCGTCGGCATCGATCTGTGCCGTGCGAATGGGGCGCTCGATCTGTGCGGCGATGGCCTGGCACTTGGACTCCGTGCGGCTGGCAAGCAGGATATCGTTGAATACCTCCGGCAGTTGCGCGCATTTGTGGGCAACCACGCCACCCACGCCACCCGCGCCAATAATCACGACTTTCGACATACTGTGTCTCCTTGCTTCACTGTCTCTTGGCGCTCGTGTCAGCGCTCGAAATAGGTATAACCGTACAGGCTGTCGCGGAAGGCACGCAGCATGTTCTGGCGTTCTTCAACGTTGATACGACCGTCTCGCACCGCGCGCTCCGCCACTCTGCGGAACTGTTCCAGAACGTTCTTGGGCTCATATTCCACGTATGACAGGACGTCAGCGATGCTGTCACCATGGAATTCACGCACAAACTCGAAGGAGCCGTCCGGTTCAATGTGCACACTGACAACGGTGGTGTCGCCGAACAGGTTGTGCAGATCGCCAAGGGTTTCCTGATAGGCGCCCACCAGGAATACGCCGAGGTAATACTCGCTGTTTTCGACCAGTGGGTGCAGCGGCAGCGTGCTGTGTGTGTCTCCGAGGTAGGAAAAGCGATCTATCTTGCCGTCGCAGTCACAGGTGATGTCGGCGATGACGGCTTGTCTTTCCGGCTTCTCGTCCAGCCGATGGATGGGCATGATGGGAAACAGCTGATCTATGGCCCAGATGTCCGGCAGTGACTGGAACAGGCTGAAGTTGCCGTAGTAGATGTCGGCGAGCATTACGGGGAGATGGCTCAGCTCCGGCGACACCCGGCGCGCGTCCGGCAGCAGGGTGGCAACTCGCTCGAAGATGGCCAGCGCATAGTTTTCTGCCAGCGCTCGCTCGCGCAGTGACGCCACACCGCGGTGAAACATTTCACGCAGTTCATCGCGGTAGTAGATGGCATCGTTGTAGCATTCCTGCAGATTATCGACGTGGACATTGTCCAGCACGCTGTGCAGATTGCCAATGAGGTCATGCGCGTTGTCGTCAAGTGCTGCGGGTAGCTGCCCTGGCCGGTGGTCACGCACATCGAGAACGTTAAACAGCAGCATGGAGGAGTACGCGACAAGTGCACGGCCGGACTCTGAGACCAGCACCGGGTGGGGAATACCCTCAGCGTCCAGCGACTCCTGCAGTGTTTCAATAATATTGATGCAGTACTCGTCGAGCCCGTAGTTCATGCTGTGGGTCTCGTTGCTGCGCAGACCCTGGTAGTCCACGGCAAGGCCACCGCCGACGTCGAGGAAACCCATGGGCGCGCCTTCGGCGACCATGCCGGCATAGAAACGGCAGGCTTCGAGTACCCCCGACCGTATATTGCGGATATTCGGTATCTGTGAGCCCAGATGGCAATGCAGCAGCTGCAGGCAGTGCAACATGTCGTGCTGTTTCAGGGTCTCGATCACGCTGATCAACGAGTCAGTGGACAGCCCGAAGATGGAGCGGTCGCCGCTGTCCTCGTTCCAATGGCCTTCCACCATTGACGACAGGCGGATACGGGTGCCGATCAGAGGGTCGATACCCAGGCGTTTACTGCACTCGAGAACGATATCCAGCTCTGAACGTGTTTCCAGAACAAAGAAACACTGTATGCCGATCTGGCGCGCGTACAGGCCCAGCTCAATGAACTCCCGGTCCTTATAGCCATTGCAGATGATCAGACTGTCGTAGTCGCGCAGCTGGCTCAGTGCGATGATCAGCTCGGCCTTGCTCCCGGCCTCCAGCCCATGGTGATAGCGCTGGCCGAAGTCGGCAATCTCCTCAATCACGTGGCATTGCTGATTGACCTTGATGGGAAATACGCCGCGATAGTGGTTCCTGTAGCCGCTGTTCTCGATAGCGCGCTGGAAGGCCGTGTTGATTTCGCTGATACGGTGATCCAGCAGGTTTTCAATGCGCAGTACAACGGGCATTTCAAGTCCGCGCAGCTTCATGGCCTCAACCAGGTCAACGATCGGCACGCTCACTTCCTGGCCGGGCACCTGCACGCGCAGCCTGCCAGCATCGTCAACATTGAAATAGCCGGCGCCCCAGTCGCCCACGCCATACAGTGAGGCGCTATCCTGTGCGCTCCATTGCGATGTTGCGGCCGGCACGAGGGGAGGAATGGATGGACTGTGGGGCATAGCGACTGGATTTCCCATGGGTAGCGAGGATGCAGAGTGTGGATACTTCCCTAAGACAATGCAAAGTATTGAAAACGTGCATTTTGCGCAACTGCAGTCGCGAGGCGCAGCGGCAGTGGCGGGCGATCCCGCGCGTGGCTTCGCAGGATTATTGGCGGTGGCAGTGGATCCATCGACGACTGCTTTTGCGTATCATGCCGAGTCTCGGAGACAGAGATCGGGTTGACATGCGGCGCACACTGAAATTTCTCCATACGCTGGGAGCCATTGGCCTCACGGGAGCACTGGCTGCACAGATTGTGCTGCTTTCACAGCTTCCGGCGCCAGGATCCCTGCCAGAGTATGCCGCACTTCGTGGCGCCATGGGGACGCTGGCCGAATGGATATTGCTGCCGTCCCTCGGTATCACGCTGGTCAGTGGCCTGCTGTCAATGTCCATCACGCCCGCGTTCCACAACGCGGGCTGGGCCTGGCTGAAGCTGTTGCTGGGGGTGTCCATGTTCGAGGGTACGCTGATCACGGTTCAGGGCCCGGCGCAGAAGGAAGCGCAACTCAGTGCGCAGGCGCTGGCCGGCGACATCGATCCGGCTCTGCTGGGACAGGCAATGCAGGCAGAGTGGAACTCGGTCTGGGTGGTTCTGGCAATCGCTATTGTGAACGTAGTGCTGGGCGTCTGGCGTCCGCGGTTCAAGCGCCTACGTCAAGCGCCACGACGCGTCACGGATGATGGTTGAAGCACACCCGCCTCCCGGTCAATCCCGGGCCAGCCAGCGGTACAGCGTGCTTCGGGTGACGCCGAGTATCGCCGCGGCCTGCTGCTTGTTGCCGTCTGTCCTCTCCAGTACGCGGCGCGCATAGCGGCGCTGCAGAACCTCGAGCGTCGGAAAATCATCGACTAGCGATTCGTTGCCGGTTTCCCGCTGATTCGGAGCGCGCCCGGTCGACAGGTGCCCCTGGCTTTCGGGTATCCGCGCCGGTAGATCACCGACGCTGATCAGTCCGCCACGGCAGAATGCGACCGCGCGCTCAATGACATTCGACAGCTCCCGGACATTGCCCGGGAAGGTATAGGCGTTCAGCGCCGCCAGTGCGGCGGCATCCAAGCCATCGATGTCGCGTCCCGTTGTGCTGGCGTGCTGGCGCAAAAACAGAGAGGCCAGCAACTCTACATCCCCCTGTCTCGCGCGCAGTGGTGGCACCTCCAGCTTGAAGGTTTCAAGGCGGTAGTAGAGATCCTCACGGAACGCACCGGATGCCACCAGCTCCTCGACGTTGCGATGGGTCGCAGCGACAACCCGGACATCCACATCCTGTTCGCCGGAGGCGCCGATTGCGCGCACGCTGCCTTCCTGAAGCACGCGCAACAGCTTGGCCTGCAGCGTGAGGGGCATCTCGCCTATTTCATCGAGGAGGAGGGTGCCGCCGCTGGCCTGCCGAAAAATGCCGGCGTGTTTTTTTTTGGCATCGGTAAACGCGCCTGCTTCATGGCCGAAGAGTTCGCTCTCGATCAGCTCTCCCGGAATGCCGGCGCAGTTGATTGCGACAAAGGGCCCGTCCCGACGTTGGCTCTGGGCATGCACGCTACGCGCGACCAGTTCTTTTCCCGTTCCGCTCTCTCCGGTGATCAGCACGGGCCCATCTGTTGCTGCAATGACGCCGATCTGCTCGCGAAGCCGCTGAATCTCCGAACTATTGCCGACAATACCGTGGTTGTCTTTGCCCCGTATGGCCTGTTTCAGCCGCGCGTAATCACGGCGCAGGAATGACTGTTCGATGAGCCGGTCAACGCTGAGCAGAAAATGGTCCATTTCCAGCGGCTTGGTGAGAAAGTCATCTGCGCCCTGTTTTAGCGCGGCGACAGCATCACTAACACTGCCAAAGGCGGTAATCACCAGGCATGCCGGATGCGGCTCGGATTGCCGGGCTGTTTTCAGAACCTCATGCCCGGTCCCGTCTGGCAGTCGCAGATCGGTTATCACCAGGTCGAAGTCGTTCTGACTCAGCCGCTGTTGCGCAATGTCCACCGAGGTTGCCTGTTCCACCAGGTAGCCCTCGGCGTCCAGCTCGTCGCGGATCAGACGCAGCAGTGCTGCATCGTCCTCGACCAGTAGAATCCGCCGCTTCATCGACTGTCCTCATTATCCGTCGCTGGGAAAACCAGCTCGAATATCGCGCCATGGCTGCCGAGAGAGTAGTCCACGCTGCCGCCGTGCTCCTGCATGATGTTGTTGACAATCGCCAGCCCCAGGCCGGATCCGCTGCCAGTGGGTTCACGCGAGAAAAAGGGCTTGAAGATTTCCCGCTCATCTTCAGCGCTGACGCCCGGGCCATCATCTTCGACGCGTACGATGGCGTTGCCGCCCCGGCGTTCCACTGTCACCCAGACTGACGACAGTGCGTGGCGTTGCGCGTTGCGAACAATATTTGCGACGGCCATTTCAACACGGACTCTGTCGCCATGTGTCAGTGTATGGCTCGTGCAGCTCAGCTCGGGCTGCGGCGCATCCGCCGCGCTGCCCTGGCAGACCCTCCCGACAAGGTTGGCCAGCTCGATTGCATCATGGCCGGCGTTTTCCCGTCTCGCGTAGCTCAGAAGTTGCCGCACAATGTTTCCCATGCGCTGGACTTGCTGACGGACTTCCTGCATGGCGATCCTGGTGCCGGGTGCATCGGGCCTGCGCTCCATCTGGCGCACGCGACCGTCAATGACGGTCAGCGGTGCGCCCAGTTCATGTGCCAGACCTTCGGCGACGCGACCGATCTCAGCAGCGCGCTCGGACTGGTCCAGCCGCCGCTGCAACGCCCGCTCTTCATCCTGCTTTTTTTCCAGCGCTTTTTCTGCTTCCCGTGTTGCGCGTGCCATGCTGTTGAGGCTGTTACCGATATCTGCAAACTCGCGTGGTGCCCGGATGGCCAGTTTCAGCTCGCGTTCCCCGCGGGCGAAGGCATCAATAGACCTCAGCAGCATGGCCACGCGTGTGCCTATCAGTCTCCGGTATAGCTGCAGAGTAATGACGATGGCGGCGACAACCGCGAAGGACCAGAGAGACCACGCCGTAAGGTGCAGCCGCGTCAACGCATCGGTTATTTCCTGACGCTGTCGCGTGATCTGCAACAGGCCCTGAATACGGCCATCGCGGTCGAGCAGCGGCGTGAAATAGGCGTAGACCGTCTGTCCGTCAACCTCACGATACCCGCCCTCGTCCTGCCCGCTCGAGACGACGCCTGATGCGGCGAGGCTGCCGCGCAGCGTGTTGTCTGCGGTTCCGGCCGCTACCAGCAGTTCGCCGCCGACATTGTAGACCGCAACGCCGTAGACTCTGCGGATGCTGAACAGCGAGTCAAGACTCTCGCGGATGCCGTGTATATCGCTATCGACGAGTCGTGTGCTGATCGAAGGGGCGACGGCGCGGGCTATCAGCTCGATTTCGCCCTGCAGCCGTGCTTCCAGCGAACGCTCGGCCCACAGGGCGATGACCAGAACGAGCGCCGCCGAAAGCAGAGCGATGGGTGCGAGAATGCCGAGGAGCATGGCGCGTCGCAGGTCATAGGTGTTGCTGCGAGTATCGCTGTTTCCAGCAGGTAGATCATTCACGCCGCGGCCGCTCCGGTCGGCTGCTGTGAACGACAGAAACAGTTGAGGCTGTGTTGCAAAATGCGTGTCTCAAAATCATCCATATGTATCGCAATCGTACATCAATCGTGACTCTTACCCATGAAAAATTCTGTCATGCCAGGATTTTTAGGGTTGGCACAGGGCTTGCTGCATTTACAGTGAGCAGTGAAAACTGCCTTTTGTCAGACGAAGAGGAGCGATAATCGTGTCACTATCAGATTTTTTGAAAAGCGCAGGGCTTGCAGGTAGCGCAACACGCCGTATTCTGCCGGCGGCATTAGTTGCTCTGGTGCTTGGGACGGCGGGTAGCGCGGTCGCCCAGCAGCAGGGAGGCTATCCGTCGCCGCAGCAACAGCAGGGTGGTGAGGTGACTGACGAGAAACTGGGCCAATTCATGGTTGCCATGACCTCCGTGCAGGATGTGCAGAAAGAGTACGCAGGCCAGATACAGTCCACGTCCGATGGTGAGAAGGCGCAGGAACTTCGCCGGGAAGCGCAGAACAAAATGATTTCCGCGGTTGAGGACAGCGGGCTTACGGTACCGCAGTACAACATGATCGCTGAGCGTATGCGCACGGATCCCGAGCTCGCGGAGCGTGCGGAGGACATGCAGTAGGTAGCGACCTGTCCTGCAATCCGCCGCGCCTGCCCGCTCGGGCCGGCAGCGGTGGATGAGCGCGAGTTTGTTGCTTGCCGGCCATGTCGGTCATTGTTTCCTGATGAAAGGCACTGATTGCCTGCTCCAGGCCGGCCTTATTCACATCCTTCGTTTATCCGCATTACACCCATTGTTCAGGAATGTTGCGCTCTACCAGCTCATGAATGCTGACGGTGATAATGTTGTGTTCTTTCCCCACTTCCTCGGCAAATAACGATGCCTTACTGCTGCGCGCGATAATCATGGCGTTGGGATAGCCGCGGCGCAGCCAGATGGCCGTGCGCAGATTGTCCTCTTCATTGCCGGTGCCAAGAATGAACACCACGTTCCGGGCGTCACTGGAAATATGGACAGTATCGCGCAGGCGCTTCCACACGGCGGGATGCGAGATATCGCCCTCCAGCACTTCGCGCCGGTAGCCGGATGAAAACGTCATCTGTTCTTCCGCAACCAGAACGCGGCGCACGGCATCCCTCTCAATGATCGCTACCGTTTCCAGTTCCCGCAGGGCGTGCGCCTGCAGCTGCTCGATGATGGTCTGGCCGAAGCGGCCAAAGCCCGACAGCACCACGATATCGCGGCCGCTTGTATCCAGAAAGCGCTGCATCAGATGTTCCCGCACGAGGCCCGATGCGGCGAGATGATAGGAGTTGAAGATCTCGCAGCGCTTGGCAACGTCTGTGTGCTGCATTGCACGCATGAAGCGCAGATTCGTACAGTGCATCACGATGCGTTTACCGATTCCGGGGACCATGCGTTGCATGATGCTGGCAGCTTCATAGCTGCGCAGGCTGTTGTCGGACAACAGGACGATGCGGCGTGCCCGCTTGACGCGCAGCTGCTTGAGGCAGAATTCGTGCGTGATATCACCGGTGGTCACAATGGCATCATAGGTTTCCCGCAGTTCATCGGCTATTGAGGCCTCGGGCTCCTGACGCGAAACAATAATGACCTGCACGGTGCGGTCGCGCTGCCGCAGCACCCGGAGATAGCTCATTGCGAGCTCTCCCGTGCCGATGACGACAATGTGATGGCGCAGACGACGCATGTGCAGGTTGTGCGGTGACAGAACGCGCAGCAATACATCAATCAGCGTGGTGGCTGCGAGTATCGGTGAGCCGAAATACGCGAGCCAGAGTAGAGCCTTGCTGGCCGCCGGTCCGCCTGTGGGTGTGCCCAGCTCAACGCCGCCCACCACGAACAGGCTAAGGCTGTAATAGGCCTGCGCCAGCAGCCCTGCATGCGTGACATCCGGGCGCTCGGTCACGGAGGCGCCGGTAGCAAAGGCGATAATACCGCTGGCGAAGAACAGCAGGGCAGCGATGGTGCGCCAGGGGAATTTGATGCTGTTTTTCATGCCGCCAGTCTACGCAAGAGCGGCGCCTTTGCGTATCGGATATTTTCGCAGGGGGGCGGCAGTCGGACCGGCAAGGTGGCAGGCGGCGTTCAGACCGCCTCGCGCGTCTGTCCTGGCAGGTCTTCGGCAATGGTGAACCAGCGTTCGGGATCATTGCGTTCAATCCTGCGCGGTGAGTCCGAGGCTGCCGTAGTGCGTTCTGTTTTGCATGCCTTTGCCAGAATGTCTCTCGCGTCCGCTATCAGCTGCCTGTAGTCCGGCTCGGAGTCAGGCGGCGTGTCAGCCCGGGGGCAGGCCTCGAGGAAGTCAAACGCGTCAAGGTCGACGGGCAGTTGTGGCGATACTCCGTGGTAGCGCCACATGCCGGTGCCGGGATCAAGCGTGTAGTGCGGCAGCAGCCGCCAGCCATCGCTGGCAATCAGGCAAATGGCATCCAGCAGGTAATGAAACTCAGCCTCGCTTATGAAGTAATTGAAATTCAGCCGCACCCAGCCGGGCCTCAGGGCGCTGTCTCCGTTTGCGCTGCGCTCCTCCAGGGCCCTCGAGCGCGCGTTATCAAGGCCCAGCAATAGATGGCCATAGGGGCCGGCGCAGGAACATCCGCCACGCGCCTGAATGCCAAACAGGTCGTTGAGCAAGGCGATCACGAAGCCATAATGCAGTTCGCGCCCGGCGCAGAGAAAGCGCAGAGACACAATGGCAAGACGCCGTGCTTGCGTGCCACCCAGAATGTCGATTTCCTTGATTGCGGAAAGTCGCGTGAGGGCGGTCTGTATGCGCTCGCGCTCTATCGCTTCAATTGTATCGGTGCCGACTGTCTGCTGAAGCTTGAACACCAGCCCGGCACGGATGGATTCGACAATTGCCGGCGTGCCGCCTTCCTCACGGCGTTCCGGGGCGGTAATGAAGCGATGGCGCTCGGCGGTCACGTAAGACACCGTGCCGCCACCGACAACGCTTGGCACCGGATTTTTCAGCAGGCTCGTTTTGACGGCGAGAATCCCCGGCGTGCCGGGGCCACCCACGAACTTGTGTGGTGAGAGGAAAATGGCATCGATGTTGTGGCCGCCGGGATTCATGTCGACGCCCACGTAGGGTCCTGCTGCGGCGTAGTCCCAGAATGCCAGCGCTGCGTGTGCCTTGAGAATGCGGGTAATACCGGCAACATCGCTGCGGATGCCGGTGACGTTGGACGCTGCCGAAAAACTGCCGATGCGAAGTGCGCGGCCCTTGTAGCGCGCGAGCGCGGATTCGAGGGCTCGCTTGTCTATGTCACCGCGGTCATCGCCGGGAATGCGCACGACCTCGGCCTTGGACTCGCGCCAGGGCAGCTCATTGGAATGATGCTCGTAGGGGCCGACAAAGACGACCGCGTGCCGGGCCTGTTCCGCTGGCTCGGTGTCAGCGTCGCCTGGTGCCGCGCTGGTCTCGCGGGGAGCGCGCAGCGCCAGCATGTCGATAAGGCGATTGATCGCTGCCGTGGCACCGGCACCACAGAAAATCACCGCGTCGTCATCGCCGGCATTGATGGCGCTGCGAATCTGGTCGCGTGCTGCCTCACGCAGCGCCGTGGTCTGGGCGCCGGTGAGAGAGGCCTCCGTGTGCGTGTTGGCGTAATACGGAAGGACCTGATCGCGCACAATTTGCTCGATAAAGTCGAGACTGCGACCGGAAGCGGTGTAATCGGCATACACCAGAGGTCGCTTCCCAAAGGGCGTTGTTATCGGCCGATACTGACCGATAAGACCGCGCTGTATTCGGTGGATCAGTGTGCGGGTTGTTTCTTTCATCGCCGTACCGCCTCCGGGCAGTCATCATCTCAATTACGAGGCCCATAGAATAGTTGCGTAACGACAGGAAAGGTGTTCTTTTTATTGTCTGTATGTGGAAATGTATGCAACAAATGTCTATTTTTTATTAAAATAATGAAACAAGCATGCCAGGCGTCAGCGTGGAGCTTGCCGTGTGGTGCACTGTTCACTGTCGTTATTGGGGGGAGGCGTAAATGACCACGGAGATACGGCTGGATGCGGCAGATCTGCGTCTTCTACGGCAGCTGCAGCGTGACGCTTCCCTGGCGCTGGTGGACCTGGCGGAATCGGTGAACATGTCGCGTTCGGCTTGTTGGCGACGCCTTCAGAGGTTGCGCGAGAGTGGCATTATCCGGGAGCAGGTCATGCTGCTCAATCCGGCGGCCCTCGGTCTGTCACTGACGGTTTTCATCTCTGTACGCACCAATCACCATAACGCCGCCTGGAGTCGGCAATTTCGTGAGGTGATTGACGGTATTCCTGGCATTCTCGAGGCCTATCGCATGGGAGGCGATGTGGACTATCTGTTAAAGGCGGTGGTGGCTGACATGCCGGACTACGATCGCCTGTATCAGGAACTGATTGCGGCGGATCTATTTGACGTGAGCGCGGGCTTTGTCATGGAGGAGTTGAAGAATACGACATCATTGCCGCTGTGAGTCGCACCGGGGTGGGCCGGTACGACTCAACACCTTGCCAGCGTTTATTTGCCGAAGAGTTTCTTGAAGGCCTCGCCCACGGCTTCTCCGGCCTCTTCTGCCGGGTTTGACGCGCCTTCCTCCACGTCGCTTTCGCTGGCATCGTCCTCGCCTCCCAGTTTTTCCATCATCCCGGAGAACAGACCGCCGACGCCACTACCGGCGTCCTGCGGCTCCTCGGCAGCCGGGCTGCCGCCAGCGTTCTGGCTGGCAGCGCTACTGAAGGCTCCCATCAGCCCACCGAGATCATTCATGTCGATGGGTTTGGCGGGAAGTTCAAAGCGCGCTGCCGCTACTGTGTCACCATCAATCGCGGCAACTGTCATTTCTGTCCCGTAGCGCAGTATGCCCATGTTCATGTCGCCAAGACGCCTGCTGAAGTCCTCGCTGTTACGGCGGAGCTCCTCATCCATTGCCTCAGTGCTGGCGCGGACCATGGTGAACAGTGCGTCGCGAAATTCCAGGGCTCTGGCGTCTGAAGACATCACCACCTCCTGGGTGATCTCGTCGCCTTCCTCGCGGGTTGTGATCTCGTAGATCTCACCCTCGATGCCGGCCACGGTTTCCCTGCGACCGGTTGCTTCAATGGATATGACCTCAGCCGTGGCGCCGGCAGGCGCCGCCTGCTCGGTCATTTTTGCCATATCGGCAAAGCCCTTCATCATGGTGGACGCATTCACGACCATGGGCTTGCCATTATTGTAGGATACTGCGTAGAGCGTGTTATCGCGCACGAGCATGTAGGTGTCCTGCTGCGGCGTATTGAGCCGCAGCTTGTCGCCATCGGCATATTCAAACATCATGCTCTCGCCATTCGGCGACTGTACGGTGGCTGATCCGGCGATGGCTGCGCTAGCGTATATGAGGGCCAGTGCCGACAAACCACCCCCCAGAAAAGATGTGCGCGAGTTGGTTGAAATCATGTTGTTATCCTCAGCAGGTGTCTGTTTGTGTGACCTCAGTTCCAGTGTAACCCCGGAAACGCCGACTTCAAGCGCGGAAAATGTACTCTGCCTGCGTATCCCGGGTCGTCCCGGCATACTGTCGTGAAGCGCGCGAATCCCCAGGGCAAGGGGCTGGTGCCCGCACTCGAGGCCTGGAACGATACCCGTCCAGCGCAGGCGACATCATCTCGCCCCGTGCAGTCATTGCTCGCTGATTTCTGTGCCTCGTCGCTGGTTCTCGCCGCCCGGTTCGAGTTCCGGCCTGTGCCGGGGAACAGTTATCATCTTTACAAGTGTGGTGACACCTGGCGGCTGTCACTGATCGCACCTCAGGAGTGGGGTGCACGGCAGCCGGGCATTCATGTTGCGCGCTGCGACCTGCGACGGGACATGACCTGGTCTCTCATTGGAGCGGAAGGACTGGCAGAGAGCCCGGAAGTCGTAGAGGCGCTTGAACGTCATATGGAGGGCTTTCTTGCCGCGGTAAATACGGATGAGCCCTTGTCAGATACCCTGCCTTTTCACGTCGCCGACCTGCCTTTCTATCCGCGATTGCTGGCCTCAGCGCTGGCGCGGTCGCTGCGCGACAACCTGCAGTTCAATGGCCTCGACGCTGCATCTGGCAAAACGCTGCTGACGGCCACCGGGTCGAGCGCCCGTTTGTTGCACATCCTGCCACCGCAGGCGCCCTCATCATAAACGCGGGCTTGCCCGGTGGCTGATCTTCAGGTCTGGGAATACGCCTGCATCGGCCTGTTGTTCGTCTGGAGCGGTTTCGTGCGCTCAGGGCTCGGTTTTGGCGGCGCGGTCCTGACCCTGCCGTTCCTTCTCATACTGTTGAATGCGCCTCTCGTCTTCCTGCCGATCATATCGGTGCATCTGCTTTTTTTCTCTGCTTTGACTATTGCTCTTGCCAAGTGGGAAGGGCGTCGCCGACGGGAAGCCAGCCAGGACCCGTCAGCGGATACGGTCAACTGGGCGTTTCTGCGCTACGCGCTGCCGCTCATGCTGGTGCCGAAGCTGATTGGCGTAGCCGGGGTGATAACGCTGCCGGCAGATGTCGTCAGCGGGTTTATCTTCACGCTGGTATCAGTTTATGCGCTCAGCTACATTCTGAATCGCCCTTTTCGCAGTGGCAGTCGACGGATTGATGCGTTGTTCATGGTTATCGGGGGGTATGTCAGCGGCACGTCGCTGATAGCCGCTCCGCTGGTCGTGCCGGTGGCCGCCAGCCGGGTTCGACGAGAACAGTTGCGCGATACGTTGTTTGTGCTCTGGTTTGTTCTGGTTGGCATCAAGCTAGCCGCGTTTGTGATCGGCGGCGTCGATCTGCAGTGGGTGCATCACCTGTGGCTGCTGCCCTGCGCCGCTGTCGGCCACGTGCTGGGGCTGCGTTTTCACCGCTATACGCTGCGCGCTGAGACGTCAGTATTTTTTCGCGTCCTGGGTGGCGGGCTGCTGGTGGTCAGTCTCGCCGGTCTGGCGAGGATTCTGCTGGGCTATTGATAACCCCGCACTTCTGTGCTTCTTTAAGAAAGTCCCCACTGCGACAACCATGAGGTGTAGAAATCATGAATTTAACCACGACGAGAATAAAGCGGAACGGGACCTTTCTCGCAGCCGCCGCATCGCTGCTGCTGTTCATGGCGGTCGGTGCCCGTGGCGATGAGCTGTTGCAGACCAACTGGATTGAAATGGTGCGCGGTTTTCAGGATGCCGATTCCGGTATACGTGTCAGGGAAGTCACTCAGGATGACAGTGGTGCTACCCACCTGCAGATTGCCATCCCCAAGGTGAGCATGGCCGGTGTAATGGACATGGAGGAAGTGCGCGTGATCGGTCAACGGCCCCAGGAGTTCGAGTTCAGGAATTTGCTGCCCGAATTAGAGTATGAGTGGGTTGACGATTACGACAACAATTTCTACGGCCTGCTGGTGCATTTCAAGGGAGGGCCGAAAACCCCGCTAAGGCTGTTCTTTTCGGCTGAGTCAGGATTTCTACAGCGCTGACCCCGCGCAGCAGCCGCAGGCCGATAGGCGGCCTGGCGTTGCCTGCTGCAGGCCGCGTTTCACGACGCCGAGAGGCATGAGGTAGCGATGGGTCCGCACGAACGAGGGCCGGATCCGGGTCGTCCAGTGAACCCGGAATACGAGATGCAACTCAGCGAACTGCTGGCGCGCCTCGCCACGACTCTGATCCACCGCCCCGATACAGCGCTTTCCGAGCTTGTCGACTACGCGCTGGGTCAGATTGCCGCGTTCGTCGGCGCTGATCGCGGCTATATCTTCCTTTATGACTTTCCACGCGATCGCGCTGTCTATTCCTATGAATGGTGCGCCCCGGGCATCAGTCCGCAACTGGCGACAGAGACGGTCGTCGACACCGCCACGCTGGGCGGGTGGGTGGACCTGCATCGGCGCGGCGAGCCCGTAGTGGTGGCGGATGTACAGGCCTTGGGTGACGCGCCAATCCGGCGTGTGCTTGAACATCAGCAGGTCGTCAGTACGGCCATGGTGCCGCTGTTGAAGAAGGGCGAATGCATTGGCTTTTGCGGATTCGACGCCGTGCGTCGCCGACGTGACTATAGCGGACAGGAGCTGCGTTTGCTGCAGGTGTTCGCGCAGATGCTGGTCAATCTCTGGCTGCATGAAGAGACGCGCGAGCAGCTGCAGCAGCTGTCGGACATTGTCGAGCTATCCCCCGCCGTGGCGGTTGTCTGGCGCAATGAGCCGGGATGGCCCATTGACTATGCCAGCGATAACATCCGCCAGCTGGGTTATACCGCCGAAGAGTTCATTGCCAGCGACATTCGCTATCGCGATCTGATACATCCTGATGATCTGCCTGCAATCGAAGCGGCGGTGGCAGATCACATCCGCCATGGCCCGGATGAATACAGGCAGACCTATCGGCTGTACCGGCGCGATGGCAGCGATATCTGGATTGATGACCATACCTGGCTGGTGCGCAACAACGACGGTGAAGTCGAGGCGATCCACGGCATTCTCATGGACGATAGCGCGCGCAAGCAGGCGGAAATTGCGCTGGTGAGCAGTGAGCAGCGTTTCCGCCGGTTGTTGGAGGATATTCCCAACATCGCGGTGCAGGGCTACGACCGTGATCTCAAGCTGATTTTCTGGAATCGGGGCAGTGAGCTGATTTATGGCTGGAGAGCCGAGGAGGCACTGGGGCACTCACTGCTCGACCTCATTATCCCCGAGACGCTGCGTGAAGACGTCGAAGCTGGTGCCCTGAGCTGGCTTTCCGGTGGCCCCCCGGTCGATTCAGGCGAATTGATGCTGCAGCGGCGGGATGGCTCCACCGTGCCGGTTTACTCGAGTCACGCGCTGCAGGTCAACAGTCGCGGTGAATGCGAAATGTACTGCATCGATGTCGACATGACGGCGCAGCGAGCGGCACGGGCCCGACTGGAGCTTTGGGCGAGTGTATTCACTCACAGCCACGAGGCGATCTTCATTCTCGACGGAGAGCGGCGCATCGTCGAGATCAATGCCGCCTTCACGGCAATCACAGGTTATGTGGGCAGTGACGCCCTGGGCAGACCGCTGGACTTCCTGAGTGCCGATTCCGCATCCGTAGCCCGCTACACGGCGATGTGGCGCGACCTGTCGGCACAGGGATTCTGGACCGGTGAACTGCCCAGCCGTCGTGCTGACGGAGAGCAATTCGAGGCGTTCCTTACCGTCAGCGCTATTGCTGATACGGGTGGGGGCGTGGCCAACTTTGTCGGCCTTTTTTCAGACATCACGGTACAGAAGCACTACCAGCAGCAGCTGGAATACACCGCCTTTTATGACGCACTGACTGGTCTTGCAAATCGCACGCTGCTGGCGGACCGCCTGCGCCAGGCAATGTCACTGGCGGTACGTCGCGGCGAGCCGGTCGCTGTCTGCTTTATCGACCTGGACGGCTTCAAGGGTATCAATGATACCTTTGGGCACGGTATCGGCGACGAACTGCTGGTTGCTGCCGCTGCGCGCCTCAAGTCGCTTTTGCGCGAATCAGATACCGTCTCGAGAATGGGGGGCGATGAGTTTGTTCTCCTGTTGCTCGACCTGCCTGAGAGCAGCGTGCGGGATGATTTCTTCAATCGTCTGACAAAGGCCATGGCGGATCCCTTCGAGGTGGGCGATCACAGTCTGCGAGTCTCCGCAAGCATGGGGGTGAGTTTTTTCCCACAGGGTGATGTGGCGCTGGATGCCGATCAGATTCTGCGACAGGCGGATCAGGCAATGTATGAAGCGAAGCATGCCGGGAAGAACCGTGTCGTATATTTTGACAGTGCGCTCGACGAGACCGAGAAGCAGCGTCGCCGGCATGTCGACAGGCTGACGCGGGCAATAGATAACAACGAGCTGCGGCTGCACTACCAGCCGAAAGTGGATCTGCGGGCGGGCGTGGCGACTGGTGTAGAGGCCCTGGTCCGCTGGCAGCACCCCGAGCAGGGCTTGTTGGCACCTTCCGACTTCCTTCACCTCGCCGTTAACGAGGACAGGCTGGCGGTGAGATTGGGGGAGTGGGTGCTGCGTCAGGCGCTTGTCGATTTTGCCGGACTTTACCGCGATCTTCCGGATGCGCGTATCAACCTCAGTGTCAACCTGGATGCCGTTCACCTGCTGAGTGGTGATTTCGCCGGCCAGCTCGGTGCTGCCCTATCGCAGCACCGTGATCTGCCCGATGGCGTGCTGCGGCTTGAAGTGCTGGAGAGCAGCCTGATTCCCGATATGGATCAGGCGGTGATCACAATGGAGAAATGTCGCGGTCTCGGCGTGCGCTTTGCACTCGACGATTTCGGCACAGGGTACTCTTCTCTGCACTATCTCAAGATTCTTCCCCTGGACGAGATCAAGATTGATGCGGGTTTCGTCCGCGATATGCTGACAGATCCCGATGACCTGGCTATTGTCCGCGGCGTGATCGATCTGGGCGAAGCCTTCGGCATTGATGTGGTCGCCGAGGGTGTCGAGACCGGTGATCATGCGGCCTTGCTGCTCCGCCTCGGCTGCGCCACCGTACAGGGCTATGGCATTGCGAGGCCAATGCCCATTGCCGAACTGCGCCGCTGGATGTGTCAGTGGCGTCCCGATCCCAAATGGATGCAACTCGCGCCGGTCAACAGCATGGGAGCGGCGCTGCTGCAGGCGGAAGTCCGTCACCGGGCGTGGGTCGCCGGGGTCCAGGCTTATCTGAACGGATGGGCAACGCGACCACCGCCGCTCGGCGAAGCGGATTGCCGTTTCACGAGATGGCTTGATGCCTTGCCGGGCGATCGTCTGTCACATGCGACGCTGACTGACCTGAAACGGCTGCATCATAAAGTGCACACGCTGGCGCAGGATCTATGCGCAGCGTTTTCCGATGCCGCGGGGCCACCAGACGCGAGCGCGCTGGCTGAGCTCGAGGAGATTTCCGGACGACTGCAGTCGCTCATGCAGACTATGCTGACCCACGCGGGCATGCTGGATGGCGGCACAGTCAGAGGACGATGAGCACGAATGTATAGGTCTTGACTTGGGCTTTTCGTCTCCCTATAGTGTCGGCCTTTCGCGCCTGTAGCTCAGCTGGATAGAGTACCTGACTACGAATCAGGTGGTCGCACGTTCGAATCGTGCCAGGCGCGCCA
>Ga0102926_1000035_pt1 | contig 59940 bp, 49 predicted proteins | sample SalPonR1_A_D2_MG_FD_78173 | JGI IMG/M metagenome (GOLD analysis project Ga0102926, IMG submission 78173) | Salt pond soil microbial communities from South San Francisco under conditions of wetland restoration - Salt Pond MetaG R1_A_D2_MG | ecosystem: Environmental > Aquatic > Marine > Intertidal...
AAGGTCGGACGACAGCACCTTCACCCGCGCCTTGGGAAACACCGCCGAGACCTCCTCGCCCAGTCGCTCGACCCCCGGCCCCACCGGAGCCAGCCGCCCCTCGGCGCCGCAGGAGGGGCACGTCGCCGGGATGGGCTTGGTCTCGCCGCACTGATGGCAGACAAGACGCTTGAGAAAGCGATGCTCGACCATCCGCGCGTCGCAGTGGTCGCAGCCGATCTGGTGGCCGCAGGCCCGGCAGATCGTCACCGGCGCGTAGCCCCGACGGTTGAGAAACAGAAGCGCCTGTTCGCCCGCCGCGATCCGCGCCTCGACCGCGCGGCGGAGCGTTTCGGAGATCCACCGCGTCGCGGGCAGGGTTTCGGCCCGCATGTCGATCGCCCGCATCTGGGGCATCACCGCCTCGCCGAACCGCGCCGTGAGGTCGAGCCGCCGGTACTTCCCCGCCTCGGCGTTCGCCCAAGTCTCCAGCGACGGCGTGGCCGAGGCCAGCACCACCTGCGCGCCGCAGATCGACGCCCGCAACACCGCCATGTCCCGCGCGTTGTAGAGTACGCCGTCCTCCTGCTTGTAGGACGTGTCGTGTTCCTCATCGACCACGATCAGACCGAGCTCCCGGAACGGCAGGAACAGCGCCGACCGCGCACCGACGACGAACTGCGCCCGCCCCGCGCCCGCCATCTTCCAGCAGCGCCGCCGCTCGGTCATGGTGATGCCGGAATGCCATTCGGCCGGACGCGCGCCGAAGCGCGCCTCGACGCGGGAGAGGAACTCCGATGTCAGGGCGATCTCGGGCAGCAGCACCAGCGCCTGCCGTCCCTGCCGCAGGCACTCCGCGACCGCCTCGAGATAGACCTCGGTCTTGCCCGATCCCGTCACGCCCTTCAGAAGCGTCGTCTCATAGGCGCCCGAGGCCACCCCCGCCCGCAGCGCCTCCGCCGCCGCGGCCTGCTCCCCGGTCAGCTCGACCGCCGCCGACCCGGGATCGAGCGGCGGGTACGGCAGATCACGGGGCGACGCCTCCTCCCGCACCGCGCCCTTCTTGACGAGACCCTTCACCACCCCGGTCGACACGCCCGCCATCTCCGCCAGCTCTCCCAGCGTGAACGCCGCGTCCCCGAACTCCTCGAGCACGGCGATCACCTTGCTCCGCGCCTCGGTCATCCGGTCGGGCTCGGCTTCGCCCAACCGGTAGATCGTCCGCATCGACGGCGGGTCGCCCAGCCCCGGCGATCGGGTGGCGAGCCGCAGCATCGCCGGCATCGGCGTCAGCGTGTAATCGGCCGCGCGCAGAAGAAACTCGCGCATCTCCTCGCGCATCGGCGCGGCGTCGAGAACCCGGATCACGGACCTCAGCTTTTCCCGCGCGAAGGTCCCTTCGCCCGGCCCCCAGACCACGCCCAGCACCTTGCGCGGCCCCAGCGGCACCTCCACGAAGGCGCCCGCGAAACACCCGCCCTCCGGCGCGAGGTAGTCGAGCCTCCGGTCGAGCGGCTGCGTCGTCAGCACGCCCACGACATCCCCCTCGTCGAAGAAGGACGGGTGCTTTTCGGGGTTTCGGGGGACGGGCGTCATGGTCTATCAGTGCCGCAACCGACTGGCACATCCAATAGGACAGATCCGATGAAATTCTTCGTCGATACAGCGGACGTCGATGCGATCCGCGAACTCAACGAACTGGGCGTTGTGGACGGGGTCACTACGAACCCCTCGCTCATCATGAAATCCGGGCGGAAGATCAAGGACGTGACCAAGGAGATCTGCGACATGGTCCCGGGCCCGGTCTCTGCCGAGACGGTCGCGCTCGACGCCGAGGGCATGATCGAGGAGGGACGCGAACTCGCCAAGATCGCGGACAACATCGCCATCAAGGTGCCGCTCACCTGGGACGGGCTCAAGGCGTGCAACCTGCTCACGAACGAGGGGCGGATGGTCAACGTGACGCTCTGCTTCTCGGCGAACCAGGCTCTTCTGGCCGCGAAGGCGGGGGCAACCTTCATCTCTCCCTTCATCGGCCGGCTCGACGACATCAACCTCGACGGGATGCAGCTCATCGCGGACATCCGCGAAATCTACGACAACTACGGCTTCGAGACCCAGATTCTCGCCGCCTCGATTCGTTCGGCCAACCACATGAGTGAAGCGGCGAAGATCGGCGCCGACGTCGCCACCGCGCCGCCGGACGTCATCAAGAAGATGGCACAGCACCCGCTGACCGACAAAGGCCTTGATGCGTTCCTCGCCGACTGGAAGACGACCGGTCAGACAATTCTCTGACGCGGCGTCCCCGGGTGGCCGGCTGTTGCAGCCGGGCAACCCGGCTCCGCCAATAGCCCCGGTCGCATCGCTCCCGCGGACAAAACACTGGACGGGGTCAGCCGCCAATGGGCAAAGACATGTCGAACAGTCCCGAGTTATCCACAGGGCCGGACCAACCAGTCGGGGTGGGCATGAAAAGCGTGGCGACAATGGCCGAAGACCTGCGGGAGAAGATCATCTCGCAGCCGAGCGTGATCCTCGACGACCGTGACGTGATGAAAGCGCTGATCGAGGCGAACGAGGCGTCGCTCGGTTCGAACATCGTCGATCTGCGCGGACTCGCCATGGAACGGCTAGAAACGCGGCTCGACCGGCTGGAAGATACGCATCGCAGCGTCATCGCGGCCGCCTACGAAAATCTCGCCGGCACAAACCAGATGCACCGCGCCATCCTGCGGCTTCTGGAGCCCACGGACTTCGAGGATTTCCTGACTGCGATCGACACCGACATCGCCGAGATCCTGCGGGTCGATTGCGTGCGACTCGTCCTCGAGAGCCGTGGCCGCGCCGACGAGGCCGCGCTCGGCCGCGCCGACGAGGTCGTCTCGCTCGCCGAGCCGGGCTTCATCGACGATTACCTGACGCGGGGGCGTTCGGTGCCGGTGCGGATCATCACGCTCCGCGCCGTCGAGTCCGGCCAGGGCGGGCTCTACGGCGAGGGCGGCGACTGGATCCGGTCGGAAGCCTGCGCCAAGCTCGATCTCGGGCCGAACCGGTTGCCGGGCATGCTCGCCTTCGGCGCCGAGGACCCCGAGCAGTTCACGCCCGCCCACGGCACCGATCTGATATCCTTCTTTTCAAGCGTGTTCGAGCGCGCGATGCGCCGCTGGCTGGCGTGACCGGCGCCGCCGCGCTCTCGATCTCTCCCGCTCAGCGCGACGCTCTCGGCCTCTGGCTCGCGCACCTCAAGGCGATCGACGGCGTCGCCGAAAACACGATCGACGCCTACCGGACCGATATCCTGAGTTTTCTCGGCTTCATGGCGCAGCACCACGGCGAACCCGAAGGCCTCGGGCCGCTCGCGAGGATCGGCGTCTCGGACATGCGCGCCTGGATGGCGCACGAGCGCGGGCGGGGACTCGGCGCGCGGTCGCTCGCTCGCGCGTTGTCATCCGTCAAGAGCTTCATGCGATGGCTCTCGGACCGCGAGGGGTTCGAGCCGACGGCAGTCCTCTCGACCCGCGCTCCGAAGTTCCGGAAAAAGCTCCCCCGCCCCCTCGCCGAGGACGCGGCGCGCGCGATGCTCGACGCGGTGGAGACGCAGGCGGCCGAACCCTGGCTCGCGGCGCGCGATGTCGCGGTGGTGACGTTACTCTATGGATGCGGTCTGCGGATTTCCGAGGCGCTGTCGCTCAGCGGCGCGGACTGTCCGCTCGGCCCGAGCCTCCGGATCGTCGGCAAGGGCGGAAAGGAGCGCATCGTGCCGGTGATCAGCCAGGCGCGCGACGCGGTCGCGGCCTATGTGGCGGCTTGCCCCTGGCCCGTCGCGCCGGAGGAGCCGCTCTTTCGCGGCGTCCGGGGCGGTGCGCTCTCACAGCGGGCGATCCAGAAGGCGATGGAGCGGGCGCGGATGCAGCTTGGCCTGCCTTCGACCGCCACTCCACATGCCATGCGCCACAGCTTCGCGACGCACCTGCTTTCGGCCGGCGGCGATCTTCGGGCGATCCAGGAGCTTCTCGGCCACGCTTCGCTTTCCACGACGCAGGCCTACACCGCCGTGGACACCGCGCGGCTGATGGAAATCTACGAGCGGTCGCATCCCAAGGCATGAGCCGAGAGCTTTCCAGGAAAGCAGCCTATGGAAACCTGGGGCGCTCCCCACGCATTCCATACGGTTTGCACGCGGCCTCCGATTGCTCCATGACATGTCCATGACTCCCCGCGCGTCCGCGACACTCGTCCATCTCTTCACCGCGTCAGGCGCCGTCTTCGCGATGCTGGCCCTCCTGGCCGCCGTGCAGGAACAGTGGAGCATCATGTTCCTGTGGCTCGTGGTGCAGTTCATCGTCGACGGCATCGACGGCCCGCTGGCCCGCCGCTACGACGTGAAGAACAACGCGCCGCAATACGATGGCGTGCTGATGGACCTGATCATCGACTACCTGACCTACGTCTTCATCCCGGCCTACGCGCTCTTCGGCTCGGATCTGTTGCCGGGCTGGACGGGGTGGTGCGCGATCATCGTCATCACCTTCGGCAGCGTCGTCTACTTCGCCGATACGCGCATGAAGACGAAGGACTACTCCTTCGCCGGCTTCCCGGGCTGCTGGAACATGGTGGTGATCGTGCTTTTCGCGCTGGAGCCGAACTTCTGGGTGAGCCTCGCGGTCATCGTGATCCTTGCCGCCGCGATGTTCACGCCGCTGAAGTTCGTCCACCCCATGCGGACGGAGCGCTGGCATTCGGTGACGCTGCCCATGGCCCTCGCGTGGACCGTTTTCGCAGGCTGGGCCGCCTGGGTCGATTTCGATCCCGCCGGGGGCGCGCATTGGGGACTTCTGGTGACCAGCGTCTACCTGGTGTCGGCCGGCATCGTTCAGCAGGTTCTCTACGGCCCCGAGGGCTGACCCGGGCCACGCCGGAGTGACAGCGCCGGGAACGCCCGTCACTCGACGGCAAGCTTGTCCTGCGTCCGCGTCTCGAAGTCCGAGGCATCGTGACGCTCGTGAAGCTGCTCACGGGGCTCTCCGGAGGTGCGATTGACCATCCGCCCGCGCTTCACCGCCGGACGCGCGTCGATGCGCTCGGCCCATTCGCTCACATTGCGATAGCTCGCGACGTCGAGGAACTCGCCAGCGTTGTAGAGCCGACCCAGAGCCAGCTGCCCGTACCAGGGCCAGATTGCGATATCGGCGATGGTATAGATGCCGCCCGCCATCCAGTCGTTCTCCGCAAGGTGGCGGTCCAGCACATCGAGCTGACGTTTCGCCTCCATGGCGTAGCGTTCGATCGGGTAGCGCCATTTCTCGGGAGCGTAGGCGTAGAAATGGCCGAAACCGCCTCCGAGGTAGGGCGCGCTGCCCATCTGCCAGAAGAGCCATGAGAGCATCTCGGGGCGCGCATCGCGGCTGTGGAAGGCGTCGAACATCTCCGCGAGGTGGAGCAGGATCGCGCCGGATTCGAAGACGCGGACGGGGCTGTCGCCGGTGTGGTCCATCAATGCGGGGATCTTCGAATTGGGGTTCGCCGCGACGAAGCCCGAGCCGAACTGGTCGCCGTCGCCGATGCGGATGAGCCAGGCGTCGTACTCGGCCGCGTGACCCGCGGCGAGAAGCTCCTCCAACATCACCGTCACCTTCACGCCGTTCGGGGTACCCTGCGAGTAGAGCTGGAACGGGTGTTTTCCGACCGGCAGATCCTTCTCGTGCGTCGGCCCAGCGATGGGACGGTTCGTCGAGGAGAACTGACCGCCGTTCGGCTGCTGCCAGGTCCAGACCTTCGGTGGGGTATAGGTGTCGGTCACGGCGCGCTCCTTCTGATTCCGGTTTCCCGGAAACCTAGGAGCGTCCGCGTGATTTCCCAAGGCGCAAGGGCCTGTTCAGCAGCGCACGATCGGTGGGCGGCCCTCAGCCCAGCGCCTCGTCGCAGCGCTTGCAGACGCCGGGATGGGCGTGCGTGCCGACGTCGGGCAGGATCTTCCAGCAGCGCTGGCATTTCTCGCCCTCGGCCTTCTCGAAGACGACGCCGATGCCCTCGATTTCGGGCAACCGGAACGCCTCCTGCGGGATCGGGTCGTTCGTGAGCTGGATCGCCGAGGTGATGCAGACGTCCTCGAAGGCCACCGTCTTCAGCGCCGCGAGCACGTCCCTGTCGCGGACGTGGACAACCGGCGCGGCTTCGAGGCTCGCCCCGATGACCTTGTCCTGCCGCTGGATCTCCAGCGCCGCCGTGACCACACGCCGGACCTTGCGGATGTCGGCCCATTTGTCGGCCAGCGGCTGATCGAGCCAATCGGCCGGTGTCTCGGGGATGTCTTTGAGATGGACCGAGCTGTCCTCGCCCGGAAAGCGCTCCAGCCAGACGTCCTCCATCGTGAAGACGAGCACCGGCGCGAGCCAGGTCGCGAGCCGGTGGAACAGAAGGTCGAGCACTGTGCGCGCCGCGTTCCGGCGAAGCGACGGCCCGTCGCAATAGAGCGCGTCCTTGCGGATGTCGAAATACACCGACGACAGGTCTACCGTGCAGAAGTCGAAGAGCGCCCGGAATACGCCCTGGAAGTCGTAGGCCGCGTAGCCCGTGCGCACCCGGTGGTCGAGCTCGGCCATGCGGTGCAGGACCCAGCGCTCGAGTTCGGGCATGTCGGCGGGCGCGACGCGTTCGTCCTCGGCGAACCCGTTGAGATTGCCCAGCATGAAGCGCATCGTGTTGCGCAGCCGCCGGTAACTGTCGGCCACGCCCTTGAGGATCTCGGGGCCAATCCGCTGATCGCCGGTATAGTCGGTCTGCGCCACCCAGAGCCGCAGGATATCGGCGCCGTACTGCTTGACCACCTCCTCGGGACCGATGGTGTTCCCGAGCGACTTGGACATCTTGTTGCCCTTCTCGTCGAGCGTGAAGCCATGGGTCAGGACGCCGCGGTAGGGTGCGCGGCCGATGGTGCCGCAGGCCTGGAGCATCGAGGAGTGAAACCACCCCCGGTGCTGGTCGGTGCCCTCGAGGTAGAGGTCCGCGATGCCGTCCTCGGACCCGTCCGCCCGGTCGCGCAGCACGAAGGCGTGGGTCGACCCGCTGTCGAACCAGACGTCGAGGATGTCGAAGACCTGGTCGTAGCCGTCGGGATTGTGGTCGTTGCCGAGGAACCGCTCTTTCGCGCCGGGCTTGTACCAGGCGTCCGCGCCTTCCGCCTCGAAGGCCTCGAGGATGCGGGCGTTGACCTTGGGGTCGCGCAGAAGGAAATCCGGGTCGCCGGGCTTCGCGCCCTTCCTGACGAAGCAGGTGAGCGGCACGCCCCAGGCTCGCTGACGCGACAGCACCCAGTCCGGCCGCGCCTCGATCATCGAATGGAGGCGGTTGCGCCCCGTCTTCGGCGTCCAGGTCACGAGCTGATCGATCGAGGTCAGCGCCCGCTCGCGGATCGTCCTGCCGTAGTCGTCCTGCCCGTCGCCCACCGCCGTGTCGATCGCGGCGAACCATTGCGGCGTGTTGCGGTAGATCAGCGGGGCCTTGGAGCGCCACGAATGCGGATAGCTGTGCTTGAGCCGCCCGCGCGCCAGCAGCTTCCCGGCCTCGACGAGCTTGTCGATGATCGCGGTGTTGGCGTTGCCTTCCTTGCCGTTGGGCTTGAGGATCAGCGTGCCGCCGAAGAACGGCAGGTCGGCGCGGAAGGATCCGTCCTCCAGAACGTTGTAGGTCATCGGCAGGCCGTGCTTCTGGCCGATCTGGTAGTCGTCGTCACCATGGCTTGGCGCGGTATGGACGAAACCCGTGCCGGCCTCATCGGTGACGTGGTCGCCGGGCAGCATCGGCACGTCGAAATCCCATTCGCCGTTCGCGCCGTCGAGGCCTCGGAACGGATGGGCCAAGACGAGGCCCGAAAGCTCCTCGGCGGTGACGTCGCGCAGGCGTCGGACGAGGTCGGGGTTCGACACGTCGAGCCGGGCACGGGCGAAGACCTCCTCGGCCAGCGCGTCCGCGATCAGATAGCGGTCGCCGATCCGCGCCCAGCATTCCTCGGGGCGGCCAGTGACCTCGTAGAGGCCGTAGGAGATCTCCGGGTTGAAGCAGACCGCCCGGTTCTGCGGGATGGTCCAGGGGGTAGTCGTCCAGATGATGACGTCACAATCGACGAGTTCCGTGACGCGGTCTGGATCGTGATCCGGATCATGCAACATACCAGAGACGGCGAACTTCACCCATATCGTGTGGCTCTGGTGGTCATGGTACTCGACCTCGGCCTCCGCGAGCGCCGTCTTCTCGACGGGCGACCACATCACCGGCTTCGAGCCCTGATACAGGGTCCCGTTCATCAGGAAGGTCTGGAACTCCTCCGCGATCACCCGCTCGGCGTGGAAATCCATCGTCAGATACGGATCGGCCCAGTTGCCGGTGACCCCCAGCCGCTTGAATTCATCGCGTTGAATGTCGATCCAGCCGTCGGCGAAACGGCGGCACTCCTGACGGAAGTCGACGACGTCGACCTTGTCCTTGTCGAGCCCCTTGGCGCGGTACTGCTCCTCGATCTTCCACTCGATGGGCAGGCCGTGGCAGTCCCAGCCGGGGATGTAGCGCGCGTCGCGGCCCATCATCTGCTGCGACCGCACCACCATGTCCTTCAGGATCTTGTTCAGCGCGTGCCCGATGTGGAGGTGGCCGTTCGCATAGGGAGGGCCATCGTGAAGGGTGAAAGGCTCCCGCCCCTCCTTCTCGCGCAGGCGGTCATACACGCCGATCTTCTCCCATCGCTCCAGCCACGCGGGCTCGCGGGCCGGGAGCCCGGCGCGCATCGGAAAGTCGGTCTTCGGCAGGTTCAGCGTGTCTTTGTAGTCAGGCGTGTCGGCACACATCGGACGTGTCCTCGGGCAATTCTCACAGTGTTCGGAAGGGGCGGCGCGGGGTCCCGTGCGCCTTGTCCCGGCGTCTCAGAGAGCCGCCGGGCCGGTAATTCGAATGATGATCACCGCGCAGTCCATCATGGCCCGGGCTTATAGGACGGTCCCGGTCCGGGGTAAAGACGCGTGATCGTGCACCCGCGTGAGCCGGTCATTCCCGTGACGGGAAGAGGCCCGTCAACGCCCGCTGCACGATGCGCGTGACGGAGGGCCGGCGCTGGCCGAGGAAGGGAAGCGGCCGGCAGACCTCCATCGCGGCGATGCCGACCCGGGCGGTCAGCGCGCCGTTGATCACGCCCTCGCCGAAGCGGCGCGACACCTTTGTCAGAAGATGCCCCCCGCCGACCGATCCGATCAGGTCGTCCCCCACGGCGACGGCGCCAGTGGCGACGAGGTGGGAGAAGACGGCGCGGGTCAGCCGCCAGCTTTCGACCGCGCCCGACCGGCCACCGTAGATCTCGGCGATGCGGCGGATCATGCGGACGTTCGCGGCCAGTGCCGTCGCAACGTCGGCGAGCGCTATGGGAACGAGTGCGGTGACGGTCGCCACCTGTCGCGCGGCCGCCTCCACCTCGAGGCGCGCGGCCGCGTCGAGGGGGGCGAGGAGTTCGGCCTCGGCGAGACCGAAGAGCGCATCGGCATCGAAGGCGTCACCCCGCCGTTCCGCGAGCCGGTCGCGGCCCCACTTCATGTCCGGCCGTCCGGCATAAAGCGTCGCGATGCTGTCGGTCACCGTCCGGGCCGCGGCAAGATCGTTCGCGGACCGCGCCGCCCCGGCGGCCTTGTGGATGTGATCGAGCCGCGCGAGACGGGCGAGCGCCGCCCATTCCCGGATCACGATCGCGAGGCAGACGACGAGGAAGAGGCCGAGCAACCCGAGCGCCGTGTAGCCGAGGATCGCGTTGCGCGCGATGAGCCCTGTCACGAAGTCCCAGGCCCAGAGCGAGAGGCCGAACACGACGAGCGCGCCGAGGAGCCGCCAGAACCACCGCGCGAGCACGGAGGACCGCCGCGATGCGAGCGCGGCGGCGGTCCTCATCGCCTGCCCCGACGGCGGCGGCGCATCCTCCGGGATCGGCGGCGCGTCGGCCGGTGTCACGCCCGGCGTCTCCTCGTCAAGCTCGAGAAGCACGGGTCCCTCGCGGCGGTCAGACATCCTTCCCGGTCCCCCTGCTCATCCATGCCGCCCATGCCACGATCGGGATCATCTCACCCGGTCCCCGAACAGGAATTCTGCGGCCCGGTCGAGCCGGATGTGCGGCGGGCCCTCACCGGGCTTGAGCGTCAGCGGCTGCGGGGCGAAGGACATGATGGAATAGTCGGCGTCGAGCCAGGCCTCCGCGCCGGATCGCGCGGGCGAGAGGAGTTGCGAAGGATCCTCGGGAAGCTTCCCCGGATACATCGCGGCCCGCTTGCCCGTGCTCTCGAGGATGCCGCGCACGACGTCGAGCCTGCGGCCGTCGTGATCGACCGTGTCCTCGGTCGTGGCGCGCAGCGCGGCGATCGACATCGCGTCGGTGCGGGCGCCCGCGAAATCGGCCCGGTCTCTCGCGTCGCGCATCAGGGCCTCCATGATCGCGGTCAGCTGAGGATGCTGGCGGTGATGGAGGTGATCTGCCTTGGTCGCCGCGAACAGGATCCGCTCGACCCGCTTGCCGAGGAGGAGCTGCGTCAAAAAGGCGTTCCGGCCAGGGCGGAAGGCGCCGAGGATGTCGCTCATCGCGTGGCGGAGGTCGTCGACCGCCCGGGGCCCGGCGTGGATCGCACCGAGCGCGTCGACAAGCACGACCTGCCGGTCGATGCGGGCGAAATGATCGCGGAAGAAAGGTTTCACGACCTCGCGCTTGTAGGCTTCGTAGCGGCGCTCGAACTCGCGCCAGACGCTGCCGCGCGGATTCGAGGCCGGTCGCGTGAGCGGCGCGAATGTGAGAACGGGAGAACCGGCGAGGTCACCGGGGAGGAGAAAACGCCCGGGCGTGCAGTCGTAAAGGCCGGCTTTCCGGGCCTCCGCGAGATAGCCGGTGAAGGCGGCGGCGAGCGCCTTGGCGTCGGGTTCGTCAAGCTTCGCGGCGGGATCGAGGGAAGCCAGCGCCTCGCGGAAGGGCGCGGCGATCTCGCGCGGCGCGATGCGCGCCAGGGTCTCGGCCGACCACGCCTCGAAGCTTTTCTCCAGAAGCGCGAGATCGAGAAGCCATTCGCCGGGGTAATCGACGATGTCGAGATGCACCGTGCGCGGCCCCGCGAGCCCGGCGACGAGGCCCGAGGGCTGGACGCGGAGCGACAGGCGCAGTTCGCTCACGGCGCGGGTGCTGTCGGGCCAGTGCGGGGCAGGCCCGGACAGCGCCGCGAGGTGCGTCTCGTAGTCGAAGCGCGGCACGGTGTCGTCGGGCTGGGGCTGGAGGTAGGCAGTGCGGATGCCGCCCTCCGCCGCGGCGAGAAGCTGTGGCATCCGCGCGCGGTTCATCAGGTTCGCGACGAGCGATGTGATGAAGACGGTCTTGCCCGCGCGGGAGAGGCCGGTAACGCCCAGGCGGATCACAGGCTCGAAGAAGGCTTCGGACACGGTCGAGAACGCGGTGTCCACCCCGCGCGTCAGCCCGTCCGCGATATCGCCGAAAATGCTTGCCACCGATCCCTCGTGTCTGAGGGAGAACATAGGCGCGGGCTGGCGCCGGCGAAAGGTGGCGTTGCAAAGTCACGGGTCCCGGCCTAAAGCCGCGCCCATGCCGCGCTATGCCCTCAAGATCGAATATCACGGCGGCCCGTTCGCGGGCTGGCAGCGGCAGGCCGGACCCTCCACCGTGCAGGCGACCGTCGAGCGGGCGCTGCGCAGGCTCGAGCCGGACGCGCCCGGCATTGCGGCGGCGGGCCGGACCGATGCGGGTGTTCATGCGACGGGACAGGTCGCGCATTGCGATCTGGCGAAGGACTGGGCGCCGTTCCGGCTGTCGGAGGCGCTGAACTATCACCTCAAGCCCGACCCGGTGGCGGTGCTCGCCGTGGCGCGGGTGCCGGACGACTGGCATGCGCGGTTCTCGGCGGTGGAGCGCCGCTATCTCTACCGGCTGGTCTCGCGCCGGGCGCCGGTGACCCACGAGAAGGGCCTCGTCTGGCGGGTGGCGCAAGACCTCGCGCGCGCGCCGATGCAGGCGGCGGCGGCGCACCTGATCGGGCGGCACGATTTCACGACCTTCCGCTCGACCATGTGCCAGGCGGAGAGCCCGGTGAAGACCCTCGAGCGGCTGACCGTCGAAGAGATCCCGCGCGAGCACGGGACCGAATTCCGCTTCCATGTCCGTGCCCGGAGCTTCCTGCACAACCAGGTGCGGAGCATCGTGGGCACGCTCGAGCGCGTGGGCGCGGGCTCGTGGGATCCGGCGGACGTGACGGCGGCGCTCGACGCGCGGGACCGTGCGGCCTGTGGTCCGGTGGCGCCGCCGGACGGTCTATACCTCGTGGCGGCGCGGTACCCGGAAGATCCCTTCGCGGACTGGCCGCACTGACGCGCCAGGGTCGAAACAAATGCGGCCGCGATTCCGGCGCTCTCCAGCGCTGGTAAACAATGCCCTGAAAATGCACCGGAAATCGGGGAATTACCTCGTCGACGCCATTTTGGCGCCCCGAACCGGCGTCAGAACGATCCCTGTTAAGTGTAGGAGGTTCCCGATGGACTGGATGCTCGCAACAAGCTTCGATACGATCGTGATGAGCGCACTCACCTGCCTCATCGTCCGCGAAGCGATGATCTTCGCCCTGCCAGACACGATCGCCGGCCCGGGCGGTTCCTTGATCGACACCGGGCACGAGTGACCCCCAGTCCGGCAAGGCGACCATGAGGTCCGCCAGCAGGCTTCCCCAGATCACGTCGGACCGCTCCGCGAGCGGTCGCCAGGTCAGCCGGATTCGAGCACGAAAACGGCGAGGCTTTCCTCGGAGACAATGAACGCGCCGTGCCGCGCAGGTTCGGGCTCGGCGTCCGGCCTCGCGGTGTCGATCTGGAGCGACCAGACCTTGCGCTCGGGGGGATGGGGCAGGAGGACCTTCGCGGCCTTGCCCGCATTGAACACCATGAAGATCGCGTATTCGAGCGTCGCGTAAAGCGGCGTGCCCGAGGCCATGCGCATCTCGACGGCGACGAGCCTGCGCGACGGATCGATCCAGTCGGTCGTCGTCATCGGCTCCCCGTCCTCGCGCCACCAGAAGAGATCCTCCAGCCCGTCGATCGCGCGCTCGCGCGAATGGAGGAACAGTTTCTGCCGGAGGATCGGATGCGCCTTGCGGAAGGCGATCATCCGGGTGGTGAAGGCGAGAAAATCGGCGTCGGCCCTGGACCAGTCGACCCAGGAGATCTCGTTATCCTGATTGTAGGCGTTGTTGTTGCCGCCCTGGCTGCGTCCGATCTCGTCACCGCCGAGGATCATCGGTGTCCCCTGCGAAAGAAGGAGCGTCGCCATCATGTTGCGCTTGCGCCGGGCACGCGTCGCGAGGATCTCGGGCGTGTCGGACGGCCCCTCGGCGCCCATATTGTCCGAGAAGTTCTCGTGGTGCCCGTCCTGCCCGTCTTCGCCGTTGTGGTGGTTTTGGCGTTCGGCGTAACTCACCACGTCTTCGAGCGTGAAGCCGTCGTGCGCGGTCAGCAGGTTGACAGACGAGGTCGCGAGCCGGCCCGCATGGTCGAACTGCCGGGCAGAGCCGGTAATGCGCTCCGCAAGGTCGGGAGAGCGCGCCGGATCGCCCCGCCAGAATCGGCGTACGCCATCGCGGAACTTGTCGTTCCATTCAAGAAAGGGCGGCGGGAAGGCCCCCACCTGGTAGCCACCGTGGCCGATGTCCCACGGCTCGGCGATAAGCTTGACCTGGGTGAGGACGGGATCCTGCCGGATCGCGTCGAAGAAGGCCGCATCCCTGTCGAAGCCGCGCGCGGTTCGGCCTAGGGTCGTGCAGAGGTCGAAGCGGAAGCCGTCGACGCCCATGACCTCCACCCAGTAGCGGAGCGAATCCATCACCATGCGGAGCACCATCGGATGCTCGAGGTTCAGCGTGTTCCCGGTGCCGGTGTCGTTGACGTAATAGCGCGGGTTCTGCTGGAGCCGGTAATAGCTCGCGTTGTCGAGGCCGCGGAAGATGATCGTGGGGCCGGTTTCGTCGCCCTCGCCGGAATGGTTGTAGACCACGTCGAGGATCACCTCGATCCCGGCTTCGTGGAAGCGGTCGACCATCTGGCGGAACTCGACGATCTTCCCGTCCGAAAGGTATCGCGGGTCCGGCGCGAAGAACCCGAGCGTCTGGTAACCCCAGTAGTTGGTGAGGCCCTTCTCGACGAGGAAGCGGTCGTTCAGGAACGTCTGGACCGGCAGAAGCTCGATCGCGCTGATACCGAGGCGCGTCAGGTGGTCGAGGATCGGAGGCTCCGCGAGGCCGGAGAAGGCGCCGCGCGCCTGCACGTCGGGGCGAAGCCGGGTCGTGCCCTTCGTGTGGGCCTCGTAGATCACCGTGTCGGTGAGCGGTGTGCGCGGGCGGTTCGTGACCGGCGGGAAGGCCGTGTCCTCGACCACGCAGCGGGGCATGGAGGCGGCGCTGTTGCGGCTGTCGAAGGCGAGATCCCTGGACGCCGATCCCACGGTATAGCCGTAGAGAGCGTCGTGCCATTCCGGATGCCCGGTGATCTTCCGGGCATAGGGGTCGAGGAGGAGCTTGTAGGGATTGAAGCGGTGTCCCTCGTCCGGGCGGTAGGGGCCGTGGGCGCGGTACCCGTAGAACTGCCCGGGCTTCAGGCCATCGACGTGGCCATACCAGATCTCGCCCTCCCGCTCGGGCAGGTCGATGCGGGTTTCCTTGCCGGCCTTGTCGAACAGGCAGAGCGTCATGCGGGTTGCGTTGGCCGAGAACACCGCGAAGTTCACGCCCCCCTCCGTCACGGTCGCCCCGAGCGGAACCGGGACGCCCGCGGAAATCGAATGGGACCGGCTCATGTCTTCGACGTTACCGTCTTGTAGAGAGCGGCGTATTCCGCTGCAGAGCCGTCCCAGCCAACAGGTTGCCGCATGGCGTTTTTTTGCATGCGGGACCATGTGCCGGGTTCGCGGTAAAGGTCAACAAGGCGAATGAGAGCGGACGCGAGGGCATCCGAGGTGATCGGATGGAATTGCAGTCCGGTCGCGACGCCCGAGCGGAGCGCCATTGGGCTCGCGTCGATGACAGTGTCGACGAGGCCGCCGGTGTACGCGACGAGCGGGATGGTGCCGTAGCGGAGACCGTAGAGTTGCGTGAGGCCGCAGGGCTCGAAACGCGAGGGCACGAGGATCGCGTCCGCGCTGGCGATCATCCGGTGCGAAAGCGCCTCGTCGTAGCCGAACTTGACCGAGACGAAGGAATGTCCGGCCGCGGCGGCCACGAAGGCGCGTTCGAGATCCGGATCGCCCGATCCCAGAAGCGCAAGCTGACCGCCGCGATCGACGAAGGCGGGCAGTGCCTCGAGAAGGAGGTCTAGACCTTTCTGGTGGGTGAGCCGCGAGATCACGACGGCGAGGGGTCCGTCGGCCTCGGGCAGGCCGAACTCGCGCCGGAGCGCCGTCTTGTTGCGTGCCTTGCCGCGCGGGGTCGCATAGCGGGCGCGGATGTTCTGGTCGGTCGCCGGGTTCCACGCCTCCATGTCGATCCCGTTGAGGATGCCTGACAGATCCGCCTCGCGCGCCCGCAGGACGCCCTGAAGACCCATGCCGAACTCCTCGGTCCGAAGCTCGCGCGCGTAGGTGGGCGAGACGGTCGTGACCTTTTCGGCGTGGACGATCCCGGCCTTGAGCGCGCTGATCTGGCCCCAGTATTCGACACCGCCCTCAGTGAAGTCCGATCCCGAAAGCCGGAGCGCGGGAAGCTTAGACGCAGGGGCGAGTCCTTGGAAGGCGATGTTGTGGATCGTGAGAACCGACGGGACCGGATCTTTCGCGCGCGTCGCAACGTAGTGCGGCGCGAGGCCGGCTTGCCAGTCGTGGCAATGGAGAACGTCGGGCGCCCAGTCGCCGGCCCCTTCCTCGGCGATACGCGCCGCAGTCCACGAGAGTGCCGCGAAGCGCTCGGGGTTGTCGGGCCAGTCCCTGCCGTCGGGGCCGGTGTAGGGAAGACCCTCGCGGTCGTAGAGATGCGGCGCCTCGAGGACGAGAAGATCGAGCCCGCCGGCCGTCGCGGAGAGAAGACGCGCCGGGCCGCCGAAGAGGTCGTCCTCGGTCATGATCGTCCTGGTCCTGCCGAGCGCCGCCATGACACCGGGATATCCAGGAAGGAGCGTTCGCATCTCCCAACCCTGCGGCGCCAGCGCGGCAGGAAGCGCTCCGGCCACGTCCGCGAGCCCGCCGGTCTTGACGAGCGGTGCGCATTCCGACGTGACCGAGAGGACCGACCTCACAGCGCGGCGTCCCTCCGGTCGAGCATGTCCTGCGTGATGAGGGTGACGCCATCCTCTGTCACGCGGAACCACTTCGCGTCCTCGACCGGATCCTCGCCGACGACAAGGCTCTCGGGGATCTGGACACCCCGATCGACGACCACGTTCCTCAGCCGGGCGTGCCGCCCGATGTAGGCGTAGGGCAGGACCACGGCGTGATCGAGCGTCGCATAGGAGTTCGTGTGGACCATCGTGAAAAGCAGCGAGTTGCGCACCTCGGTCCCCGAGATGATGCAGCCGCCTGAGACCAGCGAGGAGACGGCGGAGCCGCGCCGGTCCGCCTTGTCATGGACGAACTTCGCGGGCGGCACGCTTTCCGAGTAGGTCCAGATCGGCCAGGAACTGTCCCAGAGGTCCAGATCCGGGGTGAAGCCCGTCAGGTCGATGTTCGCCTTCCAGTAGGCGTCGACAGTGCCCACGTCGCGCCAATAGGCGGGCGCGTCGGGATCATGACGGACGCAGGATGTGTCGTAGCGGTGCGCCACGGCTTTGCCGTGCTTGACGATGTAGGGAATGATGTCGCCGCCGAAATCGTGGCTCGAGTTCGGGTCGTCAGCGTCCTGCGCAAGCAGTTCGCGCAGGAAGCTCCAGTTGAAAACGTAGATGCCCATGGAGGCGAGCGTGACCTTCGGGTCGTCGGGCGTTCCGGGCGGGTTCTTCGGTTTCTCGAGGAAGCTCGTGATCCACCCGTCCTCGTCGATGGCCATGACACCGAAGGCCGAGGCTTCCTTTCTCGGGACCGTCAGACAGCCCACGGTCACGTCGGCCCCGCTGTCGACGTGCTGGCGCAGCATGACCTCGTAATCCATCTTGTAGACGTGATCGCCCGCGAGGATCACGACGTAGTCGATGCCGTAGCTGTCGACGATATCGACGTTCTGGAACACGGCGTCCGCCGTACCCTGATACCAGTGCACCTCGTCCACACGCTGCGAGGCGGGCAGGATGTCGAGGTACTCGTTGCGTTCGGCGCGGAAGAAGTTCCATCCCCGCTGGCAGTGCCGGATCAGGCTGTGCGCCTTGTACTGGGTGGCGATCGCCATCTTGCGGATACCCGAGTTTAATGCGTTGGAGAGCGCGAAATCGATGATCCGTACCTTACCGCCAAAATAGACCGCGGGCTTCGCGCGGCTGTCGGTCAGTTCCTTCAGCCGGCTTCCCCGTCCGCCGGCGAGCACGAAGGCCATGCTCCGGCTCGACAGCCTCGAGTACGTTGGCGCGGCCATGTTTCCACCCCCCTCCGATCCAGGTCTGCTTGTCATATCACCTGCCCTCGTGGACGAGGATGATCGTCGACAGGGGCGGCAGCGTGAGCGTCGCCGACCGGGATTGGCCATGGCACTCCGGGCCGTCGGCCGTCACGGCGCCCATGTTTCCCCGGTTGCCCCCGCCATAGATCTCGGCGTCGGTATTCAGCGCCTCCTGCCAGGCCCCCTCACGCGGCAGGCCGCAGCGCCAGCCCTGCCGCTCGACCGTAGTGAAGTTGCAGATAACGGCGACCTCGGCGTCATCCGGGCCGCCACGGCGGATCCAGGCAAAGACGGATTCATCGGCCGCATTGGCCTCGATCCACTGGAACCCGTCGCCTTCGCAGTCCTTGACGTGAAGTGCCGGTTCGGCGCGATAGATCGTGTTTAGATCGCGCACGAGCCGCTGGATGCCCTGATGCGCCGGACGGTGCGACGCCTCCCAGTCGATCTGGGAGTCGTGGTTCCATTCTCGGGGCTGGGCGAATTCGCAGCCCATGAACAGAAGCTTCTTGCCCGGATGGCCCCACATGAAGCCGTAATAGGCGCGAAGGTTGGCGAACTTTTCCCACTCGTTCCCCGGCATCTTGCCGAGCATCGAGCCCTTTCCGTGCACGACCTCGTCGTGGCTGATCGGCAGGATGAAGTTCTCGGAGAAGGCATAGTGCAGGCCGAAGGTCATCTGGTGATGATGGTGACGGCGGTGGACCGGCTCCTTCTTGATGTATTCGAGCGTGTCGTTCATCCACCCCATGTTCCACTTATAGCCGAAGCCGAGCCCGCCCTGGTCGACGGGGGCCGAGACCTTGGGATAGGAGGTGGATTCCTCGGCGACGGTCATGATCCCGGGCACTTCACCGTAGGTGGTGACGTTCATCCTCTGGAGCATCTCGATCGCTTCGTAGTTCTCGCGCCCGCCGTCCTTGTTGGGGATCCACTCTCCCTCCTTCCGCGAATAGTCGCGGTAGAGCATCGAGGCGACGGCGTCCACTCGGAGGCCGTCGACGTGGAATTCCTCGAGCCAGTAGAGCGCGTTCGAGACGAGGAAGTTGGCCACTTCGACGCGGCCGTAGTTGTAGATGTAGGTGTTCCAGTCCTGGTGGAAGCCCTCGCGCGGATCGGCGTGTTCGTAAAGCGCAGTGCCGTCGAACCGTGCGAGGCCGTGCGGGTCGTTCGGGAAATGGCCGGGTACCCAGTCGAGGATCACGCCGAGCCCCTTGCGGTGCGCGGCATCGACGAGATCGCGGAATTCGTGTGGAGGCCCATGGCGGATCGTCGGCGCGAAGAGTCCCACCGGTTGATAGCCCCACGAGCCGTCAAAGGGATACTCGCTGACAGGCAGGAGCTCGATATGCGTGAAGCCCATGTCGTGCGCATAATCGACGAGTTCGACGGCCGCTTCCCTGTAAGACAGCGGACGTCCGCCCTCTCCCATCCGCCGGCGCCAGGATCCCAAGTGAACCTCGTAAACCGAAATTGGCGCGGTGCGGGCGTTGCGGCCGTCGCGCGTCTCCATCCAGTCGCCGTCCTTCCAGCCGTAGCCGCGGATGTCGCGCACGATGCTTGCCGTCTCGGGCGGGTGCTGGTGACCGAAGCCCACGGGATCGGCCTTGAGCGGCTGCATCATCCCGTCGTGTCCGAGGATCTCGTACTTGTAGTGCGTGCCCTCGCCGACGTCCGGGATGAAGATCTCCCAGACCCCGGTCGCGCCTCGCCGGCGCATCGGGGTCCGCCGGCCGTCCCAATGGTTGAACTCGCCCACGATAGACACGCGCCGCGCGCCTGGCGCCCAGACCGCGAAATGCGCTCCCCTGACGCCCTCGTGCTCGGTCACGTGCGCGCCGAGCACCTGCCAGAGCCGGCGGTGCGTGCCCTCGCCGAGGAGGTATTCGTCGATCTCTCCGATCACGGGAGGAAACCTGTAGGGATCCTCATGCTCCCAGGTCTGGCCGTGCGCCTCACCGCGGAGACGATAGGGCTTCGTGCCGGGAACCTTGCCGGCGAAGACGCCCTGCGCGCCCGGCACGGGGTCGAGCGGGTGGGTCTTCCGGTCGGCCACGGCCCACATCTTCTCGGCACCGGGATCGAAAGCGCGCACGATACGGAACCGCGCGAAGCTGTGCGGTCCCAGAACGGCGAAGGGATCGCCGTGCGTTCCGTGACAAATGGCCAGCGCCTCTTCCGGCGCGATGAGCGGTCCGACCGTGTTCGGCTCGTCAGGCATGAACCCGACGGTAAGGGATGCGGGTCACAATTCAACCTGTCTGCGCGATGCGTTCGGCCTCCAGGCTCATCGGCTCGATATTCCAGATGTCCTTCGTGTAGCCGCGGATCGTGCGGTCGGAGGAAAACCATCCTGACCTGGCGGTGTTGCGTGCGGCCATGCGCATCCATCGCGCCGGATCTCGATAGGCCGCGTCCACGTCGCGCTGCGCCCGCCAATAGTCGGTGAAGTCCGAGCAGACGAGGAAATAGTCGGCGCCGGCGAGATTCTCGGCGATCATGCCGTAGCGGCCCGGCTCATCGGGCGAGAAGACGCCGGATCGGATCGCGTAGATCGCACGAGCGAGCCGCTGATCCTTCGAGATGGCGTCCTGCGCGTGACCCTCGACATTGCGCCGCTCCGTCACCTCGCCCGCAGTCATGCCGAACAGGAAGAAGTTCTCTTCCCCGACGTGCTCGCGGATCTCGACGTTCGCGCCATCGAGCGTGCCGATGGTGAGCGCACCATTCAGAGCAAACTTCATGTTCCCGGTGCCCGACGCTTCCTTGCCTGCCGTCGAGATCTGTTCGGACAGGTCCGCGGCGGGGATCAGCCTTTCGGCAAGCGAGACGTTGTAATTCGGGACGAAGATAACCTTCAGATACGGCGAGGTGATGGGGTCCGAATTGATCTTCTCGGCAACGTCGTTGGCGAGACGGATGATCTCCTTGGCAAAGACGTAACCCGGAGCCGCCTTGCCGGCGAACATCTTGACGCGTGGCGTCCAGCCGGCGCCCGGGTTGTCACGGATCTCCTGCCAGAGCGCGATCGCCTCGAGCACGTTCATGTGCTGGCGCTTGTATTCGTGGATGCGCTTGATCTGGATGTCGAACATCGCGTCCGGATCCGCGCTGAAGCCGTGGGCAGTCTTCAGCCAGTCCGACAGGTCGGACTTGTTGGCGCGCTTGACCTTGGCAAACCGGTCGAGGAAACCCGGATCGTCAAGATGCGGCTCGAGCGCGGACAGGCGCTCGGCGTCGCCGATCCAGTCCGGGCCGATCGCATCGGTGATGAGGCCGGCGAGGTTCGGGTTGCAGCCGAGAACCCAACGCCGCGGAGTGACGCCGTTCGTCTCGTTCACGATCCGCTCGGGATGGAGTCGATGCAGCTCCGCGAAAACCGTCTCCTTCATGAGGTCGGTATGCAGTGCGGAAACGCCGTTCACCTTGTGCGCCATCACGAAGGACAACTCACCCATGTTGACGTTGCCGTCCGAAATCGCCGCCGTCCTGCGCGAGGGGTTCGCGCGGGCGTGCATCTCGTCGATGCGCTGGATGACCTGCATGTGACGGGGAAGGAGATAGCCCATGAGTCCCTCCGACCACGTCTCGAGCGCTTCGGGAAGGAGCGTGTGGTTGGTGTAGGACAGACAGCGGCGCGAGATTTCGACCGCCTCGTCGAAGGGGATGCCGCGCTCGTCGAAAAGCAGACGGACAAGCTCGGGCCCGGCAATCGCCGGATGCGTGTCGTTCAACTGAATCGCGACCTTCTCGGGCAGCTGCCGCAAGTCCTCGAACTGGGTCTCGAAGCGGCGAAGCAGGTCGCGCAGCGATGCTGCGGTAAAGAAATACTCCTGCTTGAGGCGAAGCGCCTTGCCGCCTTCTGTCGTGTCGTCGGGATAGAGCACGCGAGAGATGGTGCGCGCGAGCGCCTCGGGCTCTGCGGCCGCGGCGTAGTCGCCGCGGTTGAACTGCTCGAGATCGAAAAGCGTCGTCGGAAGGGCGCCCCAGAGGCGGAGGGTGTTTCCCCACCGTGCCTGCCAGCCGATGATCGGCGTATCGTAGGCCTGCGCGATCACGGCTTCGGTGGGGCGCCAGACGGCACGACTGCCGGCCTCGTGCACCTCGCCGCCGAACCCGATCTCGAACTGCGCCTCGGGCCGCTCGAATTCCCAGACGTGGCGCTGCGTGAGCCAGTCCTCCGGCTCTTCCACCTGACGGCCGTTGTCGAACCGCTGGCGGAAGAGGCCGTGCTCGTAGCGGATGCCGTAGCCATAGGCCGGTACGCCCAGCGTGGCGAGGCTTTCCATGAAGCATGCGGCAAGGCGTCCGAGCCCGCCGTTGCCGAGCGCCGCATCGGGCTCGTTGCGGACGACGGTCTCGAACGGCAGGCCGAGGGACTGAAACGCGTCCCGCGCCTCGTCGAGGAGGCCCGTGTTCACCATCGCGTCCTCGAGCAGCCGGCCGATCAGGAATTCCATCGAGAGATAGTAGACGCGCTTGTGCCCGGTGGCGTAGGTCGCACGCGTGGCCGCGAACCAGCTATCGACGAGACGGTCCCTGACGGCGAGCGAAAGCGCGACGCGCCAGTCGTAGATGCTGGCGTGATCGGCATCCTTGCCGAGAGAATACCTGAGATGCGTCAGGACGCTTTCGCGAAACTGCGACGTCTTTCCGGTCATGCAGCACCTGTCCAGATGTTGAGTCGGTTAGCGGTATCGGCTACCGCATTTGGCCGCGATTTAGAAGGGGCGCCGGGAGTTTCCAAGCGTCATACGGTCATTGTTGCGTTAACGGCGCGTTTCCAAAGGGCATATTTCCGATCTCGCAACGATGTGTCCATTTTTGGCTCGAACCGCCGCTCTACTGACCACATCTGCGCGAATCCCTCGCGGTCGGCATAGACCCCGGCCTTCATTCCGGCGAGCCACGCGGCGCCGAGGGCCGTGGTCTCCGCTACCTTCGGCCGATCGACCGGCGCACCGATGATGTCTGCGAGGAACTGCATCGTCCAGTCGGAGACGGTCATCCCGCCATCGACACGAAGCACGTTCTGCCCGTCGCCGTCCGGCCAGTCCGCGGTCATCGCCTCGAGCAGGTCGCGGGTCTGATAGCCCACGCTCTCGAGCGCCGCGCGGGCGAGTTCCTCGGGCCCGGAGTTGCGCGTGAGGCCGAACACCGCGCCACGGCAGTCCGGGTTCCAGTAGGGCGCGCCGAGGCCGGTGAAGGCGGGAACCAGGACGACGTCCTGCGTCGGGTCGGCGGCCTCGGCGAGCGGCTGCGTCTCCGGGGCGGACCGAATGATCCTGATCCCGTCGCGCAGCCACTGCACGACCGCCCCCGCGATGAAGATCGATCCTTCGAGCGCGTAGGTCGGTTTTCCGTCGAGTTGGTAGGCGACGGTGGACAGGAGGCGGTTCTGCGAAAACACCGGAGCATCGCCTGTGTTGAGAAGCGCGAAGCAGCCTGTCCCATATGTGGATTTGAGCATGCCCGGCTCGAAACAGGCCTGCCCGACGGTCGCGGCCTGCTGGTCGCCCGCGACGCCGAAGATCGGGATCTCGCGGCCGAAGAGGTCGGCGCGCGCCATCCCGAAATCGGCGGCGCAGTCCTTGACCTCGGGCAGCAGCGACATCGGGATGCCGAGAAGACGGCAGACTTCCTCGTCCCAGCGACCCTCGCGGAGATTGTAAAGAAGCGTGCGTGAGGCGTTCGAGGCGTCGGTGACGTGTTCCTTGCCGCCCGTCATGCGCCAGATCAGGTAGGTATCGACCGTGCCGAAGAGGAGTTCGCCCCGTTCGGCCTTGGCGCGCGCGCCGTCGACCTCTTCCAGAATATAGCGGAGCTTGGTGGCGGAGAAATACGGGTCGAGCAGAAGGCCCGTCCGCTCGTTGACCATCGCTTCGTGACCCGCTTCGCGCAGCTCCGCGCAATAGGCGGCGGTCCGGCGGTCCTGCCAGACGATCGCGTTGTGGACGGGTTGCCCCGTGGACTTGTCCCAGACGAGCGTCGTCTCGCGCTGGTTCGTGATGCCGATGGCCGCGATTTCTCTGGCGTCGATGCCCGCCCGCTCGATCACCTCGCGGCACGTGCCGGCGACGGTCGACCAGAGATCGGCGGGATCGTGTTCGACCCATCCCGATGCGGGATAATGCTGCGGGAACTCCTCCTGGGCGACGGCCCGGATCTCGAGCGTCTCGTCGAAAAGGATCGCACGGCTCGAGGTCGTGCCCTGATCTATCGCCATGATGTAGGCCAAGGCCTGTCCCTCCCCTTGTTTTCTTATGACTATTCCGCCGCCGCGGCAGTGTCACGCGACACCATCCAGGCATCGAGGCGCGCGATCTCGTCGGACGTCATGCGAAGGCCGAGCTTTGACCGGCGCCAGACGACGTCCGCGGCGCGTCGAGCGTACTCCTTGTCCATCAGCCACTCGACCTCGCGGGCGGTGAGCGTTGCGCCGAAATCCTCTCCCAGGTCGGCCGCGCCCTTCGCGTCGCCGAGGATCTTCCGCGCTTCGGTGCCGTATGCGCGCACGAGGCGCAGCGCCCAGCGCCGGTCAAGAAACGGGTGGTCGTCGACGAGTCCTGACACGAGGTCGTCCACCCCGGCCACCGGAAAGTCGCCGCCGGGAAGGGCAACGCCCGCCGTCCAGTCGCCCGGCAGATCGCGGAAGAAGGGCACAACCTTCGCCATCGCTGACTGCGCAAGGCGGCGGTAGGTCGTGATCTTGCCGCCGAAGACGTTGAGAACAGGCGGTCCGTTGTCATCGAGCGACAGAACGTAGTCCCGGGTCGCGGCCGTCGCCGATTTCGCTCCGTCATCGTAGAGCGGCCGGACCCCCGAATAGGTCCAGACGATGTCGTCGCGCGTTACCGGTCTTTCGAAGTATTGCGACGCGAACCTGCACAGATACTCCTGTTCGGCGTCTGTCGCTTCCGCCTCCGACGGGTCCGAGCGGTGGTCCCGGTCGGTCGTCCCGATCAAGGTGAAGTCCGTCTCGTAGGGGATCGCGAAGATGATTCGGCCGTCGCGTCCCTGAAAGAAGTAGCTCTTGCCGTGGTCGAAGAGCTTTCGGACAACGATGTGACTGCCACGGACGAGCCGGACGCCCTCGGTCGAGTTGAGCCGAATCTTCGTGCGGATGACGTCCTGCACCCAAGGACCGCCGGCGTTGACGAGCATCTTCGCCCGGTGCTCTTCGCGCCCCCGGGCGCCCTCCGTCACGATTCTCCAGGCGTCACCTTCGCGTTCCGCGGACACGACCTTCGTCCGCGTCATGATCGTGGCCCCGCGCGCCGCCGCGTCACGGGCATTGAGCACCACGAGGCGCGAATCCTCCACCCAGCAGTCGGAGTATTCGAACGCTTTCGAGAACGTCGGCTGCAGTGGCTCGCCCGCCGGGTCGCGGGTCAGATCGAGCGTTCGCGTGCCCGGCAGGATCTTCCGCCCGCCGAGATGATCGTACATGAAGAGGCCGAGCCGGATCAGCCACGCAGGCCGCCGGCCCTTCATCCAGGGCATCACCGTATTCAGGAGCTTCGACGTCGGCGTTTCGCCTTCGAAACGCATGTCGCGGCTGTAGGGCAGCACAAAGCGCATCGGCCAGCTGATGTGCGGCATTGCCCGCAGGAGCGTCTCGCGCTCGATCAGGCTTTCGCGGACAAGACGGATCTCGAAGTATTCAAGATACCGGAGTCCGCCGTGAAAGAGCTTGGTCGAGGCCGAAGACGTTGCCGAGGCGAGGTCGTTCATCTCGGCGAGCGCGACCTTCAATCCCCGCCCCGATGCGTCGCGGGCGATGCCGCAGCCATTGATGCCGCCGCCAATGACGAAGAGGTCGTAGGGTGCAGTCGACATCATGTCCCATCCTTTCTGGAAGGATGATGAATCGACCCGATGGCGCGGTTTGTCAACGTTACGGTTCGCTTCTTTTCGGTTTCTCATAGTTGGTCGCGTTGATGCCGCTGGTCAATTGCCCGAAGCCGAAAGCTCCAACATCTTCTCAGCCGCGTTCACGTTCGCTATGTTCGCTTCGACACGAACCGAACCGGGAGGCACGGGTGGCTCTGAACTATCGCCTCGATGAAATCCTTGCCCGGGCGAGAGCCGCCGGAAAGGTTTCCGCGGAAGAGCTTGCACGCACCTTCGGCGTGACGGTCCAGACGGTTCGCCGCGATCTCAACGCCCTTGGCGATCAAGGACTTCTGACGCGCGTCTATGGCGGAGCGATTCTGCCGTCCGGAACCCGGAACATCGGCTACGAGGACCGCCGGCGCCTGCACGAGGCCGAGAAGGAGCGCATCGGCCTCGCCTGCGCGCGGCGGATTCCGAACGGAGCATCGCTGTTTCTCGATATCGGGACAACGGTCGAGGCCGTCGCGCGGGCGCTCCTGAAGCACGGGGGCCTCATGGTCGTCACCAACAACATCAACGTCGCGAACATTCTCGCGGCGAACGCGAGCGCGGAGATCCTGCTGGCGGGCGGCATCCTGCGCCGCGCGGACGGCGGGCTGGTCGGCGAAGTGACGGCGGATTTCGTGCGTCAGTTCAAGGTTGATACGGCGGTCATCGGCGCTTCGGCGATCGACGAGGCGGGTGACGCGCTGGATTTCGACTTCCGCGAGGTGCGGGTCGCGCAGGCCGTGATGAACGAGGCGCGGAGGGCGTTCCTGGTCGCCGACATCTCGAAGCTCTCCCGGACGGCGCCCGTGCGTCTCGCGCCTCTCGCAGACTTCGACACCTGGTTCACGGACGCGCCGCCGGTCGACGCGCTGGGCAAACGTTGCGCTGAGGCAGGTACGGAGATCTTCGTGGCCTAGATGCGCTTCTTCGGGCGCCGCGAATTAATTGACATCGCAAACTACCTTCAGGCATCCTGTCCGAAAGGGAGGACTCATGCGAACCCAGGTTTGCATCATAGGCGGCGGACCGTCCGGTCTGCTCCTGTCGCAATTGCTCCATCGGGCCGGCATCGAGTCGATCGTGCTGGAGCGGAGGTCCCGGGACTATGTGCTCGCACGCATCCGCGCAGGCGTCCTCGAGTGGGGATCGGTCGATCTGCTGCGCGAGGCCGGCGTCGGCGCGCGGATGGATTGCGAGGGCTTTCCGCACGAAGGCGTCTACCTCTCCGCGCAGAATCGCGGGTTCCGGATCGACTTCAAGGCGCTCACCGGAAAGCAGGTGATGGTCTACGGCCAGACCGAGGTGACGCGCGATCTCTACGATGCACGCGACGCCATGGGCGGGAAGATCATCGACACCGCCGAAGGCGTGACGCTGCACGGCCTCGACACCGGCGCGCCGCACGTCACCTACGTCCGGGACGGGACCGAGCACCGGATCGACTGCGATTTCGTCGCCGGTTGCGACGGGTTCCACGGCGTGTCGCGGGCGTCGATCCCGGATGCCGTCCGCAGTGAGTACGAGCGTGTCTACCCGTTCGGCTGGCTCGGCATCCTGTCGCGCACGCCGCCCGGCGCGGACGAACTCATCTACGCCAACCACGAGCGCGGCTTCGCGCTCTGCTCCATGCGGAACGAAAACCTGAGCCGCTACTACATCCAGGCGCCGGTCGACGATCCGCTGGAGAAGTGGTCTGACGACGCCTTCTGGGACGAGTTGCGCCGCCGCATTCCCGACGATGTCGCCGAGACGCTGGTGACGGGCCCCAGCATCGAGAAATCCCTCGCGCCGCTCCGGTCCTTCGTGACGGAACCGATGCGGTGGGGCAGGCTGTTCCTCGTGGGAGACGCGGCGCATATCGTGCCGCCCACCGGAGCGAAGGGTCTGAACCTTGCCGTGAGCGACGTGCACTACCTCCAGCATGCACTTGTCCGGCACTATCAGGGCGACGAGGAGGGGATCGACCGGTATTCCGAGACGGCGCTCGCCCGCGTCTGGAAGGCGACCCGGTTCTCCTGGTGGTTCACCACGACGATGCACCGCTTCCCCGACCAGACCCGCTTCGACCAGAACATCCAGGAGAGCGAACTCGCCTATCTCGAAAGCTCATCCGCGGCGCAGACGGTGCTCGCGGAGCAATACGTGGGGATTCCCTTTTGAAGATCGCCAAGCTTGGAGACCTTAGGGTTCACTATCGTGAGGACGGCGACCCGAACGGCGCGCCCATCGTCTTCTCTAACTCCCTCGGCACCGATCTGAGGCTCTGGGACGATGTGGTGAAGCGCCTGCCGAAGGGTCTCCGGATCATCCGCTACGATATTCGGGGACACGGGCTCTCGGATTGCCCGCCCGGCCCCTACCAGATGGGTACCCTCATCACCGACGCCGAGCGGCTGCTGGACCATCTCGAGGTGAAGGACTGCATCTTCGTGGGTCTGTCCATCGGGGGAATGATCGCGCAGGGCCTGACGGTCAAGCGGCTCGATCTCGTCCGCGGCATGGTGATCTCGAATACGGCCGCCAAGATCGGGACCGCCAAGATGTGGGAGGAGCGGATCGCCGCGGTGAAGACGGGCGGGATCGAGACCCTTGCGGATGCGGTCCTCGCGCGGTGGTTTTCCAAGCCTTTCCTCCTGACGGACACGCTCGCGGGCTGGCGGAACATGCTGACCCGGCAACCGGCCGAGGGCTACGCCGGCTGCTGCGCCGCCATTGCGGGAACCGATTTCTACACCACCACCGCCACGCTGACACTTCCCACGCTCGCGATCGCGGGCTCCGACGACGGATCGACGCCGCCGGATCTCGTGCGGGAAACGGCGGATCTTGTGAAAGGTGCGCGGTTTCATCTGGTCAGAGGTGCTGGCCACCTGCCCTGCGTCGAAAAACCTGCCGAATTCACCGATGCGTTGACAGGCTTTTTGAAGGAGATCGGCCATGTCTGACGTCTCACCGCTTCATCTTGCTTCAGGTTCGGATGTCCGGGCCACCGCTCGCACGGGAGTGGGAACATGAGCGGGCGCTACGACAGGGGCATGGAGGTCCGCCGCCGCGTTCTCGGCGATGCGCATGTCGACCGGGCGGAAGCATCGAAGAGCGAGTTCGATATCCCGTTCCAGACGCTTATCACCGAGGGCGCGTGGGGGAACGTCTGGGCCTCCGAAGGGATCAGCGACCGGGAAAGATCGATGCTCACGCTCGCGCTTCTGGCAGCGCTCGGCAATTTCGAGGAAATCCCGATGCACATCCGCGCCACGTCGCGTACCGGTGCGACGAAGGAAGACGTGATGGAAGCCTTCCAGCACGTCGCCGTCTACGCGGGCGTCCCCCGCGCCAACCACGCGATCAAGATCGCCAAACAGACCTACGCCGAAATGGAGGCAGAGGATGCGCAACGCTCCGGTTGACCTCGGTCCGCTGATCCCGCGGAACCGGGAAGCCCACCCCGTTCCATACGACCCCGACTACAAGACCTCCGTCAGCCGTTCACCCCGGTGGCCGCTCCTGTCGCTCGACTCGACGCTGACCGAGGAGACGGGGCCGGTCTTCGGGCACAACATCTTGGGGCCGCTCGACAACAACCTCATCCTCAACTTCACGAACGGCGAGGCGCCCGCCGTGGGAGAGCGGATCAGGGTGCATGGCCGCGTCATCGACGGGACAGGACGGCCGGTGCCGAACACGCTGGTCGAGATCTGGCAGGCGAATGCGGGCGGTCGCTATCGCCACGTCAAGGACACCTACTTCGCCCCGCTCGACCCTCACTTCGGAGGCTGCGGCCGGACGATCACCGACGACGACGGCTTCTATGAGTTCATGACGATCCGGCCCGGCGCCTATCCCTGGCCGAACCGGGGCAACGAATGGCGGCCCATGCACATCCACGTCTCGATCTTCGGGACCGGCTTCGGACAGCGGCTGATCAGTCAGATGTATTTCGAGGGCGATCCGCTGATCGACCGCTGCCCGATCGCGCACACCATCAAGAACCAGGGACAGATCGACCGTCTGGTCGCGCCGCTCGACATGGGTGCGTCGAAACCGATGGACTACCTCGCCTACCGGTTCGACATCGTCCTCCGCGGACGCCGGCAGACCATGTTCGAGAACAAGATGGAGGGACTGTGAGATGGTGCAGCCGCTGAACACTCCGATGGAGACGCCGTCGCAGACGGCGGGGCCCTACGTCCACATCGGATGCATTCCGACATTCGCGGGCGTGGACGGCGTCTATCCCGAGGATCTCGGCCTCAGCCCGATCGCCGAGGGCGCGCAGGGCGAGACCGTCACCATCACCGGCTCCGTCTACGACGGCACCGGCTGGGCACTTCGCGACGCGATGATGGAGAGCTGGCAGGCCGACGGCGCCGGCATCTTCCCCGGACATCCGGGCGCGGACCCTGAGGTGACGGGGTTCTGCCGGTTCGCGGCCGACAAGGATACAGGCGAATTCACCCTCCGCACCATCAAACCTGGCCGGGTGCGGATGCGCGGTGGCGGCTTCCAGGCTCCGCACATCGCGGTCTGGATCGTGGCCCGCGGGCTCAACATCGGCCTTCAGACGCGGATCTACTTCGAGGGCGACGATCACGCGGGCGATCCCGTGCTCGACCGCATCGAGCAGCGCAACCGCGTCGAGACGCTGATCGCGAAGAAGACGGGCGATGGGCGGTACCGCTGGGATATCCGCTTGCAGGGCGAGGACGAAACGGTCTTTCTGGACATGTGATGGCCGATTTCCTGCTGATCCACGGGTCCGGGCACGGCGCCTGGGCCTGGCGCGATGTGATCCCCTGCCTCGAAGCGCTCGGCCACACGGCGCGGGCCATCGACCTGCCCGGTCACGGGGACGACCGCACTTCGCTCGAGGCGGTGCGGCTCGAGACGTACCGAGATGCTGTTCTCTCGGCGCTCGGCGACCGGAGCGTGCTCGTCGGTCACTCGATGGGTGGTTATCCCGTCACCGCAGCCGCGGAGGCGGCGCAGGATCGCGTCGCTGCGCTCGTCTACCTCTGCGCCTATGTGCCCCGGCCCGGCATGGCGCTCGCCGACATGCGGCGTGCCGGACCCAGCCAGCCGCTGGCCCCGGCCATCCGGCGGGCGAAGGACGGGATGTCCTTCACCTTCGAGCCGGCAATGGCGCGCGATCTCTTCTACCACGACTGCCCGGACGAGGCGGTGGCTTTTGCGACGAAAAGACTCTGCCGTCAGCCGACGCTACCGCAGGAAACGCCGCTCGACGCGACGCAACGAGCGGCCACCCTGCCGCGACACTACATCATCTGCGAAGAGGACCGGGCAATCCCTCCGGACTACCAGGAGACGATGAGCCACGGCTTCGATCCTGCCTGCGTGCACCGCCTTCCAACCTCGCACTCGCCCTTCTTCGCCGCGCCCGATAGACTGGCCCGGCTCCTTAATGACATCGCGGAGACGACATGAAGAAACCCTGCATCATCTGCGTGGCGATCACCGGGTCCGTGCCCCGCAAGGAGGACAACCCCGCGGTGCCGATCACGATCGAGGAGCAGATCGAGTCGACCCACGAGGCGTTCGAGGCTGGCGCGTCGATCGCGCATTGCCACGTGCGCATGGAGGACGGGACGCCGACGTCGGACCCGGAGCGCTTCGCGCGGCTGAAGGAGGGGCTCGAGAGGCATTGCCCTGGAATGATCGTGCAGCTTTCGACGGGCGGACGGTCGGGGGCCGGAAAGGAACGGGGCGGCATGCTGCCCCTGCGCCCGGACATGGCCTCGCTCACCGTTGGATCGAACAACTTTCCGACACGTGTCTACGAGAACCCGCCCGACCTCGTCGATTGGCTCGCCTCGGAAATGCTCGCCAACGACATCAAGCCCGAGATCGAGGCCTTCGACCTCAGCCACATCTTTCAGGCGGCGAAGATGGCGGCCGACGGGCGGCTCACGTCGCCGCTCTACGTGCAATTCGTCATGGGCGTTAAGAACGCGATGCCGGCGGACAAGCCCGTCTTCGACTTCTACGTGGAAACGCTGAAGCGTCTCGCGCCCAATGCGGAATGGTGCGCCGCCGGAATCGGTCCCAACCAGATCGTGCTGAACGAGTGGTGCATTGCCGCAGGCGGTCACTGCCGGACCGGCCTCGAGGACAACGTGCGGCTGGACCGGGCGACGCTAGCGCCCTCGAACGCGGCGCTCGTGAAGCGGACGGTCGAGCTCTGCGAGGCATACGCGCGTCCCGTCGCCACCTGGGCCGAGGCACGCGACATTCTCCACCTGCGCGCGGCCTGATGCCGGCGTCGCCCCTCGATAGCGCGATCTACCGCGATCTGTTTGGCGATGCGGAGCTTTCGCGGCTGTTCTCCGACACCGCCGAGGTGCGTGCGCTCCTGCTGGTCGAAGGGGCTCTGGCCCAGGCGCAGGGCGCGGTCGGCCTGATCCCCGAGGTCAGTGCGCGGGCCATTCATCGGGCAAGCCTCGAGATTCAGATCGATCCGGCGTCTCTCGCGGCCGAGACGGGCGGGAACGCCGTCGTCGTGCCCGCGCTCGTGACCGCGTTCCGCACCGGGATGCAGGCCCCCGAACATGCCCAGTACATCCACTGGGGCGCGACGAGCCAGGACATCATAGACACCGCCCTCGTCCTGCGGCTGCGGCAGGTACTGACGATCCTCGAAGACAGGCTCTCGGCCACGCTCGGTGGACTTGCGGCGCTGGCGGAGATGAACGCCGATCTGCCGATGGCGGCGCGCACCTACGGTCAGATCGCGACGCCGACGAGCTTCGGCGCGGTCGCCGCGGCATGGGGCGCGCCTCTGCTGCGGCTACGAAACGAGCTCACTACGCTGCGCCCGCAGGTGCTGCAGATCAGCCTGTCGGGCGCCGCCGGAACGCTCTCGGCCATGGACGGCAAGGGGCCCGAGGTCCGCGCGGCTCTGGCCGAACGGCTCGATCTCGGCGATCCCGGCGAGAGCTGGCACGCCGCGCGCGACCGCACGGCCGCGCTTGCCGCGTGGCTCACCCGGCTCGCCGGTAGCCTCGGCAAGATGGGCGAGGACCTCACCCTGATGACCCAGTCGGGCATCGGCGAGGTGACGCTCGGTGAAGGCGGCGGATCCTCGACCATGCCGCAGAAATCGAACCCGGTCCTATCGTCGCTTCTCGTCGCGATCGCGCGGCAGATGGTCGGGCTGGACTCGGTGATGCAGACGGCTCTTGTCCACCGCCAGAGCCGCGACGGAGCCGCGTGGTTTACGGAATGGATGACCCTGCCGCAGATGTGCTGCCTCGCCGGGCGGGCGCTTGCCGTCGGAGAGCAGCTTTCGAGGTCCACAGCCCCGGAGCCAGACCGCATGGCGGCACAGATCGACGGCGGGCTCGGCCTGATCTACGCCGAGGCGCTGTCCTTCGCGCTCACCGACCGGATGTCGAGGCCCGACGCGCAGGCCACGGTCAAGGTGCTGTCGCGCGAGGCCCTGGAGTCCGGCACGCCCCTCCGCGCCCTCGCGGAGCGGGATTTCCCCGGCGACTGGGCGCGCGTCTTCGAGATTGCGCATCAGCTCGGAACTGCGCCTTCCGAGGCACGGGCCTTCGCACGATCTGTCAGGAAGACCTGACACCCCGCTTTGAGAGCCGGGCGAGACGGTTTATCTCTTGTGCAAGGGCGGCCTCGGCCCGGGAGACATCGCCATGACCGGCCGGCTGCCGCTGATCTTCATACTCCTGACCGTGATGATCAACTCGATGGGGATCGGGGTGATCCTGCCTGTGATGCCCGACCTGATCGAGGAGGTGGGAGGACTGACGCTGGCGCAGGCGGCGGTCTGGGGCGGTGTCCTGACAAGCGCCTATGCGGTGATGCAGTTCCTCTTCAGCCCCGTGGTCGGCAGCCTCTCCGACCGGTTCGGGCGACGGCCGATCATGCTCATCTCGCTTGCGGTGATGATGCTCGACTACCTCGTGATGGCCGTGGCGGGCACCCTCTGGCTGCTGCTCGCGGGCCGGCTGATCGGCGGCGTCGCGGCAGCGACGCACTCCACTGCGAATGCGTTCATGGCCGACATATCGAAGCCCGAAGAGAAGTCGGCGCGCTTCGGCCTCGTCGGGGCCGCGTTCGGGTTCGGGTTCGTGCTCGGTCCGCTTCTTGGCGGAGCGCTGGCCGAATTCGGCACCAGGGCTCCCTTCTTCGCCGCCGCTGCGCTAGCCGCTGCGAACCTCGCCCTCGGCTGGATCGTCATGCCCGAAACCGTTGGAGACGGGATGCGCCGGCGCTTCGAATGGACGCGCGCCAATCCCCTGGGCGCCCTTGCGAGCGTCGGCCGGCTGCCTGGCGTGGGCCGGCTGCTGACCATGTTCCTGCTCTACCAGATCGCCTTCATGGTCTATCCCGCGATCTGGGCCTTCTTCACCACGGCGCGCTTCGGCTGGGAACCCGCAACGATCGGCCTGTCGCTCGCAGCGTTCGGGATCGCGATGGCCGCGGTTCAGGGCGGCCTGATCCGGGTGATCCTGCGCCTCCTGGGCGAGCGCAATACCGTGGTCTACGGCCTCGTCTTCAACTTTTTCGCGTTTCTCGCTCTGGCGTTCGTCACGAGCGGGACTGTCGCGCTCATCCTCATCCCGCTGACGGCCCTCGGCGCGGTCGTCACTCCGGCGCTTCAGGGGATCATGTCGCGAACGGTTCCCGACAACGCGCAAGGCGAATTGCAGGGCGTCATCGCGTCGATGGCTTCGCTTGCGATGGTGATCTCGCCCCTTCTGATGACCCAGGTCTTCGCCGGTTTCACCGCGTCGGATGCGGCTGTCTTCCTGCCGGGTGCGCCCTTCCTCGTCTCGATGCTCCTGATGGTCGCCTGCGGTATCGTCTATCTCGTTCGCCCGCGCTCGGCGGTCGCGTAAACGACCGGGAATGCGTCGCTTTCGCGCGAGAACGGCGGCTGCGGGTCGGCGCAGGCTCGACTTTGGGAAAGCGAGAGGATTTGCATGTCACGTATCCGCGCCGCGGTCTGCCGCGCCTTCGGCGAGCCGCTTGTGGTCGAAGAGGTCGAGCTTCGCAGCCCGGAGGGTCGCGAAGTCGAAGTGCGCCTCGACGCGGTGGCGATCTGCCATTCCGACATCTCCTATGCCGACGGCGTGTGGGGCGGCGCCCTTCCTGCCATCTTCGGCCACGAGGCCGCCGGGCGGATCACCGCGCTCGGACCGGACGTCCGCGGGCTCGAGCCGGGTCAACGCGTGGTCGTGACGCTGATCCGGTCCTGCGGGGAATGTCCGAGCTGCTCGGAAGGCCGCCCGGTGTCCTGCGCGACTCCGGACGACACGCCACCGCCGATCCGGGCGGCCGACGGCGAGGTATGGAAGGCGATGAACACCGGAGCCTTCGCCGAGCGCGTGGTCGTCGATCGCTCGCAGATCGTGGTTGTTCCCGACGACGTGCCGATGGACGCGGCGTCGCTTCTGGCGTGCGGGGTCATTACCGGCGTTGGCGCGGTCGTCAACGCGGCCAGGGTGCGCCCCGGTCAGGACGTCGTGGTGATAGGCGCCGGCGGCGTCGGTCTGAACGCCATCCAGGGCGCGCGAATCGCCGGCGCCCGCCGCATTGTGGCCGTCGACATGACCGAGGCCAAGCTCGCGGATGCGAAGACGTTCGGCGCCACGGACGGGGTTATTGCCGCCGGCGAGACACCGTGGCGAGAGGCGAAGGACATCATGGGCCGGGGCGCGGATGCCGTCTTCGTCACCGTGGGTGCCATCCCCGCCTTCGAGGCCGCGCCGCGCTATCTCGCGCCGAGCGGCAAGGTCTATCTCGTCGGCATGCCGGCCTCCGGCGCGCTCGCCTCTTACGAACCCGCCATCTTCGCCGCGGCGGGCCAGGGCATGATCGGATCGAAGATGGGTGACGCGATCATCTCGCGCGACATTCCCTGGATGATCGACCTCTACAGACAGGGGCGGCTCAAGCTCGACGAACTGATTTCCCGGCGCTGGTCGCTCGAGGAGATCAACGAGGCGATCGCCGACACGAAACGCGGCGCGGCGCGGCGCAACGTGATCGTGTTCTGACCCCTTCCGTCTTCGTCTTCCAGCAAATACGCTCTGAGGAGCCTCCGGGGACAGTTACCCCGGCGGGTGTCGGAAGGAGAATCGATGAAACTCCGGGATCTCGACGTCATCGTCACCTCTCCGCCCGCGCCCGGCTGGGGCGGGCGGTACTGGATCCTCGTCAAGCTCACGACCGACGACGGGATCACCGGCTGGGGCGAGTGCTACGCGGCCTCCGTTGGCCCCGAGGCCATGCGTGCAGTGATAGCGGACGTCTTCGCGCGGCACATGGAAGGCGAGAACCCCGAGAACTTGGAACTCATGTTCCGCCGCGCGTACTCGGCGGGCTTCACGCAGCGACCGGACCTCACCGTGATGGGGGCTTTCTCCGGCCTAGAGATCGCCTGCTGGGATATCCTCGGCAAGGCGCGGGATCGGCCGGTCTGGGCGCTTCTCGGCGGACGGATGAACGACCGCATCCGCGCCTATTCCTATCTCTATCCCGGCCCGGATCATCCATTGCCGGAATTCTGGGGCTCGGCTGAGATGGCCGCCGAGTCGGCGCTCGATCTCGTCGGCCGCGGCTACACGGCGGTGAAGTTCGATCCGGCAGGTCCTTACACGATCCGTGGCGGACACCAGCCGTCGATGCACGATATCGCGACCTCGAGGGCCTTTTGCCACGCGATCAGGGAGGCGGTGGGCGATCGCGCCGACCTCCTGTTCGGGACGCACGGCCAGTTCTCCGTGCCCGGCGCGATCCGGATGGGACAGGCCATCGAACCCTTCGAGCCGCTCTGGTTCGAGGAACCCGTTCCGCCGGACAACCTCGAGGCGCTGGCCGAAGTCGCCCGGGCGGTGCGTGTGCCGGTCGCGACAGGCGAGCGCCTGACCACGCGCGCCGAGTTCACGGCCGTCCTGCGTGCGGGCGGCGCGCGCATCCTCCAGCCCGCGCTCGGACGCTCCGGCGGGCTCTGGGAGACACGCAAGATCGCCGCGGTCGCCGAGAGCTTCGGCGCCGAGATGGCCCCCCACCTCTACGCGGGCCCGGTGGAGTGGGCCGCGAACATCCATCTCGCCGCGTCGATCCCGAACATCCTCGTCGCCGAGACGATCGAGACCGAGTTCCACGACGCGCTGATCCGGGGGAGCATCCGGGTCGAGGGCGGGTTCGTCCCGATCCCGCAGGGCCCCGGCCTCGGCATCGAGGTCGATGAGGCCCTTGCCCGGTCGCACCCCTACGACGGCGACGGGCTGCATCTGGAAATGCAGGAAGCGCCCTGTGATTACGAGAAGCCGAATCTCTTCGGTGGAGGGGCGCCGCGCAAGGAGTAGCTTGACGGCGGCATGCGCCTCGCGTTCGCTGAAACGTGGGAGGGTGAAATGCGCGCGATCACGGTGACAAGTCTCGTATTCCTCACGACGACGGCGGTCGCCGCAGACCTTCCACGAGCAATCACGGATGGCGATTACATGTCGGTCGATCCCCTGGAGGCGCGGCTTGGTCAACTCCTCTTCTACGACCAGATCCTGTCGGGCAATCGCAATACCTCCTGCGCCACCTGCCACCATCCCCGCTTCGCAACGAGCGACGGGCTCTCCCTCGGGCTCGGCGAGGGCGGCATCGGCCTCGGTCCGGAGCGGACGCCCGACCCGGACAACCTGCCCGAGCAGCGGGTGCCGCGCAACGCGCCTGCCCTCTTCAACCTCGGGGCGCATGAATTCACGGTGATGTCCCACGACGGCAGGATCGAGGCCGATCCCTAGCGACCCTCGGGGCTCCGCACGCCGCTGGAGGACGAGATGGCGGCGGGGTTCGCGAACCTCCTCTCCGCGCAGACGATGTTCCCCGTGCTCTCGGCCGACGAGATGGCCGGGCAATACCAGGAAAACGACGTCTCAAAGGCCGTGCGGCAGGGGCGGATCACCGGGGACGGCGGCGCCTGGGACATCATCTCGAAACGCGTCCAGTCGATCCCGGAGTACAAGGCGATGTTCGCCGCAGTGTATCCGGAGACCGCCGAAGCCCGCGACATCGCCTTCAGCGACATCTCGAACGCCATAGCCGCCTTCATCGCCTTCGAATGGCGCTCTGACCAGAGCCCCTTCGACGCCCTCCTACGCGGCGAGGACACGCTGCCAGACGCGGCGATGCGCGGGCTCCGGCTGTTCTACGGCGAGGCAGGCTGTGCCACCTGCCACGCGGGCCCGTTTCTGACCGACCACGAGTTCCACGCGATGGGGGAGCCGCAGCTTGGCCCCGGAAAGGCCGAGCGGTTCGAGACCCACCAGAAGGACGTCGGCCGGATGCGGGTGACGGGGCGGACCGAGGACGCCTACGCCTTCCGGACACCGTCCTTGAGAAACGTCGTGAAGACCGGCCCATGGGGGCATGCGGGCGCGTTTTCCGAGCTCGAGGAATATCTTCGCCATCACGCCGATCCGGTCGCGGGCCTTGCCGCATACACGCCGCAGGCAACCCTTCCCGACCTGCCGGGCACGAAGCCCGACTGGACGATCATGGAGACCGCCGCGCTCAGGGCCGAGATCTCGATGGCTGTCACGCGTCCGCCGGTGTCGCTTTCGGACGCTGATATCACGGACCTTGTCGCGTTCCTCGAGACGCTGACCGATGACACGGCGATCGAGGGCAGGTTGGGCGTGCCGGACACAGTTCCGAGCGGACTGCCGGTGGAGCGCTAGCCGGGCGTCGGACCTTCCCGCGTCACCTTGACCGGCGCGTTTGCCGGAACCGTGATCCAGTCGGTCTGTCCGCCGTCCGGCCAGATGACGCGCACCTCCGCCTCCCCCGCCTCGCCAAGGCCGAAGTGCACCGGCCCCGCCTGCCCGCCCGCGTGACCGCCGCCGACAGTGACCTCGACCGCCTGAACGCCTGCATCGGTCCGGACCTCGATCCACGACCCGACACCTCGGGTGTTCGGCCCTCGGTCGCGAAGGTCCACGGTGGCCCAGTTTCCTGCGCTGTCGGTTACGTTCTGCCACAGCTCAAGCGGTGCCCGGCGATTGACGACGACGACGTCAAGGCGCCCGTCTCCGTCGAAATCGGCGAGCGCCGCGCCGCGCGACCGCTCGCCTGTGGCAATCCCCGCCACGGCGGCCCGTTCGACGAACGTCCCGTCCGGCTGCTGCATCAGGAGGTTGTTGGGATCATGGATCGCATTCGACGGCATCTGGTCGACATTGCCCTTTGCGATGAAGAGATCGAGCAGACCGTCGTTGTCGACATCTCCGAATTCCGCGTGCCAGCCGGTCGACGGCCGTCCGTCGTCGCCCACGTGCGGCCGTTGGGCATAGGTGCCGATTTCGAACGGCGCGTTCCTGAAGCGCCCCCCCTCGTTGAACTGGAGAAGCTGATCGCCCATCGACGTGAGCATGACCTCCGGCAGACCGTCGCCCGTGATGTCCCCGCTCGCGATACCCATGCCCCACAAGGAAACCTTGGCCCAGCCGTCGGAGGCGGAGCGTTCGGAGAGAGGATCGAGCCGCCACATCTGCTCGTATCCGCCTCGGATGTAGTAATGCCGGTCGTTCGAGATACGGAGTTCCGGCTCTCCTGCTCGCCGCCAGTCGGAGATCAGCATCGAAAGCGCGCAGAACCCCGGCTCCAGATCGACCGGCTTTGCGTAGCGCGGTCCGATGGGCCGGTAGATCTGATTGGCGTCGCAGGCCTCGAACGGACCGTCCGGGTCGCTCCGGTCCACGTAGTTGCCGACGACGAGCGTCGGGCGGCTCTGCCCCGGCTCCCACGTCGCGCTGAAGGAGGTCGACCAGTGATCACCGGGGTCGACCGCGAAGTCAGCCGTCGCGTCGGTGAAGCCGCAGGCGCCGTCCCCCTTGAGAATGATGTTCGGCCCGACACGAAGCACGACGAGATCAAGAATCCCGTCCGCGTCTATGTCGAGCGGGTAGGCGCCGGTGACGCCGGCCCGTTCGCCAATGTCGCCGAGCACGAAACGTAGCGGTTCGCCGGGTCCGCCGGTCTCGTTGACGAAAAGGCGCGCGGGGTTCTCGCCACCCGCGGCCAGGAGGTCGGGCCTGGTGTCGCCATTGCAATCGAACACGGCGACACCGCCGCCCACGAAGTATTCCCAGCCGCCCCCGTAGACATGCCGCACCGGAAGATGTGCGCTCCAATCGACAAACGCGGGCTCGGCCGTTGCCTGACCTGCCAGTGCGAGAATGGCGAGCGTGCATCTCATTGCGCTGCGACCTCACGCTGCGCCGACAGAGCCGTCTCCGTGACAGAGGACAGTGCGAGGGCCGCCGCGCCGTGCGCCCAGAGCATGTCTCCCCAGGCGTGCACTTCGATGGGAGGCGGCGGACGGCCGGTCGCGAGAATGAGATTTTCCATCTCGCCCAGCGTGTCGGCCGCATAGAGATAGTCGTACCGCATCCGTTCGCCCGAGAGGATGATCAGAGCAGGGTCGAAGAGGTTCACGACGTTGGCGAGCGCAACCGCGAGGTAGCGGCCCGCCCGCCGGAAGATCGATCGTGCCGCGGCGTTCCCCGCCTTGGCGTGATCATAGAGGCTTTCGAGCAGGACCTGCATCGATTGCCCGTCCTTGTGCATCCAGTTGAGTGCCGTGGTCGCTTCGCGAGCCAGTGCGTAGTCGGCGACGTAGGCCTCCAGGCACCCGCGCTGCCCGCACCGGCAGAGCGCGCCGTCGAGTTGCACCTTCGTGTGCCCGAGTTCCATGCCGACCCCCTGCCCACCGCGGTAGAGGCGGTGGTTGAGGACAAGCCCCATGCCGAGGCCGTGCTCGATCGTGACGACAGCGAAATCCGCCATCTCGCGCCCGACGCCGAACCACAATTCCGCCAGCGCCACGAGATTGGCGTCGTTGTCGACGATGACGGGCAGACCCAGCCGCTCCGACGCCGCCGCGGCCAGATCGCAGCCGCGCTCGGTCAGGACCGACGACCAGAAGACGCGACCGCTCGCGCTGTCGACGAAGCCCGGCACGCCGATGCCCACCGCGGCAATCCTGCCGCGGGTCAGTCCCGCCGACCCGGTGATACGGTCGACGAGACGCTCCATCGCCAAGAGGAGTGTCTCGACGTCCGTGGCCCTCGGTTCGCGCGGCACCGCTTCGCTTGCGACGAGTTTTCCCGAGAAGTCGACCACGACCGCAGTATGTTCGCGGTCGGAGAGCTTCACGCCGATCACGAAATGCGCGTCGGCGCGAACCCCGAGCGCCACGGGAGGACGGCCGCGAACCGATTCTCCGGTCTCGCGCGGAACGACGACTTCCTCGAGCAGTCCGAGTTCGATCAGTTCGGAAGTAATCGTGGTGACGGATGCAGGGCTGACGCCGAGTTCCTTCGCGACCTGAACGCGCGGCATGAGACCCGCAGCCCGGACACGCTCGAAAACCTGCTGACGGAGAGGTCGCATCCTCTCCGACAGGGGCTCGATCATGGGGCCGCACCCTGTGCGGCCATGCTGACCGATAGCGTCCGGCGAATCTCTGTCCGTCATATTTAGTTTTCCTGGCGAACTAAAAGATGTGGCTTTGGTTCCGAGGGCGCCCAAAATCTGGCCCTCAACTCATATTCACCGCCACGATAGGCCGCGCACCGAGTATCGATTCAAATTATTATTTTGACAACCGAATTTATTCGGGCAATTCTGAGGACGGGCTGGCGAATCCGCTGGTTCGGTCCGTGGAGGGACCGTGTTTTTGGGAGGAAATCTTATGCACAGAAGAACGCTTCTGGCCGCCGCTCTTGGCGCGACGTGCCTTACTGCGGTCACCGCGCCCGCTTTCGCGCAGGATCTGACGGTCGGCGTGAGCTGGTCGAACTTTCAGGAAGAGCGCTGGAAGACCGACGAAGCCGCGATGCGGGCCGCGCTCGAGGCGAACGGCGCCGCCTATGTGTCGACCGACGCGCAGTCGTCCTCGGCCAAGCAGCTGTCCGACATCGAGAGCCTCATGGCACAGGGCGTCGACGCCCTGATCGTTCTGGCGCAGGACACCCAGGCGATCATCCCCGCCGTTCAGGCCGCCGCCGACGAAGGCATCCCCGTCATTGCATATGACCGCCTCATCGAGGACCCACGCGCCTTCTACCTGACCTTCGACAATGTCGAGGTCGGCCGGATGCAGGCCCGCGCAGTGCTCGAGGAAGCGCCCGAGGGCAACTACGTCATGATCAAAGGCTCGCCCACCGACCCCAATGCGGACTTCCTCCGCGGCGGACAGCAGGAAGTCCTGCAGGAAGCGATCGACGCCGGCCGGATCAACATCGTCGGCGAGGCCTACACCGACCAGTGGCTTCCGGCGAACGCCCAGCGGAACATGGAGCAGATCCTGACCGCCAACGACAACAACGTCGATGCCGTCGTCGCCTCGAACGACGGCACGGCGGGCGGCGCGGTCGCGGCACTCACCGCACAGGGCATGGCCGGTATACCCGTCTCGGGCCAGGACGGCGATCACGCCGCGCTGAACCGCGTGGCCCAGGGCACACAGACCGTATCGGTCTGGAAGGACGCCCGCGACCTCGGCCAGAACGCCGGCGAGATCGCGGTCGCGCTCGCGGGCGGTCTGGGCATGTCCGAAGTCGAGGAGTCCGAAGAGTGGACCTCGCCGACCGGGACCACGATGTGGGCCAAGTTCCTGGCGCCGGTCCCGATCACGCAGGACAACCTCGATGTCGTCGTCGATGCGGGCTGGATCGATCAGGAGACGCTCTGCCAGGGCGTCGTGGACGGCCCCTCGCCCTGCAACTGAGGCGTTCGACCCCGAAGCCATAGCGCTGCGCCACCCGCTCCTCTAAGCGGGGCGGCGCAGCCGTAAACCTGCAGGACAGCGACATGGTTGAAACGGCCGCCCCGACCACACCGAACAGGAAGAACATCTTCGCCTCGCTGGAGCTCGACACGCGACTTCTGGGGATGATCGGGGCGTTCGTCGTCCTGTGCCTGGTGTTCAACGTCTTCACCGACGGGCGCTTCCTGACGCCGCGCAACATCTTCAACCTAACCATCCAGACCGTCAGCGTCGCCATCATGGCCACGGGCATGGTCTTCGTGATCGTGACGCGCCACATCGACCTGTCGGTCGGCGCCCTTCTCGCCACATGCTCGGCGATGATGGCGGTGACTCAGACCGTCGTCACGCCCGAGTGGCTCGGGCTAGGCCTCAACCATCCGCTCACGGCGCCCATCGCCATCATCGTCGGCCTGATCACCGGCGTCGTCATCGGGGCGTTCCACGGCTTCCTGATCGGCTACCTCCTGATACCCGCCTTCATTGTGACACTGGGCGGCCTGCTGGTCTGGCGCAACGTTGCCTGGTACCTGACGGGCGGTCAGACGATCGGCCCTCTCGACCAGAACTTCCAGCTCTTCGGCGGGATCAACGGGACCCTCGGAGAAACCTGGAGCTGGGTCGTAGGCGTCGTGGCCGTCGTCGCGGCCGTGCTCATGCAGTTCAACGCGCGCAGGAACAAGACGGCCCACGAGTTTCCGGTCAAGCCGATGTGGGCCGAGTTGCTGCTCTCGGGCATCGTCGCGGCCTCCATCCTGGGGCTTGTCGCGGTCCTGAACGCATACGAGATCCCCGAGGCCCGGCTCGAACGCATGTTCGAGGCTCGCGGCGAGGTCCTGCCAGAGGGCTTGACCGCCGGATACGGCCTGCCGGTCTCGGTTCTCGTCCTGATCATCATCGCCATCGTGATGACCGTCGTGGCGCAGAAGACGCGGCTTGGACGGTACATCTTCGCGGCGGGCGGCAATCCCGACGCCGCGGAACTCTCCGGCATCAGCACGCGGCTCCTGACGCTCAAGGTCTTCATGATCATGGGTGCGCTCTGCGCCCTCTCGGCCGTCGTCGCCTCTGCGCGGCTGTCGTTCCACTCCAACGACATCGGCACTCTGGACGAGTTGCGCGTGATCGCCGCCGCCGTCATCGGAGGCACCGCGCTCTCGGGCGGGATCGGCACGATCTACGGCGCGATCCTCGGCGCGCTGATCATGCAGTCGCTGCAGTCCGGAATGGCGATGGTCGGCGTCGACGCGCCGTTCCAGAACATCGTCGTCGGCGGCGTGCTCGTCTTCGCGGTGCTCGTCGACATCATCTATCGCAAGCGCACGGGAGCGAGAACATGAGCGATCGCGGAACCCCTCTCGTCGAGATGCGCGACATGCAGAAGTCGTTCGGCGGCATCAACGCCGTCGACCACGTGAGCGTGGATCTTTTCCCCGGAGAAGTCGTCGGTATTCTCGGCCACAACGGCGCCGGCAAATCGGTCCTGATGAAGATGCTGTCGGGCGCGATCCAGCGTGACGCAGGCGAGATCTACATCAACGGCGAACTCGCCCATATCAACAACCCGCGCGACGCGCGGACCTACAACATCGAGACGATCTACCAGACGCTCGCGCTGGCGGACAACCTCGATGCCGCTGCCAACCTGTTCCTCGGGCGCGAACTGACCACCAAGGTCGGTTTCGTAGACGACGCGAAGATGGAAGCCGAAACGCGCAAGATCATGGGCCGGCTGACGCCGAACTTCCGCCGCTACAAGACGCCCGTCGCCGGTCTCTCGGGCGGCCAGCGGCAGTCCGTCGCGATCAGCCGGGCGGTCTATTTCAACGCGAAGATCCTGATCATGGACGAGCCCACCGCGGCGCTCGGCGTTCAGGAGACCAAGATGGTCGCTGATCTGATCGAGGAACTGAAGGCGCAGGGAATCGGGATCTTCCTGATCGACCACGACATCCATCAGGTAAAGTCGCTGTGCGACCGGGCGAGCGTGATGAAGAACGGGCAACTCGTCGGGACGGTCGATGTTCATGTCGCGACCGAGGACGATCTTCTCGGCATGATCATCGCCGGCAAGATGCCACAACACCTGGCAGCCTGATGTATCTTGGTCTCGACCTCGGAACGTCAGGACTGAAGGGGCTGCTGATCGACGAGACCCAGTCCGTCGTCGCCGAGGCGTCGGCACCCCTGTCCGTCGCCCGCCGGCACGAGGGGTGGTCCGAGCAGAACCCTGCGGACTGGATCGCCGCAGCGGAAACCGTCCTCGACCAGCTGGCGTCGGAGGTCTCGCTCGCGGGTGTCAGCGGCATCGGCCTCTCCGGCCAGATGCACGGCGCCACGCTTCTCGATGCGTCGGACGAGGTGCTGCGGCCCTGCATCCTCTGGAACGACACCCGCTCCCATTCCGAAGCCGCCGAGATGGACGCGGATCCCGCGTGGCGGAAGATCAGCGGCAACATCGTGTTTCCCGGCTTCACCGCCCCGAAATTGGCGTGGGTCAGAAACAACGAGCCACAGATCTACGCGAAGGTCTCGACGGTTCTGCTGCCGAAGGACTACGTGCGGCTCTGGCTCACGGGCGAGCGCGTGGCGGAGATGTCCGATGCGGCCGGCACGGGCTGGCTCGACACCCGCGCGCGCGACTGGAGCGACAGGCTGCTCGACAGGTCCGGCCTCTCGCGTGCGGCGATGCCGCGGCTCGTCGAAGGCTCCGACGTCTCCGGCACGATCCGGCGCGACCTCGCCGAGCGCTGGGGCATGGACCGCTCCGTCGTCGTCGCGGGCGGGGGCGGAGACAACGCGGCCTCGGCTGTCGGCGTCGGCGCGGTGTCCGAGGGACAGGGGTTCGTGTCTCTTGGGACCTCCGGCGTTTTCTTCGTCGCGAATGGCGGGTATCGGCCCGCCCCGGAAACCGCCGTCCATACCTTCTGCCACGCGGTCCCCGATACCTGGCACCAGATGGGCGTGATCCTTGCCGCAACCGACGCCATGAACTGGTTCGCCGACCTGGCCGGCGAGGACGCGGCGCATCTGACGAGTGCTCTCGGCCCGCTCGAGGCGCCGGGCAAGACGATCTTCCTGCCGTATCTCGGCGGCGAACGCACGCCGCTCAACAGCGCCGCGATCCGCGCCGCGTTCATCGGGCTAGAACATGCGACAGGCCGCGCCGCCGCGACCCGCGCCGTCCTCGAAGGCGTGAGCTTCGCGCTCTGCGATTGCCGAGATGCGCTGATGGCGACCGGCACGCGCATCGACAGCCTCGTCGCCGTCGGCGGCGGAAGCCGGTCGGACTACTGGCTCGCGGCGCTTGCCACGGCGCTCGACATCCCGCTTTCAATTCCCGAGGCGGGGGATTTCGGCGCGGCTTTCGGCGCGGCCCGCCTCGGCATGATGGCCGCCACCGGCGACCCGTCGCTGGCGACGCAGCCCCGCATCATCCGGACCGTGACACCGGACGCGGCCCTCGCCGATGCCTTCGCCGAAGGCCATGCCCGCTACCGCGACGCTGCAGGCGCGATACTGGAGATATCATGACCGACTTCCTCAAGGACATCCCCCCCATTCGCTTCGAAGGTCCCGACACGGACAACGAGTTCGCCTTCCGCCACTACGATGCCGACGAAGAGGTGATGGGCAAGCGGATGGAGGACCATCTCCGCTTCGCTGTCGCCTACTGGCACAGTTTCGCCTGGGAAGGCGGCGACCCGTTCGGTGGCCGGACCTTCGACCGCCCGTGGTATCCGCAGGACTCGATGGAGAACGCGAAGCTCAAAGCGGACGTCGCATTCGAGATGTTCGCGCTGCTCGGTCAACCGTTCTTCTGCTTTCACGATGCCGACGTGCGCCCCGAGGGCGATACCTTCGCGGAGTCGAAAGCACGGCTGGAGGAGATCGTCGACTACTTCGGAGAGAAGATGGAGGCGACCGGTACCCGCCTTCTCTGGGGCACGGCGAACCTCTTCACCAACCGCCGCTTCATGTCGGGCGCCGCGACCAATCCCGACCCCGATGTCTTCGCCTATGCTGGGGCGACGGTGAAGTCCTGCATCGACGCGACCCACAGGCTCGGCGGCGAGAACTACGTCCTTTGGGGTGGGCGCGAAGGCTACGAGACGCTGCTGAACACCAACCTCCGCCGCGAGCGCGAGCAGTTCGGACGGTTCCTGTCGATGGTCGTCGACTACAAGCACCGCTTGGGCTTCAAGGGCACGATCCTGATCGAGCCGAAGCCGCAGGAACCGACGAAGCACCAGTACGATTACGACGTCGCGACAGTCTACGGGCTGCTGAAGGACTTCGGGCTGGAAGCAGAGGTGAAGGTGAATATCGAGTGCGGCCATGCCGTTCTCGCCGGCCATTCCTTCGAACACGAGATCGCGCTGGCGACGGCTCTGGGGATCTTCGGGTCGATCGACATGAACCGGAACGACTACCAGTCGGGCTGGGACACCGACCAGTTCCCGAACAATGCGCCCGAGGTCGCGCTCGCCTACTACGAGATCCTGAAGGCGGGGGGCTTCTCCACGGGTGGCACCAACTTCGACGCCAAGCTGCGGCGGCAGTCGATCGACCCCGAAGATCTGGTTCTCGCCCATGTCGGCGGCATGGACACGTGTGCGCGCGGCTTCAAGGCGGCGGCCGCGATGCTGGCGGACGGCACGCTCGAAGAGCTGCGCGCCCAACGCTACGCTGGGTGGGACACGGACGAAGCGAAGGCGATTCTGAACCAGTCGACGCTCGAGGATTGCGAGAAATCGGTGATCGGGCGCGCTCTCGATCCGGAGCCGCGCTCGGGCCGTCAGGAGCGGCTGGAAAATCTCGTGAACCGCTTCGTCTGACTCCGTCGGTCCGCCTCCATCTGTCCGCAAATATCCCGGGGGTGAATTGGCCGCAGGCCAAGAGGGGGCAGAGCCCCTATCCTATAGCGCCCACCACCGTACCCCGGCGGCCGGGATCGTCTCGCCATTCCACTCCACGGGCTCCGGCGCATAGTTGAAGGCAAACCGGTGCGCGCCCTCGTCCCGGAGCCGCAGCCCGTCCGGCAGCCGTTCGGTCGCAAGCCCCTCGGTCTCGGCCACCTCCGCGACAAGCCGGTCCCACAGCGCATCCTCCGGCCAGCCGGCGAGATAGTGCCGCTTTCCGGCCGACACCATCGCGGGCTGCCCGTCCACGGTGCGCCACGTTTCCGTGGCCGCTCCGTCGAGTTGCTCGAACCAGTGCGCAAAGGCCCCGCCGCCCGCGACCCGCACCGTCGAGCCGGGCGGCAGGCTTTCCACCCGCGCCACCGTGACGTCAAGCCCGGACAGGTTCGGCGGGAGCGGCAGGGGAAGCGTCATGTCCTCGGTCTTGGCGTTGGTCCGGGGCCCCAGCACGGCCGTTCCGCCGAACGCCCCAAGGGCGTCAAGCAGTGCCTCGGAAATGGTCGCCAGCCCAGGCGCGAAGACGGCCTTCCATCGCGACAGATCCGACGTGTCCGGCGGCAGGATGTCGACCGACAGCCCGGCCCGCCTCAAGGCGCGGTAGACCGAAAAACACAGCCGGAAGTAGTCGAAGTCCCGGCCTTGAGGCTGCGTCTCCCATGTCCAGGCCGAGGCGTAGTCGAAGACGATCGCCACCGGAGCCTGCCCGGTTCCGACCTCCGGCATCGTCGCGATTTCCTTGGCCACCTCCGCCGCCTCGGCGAGCCCGGGCGCGGGGGCGCTGTCGGTACGCAGAAGGCCCGCATGCATCTGCTCCTGCCCGAAGGGCGCCTGTCGCCAGCGGAAGTAGCTCACCACCTCCGCCCCGTGGGCGAAGGCCTCCAAGGCCCAGAGTCGGACCATACCCGGAAGCGGCGCCGGATTCCACGGCGCCCAGTTCACCGGTCCGGGCTGCTGCTCCATTACCCACCAGCGGCCGCGCCCCACACCCCGGTAGAGGTCGTGGTGGAACGCCTGCATGTCCGGATCGCCCTGGCGGAGATAGCGCGCCTTGTGCGCATCCGTCGCCTCGAGCCTGTCCGACAGAAACCCGATGGGATAGCTGTCCCAACTCGCCACGTCGAGATCGGCCCCGACCACCCAATGGTCGAAGCCCGTCACGCGGCCCATGTAGTTGTGGATCAGCGGACGATCGGTGAGCCCGCGCAGAACGTCCACCTGCGCGCGGTTGAACCGGACGACCTGAGCGGAAGAGAACCGGCGGAAGGCCAGGACATGCGCCGGGTTGGGCTCCGTCACGGACAGGTGCGGCGGGTCGATCTGGTCGAAACTCCGGTATTCCATCGACCAGAAGACGTTGCCCCAGGCACGGTTCAGCGCATCGACGGATTGATATCGCTGGGCGAGCCAGTCGCGGAACGCATGCGCGGCCGCATCGGAATAGGACAGGACAGTGTCGTGACAGTCGTATTCGTTGTCGATCTGCCATGCGTGGACGTGCTCGTGCCGGCCGTAACGCTCCCCCAGCAGGCGCGCGATGCGGCGGCATTCTTCGCGGTAACCGGCGTGGCTGAAGCAGTAGTGCCGGCGCGAGCCGAAGCCGCGTTCGCGGCCCTCCCTGTCGACGGCCAGCATGTCGCGGTGCTTGTCCAGCATCCAGCGAGGAGGCGTCGCCGTGGGCGTGCCTAGCACGATCTTCCGGCCCGCGCTCCCGAGAATGTCGATCGCCCGGTCGAGCCAATCGAATTCCAGCCGCCCCGGGTCGGGCTCGAGGCGCGACCACGCGAACTCGCCGATACGGACCCAGTCGATGCCGGCCTCGGCCATGCGGGCGGCGTCTTCGGCCCAGATCTCCTCCGGCCAGTGCTCGGGATAGTAGCAGACGCCGAGCGCACGCGTCACAGCATCACCCGGTGTTCCGCCTGGCCCTTCGCCACGCCGTCGGCCGCGAAGGTCATTCCGTTGCGCGGCTCCTCGTCGAGAGCGCCCCAGGCGAGGCCTTGCCGCGCCGTGGTGCAGAAGAGCGTGCCCAGATCCGCCCCCCCGAAGGCGGGGCAGGATGTATGCGTGCCCGGAAAGGCGACAGCGCTCAGGAACACCCCATCGGGGGAATAGCAGGCGACCCGGCCGGCACCCCATTGTGCGTTCCAGACGTTGCCCGCCGCATCGACCACCGCGCCGTCAGGATTCGCCTGCTCGTCATTCAGATCCAGCCAGTCGACCGGCGTGCCCTCGGGCCAGCCCGTCTCCCGGTCGAGCGTCTGTCGCCGGATCGTCCGCGTCGGGGTATCGGTGAAGTAGGCGTGGCGACGGTTAGGCGAAAAGCAGATCGCGTTCGAGATCGTGATCTTCCCGTACAGCCGACGCAACTCTCCCCGGTAGTAGCGATAGATCGCCCCGGCTTCGGGCTCTGCGTTCTTGCCCATGGTCCCGATCCAGAATCCGCCCCAGGGGTCGGCGCGGCCGTCGTTCGATCGGGTCGCGGGCGTTTCGGCTTCGAGGGGGCAGACGTGCTCCGCCCGGCCCGTCCTCAATTCGAAGAGAAGAAGCTCCCGCTCGCTCGCGACCAGAAGCTCGTCCCGTCCGACCCAGCCCGCCGCCGAGACGTGGTCGTCGAATTGCCAGCTTCTCGTCCTGCCGTCTTCGCGCGTGTGCAGGCGCTTGCCGATGATATCGAACCAGAAGAGCTGTCCGCGCTCGGGATGCCAGAGCGGCCCCTCGCCGAGAGTGCAGGGCGTTTGGTCATAGATCTCGCTCACGCCGCCGCCTCGTCCCATGCCGCGACGATTGCTTTCGCCTTCCTCGACACCTCTGCCGCCGGATCGCCCGGCCGGTAGACCGAGGAACCGAGCCCGAAGCCGCTCGCGCCCGCCTTCAACCAGTCGCTGAAGCTCTCGGGTCCGGCGCCGCCCACCATGTATGTCTCGGTCATGACCGGCAGGACGGCGCGCAATGCCTTCAGCCCTTCGGTGCCCATGAGAAACGCCGGGAAGACCTTTAGCCCGTCCGCCCCGGCGGCAAGCGCCGCGAAGCACTCGGTCGGCGTGAGAACGCCGGGAAAGCTCTGCAGCCCCTGTGCCTTGGTCGCCCGGATGACGGCCGGATCGCAGTTGGGCGACACGACGAGTCGGCCCCCGGCGTCCGCGACCTGCAAGACATCGTCCTCGGTCAGGACCGTTCCCGCTCCGATCAGGGCGCGGCCGCCGAAATTCTTCGCCATCGCCCGGATGCTCGTGAACGGGTCGGACGAGTTGAGCGGCACCTCGATGCGGTCGATCCCGGCCTCGATCAGGGCGGCGCCCACGTCTATGGCGTCTTCCGGAGCAATGCCGCGCAGAATGGCGATCAGGGGACGGCTCATGAGACAGGCTCCGCATATCGGTGATGCAGCGCGGTGAGACCGGCGCGGGTCATCGCGGAGCCGTCCACCTCGGCCACGTCGAGGCCCTGCCAGGCGAGCGCTTCGGAATAGACCTTCGCCTGAAACTCGGCCCCGATCACGGCGATCTCCCGACCCAGCCAGTAGGGCCGTGCGGATGCGAGTTCCGCCCCGACGAGAAGACCGGAAAGGCGGGCGTTCGCCGCCGCCGGATCAGGGCCGCGAAGAAGCCCCTCCGCCCGGATCGAGAACAGCCGCGCCGCCAGCATTTCGGGCTTGGACATCGCCTCGGCAACGGCCCCGGCGAAGGCGGCCTCGTCCCAGCCCTCTCCCACTGAATGACGCAGAACGCTCTGCTTGGTCAGCGTGGCGTAGAGTTCTCCCGTCATGAAGGTCCGGAAGCTCACCACCTCCCCCGCGCTGATCTCGGCCCACTTCGTGTGGGTCCCGGGCAGGCAAAGCACGCCGTCGAAGCCGGGATGAGCGGCGAGATACCCTGCGATCTGGGTTTCCTCGCCGCGCATCACGTCGGCCGGCGTCTCCTGCTTGAGCCCCGGGATCAGTCTCAGAGTCAACCGCGAAGCCTTCGTCGGGGCGGGAACCGGCCGCAACTCCAGAGGCTTGCATGGAACCGCAACGTACGGTGCTTCGGCCCAGCCCTGTCGGCTTCCAACCATGCCGCAAGCAGTCACGTCCATCTCGCCCGACCCGAGCCAGGGCTCGATCAGGTCCAGAAGCGCCGGCTCGAATTCCTCCGGCTCGAGGCAGCCCATCCCCTTGTCCGAACCGACCTCCGCGCGCGCGTCGCCAACGGAGGTCATCGCCCAGGCGCGCAAATGCGAAGTGCCCCAGTCGACCGCGATCCAGTCGGCGTATCTGGTCTCGCCGCTCACCCCGTCACCACCACGCCGCCGTCGATCACGAGAGCCTGACCCGTCATCATCTTGGAGGCGTCGGAGGCCAGGAACAGACAGCCGCCGACGATATCTTCCGGCGCCAGCGTGTCCTTCAGGCACTGACGCTCGATATGCGCCCCCAGCCCCTCGGGCGTCACCCAAAGATCCTTCTGCTTCTGCGTCAGCACCCACCCCGGCGCGAGCGCGTTCACCCGGATGCGGTGGGGACCGAATTCCCGTGCAAGCGAACGGGTCAGCCCGTTGATGCCCGAGTTGGAAGTCGTGTAGACGGGGTAGCCCGAATTCCCCATCATGTAGCTGATCGACGAGAAGTTCACGATCGATCCGCCACCCACCTTCTGCATGCCCGGGATCACCGCCTGCGCCGCGAAGAAGTACGCCTTGAGGTTGATCGCGACAGACCAGTCCCAGAAGTCCTCGTCGACCTCGAGCGTCGTGTGACGCTTGTCGTTCGCGGCGTTGTTGACGAGCACGGTAATTGGCCCGTGAACCTCCGACGCCTCTGAAATCGTCGCCTTGAGCCGCGTCATGTCGGTGATATCGCAGGGCATGAAATGCGGCCGGTTTCCGGTCCTCTCCTCCATTTCGTCGACGAACTCCGAGGCGTCGGAGCGCTGGACGAAGGCCACCTTGGCGCCCTGGCGAAGGAAGCCTTCGGTCAGGGCCGCGCCGATGCCGGAGCCGCCTCCGGTGATGAAGACGGAGCGGTCCGCGAGATCGAGGAAGGTCGGAAGATCGGTCATTTCGGTGCGTCTGGGTCCGTAGGAATGCGTCTTGAGGGTTCAGTGGCTCTCGCGGTCGGGGATGCGTGTGTCCTTGCCGACGAGGAAGTCGAGGTCGGCCCCTTGGTGGGCTTGAAGAACGTGGTCGGTGTATAGCCTGATGTAGCCCCTGTGATAGCGCGGCGGATCAGGTGCCCAGGCCTCGCGCCTGGCCGAGAGTTCCGCCTCGTCGACGAGGAGCGCGAGGTCGCCTTTCGACGCCGATACCCGGATGCGATCGCCGGTCTTCACGAGCGCGAGCGCGCCGCCAGCCTGCGCCTCGGGCGAGACATGGAGGATCACGGTCCCGTAGGCGGTGCCCGACATCCGCGCGTCGGAGACGCGGACCATGTCGCGGACACCCTCGCGGACGAGTTTGGCCGGAATCGGCATGTTGCCGACCTCGGGCATGCCGGGATAGCCCCTCGGCCCGCAGCCCTTGAGAACGAGGATCGTGTCCTGCGTCACCGGCAGATCGTCGCGGTCGATGTTTGCCTTGAGATCCTCGATCGACTCGAAGACATGGGCCGGTCCTTCATGTTCCAGAAGCGCGTCGGTCGCCGCGGAGGGCTTCACGATCGCCCCGTCGGGCGCAAGGTTGCCGCGCAGGACGCGGAGGCCGGCAGCGGCTTTGACCGGATCGTCGAAGGGCCGGATGACGTCGCGGTTGAAACATTCCGCGCCATCGGCGTAGGCCGAGATGTCTTTTCCCAGCACCGTGTTTGCCGGGCGCATCAGGGAGGCCAGTTCTTTCAGAACGACCGGAACGCCTCCCGCGTAGGCGAAGTCCTCCATGAGATACGTCCCCGACGGCATGCAATTGACGAGGAGCGGCACATCCGATCCGATCTCGATATCGGCAAGCGAAAGGTCGACGCCGACCCGCCCGGCGATAGCGAGAAGGTGGACGACGGCATTCGTCGACCCGCCTACCGCCGCGTTGGCGAGGATCGCGTTCTCGAAGCTTTCGCGCGTCATCACCTTCGACAGCCGCAGGTCCTCGTCCACCATCTCGACGATCCGCTTGCCCGTGAGATGAGCGAGCGCCATCCGTCGCGCGTCGACGGCAGGCAGCGCGGCGTTCGTGGGCAGCGCCATTCCCATCGCCTCGACGAGGCTCGCCATGGTCGAGGCCGTGCCCATGGTCATGCAGACGCCGGCCGAGCGGGACATGCCGGATTCCGCCGCCATGAAGTCCTGCAGCGTCATGTCGCCCGCGCGGACGGCCTCGGAGAATTTCCAGACGTCCGTCCCGGACCCTATGTCCTGCCCCCGGTACTTGCCGTTCAGCATCGGCCCCGAGGAGACGACGATGGTCGGCAGATCGACCGAAGCCGCCCCCATGAGTTGACCCGGCGTGGTCTTGTCGCAGCCGCCGAGCAGCACCACACCGTCGAGCCCGTAGGCGCGGATGCATTCCTCGACATCCATCGCGAGGAGGTTGCGGAACAGCATGGCGGTGGGCTTCATCTGCGTCTCGCCGATGCTCGTCACCGGGAATTCGACGGGGAAGCCGCCCGCCTCCCAGACACCGCGCTTCACGCCTTCGGCCAGCGTGCGCAGCCCGTGATTGCACGGCGTCAGTTCCGACCACGTGTTGCAGATGCCGATCACCGGGCGGCCGTCGAAGACGTGATCGGGAAAGCCTTGGTTCTTCATCCACGAGCGGTGGATGAAGCCATCGCGGTCGAGCTTCCCGTACCAGTGGGACGAGCGGCGGGTCTTGGTCATCTTACTTTCGTGCCTCCGGCGGGAGTATTTCTGCCGAGATGAATGAGCCTGGGCGTGACATCGATCATGCGGCTTTCCTCGGGCGCGCCCAGTCGGGGATCCAGTCGCCATGGGCCGCGAGCAGGTCGGTGACGAGTGACCGGATCTGGCGGAGATCGAGGTCTGCGGCGGTGTGCGGGTCTAGACAGGCGGCGTGGTAGATGTGGTCGACGTTCTCGTCGAGAAGCGCCCGGACGGTGAGTTCCTGCACGTTGATCTGGGTGCGCATGAGCGCCACGAGCTGCGGCGGGATGCCGGTGGCGGTCGTCGGCTGCACGCCATTCGCGTCAACGAGGCAGGGCGTCTCTACCGCCGCGCCCATCGGGAGCTGCGGGACCTGCCCGCGGTTCGGCAGGTTGCCGTAAGCGACGTAGGGCGTTCCGGTTGCAATGGCGTTCATCATCTCGGCGGCGAATTCGTGAGACTTCGTCACCTCGACGCGGTCGGCGGCGCGGTGGGCCTCGGCCTGCGCCCCCCAGTCGGCCATCTGTTCCTCACAGCGCTTCGGGTATTCGTCGAGCGGGATGCCGAAATCCTCGATGAGGTCTGGCCGGTGACTCTTGATGAACCACGGAACATACTCGGCGAAATGCTCGGAGGATTCGGTGCAGAAATAGCCCAGGTGGTCCATCACCTCGTAGCGCACCCTGTTGGGGCAGCGCGGCATCAGGAGTGGCGGCTTCGGGAGCCGGCCTTCGTGGTAGCCCTGCCGGAGCAAGGGATAGAGGTCGCGGCCGCGGTGCTCGAGCCGGAGGAAGAAGGCCACGTGATTGACGCCTGCGACGCGGTAGTCGATTTCGGCCGCGGGCAGGTCGAGGTCGTGGGCGAGTTCGAGGACAGTGTTCTGGACCGAGTGGCAGAGGCCCACCTGTTTCACCTGCGGGAATCGCTCCGCCAGCGCCCACGTGTTGATCGCCATCGGGTTGACGTACTGGAGCATCGGCGCGTCGGGACAAAGCTCGGCCATGTCCTGCGCGACCGCCCAGAGATGCGGGACCGTGCGCAGGCCACGCATGATGCCGCCGACGCCGAGGGTGTCGCCGATGGTCTGGCGGAGGCCGTAGGCTTTCGGGATGTCGAAGTCGATCACGGTCGAGGGGCGGTAGCCGCCGATCTGGAAGGCCGTGACGACGAAATCGGCGCCCGCCAGCGCCCGGCGGCGGTCGGTCGTGGCCTCGATGGTGGCGGGGGCGCCGGTGCTTTCGACCAGCTTGCGCGCGACGCGTTCGGAGTCGGCCAGCCGCTTGGGGTCGATGTCCATCAGCGACACGGTTGCGTCCTTCAGCGCGTCTAACTGCAGGCAGTCACACACGATGTTCTTCATGAAGATCGTTGAGCCCGCGCCGATGAAGGCAAGCTTGGTCATTTCACGGCTCCGAGGGTGAGACCGGCGATGAAGTGTTTCTGCATGAGGAAGAACATCAGGACCGGCGGGAGCGCGGCGACGAGGCTGCCCGCGCTCATGAGATGATAAGCGGCGCGATACTGCGCGTTGAAGGACGTGATGCCCGCCGTTACCGGCTGGCTGTCGGCGCCCTGCGTCAGAACGACGGCCCAGAAGTAATCGTTCCAGATGAAGGTGAAAATGAGGACCGAGAGCGCCGCGATGGCGGGCTTCATCAGCGGCAGCACGACGAACCAGAAGATGCGCCATTCGGCGACGCCCTCGACGCGGGCGGCCTCGATCAGCTCGTAGGGGAGCGCGCGGATGAAGTTGCGCATGAAGAGCGTGCAGAAGCCGGTCTGAAAGGCGATGTGGAAGAGGACGAGCCCGGTCTTCGTGTTGTAGAGGCCGAGATCCAGCGTCAGGTCGCGCACCGGAACCATCAGGATCTGGAACGGCACGAAGTTGCCCGCGACGAACATGAAGAAGAGCCAGAGGTTCGCCCGGAACCGGTAGATCCCCAGCGCGAAGCCCGTCATGCATGACAGCGCCACCGCGCCGATCACGGTGGGCACGGTTATCAGCACCGAGTTCAGCAGGTAGCGCGGCATGTCGCTCTCGAAGAAGACCTTCCCGTAGTTCTCGAGGCCCGAGAAGGTTGTCGGCCAGCCCCAGTAGTTGCCTGTCGTGAAGTCCACGTCGGGCTTGATGGAGAAGACCGCCACGGCAACCAGCGGCGCAAGCCAGAGAAGCAGCGCGAGCGGCAGGAGCGACTGATAGCTGGCCTGCGCGGCCGGCGAGCGTTTCTGGATCGGCGTCGGGAACATTGGCTCACTCCCTCGGCGGCAGAGCGTCGCGCTCGGCTTTCTTGAGGCCGGCGCGGACGGTGTCGTAGGAGACGTGGAGGCGGTGCCGAGCCTCATCGCCGTCCACCGCGTCGAACGGTAGCCGCACCCAGGAGCGGTGAAAGTATGGGGCCCTGACGGCGGCCGTCGTGTCGATCAGCATCGCGGCGGTCTCGACATCGGGGCACTTGACGGAGACGCCGCTCATGTCGGCCTCGCCGCCAAAGCAGGCGAACATCTTGCCGCCGACCTTCCAGCTCACCAGTTCGGGCGGATGCGCCAGCGTGGCGCCCGGCAGTTCGGCGCAGATCGCGTCCACCTCGGCTCGCGTCACGCTCATCGCCGCGCCTCCTGCTCGTCGCGCCACATCTGGAACAGGAAATAGGCGATGAAGACCAGCATAATGAGAAACAGCACCACGGCGATGGCCGCGCCGTAGCCCATGCGGAAGCCGTACTCCGAAAGCGCCTTCTCGAACATGTAGAAGCTCAGGACCCGGGTCGAGCCGAAGGGGCCTCCATTCGTCATGATGGAGATGAGGTCGAAGGACCGCAGCGCACCGATGATGGTCACGACGAAGGCGATGAAGGTGGCGGGCTTGAGCTGCGGGATGATGACGTACCAGAGCATCTTCCACCCCTTCGCACCATCCAGCCGCGCGGCCTCGACCTGCTCGGGATCCACCGCGTTGAGACCCGTGAGATAAAGGATCATGCAGTAGGCGATCTGCGGCCAAAGGCCGGCGGCGATGATCCCGTAGGTCGCGAGCGTCGGATCCCCCAGCACGTTGATCGGCCCGAGGCCGATCCACTCGAGCATCGTGTTGAGAAGCCCGAAGGTCGGGTCGTAGAACCATGTGAAGACGAGGCCGACCACGACCTGGCTGATGACGAAGGGGAAGAAGAACAGCGACTTGTAGACCCGGATGCCCGTCACGGTCTGGTTGAGGAACAGCGCGATGAAGAGGCCGCCCGGGATCGCGAGCAGATAGAGCAAAAGCCACTTGAGGTTGTTCCAGAGCGACACCTCGAAGGCCCGGTCATCCATCAGCTCGGCATAGTTCTGGAGACCGATGTACTCCGCCTCGCCCAGCCCGTCCCAGCGATAGACCGAGATCTGGAACGACTGGAAGATCGGGAAGATCACGTAGAACAGGAAGAACAGGACGCCGGGCGCAAGGAACAGCCACGGCGTCACCGCGATCTGGTTGCGATGATACCAGCCGCGGCCGCGGCCACGGTCGGCATGGGTGTCGGGCACTGTCGCGACGGTCATAGCGGCCTCGTCTCGTCAGGATCGCGCCGGGCGCGCGGGAAAGCCGGGGGCTTGCCGATGCGGCCGGAAAGGCGCGGCGGGGACGGATGCCCCCGCCGCGAGCGGCTCAGTAGATGCGCTGGCGCGCAGCTTCGAGACGCTGGAGGATGTCGTCGAGGTTGTCGGGGAACACCATGAACTCCTGGAACCCCTGCATCGCCTCGGAGGCCATCTCGGCCGGCGCGTCGCGGTCGAAGAACTGCGCGACGCCGCCCGGGCTGTTCGAGGACAGCATGACGAAGCCTTCCTGCAGGAACTCGTCGTCGGCGACCGACGACTGCGCGTTCACCGGCAGCTGCCCGAGGTTGTCCGGTCCGTTGATCACGGTCTGGTTGTCGGCCGAGACCACGAAGCGGAGAAACTCGCGCGCTGCTTCCTTGTTGGACGCGCCCGATGCGATGTGGAACGTGTCGGTCGGCGCGTCCTCGGCCAGCTCCACGTCCGGGTTGATCGCCGGGAACTGGTAGAATCCGAGTTGATCGTCACTGAGGCCCGCTTCACGAAGCGGCGCGACGGCGAAGTTGCCCATCAGGTAGGCCGCGGCGTCGCCGTTGACCATGAACGGCAGCGCCTCCTGCCAGCTGTAGGTCTGGTGGTTGTCGATGAAGCCACCCATGTCAATGAGCTCTCGCCAGTTGGCGAAGGTCTGACGCACACGCTCATCCGTCCACGGGACCTCTCCCTGGGTGAGCGCCATGTGGAAGTCGAAGCCGTTCGTGCGCATGTTGAGGTAGTCGAACCAGCCGCCGGCGGTCCACAGGAACTTCGTGCCGATCGTGTAGCAGGCGCGGCCCGAGTCGACGATCTGCTGACAGTTGGCGAGTTCCTGTTCCCATGTCTGCGGCTCCTCGAGGCCAAGCTCCTCGAAGATGTCCTCGCGATAGTACACGCCCCACTGGTAGTAGGTGTAGGGCACGCCCCACTGCTTGCCGTCGATCGTCATCGCGCCTTTCGTCGAGGCGAGATTCTCCCCGATCTCGGGCTCGGCCCAGAGGTCGGACACGTCCTCGAAGAGATCGGCGGACACGTAGGGCCGCATCCGGTTCGCGGCATACCATGTGAAGACGTCCGGCGGGTTGGCGGTGAGGAAGTTCCGGATCTGCGTCTTGTAGGCTTCGCGGTCGATGATCGTGGTCTCGATCGCGAGATCGGGATGCATCTCCTGGAAGCGGGCGATCATGTCTTCCATCGTGGCGCGCGGCGCCGGATTCGAGGTGTCGAGAAAAACCTTTAGGTCGCCGGTGAGTTCGGCCGCGGCCGGCCCCGCGAGCAGTGACGACGCGAGGAGCGCCGCGAGCGGCGCCTTGATCATGGAACGCATGGTGTCCTCCCTGGTGGTTCCATTATGTATGAGTTCCAATACATGAAACTCGGTTTTGTATATTGAAATCATAACTGCGACTCGCCTATGCTTGTCAACAGTTCAGGTGGCCGGGTCCGAAGAAGGGCCGCCGGACGAGGGGAGGAAAGGATGGCCGGTGCGCAGTCGGGCGACGGCACAGTCGGGAAGGCGCTGGAGGTGCTGGATCAGGTCGCCGCGTTCGGGCGGCCCGTCCGGTTTTCCGAGCTCCTCGAACAGAGCGTCTTTCCCAAGGCCACGCTCTACCGATTTCTCCAGACACTGACCTCGCAGGGCATGCTCGCCTACGACCCCGACCGGCAGACCTACGCACCCGGTGTCCGGCTCGTTCGGCTTGCCCATGCCGCGTGGCGGCAGTCCTCGCTCGGGCCGGTGGCGCGGCCGCATATCGACGCCCTCTCCCGGCAGGCGGGCGAGACGGTCCATCTCGCGCAACTCGATCACGGGCAGGTGCTCTACGTCGACAAGCGGAACGCGACGGACCCCATCGAGATGTACTCGCAGGCCGGCAAGGTCGGACCCGCCTACTGCACCGGCGTCGGAAAGGCGATGCTGGCATTCCTCGATGAGGCGGAGCTTGCGGGGATCCTCCCGCAGCAGGCATTCCACCGGTTCACCGGCCACACGATCACGACGGTCGAGGCGCTGCGCGCCGAACTCGCCGCGATCCGCGCACGGGGCTATGCCTTCGACGACGAGGAGCACGAGCCCGGGATCATCTGCATCGCCATGCCGATCCTGACCGCCTCGGGCCGCGTCCTCGGAGCGCTCAGCGTCACGACGGCGACGTCGCGGAAGAGCCTCGCCGAACTCGAGCGTCACGCGCCCGATCTGCGGCGCGCGGCCGAGGCCATCGCGGACGAAGCGACGGCATGGCGGTTTCCGGACGAGAACAGAAACCAGAGAGCGGGAGCGGCCTGATGTCGGGAGTGACGCTGGAGACGGTGATCAAGCGCTACGGGGACGTTCAGGTCATCCACGGGATCGACCTCCAGATCGAGGACGGGGAGTTCTGCGTCTTCGTGGGGCCCTCGGGCTG